>Ga0316622_100004288_pt1 | contig 10449 bp, 8 predicted proteins | sample OWC_Aug_OW2_C1_D_FD_207646 | JGI IMG/M metagenome (GOLD analysis project Ga0316622, IMG submission 207646) | Wetland soil microbial communities from Old Woman Creek delta, Ohio, United States - OWC_Aug_OW2_C1_D5_C | ecosystem: Environmental > Terrestrial > Soil > Wetlands | place: USA: Ohio... | reverse complement strand
ACGCGTGCCCCCAGGAAGCGCAGCATGTACATCAGATTCGGGTAGCCGGGGTCGTCGACCAGCACCGCATCACCGGGTTTCAAGAGCTGACGCGCCGCCAGGTCCAGCGCCTGGCTGGACCCCTGGGTCAGCAGCACATGCTCGGCGCTGGCGGCGATCTGCTGTTCGGCCAGCGACTCGGCGATCAGCTGCCGCAGCGCCAGGTGGCCGTGCGGCAGACCGTAGCCGCCGAGGTCGACCCCGTCGCTGGCCAGATGACGCAGGCTGCGGCGCACGCCGTCCTCGAACAGCCAGTCGTTGGGCAGCCAGCCGCAGCCGGGCTTGAGCGCCAGTCGTCGCGTCTCGAAGATATGCTGCAGATACCAGCGGGCGTCGAAGTGCAGGTCCTGCAGTGCCGCGTCGGCGCCCGGCGCCGGGTCTTCGGGGCGGCGCTTGACGAAGAAGCCGGCATTGCCGCGCGTTTGCAGCCAGCCCTGGGCCACCAGGCGGTCATAGGCCTCGACGACGGTGAAGACGCTCACCGCATGGGCCGCGGCGAAGGCGCGGATCGACGGCAGCTTGGCCCCGGGCCTCAGCGTCTGCTCGACGATCAGGCGGCGCAGGCCTTCGACGATCTGGCTGACCAGCGGAACCGGAGCATCGGGTTGCAGCGTGAGCATGGCGGATTCTGCGGCACCGTCTCGGTAGTTCCATGTACAGGGCACCGGAACAGTACAGTACACCGGCGATAGCGCCGCGCTGTACATGGTGGGCGCAGCGCCCGGCGACTACATTCTCGCCACCCCGACGACGACGAAGGCGACCCCATGCACCGCGATCCCCAGCTCAACAACGCCGCCCTGATGGCCCGCCGCCACGCTGCCGTGGCCCGCGGCGTCGGCCAGGCCCACGAGATCTTCGTTGCGCGGGCGCGCAATGCCGAGGTCTGGGACGTGGAGGGCCGCCGCTTCGTCGACTTTGCCGGTGGCATCGCGGTGCTGAACACCGGCCACACGCAGCCGGAGATCATCGCCGCCGTCAAGGCGCAGCTCGACCTGTTCAGCCACACCTGCTTCCAGGTGCTGGCCTACGAAGGCTATGTCGAACTGGCCGAGCGGCTGAATGCGCTGGCGCCCGGCGATTTCGCCAAGAAGAGCCTGTTCCTGAGCACCGGCGCCGAGGCGGTGGAGAACGCGGTGAAGATCGCCCGCTCATACACCCGCCGCGGCGGCATCGTCGCCTTCACCGGCGGCTACCATGGCCGCACGATCATGACGCTGGGCCTGACCGGCAAGGTGGCGCCGTACAAGACCGGCTTCGGCCCCTTCCCCGGCGAGGTCTTCCACGCCCTGTACCCCAATGCGCTGCACGGCATCAGCGTCGAAGACGCGCTGCACTCGGTCGAGCTGATCTTCAAGAACGATATCGAGGCCAGTCGCGTCGCGGCTTTCATCGTCGAGCCGGTGCAGGGCGAAGGCGGCTTCTATATCGCGCCGCCGGACTTCATCGGCGGCCTGAAGGCGATCGCCGACCGCCACGGCATCCTGCTCATCGCCGACGAGGTGCAGACCGGCGCCGGCCGCACCGGCACCTGGTTCGCCAGCGAGCAGTGGCCGGTGGCGCCCGACCTCATCACCACCGCGAAGTCGATGGCCGGCGGCTTCCCGATCTCCGGCGTCGTCGGCCGCGCCGAGGTGATGGACGCTCCCGCCCCCGGGGGCCTGGGTGGCACCTATGCCGGCAGCCCGCTGGGCTGCGCCGCCGCGCTGGCGGTGCTGCGCGTGTTCGAGAGCGAACGCCTGCTCGACCGCGCCAGGGCGGTGGGCGCGCGGCTGCTGACGGGGCTGCGCCAGATCGCGCGCAGCACGCCGGCGATCATCGATGTGCGCGGGCTGGGCGCGATGGTGGCCATCGAGCTGTGCAGGAACGGCGACGTGAACCAGCCCGATGCCGACCTGACCCGACGCGTGGTGGCCGAAGCGGCGCAGCGCGGATTGATCCTCCTGTCCTGCGGCACCTCGGCCAATGTGATCCGCGTGCTGGTGCCGCTGACGGCGGCCGACGCACTGCTCGACGAAGGCATGGCGATCCTGGCCGAAAGCCTCGCCGCCTGCACGTCCTGATCCGGGCCACGCCATGCCGACCTCCGTGGTCACTCCGATGGCTGCCGCGACCGGCTCGCCGGCGGTGGCCGGCACCCGGCCGCGCCCGGCGCCCAGCGATGCCGCGCCGCTGGTGCGCTTCACCGGCGTGCAGAAGACGTACGACGGCGTCCAGCTGGTGGTGCGCCAGCTCGACCTGGACATCCGCCGCGGCGAGTTCCTGACCCTGCTCGGCCCCTCGGGTTCGGGCAAGACCACCACGCTGATGATGCTCGCCGGCTTCGAGTCGCCGACCGCTGGCGAGATCGTGCTCGACGGCAAGCCGATCACGCGCACGCCGCCGCACAAGCGCAATTTCGGCATGGTGTTCCAGAACTACGCGCTGTTCCCGCACCTGACGGTGGGCCAGAACGTGGCCTACCCGCTGACGGTGCGCAGGCTGGCCAAGGACGAGCAGGCCCGGCGGACGGAGCGTGCCCTGGGGATGGTGCAGCTCAAGGGCATGGCCGAGCGTTACCCGGCCCAGCTGTCGGGCGGCCAGCAGCAACGCGTGGCCCTGGCGCGGGCGCTGGTCTTCGAGCCGCAGCTGGTGCTGATGGACGAGCCGCTGGGCGCGCTGGACAAGCAGTTGCGCGAGCACATGCAGATCGAGCTGAAGGAACTTCACCGCCAGCTCGGCGTGACCTTCGTCTACGTCACGCACGACCAGAGCGAGGCGCTGACGATGTCCGACCGCGTGGCGGTGTTCAACGACGGCGCGATCCAGCAGATCGACGCCGTCGACCGCCTGTACGAGACGCCGGCCAACCGTTTCGTCGCCGGCTTCGTCGGCGACGGCACGCTGCTGCACGGCACCGTGCGCGTCAGCGAAGCCGAGCGCTGCGGCATCGTGCTCACCGACGGCCGGGTGCTGACCGGCATGAATGTCAACGGCGCGCCGGTGGGTGCGGCGGTGCAGGCCGGCATCCGCCCCGAGCGCATCGTGCTGCACGCCCAGGCCCCGGCCGAGCGCGGCAACGTGCTGCAGGCGCAGGTCGCCGACGTCATCTATTTCGGCGACCACCTGCGGCTGCTGTGCCGCATCGGCGAAGGCCAGGCTGCCGCCACCGTGAAGCTGCCGCTGGCGGTGCCGCAGGTGCCGGCCATCGGCGATGCGGTGTGGCTGGAGTTCCCACCCGAGATGACACGCATCTATGCCTGAGATCGACCCCCGGCCCGGTCACCCGACGTCCCCGCTTCTTCCCGCTGTCCCACCCCACGGAGCCCACGCACCATGAACAAGTCCCTTCTGGCCGCCCTGCTGGCCGGCCTCGCGATGCCGGCATTCGCGCAGCAGATCACCGTCGTCAATTTCGGCGGCGCCAATGCCAATGCGCAGAAGAAGGCCTACTACGAGCCGTTCGAGAAGACCGGCATCAAGGTGGTGCCGGTCGAATACAACGGCGAGCAGGCCAAGATCAAGGCGATGGTCGAGACCAAGAAGGTCACCTGGGACGTGGTCGAGGTCGAATCGCCCGACGTCGCGCGCGGCTGCGACGAAGGCCTGTTCGAGAAGCTCGACTACTCGAAGATCGGCAACAAGGCCGACTTCCTGCCCGCTGCCGTGACCGAATGCGGCATCGGCGTCTTCGTCTGGTCGACGGTGATGGCCTACAACGGCGACAAACTCAAGGACGGCCCCGCGACCTGGGCCGATTTCTTCGACACCAAGAAGTTTCCCGGCAAACGCGGCATGCGCAAGGGGGCGCGCTACAACGTCGAATTCGCGCTCATGGCCGATGGCGTCAAGCCCGCCGACGTCTACAAGGTGCTGGCCACCAAGGAAGGCGCCGACCGCGCGTTCAAGAAGATGACCGAGCTCAAGCCCAGCATCCAGTGGTGGGAAGCCGGCGCGCAGCCGCCGCAGTTCCTGATCGCCGGCGACGTGGTGATGAGCACGGTCTACAACGGCCGCATCGACGCTGCCAACCGCGAAGGCAAGAACCTGAAGATCAGCTGGACCGGTGGCATCTACGATCTGGACTACTGGGTCATCCCCAAGGGCACGCCGAACAAGGACGCGGCGCTGAAATTCATCGCCTTCGCCAGCACGCCCGACGCACAGGCCGAGTATGCGAAGAATATCGCCTACGGCCCGACCAATACCAAGGCGCTGGCCAAGCTCGACGCCAAGGTGCTGGGCAACCTGCCCACCGCGCCGGCGAATGCCAAGGAAGCGCTGCAGTTCGACCTCAAATTCTGGGCCGACCAGGGTGAGCAGCTCGAGAAGCGCTTCGCCTCCTGGGCCGCCCAGTAGGCGCCGGGCCACAGCAGCAGCGCCGTCACGTCATGAGCACGGCCCTCAACCCGTCGCTGCCGGCGCCGCCGGCACCGCCCGGGCTGCGCCAATCGCTGGCCCGCGCCGATCGGCAGCGCAAGCTGCGCGCGATCGCGCTGACGCTGCCGCTGCTGCTGTTCCTGGCCCTGACCTTCCTGGTGCCGATCGGTGTGCTGCTCAAGCGCGCGGTCGAGAACCCCGAGGTGGCCAATGCGCTCCCGCGCACCGCCGCCGCCCTGGCGGACTGGAACCGCGAGGGCACGCCGCCGGCCGAGGCCTACGCGGCACTGGGCCGTGACCTGGCCAACCTGCCCGACAGCGCGGACGCCGGCGCGCTCGCGCGGCGGCTGAACAGCGAGGTGCCGGGCGCCCGGTCACTGGTGATGGCGACCTACCGCGCGCTGCCGCTGCCCGGGCTGGCGCCTGACAGCCCGGCTGCCGACGCCAAGGCGGCACTGCTGGCGCTGGACGAGCGCTGGAACGAGCCGACCTACTGGCAGGCCATCGCCAGCAACAGTTCGCGCTGGACACCGGCCTACCTGCTGGCTGCGGTCGACTTGCGACGCGACGCCCAGGGGACGATCGAACGCGTCGAGCCCGAACAGCGCGCCTTCGGGCGCATCCTGCTGCGCACGTTCGAGATCAGCCTCGTCGTCACGCTGTGGTGCCTGCTGCTGGCCTACCCGCTGTCGTACTGGTTGAGCACGCTGTCGGCGCGTCGCGCCAATGTGCTGATGGTCGTCGTGCTGGTGCCGTTCTGGACCTCGATCCTGGTGCGGGTGGCGGCGTGGATCGTGCTGCTGCAGTCCGAGGGGCTGGTCAACCACGCGCTGATCGGCCTGCACCTGCTGGACAGGCCGCTGGCGCTGCTGTTCAACCGCACCGGCGTGATCATCTCGATGGTCCACATCCTGCTGCCGTTCATGATCCTGCCGCTGTACAGCGTGATGAAGAACGTGCCGCCGACCTACCTGCGTGCCGCGGTGTCGCTCGGCAGCCCGCCTCTCGCCGCATTCTTCCGCGTCTATGTGCCGCAGACCTATCCCGGCATCGGCGCCGGTGCGCTGCTGGTCTTCATCCTCAGCATCGGCTACTACGTGACGCCGGCGCTGCTCGGCGGCGCCGACGACCAGATGCTCAGCTACTACATCGCCCAGTACACCAACGTCAATGTCAACTGGGGCATGGCCGCCGCACTGGGGGCCCTGCTGCTGGCGGCCACGATGGTGCTGTATGCGGTCTACCGGCGCGTCACGAATTCCGAACTGAGCCTGGGCTGAGCCATGACCCCCTCTGCACTCGGCCGCTGGTTGCCGCAGTTTCCGGCCTACGCCACGCTGCTGGACAAGCTCGGCTGGTACGCGGTGCGCGCCACCGGCATCGGCGTGCTGGCCTTCCTGCTGCTGCCCATCCTGGTGATCATGCCGCTGTCGTTCAGCGACAGCTCGTTCCTGGTCTACCCGATCCCGGCCTGGTCGCTGAAGTGGTACCGCAACCTGTTCGAATCGGCCGAATGGGCGCGGGCGGCGAAGAACAGCTTCATCGTCGCCCCGGCAGCGACGCTGATCGCCACCGTGCTCGGCACGATGGCCGCGGTGGGGCTGTCGCGCACGAACTTCCGCTTCAAGGGCCTGCTGATGAGCCTGCTCATCGCGCCGATGGTGGTGCCGATCGTCGTCGTCGGCGTGGGCACCTACCTGTTCTTCGCCAACATCGGGCTGGGCGACACCTACACCGCACTGATCCTGGTCCATGCCGCGCTCGGCGCACCCTTCGTGCTGACCACCGTGCTGGCCACGCTGCAGGGCTTCAACCACAACCTGGTGCGGGCCAGCCTGAGCCTGGGCGCCAGCCCGCTCGAGACCTTCTTCCGCATCACGCTGCCGGTCATTGCGCCGGGGGTGATCTCGGGCGCGCTGTTCGCATTCGCGACCTCGTTCGACGAGGTGGTGGTGGCGCTGTTCCTCGCCGGCCCCGAGCAGATGACGCTGCCGCGCCAGATGTTCAACGGTATCCGCGAGAACATCACGCCGACCATCGCCGCGGTGGCCACACTGCTGATCCTGTTCACCACCGCCCTGCTGCTGGTGCTGGAATGGCTGCGCGGCCGCAGGCGTTGAGAGAGCCATGACCCATCCAAGGAACCAGCCGCTGGGCGGCAACGTCATGCCGCGCTTCGCCGGGCCGGGCACGATGATGCGGCTGCCGGCCGCCACGTCCCCGGTGGGCCTGGACGCCGCCTTCATCGGCGTGCCGCTGGACATCGGCACTTCCAACCGCGCCGGTGCGCGCTTCGCCCCACGCCAGATCCGCGCCGAATCGGCGCTGCTGCGGCCTTACAACATGGCCACCGGTGCCGCCCCGTTCGATGCGCTGCAGGTGGCCGACCTGGGCGACGTGGCCATCAACACCTATTCGATCGCCAAGTCGATGGCGATCATCAGCGCCTTCTACGACGAGGTGCTGGCCGCCGGCTGCAAGCCGCTGACGATGGGCGGCGACCATACGATCGCGCTGCCGATCCTGCGCTCGCTCGCCAGGCGCCACGGCCCGCTGGCGCTGGTGCACGTCGACGCCCATGCCGACGTCAACGACGAGATGTTCGGCGAGCCCGTCGCCCACGGCACGCCGTTCCGTCGCGCCGTCGAGGAAGGCCTGCTGGCCTGCGACAAGGTATTCCAGATCGGCCTGCGCGGCACCGGCTATGCGGCCGACGATTTCGACTGGCCGCGCCGGCAGGGTTTCACCCTCGTGCCGGCGCACGAGGTCTGGACCCGGTCGCTGGCGCCGCTGATGGCCCAGGTGCGCGAGCGCATCGGCGCCGCACCGGCCTACATCAGCTTCGACATCGACGGGCTGGACCCGTCGTTCGCCGGCGGCACCGGCACGCCGGAGATCGGCGGCCTGACCGTCCCGCAGGGGCTGGAGATCATCCGCGGCTGCCACGGCCTCAACCTGGTGGGCGGCGACCTCGTCGAGGTGGCGCCGCCCTACGACCTCTCGGGCAATACCGCCCTGCTCGGAGCGAACCTGCTGTACGAGATGCTCTGCGTTCTGCCGGGCGTGCCGCGCCGTTGACCACGGTCCTTCACGAGTCGATCTCGATCACCCCGAACCTCGCCGCCGGGAGGAACTGGCCGGGGCCCGTGGCGAGGTCGTCTGCGGCGCCAACGTCAAATACGAGTTCGCTGAAGTGGCGCGCTACCGCCCGGGCGAGACGGTGCCGACCACCGACGCCAGCAAGCGCGAACGGGCCATCGAGCAGGCTGTCGGCGCTGGCGCTGGCCGAACTGGCCCGGCGCGACGGCATACTGCCCGGTGCCCCCGGCCTTCACTTCGCCGCGTTGAGCTCGTTGTCCTTCCAGTATTTGCGCCCGGCGACCGACAAGCCCGCCGCCAGCCCGGTGCTCGTCATCGGGTAGACCTGGATCGCCCCGCTCGCAACCTGGGTGTCTTCAGCGGTGCCGCCCTTGCCGCCGGCCGCGGCGGTCGCGCTGGCGCTGCCGCCGAACTCCCAACCCTTGTTGACGAACTGGTCCAGCGTCTTGGCGTCCTTGAACACCAGCACCTCGCGGTACTGCTTGATGCCGAAGTCGAAGCCGCCGCTGGCCTGCGCCATGTTCATGTAGGTGTCGCTCTTCGTCTGGTTCGAATGCACGAGGCCCTGCCCGCCCGCGCCGCCGACGAAGAACGACATGCCGAAGCTCGTGAAGCAGCCATAGCCCGCGCTCTTCGCGATCATGCCCTTGACCTCGGGCTTGGCCTTGTAGACCGTGGCCAGCGCCTCGTCGCACATCTTGCGCAGTTCGGCGCGCTTGACCTTGGGATCGACCGGTTTGGTCTCCGGTGCCTGGGACTGGGCGAGCACCGCCTGCCCGAGCAGCAATGCGCCGGCCATGCCCAGCCCGATGGCCAACTTGCCTGCATAACTTTTCATGATCACTCCTGGCTTGTCTTTTGTCGAAGAGACTGAGAGCTTAACCAAGGCAAGGGACATTCGTCGAGAGCCCGAACATCTTGCGGTCGACTCTGTCGAGCTTGCGCAACGCACCGGCCCCGAATGCGGATCTCTGATTGCGCGATGGGCACCGATGTGACGTAGCGGAGCGTCGGCGCCCGGCAAGGCGAACTGGCAGCTGCGCATCGCCCTGCGAGTCGAGTGCCGAGGTCGGTGGCCGGCATCGACGCAGGTACATCGGTGCCGGCACCGGGCCGGCATCGGGCGTTCGACGGCTGCCGGCATGGAACGACCCGACGTCGATCTCCGGCGCGTGTTCAGCCCGGCGCGGACGATGACGGCACATCCTGCGGCCGCAACGGCCAATCTTCGTACCTCCGGCCCGTCGCCAGCAGCTCGGGCGTGCCGAGCACGGCATTCAGACCGTCGAAGTCGAGCATGCGGTCGCGCCAGGGCGTCGTGACCCCGTGGGCCTTGAGGCTGCCGTAGTAGCCCGCCAGCGTGTGCGCAACGGCGCGCGCCGTGCCGCCGGGGAAGATGACGATGCGGTAGCCGCGCCGGCCCAGCTCATCGGCACTCTGCACCGGTGTCTGGCCTCCTTCGACCATATTGGCCAGCAGCGGCACGCGGCGCGCAAAGCGCGTGCACGCGGCGTCCATCTGGGCGGGCGAACGAAGGGCCTCGATGAACAGCGCATCGGCACCACAGGCCAGGTAGGCCTCGGCCCGGTCGAGCGCCGCCTCGAGCCCCTCGACCGCGAGCGCGTCGGTGCGCGCCAGGACCAGCGTCTGCGCGTTCGTGCGCGCATCGAGCGCGGCACGCAGCTTGCCGCACATCTCGGCGACCGGCACCACCCCCTTGCCGTCGAGATGACCGCAACGCTTGGGGAAGGTCTGGTCCTCGAGCTGGATCATCGCGGCGCCGGCGCGCTCGAAACCGCGCACCGTGCGCTGCACGTTCAGCGCATTGCCGAAGCCGGTGTCGGCATCGACGATCACCGGCGCCGATACCCGCTCGGTGATGCGGGCGAGCGTGTCCTGCACCTCGCTGTAGGTCGTGAGCCCGACGTCCGAGCGACCGAGCCGGGTGTAGGCGATCGACGCCCCCGACAGGTACAGCGCCTCGAACCCCGCCTGCTCGGCGATCAGCGCCGACAGCGCGTCGTAGATGCCCGGCGCGAGCAGCACGCGCGCTTCGGCCAGGCGATGCCTGAGCGTCATCGTGAACCTCCCAGTTGAAGCGCCGCCGTGCGCGCCGCGATGAAGCCGCCGGCCACGGCGCTGAGCAGGCCGTTGCCCGAGAGATAGCCCCAGACCGCGTTGCCGGAGACGCCGCGTGCCGCGCCTCCCGCCGCAAGCAGGTTGGGGAACGGCGTGCCGTCTTCGCGCAGCACGCGGCACTGGGCGTCGACGTCGAGCCCGCCCTGGGTATGGAACAGCGCGCCGGTGACCTTGACCGCGCAGTACGGTCCCGTGAGCCGGGTGCCTGCCAAGGTGCCGGCCAGCACCCCGGCATCGCAGCCGATCAGGGCCGCCAGCGCCGCGGCATCGGGCGCCCGCTTCACCGCACCGGCGGCTTCGGCAGCCTTGAAATCGGGGAAGGTGCGGCCCAGGTCCAGCAGCCGCTGGTCGAAGACGTTCCAGGCGATGCCGCCGGGCTGCGCGAGCACGTGGACCGAGGCCTCGGAGTAGCCGCATGTTTCGTCGTGGAAACGCCGGCCGCCGAGATTGACCTGGATGCCGCCTTCCATCATCAGGGCCCAGGAGATGAGCGCGCCCTGCGGCACGGCCCAAGAGCCATGGCCCTGGCAGCCGCCCAGGTCGGCCAGTCGGGCGCCGAGCTGGCGGCCCCAGGCGATGGCGCTGCCGTCGTTGCCGGCGTGGCCGGCGAAGACGGCTGCACGCATCTCGGGCAGCAGTTCGCGCACCATGCCGGGGTTGCCGCCGAAGCCGTTGCAGGCCAGCAGCAGGCTCTGACAGGCCAGGTGCTCCAGCGTGCCGTCGGGGCGCTGGCAGGCCACGCCGAGCACCCTGCCCTGCGGGTCGCACCAGAGCTCACGCACGAGCGCATCGGTGACAAGCATCGCACCGGCA
>Ga0316622_100004287_pt1 | contig 10450 bp, 7 predicted proteins | sample OWC_Aug_OW2_C1_D_FD_207646 | JGI IMG/M metagenome (GOLD analysis project Ga0316622, IMG submission 207646) | Wetland soil microbial communities from Old Woman Creek delta, Ohio, United States - OWC_Aug_OW2_C1_D5_C | ecosystem: Environmental > Terrestrial > Soil > Wetlands | place: USA: Ohio... | reverse complement strand
ATCGACACACGTACGGCCGGCGTGATCGCGACGGTGTCCGTAGACAGGGGGCCGCGTGGGATCGCGGTCAGCCCCGACGGCCGCTTCGCGTACGTGACGCACTCGTCGGAGATCTGCTCCGTGATCGACCTACAGCTGGTCACGGTGGGCTCCGGGGTGTGAGGCGCCTCGCGCTCGTCGCTCGGCCGGAGAGCCGCGGACTCATCTCGCCGGCGCGGTTGCCCCCGCGACCAGCTCCCGGGCCTGCCGCGCCATCTCCAGCTCTTCGTCGGTGCGGATGACGAGGATGGCAACGGAGCCGTCACGCTGCACGGCCGATACGTCTCCGATCGCCGTCGCGTTCTTTCTGCCGTCGAGCCGGATCTCCAGCCTCTCCAAGCCGGCGCAGACCTTGTCGCGCACGACGGCGGAGTTCTCGCCGATGCCGCCCGTGAAGACGACGGCGTCGATCCGGCCGAGCACCGCGCAATACGCGCCCAGGTATTTCTTCGCCCGGTAGCAGAACATCTCGAGGGCGAGCGCCGCCCGCGGGTCGCCATTCTGCGCTTGCCTTTGGATCTCGCGCATGTCGTTCGTGCCGCAGATGCCGGTGAGTCCGCTTCCGGAGTTGAGGAGCCGCTCCATCTCCTCCGCCGACACTCCACTCTGGCGCATCAAGTAGAAGGGAATGGCGGGATCGAGGTCGCCGGAGCGCGAGCCCATGACGAGGCCCTCGAGGGGTGTCATTCCCATCGAGGTGTCGACGCACCGCCCGCTGCGGATGGCCGCGGCGCTGGCACCGTTGCCGAGGTGGAGCGTGATCACGTTCAGTTCCGAGATCGGCCGGCCGAGATGGCGCGCCGCCTCGCGCGCGACGTACTGATGAGACGTTCCGTGAAAGCCGTAGCGTCGAACCCGGTGCGCGGCGTACGCATCCTCTGGGAGCGCGTAACGATAGGCGTGCGGCGGCAGTGTCTGGTGGAACGCGGTGTCGAATACCGCGACCTGGGGGACGTGGGGGAACCGTCGCCGGGCGAGCTCGATACCCAGTACGTTGAAGGGATTGTGCAGCGGGGCGAGGGGAAAGAGCGCGCGGATCGTCTCGATGACCGTGTCGTCGACCAGCGTCGGCGCGTGGAAGTGTTCGCCGCCGTGCACCACCCGGTGCGCGACTGCGACGAGTTCCGACTCGTTGCCAACGACCGGATCCGCTGGGCGCATCGGCATGAGAAGGGCGAACCCGGCGCCGTGGTCGGTGGCGGTGACGCGCTGTTCGCTCGCGACCACCGTTCCCTCCGCCGTGCGCCGTTGCCGATACCAACGGCTCTCCGCGCTTCCGATCTCCTCCAGCCGGTCCGAAGCGAGTTGCTCGCCGGTATGGGCGTCGAACGTCTTGATTCTGATCGAGGAGCTGCCGCAGTTCACGGTCACGAGCTTCACGTGGCGTGTCCTCCGATCCGGGGGTTTCTGGCGCAGCCCCTCAGATGTTGTCGGCTGCGGTCGAGCCGCGGGGCGTTCCCGCAGACGTGGTCTGACCCCACCGCCACCCGCTGATATCCGGCCGGTCGTCCCCGTGCTCCCGAATGTATTGTTTGTGCTCGATCAGCACGTCGCGGATCGTCTGCTTTGCGTAGGCGGCCTTCGGGCCCAACTGCGGTACGCGGTCGATGACGTCTTGTACGAGGTGAAAGCGATCGATGTCGTTCAGGACCGCCATGTCGAACGGGGTTGTGGTGGTGCCCTCCTCCTTGTAGCCGCGGACGTGCAGGTGAGCGTGATTCGTGCGCCGGTAGGTGAGGCGATGGATCAGCCAGGGGTAGCCATGGAAGGCGAAGACGATCGGCCGATCCTTGGTGAAGAGCACGTCGAAGTCGCGGTCGCTGAGACCGTGCGGGTGCTCGCTCGGTGGCTGCAGCGTCATCAGGTCGACGACGTTGACGACTCGCACCTTGAGCTCGGGCAAGTGATGGTGCATCAGGTCGACGGCAGCGAGGGTCTCCAGCGTCGGCACGTCGCCGCAGCAGGCCATGACCACATCGGGCTCGCCGCCGCGATCGTTGCTGGCCCACTCCCAGATGCCGATGCCGGCCGAGCAGTGCTTGATCGCCTGGTCCATGGTGAGCCACTGCGGCGCCGGTTGCTTGCCGGCGACGATCACGTTGACGAGGTTGCGGCTCCGTAGGCACTGGTCGGTGACGTAGAGCAGGCAATTGGCGTCCGGCGGCAGATACACGCGCACCACCTCGGCCTTCTTGTTGACGACGTGGTCGATGAAGCCCGGGTCCTGATGGGAGAACCCATTGTGGTCCTGGCGCCACACATGCGAGGAGAGCAGGTAGTTCAGCGAGGCGATCGGCCGGCGCCAAGGGATGTCGTTGCACACCTTCAGCCACTTGGCGTGCTGGTTGAACATCGAGTCGACGATGTGGATGAACGCCTCGTAGCACGAGAAGAATCCGTGGCGGCCCGAGAGCAGATAGCCTTCCAGCCATCCCTGACATTGGTGCTCGCTCAGCATCTCCATGACCCGGCCGTCGGGGGCCAGGTGGTCGTCGTACGTATGCCGGTCGGCGGCCCAGGTGCGGTTGGTGACGTCGAGCACGTCCTGCCAGCGATTGGAGTTGTTCTCGTCCGGGCTGAACAGGCGAAAGTTGCGGCTGTCGAGATTGCGCTGCATGACGTCGCGGAGGAAGGCGCCCATGACACGGGTGGCCTCGCTGGTCGCGGCACCCGGCGCCGGGACCGCGACCGCGTAGTCGCGGAAGTCGGGGAGACGAAGGTCGCGGAGCAGGAGGCCACCGTTGGCGCGGGGATTCGCGCTCATGCGGCGCTCGCCGGAAGGAGCCAGCGCGGCTAGCTCCGGCCGCAGGCGCCCCTCCGCGTCGAACAGCTCTTTCGGCCGGTAGCTCTTCATCCAGTCGGCGAGCACCTTGATGTGGCCGGGCTTCTCGTGCATCTCTCCCATCGGCACCTGGTGCGACCGCCACGAGTCCTCGCAGCGCTTGCCGTCGATCTCTTTCGGGCAGGTCCAGCCCTTGGGCGTGCGGAGCACGATCATGGGCCAGCGTGGGCGCTCGCGGAATCCGTCGCGTCGCGCCGTCGCTTGGATGCGCCGAATGTCCTCGATCACGGCGTCGAGCGTGGCGGCCATGCGGCGGTGTATCGCCGCGGGCTCGTGGCCCTCGACGAAGTAGGGCGTGTAGCCGTACCCGCGGAATAGCTGCTCCAGCTCCTCGCGGCTGATGCGCGCGAGCAGCGTCGGGTTGGCGATCTTGTAGCCGTTCAAATGGAGGATCGGCAGGACGGCGCCGTCGGTGACCGGGTTCAAGAACTTGTTGGAGTGCCAGGACGTCGCCAGCGGCCCGGTCTCGGCCTCGCCATCGCCGACGACGCAGGCGACGATGAGGTCGGGGTTGTCGAAGGCCGCCCCGTACGCGTGCGACAGCGCGTATCCCAGCTCGCCACCCTCATGGATCGAGCCCGGGGTCTCCGGGGCGACGTGGCTCGGTATGCCGCCTGGGAACGAGAACTGCTTGAACAGCCGCTTCATCCCGTCCTCGTCCTGCGAGACGTTCTGGTAGACCTCGCTGTAGGTACCCTCGAGGTAGGCATTGGCCACGATCGCCGGTCCGCCGTGGCCGGGGCCGATGATGTAGATCATGTCGAGATCGTAGGCTCTGATGACGCGATTCAGGTGCACGTAGATGAAGTTGAGACCAGGGGTGGTGCCCCAGTGCCCCAATAGCCGCGGCTTGACGTCCTCCTTGCGGAGCGCCCTCTTCAGCAGCGGGTTGTCGAGCAGGTAGATCTGTCCGACGGAAAGGTAGTTGGCGGCCCGCCAGTAGGCGTCCATCTTGCGGAGATCGGCGGGCGAAAGCGGGCCCCCGGTATTTGGCCGGCGACCGACGGTGCTCCGTGTGGTCTTGCGGACGATCTTGGGCATCACTTACCCTTTCTGGGACGCTCGCCGAGGTGGCTCAGCAGACTCGGTAGCGCTCGGGGGTCGCGACGAACCTTCGTAAGCATTCCTCGGAGCAGAAGGCCTGCTCCCGTCCGTCGAGCGCGAGACGGGCGGCGACCTCTCCGGGTCCGAGCTCCATGCGACAGACGGGATCGACCAGGCGCGTCGCGCGATCGCGAGTGCTGACCCGAGCCTCGAAGAGATCGATCTCCTCCGTGAGGCCCTTGAGGCGGCGTTTGGGGAGACGGTTGAACTCCACGTCGGGCAGGTTGGTGACCTCGCGGCGTACGGCGCCGGTGAGCACGACCTGGTGCCGTTCGGCCTCGGCGGCGACGCGGGAGGCGAGGTTGACGTTGGCGCCGACGTAGTCGCCGTCGCGATAGAGCACTGGGCCGCAGTGGATCCCGCTCCGTACGGAGGGGAACTGAGGTTCGGCGGATGCGCGGCGCTCGATCTCGAGCGCGCAGGAGACGGCGTCAGCCGGGTCGCCGAAGGTCAGCATGAACGCATCGCCGATCTGCTTCACGACGTGGCCTCCCCAGCGCGGTACCGCCTGCCGTACGAGGGCCGAAAAGCGGTCCAGCACCTCCGCGGTTTTGAGATCGCCCATCGCCTCGGTGAGCGCGGTGAAGCCGGTCATGTCGACGAAGACGATGACGGTGCGGATCTGTCCCGGAAGCTCAGGCGGGCCCAGGATGCCAGCCTGCTCCGCCAGCTCCATGACCGCGGTATCCTCGATCGCGTCTCGGAGCGCATTGCGGTGGAAATAGAGCAGCGCCGGCTCGGCGATGGTGTCGACGCCGGCGCTCGCCGCCGCTACGGCCTGGGTGAACTCGTTCCGCGAGAGGCCGCGGTCTTGGAGCGTTCGGCGGATGTAGAAGTAAAACAGGTGCGCCTCGGTTTCCGCGACGCGTCGCATGGCGTCCGCGAAAACGCGGAGGAACTGCACCATGGCTTCCTCGGGGAAGCCAATGTCGAGGCCGGTCTTGTACATGCGGAGCGCATCGAGGTCCTCGTCGGCGAGAGGGCCCTCCGCGAGGCCGACGACCTCGATTGCCCGCCTGAGCATGCCGGCCTCGAGGTCGAGGCGCTCCGCGGCCTCCGCGAGCGAGTACCTCGGACCGCCGGCCCGCGGGCCCAGCATCGCGAGATGCCGCTCCATCTCGCCGCGCTGCACCCAGTCGACGATCGTCGCGAGATCGATCCCTTTGCGCAGGAACAGGCGGATGAGGCGCACTCTTTCGACGTCGTGCGACGCAAAGCTATCCTTCTCCCGGCTGCCGAGAAGACCAAGGGTTTGCCATTGGCGCAGCTCCTCGATCGGCTGCTCCGTCTGTCGGGCGAGGTCGTCGATGGATAACAGCGCCTCCATTCTGGTCAGCGTATTCCAGATGGCGGCCATCTTGCCAGCCACTGCTCGGGGCTTGGTGTGGAAGGCCGTCGCTACGGGCGAGAACGGGGTAGGGCGGTGATTGCGAGCAGGGTGACCACTCCTGGGCCGATGAACACGGCGACGAGAATCGGGGCGGTGACGTAGAGGCTGCTCGGGGAGGGCACGCTGCGGCAGGGCCCACCCGCAATCAAAGGGCTGCAAAGGACGTTGATGATCGCTTCCGAGGCAACGGCATTCCAGAGGACGTGCTGCGCGACCGCGAGACCGAATCCGACGCCGACGACCATCGCGCGGGCGAGGCGCGCCAGGTTACGCTGCGCGGCGCCGAGGGCCGCACCGGTCGTGGCCGTGAACGCGGCATGGTTGAGCCCGTAGAGAACCCCGCGCAGGTAGATCCCGCGTGCGAGGCCGGCAGGTCCACCCTGAAGCGCTGCCAGCGAGAGGTAGAGTACGTTCTCCATGGCGGCGAAACCGAGACCAACCAGTGCGCCGCGGACGATACCGTCGCGGGCGTCGGCCGTCTGCTCACGCCATAGGAGGAGCAACACCAGCAGCACGACGGATTTCGCCGCCTCTTCGACCACGGGCGCTCCGAGCATGGGCGCCAGGAGATGCGCGTCGGCGCTGGGGACGACCCTGCCGATCCACGCCGGCAAGCGGTCGTTCAGCGCTCCCGCGAGCGAGGTCGCGAGAACGGCGCCACAGAGAAATGCCGCGAACGAGAGGGTCGTCCGCGCGCGATCGCGCCGATCGAGCAGCGCGACCAACGTCGCGTAGATGATCGCGGGCCCGAATGCTGCCGTCGCGATGACGGCCGAGGTGTCCGTGAGGCGCCAGGCGAGAGCGCTCGCGAGGAGCACGAGCAGAAGGGCGCGGAGCAGTGCGCGCCGGTGCGCGGACATGGGCGGGCACGGGTACCACCGTGGCTTCCGCCGCGTCAAGGTGCGGCGAGTCGCAGCCGCGTACCGCGGGTATGCGGGCCGTTGTGGGCGGCGCGAGCCGACGCGACGTCAGGCGGTGGCGCGCAAGCGCTCGACGACCACGGGCAGCGTGACCGCGAAGGTCGAGCCTCGACCTGGCTCGCTTTCTACCTGCAGCTCGCCCTCGAGCGCGGTCAAGAGGCGGCGAACGATGTAGAGGCCGAGACCAGCGCCCTGAATTCCCGTGCGCTCGGCGTCTGCCGCCCGCGCGAACGGCTCGAACATCCGCTGGCGGGTGTGAGCGTCCATGCCAATGCCGGAGTCGCGCACGACGATCTCGATCAGCTCACGGCCGGGGCGGTAGTGAGCCCAGGCCGAGACGTGCCCGGATGGTGTGTACTTGAGCGCATTGGTGACGAGGTTCGTGACCAGCTCCTTCACCTTCAATCGGTCGGTGACGATGAGAGGCATGTCGGCGTCGACGCCGATCGTGAAGTCGACGCCAGGCCTGCGGTACGGGGTTGCCGCCTCGCGGATCTCGCCGAATAGCTCGACCGCCCGGATGGGCTCGAGGTGCAGCGCGAGCTCTCCCGATTCGAGGCGCGACGCCGTGAGCATACGATCGACGAGGTTACGCAGCTCGGTGGCGTTGCCGATGATCTTCTGGACCGCCGCCGTTTGCTCCGCGGTCAAGTGGCCGAAGTGACCCTCTTCGAGCATGGATCCGTATCCGGCGATGACGTGTAAGGGAGTGCGGACCTCGTGGGAGACGCTCGCCAAGAAGTTTGACTTGGCTTCCAGCAAGCCCTCGGCCAACCGGGCGCGGGCCCGAGCGTCCCTGGCCGTCGCTCCGAGGTAGCCGTAGGTGAGGGCCGCGATGAAGAAGAAGGGCACTCGCAACAGGACCCGTGCCGTCAAGATCGACTCGGTCTGACTCAGGAAGAAGAGATAGGCGCTGCCCGCGAGCAAGGCTCCAAGCGAGGTCACCTCCACGCGCTCTCCGATCGACGCCAGGAACACGACGAAGAGCAGTACGAAGAACATGTCCGGGTCGACCGAACCGCAGAGCAGAAGGGTGGTCGTGATCAACGCGACGTCGAAGGTCACGAGCGCGAGCTCGAAGCCTTTACGTCGAAAGAACTCGAGCGGGACGCGCATCAGAACGAGGTTCGAAAGCAGGAGCACCGCGGTACAGAGGCCGGCGATGTCGAGGGAGCCCTTCTGATCGTAGATGACCAGATAGGACAGGGCGATGACGAGCACCCAGCGCAGGAGGACAACGATTTGACGTTTCTCATCCATGGGTGGTGCGGGATGAGCTAGCAATTGTCGCACCACACATCGCGGCGCGGGGGTAGCCATGTCAGGTCATGCCCGAAGAACGTGTGCGGCGGCGAGCCATTTGCGGCACCCGGCAGGCAACTGGCGAACCGTCGAAGAATTGCCGGCCGAGGGGTAGCACCCCCGAGCCCACCTTCATGGGCCAACTCGTTGAATTGGAGAACGCCGGCGCTAAGCTTCGCACATGCGGCTTCTCGATGATCTTCGCGCTGAGCACGTCCTGATCGAGCGGGTGGTAGGAGCGCTACGCACCTTCGTGGCGCGGCGGGTGGTCGATCCGTCCGCACCCAACGCCGAGGGCGACGCCTTCATCCGCTTCTTCCGCCTGTATGCCCACCGCTTCCACCACGCCCGCGAGGAGGACGTGCTCCTGCGCGTGCTCGTCGAGCGGACCGAAGCACCGGCGGAGCGCGGCCCGGTACGCATCATTCGAGACGACCACCGGGCGATGACGGGGATGGTGGACGAGATGGCATCCCTGATCGCGAAGGCGCTCTCAGACGTCGAGGCGCGGCGGCTGGTGGACGTGGCGACGCGCTTCGGCACTGCCCTGTTGCGCCACATCGATGCCGAGAACTCGGTGTTGTTTCCGGAGAGCGAGGCGCGACTGCGGCGCTGCGTGGTCTTGGATCTTCCCGACCGCGGCCCCGACGCCGAGGAGGCCGCCGCCCGCGACGAGGGCGAGCGTCTGTGCGAGCGCTACACGCCAAGCGAGTTTCCCGACCTGCTTCGGGGCGATGGTTGCGTGAGTTGCCCCGCGTATGGAGACCGCTGCGACGGGGTGGAGCAGGAGTGGTCGCACGAGCTCGAGTGGGAGGACATGCGCGACCGTATCGGATGAGCCTGCCGCCGTGCCGTACGCCGGCACGGCTGGGGGCGGGTATCGTGTCGCGGGCGGGGAACCGAGTCCCTTTCCGAAACGGCCGTATCTTTGGTAGTCGGCTACGCATGGCGAAGTTTCCGACGGACGTTGAGGGCGCTGTCACGGCTCGCGTTCCGCTCGAACGCGCGTACGCGTACTTGTGGGATGTGGTCGGCTCCTCGGATTGCATTCCTGGCCTCGAGAGTTGCGAGCGGATCGGACCCGATACCTATTGCTTCGTCTACCAGGAGCGCTCGACCGGGCCGGTCAGCATGGTGGTGCGGTACACGGCGCGCTACACCACCAACGGGAGGGACGAGATCGCCTTCGAAGGGATCGCCGCGGAAGGCGATAACACCGACGTGAGCGGCGTCATCAGCCTGCGGCCGACCGGCGAGGGTGCTACCAAGATCACGCTCCGGCAGACGCTGGCGCCCGACACGCCGGTTCCGCGGCTGCTGCAGGGACTCATCCGCTCGTTCGTGCAGGGCGAGGCGCAGCAGGCCCTGGAGGGCTATCTCAAGCAAGTGGCGGCCGCGCTCGAGCGGGCTTGACCGGCGGTCACGAGTGAAACAACCCGGCTTGTCCGAGCAATGACAACAGGCGCGCCAGGGTTCGAGCAGGTGAGGGTCGACCGCCAGACCGCAGTGCGGCTCGGCCGCGCGGTCGCCAGCTTCGTCGGATCGGAGGTCGGGTACCGGGCGCTCACGCTCGCGGGTGCTCTGCTCGGGCTGTTGCTTACGATCAACGGCCTCAACGTCGTCAACAGCTACGTCGGCCGGGACTTCATGACCGCGATTGAACGTCGCGACGGTTCGCGGTTCGTCCGCGAGGCGCTGCTGTATCTCGGGGTCTTCGCGGCCTCGACCCTTGCCGCCGTGCTCTATCGCTTCATCGAGGAGCGGCTCGGGTTGCTCTGGCGGGAGTTCATCACACGCAGGATGGTCTCTGGGTACCTCGACAATCGGTTCTACTATTGGCTGAACGTCGCCGGGACCATCGCGAATCCCGACCAGCGCATCGCGGACGATGTCCGGACGTTCACGACCACCACACTCTCACTCTCGCTGGTGTTCCTGAACGGGGCGATCACCATCCTGGCGTTCTCGGGCGTGCTGTGGTCGATCAGCCGGCTGCTCTTCGTCGTCGCGGTCGGCTACGCGGTGGTCGGCTCGGTGCTGACGGTCGCTCTCGGCCGTACGTTGGTGGGGCTCAACTATGACCAGGCCGATCGTGAGGCCAGCTTCCGCGCCGACTTGGTACACGTGCGCGAGAACGCCGAGTCCGTCGCTATGTTCCACCGCGAGGGGCATCTCAAGGCCCGGCTGGTCCGTCGCGTGGACGCGTTGACGGAGAATCTCAAGCGGATCATCGCAGTGAACCGCAATCTCGGCTTTTTCACCACCGGGTACAATTACCTCATCCAGCTCCTGCCGGCCCTCATCGTGGCACCGCTCTTCATCTACGGTTCGGCCGAGTTTGGAGTGATCCCGCAGTCTGCGATGGCGTTCGCGCACGTTCTTGGCGCGTTCTCCCTGGTGGTGACCCAGTTTCCGCAGCTATCTTCGTACGCCGTCGTGCTCGCACGGCTGACGCCGCTGGTGGAGGCGGTCGAGACGGTCCCGTCCGAGAAGTCGCGGGTCGCCGTGGTCGAGGAGCAGGGCAGGTTCGCCTTCGAGAGGCTCACCCTGCGTATGCCGCGAAATGGAACGCCGCTGGTGCGCGAGCTGTCGATCGAGATCCCGGAGCGATTCCGGCTGCTCGTCATCGCCCCAACGGAGTTGGTGACGACCGCGCTGCTGCGCGCAATGGTCGGGATCTGGGAGAACGGAGAGGGGCGCATCGTGCGTCCCGCGCTCGAGGACGTCATGCTGCTCCCCGACCGTCCTTACTTGCCGCCCGGGACGCTGCGCGAGCTCTTGCTCGGTACCGACGGGGCGCGCGCGCTCCCGGCGGATCGCCTCGGGGGCGCGCTTCGCGAGGTCGGCGTTGAC
>Ga0316622_100004286_pt1 | contig 10450 bp, 6 predicted proteins | sample OWC_Aug_OW2_C1_D_FD_207646 | JGI IMG/M metagenome (GOLD analysis project Ga0316622, IMG submission 207646) | Wetland soil microbial communities from Old Woman Creek delta, Ohio, United States - OWC_Aug_OW2_C1_D5_C | ecosystem: Environmental > Terrestrial > Soil > Wetlands | place: USA: Ohio... | reverse complement strand
GTTATGGCCTGGTAGCGCTGATCACCGGCTTCGCCGCTACCTTGCTGCTGGCTTTTTTGATTGTCCTGGTTGCATTTGGCTTGGCCTACCTGGGGTTGGGTAACCTGGCCTTCCTGCTCGGTGCCATGGGATTGTTCGCCCTGGGGCTGGCGTTCTTTGTCTTCTACCTGTTCGTCTTCTATGTCAGCCGGCTGGTCATCGCCTACCTGGGCGGGAAATACATTCTCAGGTGGCTGGCTCCCAAAGCCGCTGAGGGCCGCTTCTGGCCCCTGCTGCTGGGGCTGGTGATCTACGTTTTGGTCGTGTCAATCCCCTACCTGGGTTGGGCGATTGCCTTTATCATCGTGCTGCTGGGATCAGGGGCGATCGTGTTGCAAGCCATGAGTGAGCGGCGATTGTCGCCGGAGTTAGAACAGCTCGAAATGCCTTCTGCAGGAGGTGAAGAGGGATCAACAACTGCTCAGCAAGTTTGATTTTTTTATATTCAATTTAATCCAAATCACATAGGAGAAGAAAAATGTCTACTGCAACTGCTGAAGAATCTGCATTGTCGTTTAAGTCTAATCCACGCCCTTGGTGGTTGATGCTCATCGACGGCATCCTGATCTTCATCATCGGCGCAATTTTGCTCTTTGCGTCACCTCAAGCCAAAATAAACGCCTACATGACGCTCGTTTTCTTCCTTGGCTTCTACTGGATTTTCCGGGGCATCCTGGATATCGTGTCGATGTTCATCGATAAAAGAGCCTGGGGCTGGAAGCTCTTTATAGGCATCGTCAGCATCGCCGCTGGTGGCTATATCGTCGCTTACCCGGTCGCCAGCGCCCTGGTCCTGCCGAAGATCTTTGTCCTGGTGCTGGGCATCTGGGGCTTGATGTACGGCCTTATCCTCCTGATCATGGCCTTCCAGGGCGGTGGCTGGGGTCCCGGCATTCTGGGCGTGTTGGGGATTATCTTCGGCGTGATCCTCATGGTCAACTATTCCGCCCCTGGTATGGGCCTCACCATGCTGTGGACCATGGCCCTCTTCGGCGTGGTCGGTGGGATCATCATGATCGTCCAGGCATTCCGCATGCGCTCTGCCTGAGACACATCGATAATCTCCACAAGCTAAGTTGATTCTATTGTGCGCGGTGGTTTATCCGCCGCGCACATCAGTCTTTATTGCTATTGAGCTGGCAAACTGCCAGCTCTTTTGTTTTCCCGTGACACGAATTGGCCGATCTCCTTAAGGTTACCTTAGGGTCGGCAATAGGTTGGCATAAAGACAGGCCAGAGAGAAGTTGGTATGCTTTGAGGCTGGCGATATTCGCTTATTCGTTTTCATTCGTTGATGGTTTTACTATCGGTTAAGTTACCGATCAAACAAACAAGGAGAAAAAATGAGAAAGAGCGTTCTTGCTTTAACCACCCTGGCCCTATTGGGGGCTTTGCTGCTCTCTGCCTGCGGAGTGGCCACGAAATTAATCCCTCAACAAGCGGAACAACTGATCGACACAGTCAAATCCGCCCAGGCCCAATCCACCACCAGTGAAGCCGAATCGATCGATATCCAGCCCGGTTTGCTGGCAGCCTATACCGATGCCCTATCCCAGATCTACGAAAAAGTGAACCCCTCCGTGGTCAACATCCGCGTCGTCCAGAAGCTGGATGCTGGCGCCCTGCAAGAGGTGATCCCCGGCTTGCCCTTCGATCTGCCCAATATCCCTGGCCTGCCCCAGCTCCCCGGTGGTGAGGATACGCCCGAAGAACCGGATGTCCCCCAGTATGGACAGGGGCTTGGCTCGGGCTTTGTGTGGGACGAGCAGGGGCACGTCATCACCAATAACCATGTCGTCGCCGGTGCGGACAAGATCGAAGTGACCTTCTCAGATGGCACGGTCGCCAGCGCTGAGCTGGTGGGTGCTGACCCCGATAGCGACCTGGCTGTATTGATGGTCGAGGTATCCAAAGATTTGCTTCAGCCGGTAGTGGTGGCTGACTCCGAGGCAGTCAAGGTCGGGCAGCTTGCCATCGCCATCGGCAACCCCTTTGGGCTGGATGGCACCATGACCGTGGGGATCGTCAGCGCCCTGGGGCGGACTCTACCCACTGCTGAAGGGGTTACCACCGGCCCCAGCTACTCGATCCCGGATATCATCCAGACCGATGCGCCGATTAACCCCGGCAACTCCGGCGGCGTGTTGGTGGATGACCAGGGGCGGGTGATCGGTGTGACGGCTGCCATCGAATCCCCTGTGCGCGCCAATGCGGGCATTGGATTTGTCATCCCTGCCTCCATCGTGCAGCGCGTGGTACCTGAGCTGATCAAGAACGGCAGCTACGCTCACCCTTACCTGGGTATCCAGGGCCTGACCCTGACCCCCGACCTGGCGCGCCTCATGGACCTGGATGAAAACCAGCACGGCGCTCTGGTGGCCGAGCTGATGCCCGATAGCCCGGCCGAGAACGCTGGCCTGCGCGGTAGCGAACAGAATGTGGAGATCGACGGGCAGGAAATCCAGGTGGGCGGCGACGTGATCGTGGCCATCGACGGGCAGCCGGTCAAAGAAATGGATGACCTCATCGCTTACCTGGGCGCGCACACCCGGGTGGATCAGAAAGTCACCCTGACCGTGTTGCGCGACGGTAAGGAAATCGAGATCGCAGTGACGCTCAAGGCGCGCCCCAGGGAGCAGGAAGAGCCAGAAAAAGAAGAACCAAAACAGGCGACCGCTGGTGTATTCCTGGGTATCGGTGGAGCGCCGCTCACACCCGAGTTGACTCAATCCCTCGACTTGCCTGAAGATCAGACCGGCGTCCTGGTGCAGGAAGTGCAGGCAGATACCCCTGCTGATCGCGGCGGGATCGAAGTTAACGACATCATCACCGCCCTGGATGGCAAAGACGTCAAAGATGTTGAGACGCTGCGTGAGATGCTGCAAAAACACCAGGCTGGCGACGAAGTTACCCTTACCATCCTGCGGGATGGCGAGCAAATGGAGATCACTGTCACCCTGGCGGAAAGATCATAGCCAGTTAATCAGCCATTACCCCTCCTGGCAAATTGTAAGTGCCGGACAGGCAGGCAGATCGTCTGCCTGTCCGGCTTTAAAGGGAATGCGGAGCAGAACCGGTACTTGCCTGCTTTCCGTTTTTCACCTAAAATGGAGCCCAGCATACCGAACCCGGCAGGAAAATTGCAACGTAACGGGATGGTATTCTCAATCCACGGATGGCTGCCCATGCATAAACGTTCCCTGATCGTTCTCTTGATCCTTGTGGCTCTGTTTCTGCCAGGATCGTTCCCTCGCGCTGTTGCCCAACAGATCCCCACCTTCGAAGGCCAGATTGCCTATATTGGCGCCGATGGCAACGTGTGGGTGCTGCGCGGTGACGGTAGTTCTCCCACCCCGGTAACGTATGACGCCAGCCCGCAGCGGCGTTACTACTCGCCGCGCTGGACGCGCGATGGCAGCCGGCTGGCGTACTGCGCCGCCGACCCCGCCGGGACGGGAAGCGGGCAACTCTTCGCCTCCTGGAGCGGTGAATGGCTGCCCTTCCTGGTCAGCCAGGACGTGTATTGCAAAGATTCCAGTCCCGGGTTGTACGATTGGTCGCTGGATGGATCAAAAATCCTCTACAGCCGGGCTTTTTCGTATCTCCCCCAGGGCGGCAAAGTGTGGGATCCCTACTACGGCATCTGGGAAGCGGATACCGTTTCCGGAGCGCAGCGCGAGGTGATCCCGCCGCCGGGAGAGAACCCGCTTATCTTCCCCGATCTCTCTCCCGATGGACGCTGGGTGCGTTTCTACGAGCTGATCTACATCGAGGGGCTGGGCGTGATGCGCACCTGGCAAATCGAGACCAGCAGCATGGCCGGCTGGCTCAACCTGGGCGGCGACTTGTTCCCCGGCCTTTCCAGTTGGGCGCCGGACAGCAGCCAGCTTGTTTTTGACCAGGTGACTTACGCCGGTTTCCCGGGCGCTGGCCTGTACGCGGCCAACCCGGATGGCAGCGGGGCGCGTGAAATCTTCATCGTGGAAGATGAAGCCGCCAGCCACCCGTTGTGGTCGCCAGACGGGCAGAACATCTTGTTCTTGCTCACTTCCTTTGGCGAGGGGGCAGCAGGCGCCCGCCTGGCGCTGGTCGATCCGCAGGGGGGTAACCCCCGCCAGATCTACCGTGGCTCGGCTTCAACCACCCCGCTTGCTTGGTCACCCTCTGGGAGCCAGCTTTTGTTTGGCACCACAGAGGGCGAGCAGAGCAACCTGATGCTCTACGACTTGGCCAGCGATACCAGCGCCGCCATCGCCACCCTGGGCGACTGGACAGCAGATTGGAGCCCCTTGCCGCAGGGATCGCCTCCGGTGACTACAGGCCCCTCCGACGAGCTGTTGGATGTCCCGTACAGCGAATCCTTGCTGCTGGCGGTGAGCCCGGATTACATGGCCGTGCTGCGCGATCCTGCGACCGGTCTGGAAGTACCTCTCACTCGCCCGATGACAGTGGCGGGTTTTGCGCCCTCCGCCAGCCGGCGCAACCTGGTTTACGGCAATCGCTGGCTTAGCCTCGATTTTCGGGAGAATGGCAAGCTCGCCGTGCATACCACGCTCTTGCCTGCCGCCCCGAAGGAAGGCCTGGTGAACTGGTCGCCGGACGAGACCCACCTGGCGTTCCAGACGCAGGAAGGCGCCGTGTGGCTGGTGGACATCGCTGGGAACGCAGTCCAGGTGCCAGACGCCACCGCTCTACCGGAGTGGTCCTACAACGGCGAATGGCTCAGCTACTGCACCCCTGGGGATGCCCTCTGGCTGGTGGGGTCGGCTTCCCCGCCGCGCAAGATCGTCGATGCCAGCATTTGCCAGCATCGCTGGTCTTCCGGTCAGGATTTGCTGGCCTACACCGCCATCTCGGCTGACCAGGGCGCAGCCACCCTGCGCTCTTATCTGTTTGATCCGGTGACGGGCGAATCCACCCCGCTGAAAGACGGGGTGAGTGTGGATTCCTGGTCTCCCGATGGCCGCTACCTGGCATTGAAACGCGCCGATCCACGCGGGCATACCGTATTCGCCTACGACCCTGCCTCCAGCCGGCAACTCTTCCTTGGGCAGTTTGACCAGGGGAGCCTGGGCCAGCAGGGCTGGCAGCAGACCGACTCGGGCTATTTCTATGGCCCCTACCGCGTCGCCGGGGATCTCAGCTCTGCCAGCCGGGTCGCAGACAGCCTGTTCGGAGCTTCTCAGGATGGTAAAACGCTGCTCATCGGCATTGGCAAAACAGACCTGGTGACCATCGCCTGTGTGAAGGCGAACAGCGGGGCGGAAGTGGACTTGCTGACTTTCAACCGGTCCTCGGTGCCTGCCGACGAAAAGCCCGGCATCTGGGCGCAGCTCTCTCCGGATGGGGGCTGGGTGCAGGTGCGCGCGGTTGATCCATCCGGCGAGGTGTACCGCCTGGATAGCTGCGATGGCTCCAGCCAGGAGGTTCTCCCACCCGTGAAATCTGCCGGGGATTTCTTCTCTGGAGACAGCCGCTGGCACGCCACCAGTGAGGTCTCTGCCGAGGGCAGTGGGCTGGTCACCGTGCGCGACCTGAGCGGGGCGGCAGATCTATCCTTGCCTGCCATTGTCGCTTCGCCCGTGTACTGGCTCAAAGCGCCCCGCGCTGGCTCCCCGGAGACGTACCTGATCAGCGGCCGGGTGTTGACCGCAGAGGGCGCTCCCCTGGGGGGGGCGATCATTCTGCTGGAGGGCAATCCCAAAGCCACCACTGGCGAAGACGGCGCGTTTGTCATCAGTGGCCTGGCACCGGGGACATATTCCCTCGAGCCACAGTACAACGACTCAAAGTTCGAGCCTGAGAAGCGCAAAGTGAGCCTGCCGCCGGATGTTTTGGATGCCGATTTCGCCAGCAACCTTTCCGCTGCGGCAGCCGGGCAGCCGACTGCAGTTGTCCAACCCGCTCTCCCCACCCAGCCTCCCCCCTCGCCTGTCTCGAATTATGTAGCGATGGCCCAGGCTGTGCTTGCGGGGTATGGCGTGCAGTACGAGAGCTGGATGCCGTACGCCGCGGCGATCATCTGCCTGGCAATCCTGGGTCTGCTGGTGATCGGCGGGTTGGCCTGGTATTTGCTCCGCTCCCGGCGCCTCAGGGCTGCCAAAGCCGCTCCTCCGCTCCTTGCTCCAGCGCCTGTGGCGGTGATCAGCCCGGTTCAGGTTAAATCAGCTCCCGCCTCTGTCTCTGAGCCTGCCGTCTCCGATACCCAGCCGGTGCATCTCAAGCCCGCCCCTGCCGCTCCAGCGATGCTCGAGCCGCCGGTCCAACCGGGCGACCCGGTGCAGGCACTGCTGCGCGAAGGGATTGCGCTGGTGAAAGGCACCGAGATCGAGCAGGGCCGCCAGAAATTGCGCCAGGTAGTCCAGCTCCAACCGGAGAACGCCAACGCCTGGTTGTGGCTGGGATGGGCCGCCGCGCAGCAAAAAGACCTGCGCGCCGCAGAGCGCTGCTTCCGCCGCGCCCAGTCCCTGGGCCACCCCAAAGCCGAGCAGGGTCTCCGCTGGATCGGCAAATTCTAATCTACAACCCTGCCTCTTATTTGATTGAACTGTCGTTGCAAGCGTTCTCAGCGAAGCAACCTACTTCATTGCTTTGCGTGGCCCATGTAAATGTGAGCCGCTTTTTATGCTCGAACTCTTGACTTTTTTGCAATAATTTGTTATTTTTAATACGCTAAATAAACATAAACAATCATCAATCATCACAATATCGTCATAAGTTGTCAGACAGCTTGAATAGCCAGGTTGCTGTGTGTACCCCTGGAAGAGGTCTGTGGGGGGAGGCCCGGTTCTGAGGCTTGCCACATGTTTACCTACGAGCGCCACCACAGGATCCTGCAAATTCTGGAAAAGAATCCCAGCGTGCGGGTTTCAGATTTGAGCAGCTCGCTGGGAGTAAGCGAGGCCACCGTGCGGCGCGATCTCGATCGGATGCACGAGACCGGCCAGATCAGGCGCATCCATGGCGGGGCTGTCCTGGCAGTGAAATCCACCCCCGAAGCCCCGGTTTTACAGCGTTCCACAGATTGCAGCGAGGAAAAGAGAAGGATCGGGAAGCTGGCTTCCACCCTGGTCGCAGACGGCGACACGATCTTCATCGGATCGGGATCGACCACGCAAGAAGTCGCCCGCAACCTGGTTGGCAGGCAAAACCTGACCGTGATCACCAACGCCCTGACGGTGGTCAATACACTATCCCAGGAAGATGGCATCTCGCTGGTGGTTACTGGAGGCCTGCTGCGCTCCTCCGAGCTGTCTTTTATCGGCCATCTCACCGAGCAGGCGCTGCGCGAATTGCGCCCCCAGAAAGTGATTATGGGCATTCGCGCCATCAGCCTAGATGAAGGTCTGACCAACGATTATCTACCCGAAGTGTCCACCGACCGGGTGATCATCCAGTCTGCGCCGGAAGTGATCCTGGTGGCCGATCATTCCAAGTTCGGCCAGGTGTCCACTGCCCTGGTCGCCCCCATCGCAGCCGTCAACACCCTGGTGACCGATAGCGCCATCGATCCCCAGGTTCTGACGGGGCTGCGCGAGCTGATCGCCAATATCCTGATCGCCTGAGAGACGCCGGGAATCGATATGTTGAAACCCACATCCAGTTCTGACGCCTTGCCGCCGCTTGTTGTCGGTGTCGATGTAGGGGGGTCAAAGATCGCTTCGGCTCTGGTGGACGCAAATGGACATATTTCTGCACGCGTCCGCCTCCCCACTGATGTCAGCAGTCCGGAAGCCACCCTGGATTCCATTGCCGCTGCCGTGCGCCAGAGCCTGTCGGCCGCTGGCCAGGATGATCAGTTGGTGAAGTCAATCGGGCTGGGCATCCCGGGGTTGGTCGATGCTGAAAGGGGCATTGGTCTGGCCTCGGTTAACCTGGGTTGGCGCGAGGTCGCGGTGTGCGCTGGCCTGCAAGCCCGCCTCGGCTTGCCCTGTGCCATCGAAAACGACGTGCGGGCGGCAGCCCTGGGCGAGGCCCGCTTTGGCGCCGGGCGTGGGCTGGATAGCCTTGTTTTCCTGACCATCGGTACGGGGATCGCCGCGGCGGTCATCCTGGCGGGGAAGCTTTACCCTGGGGCGCATGGCCTGGCCGGCGAGATCGGGCATGCCGTTCTGGATCGAGATGGCCCACCCTGCAAATGCGGCGGGAGCGGCTGCTTCGAAGCCCTGGCTTCCGGGCCAGCCATTGCCGCCCGCCACGCCCACAAGATGCGCCAGGCAGGGCAATCTCACCTACCGGGTAATCCAGCGCAGTCACTGGAATCTCTCACCGCCCGGGATGTATTTCGCCTCGCAGAGCAGGGCGACCCCCTCGCCCAGGATACGGTCTGCGAGGCAGCGGAGATCATCGCCCAGGCCGTCCAGTTGATTGCCCTGGCCTTCGATCCGCCGGTGATCGTCCTGGGCGGCGGCGTAGCCCAGGCCGGCAGCCAGCTTATTAATCCACTGCGCTCCGTGTTGGATCGCCTGGCAAAAGAGAATTGGGTCTTCGCCAGTGTGTATTCTCCTGACCTGCTGCAGCTTTCCAGGCTGGGAGAGGATATCGGCATTCTGGGGGCGGCCGCTCTGGCTATCCCGATGCCATGAGGTACATAAGGATCAGCGTCCAATCAAAGTTCTTTCCAGAACATAAAGGAGGTGGTTCAAGGCTAGAGAAGTAACACATCTGCACGTTGGAGATAACGGCAAAAGTTCAGTGAGTTTAGAAAATGAAGAGAGGAGAAATATGAAACACAAACCGTTCCTGTTCAGCTTGTTGCTTGTCGTCGTGATGCTTTTCACCGCTCTGGCTGGTTGTGGCCCTAAGGCAACTGAAGCACCACCAGAGGGGGAAGCTCCACCCGAGGCCACGGCCCCACCTGCGGCCGCCGGCCCGGTTTCCATGGATTTCGTTACCTGGGATTACGGCGTAGACAAAATCGCCGATAACATCAAGAACTTCCAGGCGGCCAATCCGGACATCACGGTAAACCATAAGGGGTATGGCTGGCTCGATTACCCTGAGACCCTGGTCGGCCTTTTCGCTTCAGGTGGTGAGCCGCAGCTGCTCTACAGCTCGGATCACTGGCTGCAGCAGTGGGCTGCCGCGGGCTGGCTGGAACCGCTCGATGAGCACTGCCCCAACGTGGCTACCTACAACAAGGAGCTGGCGCCCTATGCCGCAGAGGGCATGACCTATGACGGCAAGACCTACGGCCTGTCGTACTACGCCGACACCATGGACTTCGTTTACAACGAAGAGCTGCTGAAGAAGGCCGGCTTCGATAAGGCTCCTGAGACCTGGGAAGACGTATATACCATGTCGAAGGCGCTCAAAGATCAGGGCATCAACGAGTACCCCATCATCATGGCCTGGTCTCAGAAAGAGGGCGCTTTCCCGGAGGCCTTCATCTCCATGGTTTACAGCCAGAACGAAGGCCCCAATGCTATGTTCGATGCCGACCTCAACCCCACCTTCAATAAAGAAGGCAGCGCCATGTCACAGGTGCTTGAGTGGTTGGTCACCGCCTACAATGAGGGCTTGCTCGATCCGGCCAGCCTGACCACAGCCGAGATCGACCAGGTGAAGTCCATGCAGGCAGGTCAGCATGCCTTCACCATCTTCCCCCAGTACAATATGGCCGAAGTCAATCGACCGGAATCCGGGGAGTATGCCGGGAAATTCAAGATCGCCCTCATGCCGGGTAAGAGCCACAATACAGTGGGTTATGTGCGCTTCTATGCCATGACCCCCAAGGCTGTTGCGGAAGGCAAAGTGGAAGCCGCCTGCAAGTTCTTTGACTACTTCGGCGGCAAGACAGATGGTGATTACAAGGTCGTCAAGCGCTGGGCGGTGGAGAACGGCCTGGGCTTTGCCCAGCTCCCGCTCTTCGATGACGCCGAAGTCATCGACGCCTTCGGCAAATGGGGTGACGTACCCACCATCAAGGAGCAGGCCAAGCTGGCCCGCGCCAAGGAAGGACTGACCCCCTGGTTTGGCACCTGGGATGTCTATGCTCGTGCGGAGATCCACAAGGCCATCCTGGGCGAGCAGACCGTTCAACAGGCGCTCGACAACATGGCAGCCAAGTGGGAAGAGCTTAAGGCTCAAGGGTAACATTTCTCAATCACGGAGGGGTTATCCGGCTGTCCGAGGGATAACCCCTCCACTTCCTGCATATCAGACTGTGGAGGTGCCAAATGGCTGTGAGCTCAACTGCGTCACCAGGACCTGTTAGAGTGAGACGGCGGCTGTGGGATCGTGTCTATCCGACGTTATCCATTACGATCCCTTTCCTGGTGATTGCCCTCTTTACCATCTACCCGGTGCTTTACGCAGTGCGCAATAGCTTTTTTCTGTACCTCCTCACCAAGCCAAAAACACACCCCTTTATCGGATTAAAAAATTACCAGGAAGTCATCAGCAGCTATTA
>Ga0316622_100004285_pt1 | contig 10451 bp, 9 predicted proteins | sample OWC_Aug_OW2_C1_D_FD_207646 | JGI IMG/M metagenome (GOLD analysis project Ga0316622, IMG submission 207646) | Wetland soil microbial communities from Old Woman Creek delta, Ohio, United States - OWC_Aug_OW2_C1_D5_C | ecosystem: Environmental > Terrestrial > Soil > Wetlands | place: USA: Ohio... | reverse complement strand
ATCTACACGCAGACCCAGCTCGTCCTCGGCCTCGGCGGCGCCTACGGGACGAGCGAGTCGACGACGGTCTTCTCCTACGGCCGGTTCATGCCCACCGCGGAGGTCCGGGTCCAGCACGACATCCCGCTCGAGCCCGGCGTCGTGCCGGCCGCCGGGGAGGAGCTGCGCCCGCTCTCCCGGCTCCAGTTCACCGTGAGCGCTGCCCTCTCGCCGTACGTGGATCCCTTCACCGCCGTCGTGTACGACCGCCTCGTCGCCTCGACCGCGGTCGACTGGACCCTCGGCGCGAACTGGCGGCTATCCGGCTACTTCGCCGGGGCCATGGACGCCTACCGCGACACGGTGCCCCGCCGCTACGGCTCGGCGACCGCCACGGTCGGCTGGTCCCCGTCGCGCTTCGCGACCATCGAGTTCGGGCTCTTCGCCCTGGCGCAGAACGGCGTCCCGGGCCTCGTGTACGCGTTCAGTGAATGGGGCGGGCAGGTCGGCGTGCTGCTCCACGACCGCCTCCGCATGTAGCCGGGCGCCCCCGGCACCCCCCTCCCCGGAACGGAGCGAGGGACACCCACCTGGGCCGCCGCCCATCCACAAGACCCTTTCGCGCGAACCCTTCCGAAACGCGTCGCCGTTTCCGCGCGAAGCACCCGGAAACACTCCCGGTATGGCGTTGGTTTCGTGGCGCCTGGCTCGCGGACGAAGTTTCTGCGCGTCTCGGCACATTGCCCCCTCTTTCGTACCGGTGTCGGGGGACAGGCGTCTCTGTCGCCCGAGTGATAGCTAGGTGTGCAATCGTGGTGGGCGAAGTGGGGGGAGTTCGATGGTGAGGCCGAACAGGGTAGTGGAGGCGAGCGTACGCGCCTCGGACGCGGTCTGCTTCGTCCTCGCGCTGCCCGCCGCGTACGCGATGCGCGACGCGATGGGCGAGATCGGCCCGAGCCTCTGGCCGCTGTCGCGCTACTGGCCGATGGTGGTCCTGTCGCTCCTCTTCTGGCAGGCGACGGCGTGGACCTTCGGAGTCTACCAGACGTCCTTCCGGACGAAGTCGGTCGGCGCCGAGCTCTGGCACATCACGCGCGCGATGGCGGGGACGGGCCTGTCGGTGGCCGCGGTCGCCTTCGTCCTGCACCTCCAGGAGGACCTGTCGCGCCTCCTCCTCGCCTTCTACTACGCGGTCGCCCTCGGTCTCGTCACCGTGAACCGGCTGGCGATGCGCACCTACGCGCGCCACCTGCGGCGCCGCGGCCACAATTCCCGGATCTTCGCGGTCGTCGGCTCCGGCGATCTCGCCCGCGAGGCCGTCGAGAGCGTCACCGCGCACCCGGAGTGGGGGATGCACTTCGCCGGGCACGTGATCGAGGACGACGTCGTCCGCGAGGTGCCGAAGAGCCTGGTGCTGGGCCGCCTGTCGCAGCTCGAGCAGGTGCTCGACGACAACGTCCTCGACGAGGTGATCTTCGCGGTTCCCCAGGACCGCCTCTCCTCGGTCGAGAAGGCCGTCCAGACCTGCGAGGAGCAGGGCGTGGACGTCCGGGTCTGCCTCGACGTCCTCCACGGCGAGCTGCACCGGTTCTCCATCGGCGAGCTGGACGGCCTGCCGGTCCTCTCCCGGAGCCGGGTCCCGTCGGACGAGATCGCGCTCGCCGCGAAGAGGGTCTTCGACATCCTCTCGAGCGGCCTCGCCATCCTCCTCGCCTCCCCCGTCCTCGTCGCCACGGCCGTCGCCATCCGCCTCGAGTCTCCCGGGCCGGTCTTCTTCCGCCAGCGCCGGGTCGGGCGCAACGGCCGTCCGTTCACCATGCTCAAGTTCCGCAGCATGCACGTGGACGCCGAGGCCCGCCTCGAGGCGCTGCGCGCCCACAACGAGGCGAGGGGGCCCGTCTTCAAGATGCGAAACGACCCGCGGATCACGCGTGTCGGACGCTTCATCCGCCGCACGTCCATCGACGAGCTCCCCCAGTTCTTCAACGTCCTCTCCGGCGAGATGAGCATCGTCGGGCCGCGCCCGCCGATTCCGGCCGAGGTCCGCCAGTACAAGCGCTGGCAGCGTCGCCGCCTGAGCGTGAAGCCGGGGATCACCTGCACCTGGCAGATCAGCGGCCGGAGCGACATCGACTTCGACCAGTGGATGAAGCTCGACCTGGACTACATCGACCACTGGTCGCTCTGGGGCGACATCCAGATCTGCCTCAAGACGATCCCCGCCGTGCTCACGGCCCGCGGGGCGCACTGAGTCCCCGGGCGCCGTCCGGCGCCCGGGTCCCGCTTCCCGAATCCGTCCCGTCCTCCCGCGGGAGCCCGACCGCGGGCTGCGGCCGCGCGGCGAGCGCCGCCTCGAGGGCCGCGTCCAGGCCGTAGAGGTCCTCCGCGAAGTGCTCGGTGCCGTCCGGGTCCACCGACGCGGTCGCGTAGGACACGGCCAGGGCCGCCGGCTCGAGGAGCCGCACCCCGGTGGGCTCGGCGCGGCGCAGCGCCGCCCCGATCCGCTTCCGGTCCCACCCGGACTGCCCGGCGAGCAGCCAGTCCGCGAGCGCCACCGGGTCCTCGAGGCGGATGCACCCGTGGCTCCGGTCGCGCCGGATCCGCTCGAAGAGCCGCCGGTGGGGCGTGCCGTGCAGGCCGATGCAGGCGGGGTTCGGGACCACGAACTTGACCGCGCCGAGGTCGTTGCGGGGGCCGGGGCGCTGCCGCAGCGTGAGGCGGCCCCGTTCCACGTCGGCGAGCGCCGCCTCGTCGTGCGCGAACGTCGGCGCGTCGAAGTCGCCGTCGGCGACGATCTCCATCCCGTGGGCCGCGAGCCAGCCGGGCTTGCTTCGCTCGAGCGGGAGGAGCTCCTCCCGGACGATCGCCGGAGGGGGAACCCAGAACGGCCGGAACACCACTCCGGTGATGCGCGACGCGAGCATCGGCGTCTGGTGGTCCGGGCCTTGCCCCACGACGACCCGCATCTCGAGGTCCAGGGCCCCGCCCGAGAGGTCGGTCGCCCGGAGCACCGCGCGAGGGACCTCCACGTGGACGAGGCGGCGCCCCGGGTCCGGCAGCCAGCGCAGGCGCTCCATCGCGAGCTCGATCTGGCGGACGCGTCGCGACGCAGGGACGTTCAGCGCCTCGACGGTGGCGCGGCCCGGGACGCCGTCGGCGGCGATCCCGTGGCGCGCCTGGAATCGCTTCAGCGCCTCGAGGAGCGCTCCCGCGTCGTCCCCCGCGTCGGTGCGGGGCGCCCCGTCCGCCGCGGGAGCCTCCCCGGCCTGGGGAGCCGCCCCGGGCGCGGATGCCTCGCCTGCCGCCGGGCCCGGCGGGAGGTCGCCCAGCCACGCGAGTCGCGCGCGCAGCGCCGGCGTGCCCTCCCACGGGTCGCCGGGCCTGACCTTCGCCGCCGGCGGGACCGGCGGAGGCGCGGGGCGGCGGGCGCGCTCGCGCCAGCGATCCAGGGCCCCGGCGAGCCGCGCGTAGGCCGGGTGGCGCGGGCGGAGGGACGCCGCCGCCTGCCGGGCGTCCCCGATCGCGAGCGCCGCCCGGGCCCGCGCGGCCGCGTCGGCCGGGGCGCGCGGCGCGTCCTCGACGATCCCCCGCGCCGTCGGGTCGACCCGGCCGCCAGCCAGGTCCGAGAGGAAGCGCAGCACGGCCTGGTCGACCTCGGCGGCCACCCGCCGGCGCTCCTCCGGTCCCGTCGCCGCGCGCGCCCGCGCGGCCAGGCCCGGAGCGTCGTAGTCCGAGGGGTCGAGCCCGTCTGCCGCCGCCGAGGCGAGCACGTCGAGGGCCAGGGCGAGGAGCGGGGGCTCCAGCAGGTCGGCGGTGGCCGGCCCGGCGCCCTCGGCGCCGGCGGACCCTGCCGCCAGGACCATCGCGGCGATGCTCGCGAGGCTCATCCCTTCTCGCTCCGTCCTGGGCCCCCCCGTCGAGGGAGGTATCCGACCCCGACTCCGTTGCGCCGGAACCCTTCCTCCGTAAAGATGGTCTTACCCTTGATGGAGTCAACCGGCCCGCAGCCCCCTGCCCTGCTCCCTGAAGGGATGACCCGCCGAGGGTTCCTCGGCGGGCTCGCCGCTCTGGGGGCCCTGGCCCTCCTGCCCTCGCGGGTCCTCGCCGCCTCGCGCGGCGAGCGCCGGCTGTCCCTCGTCCACGCGCACACCGGGGAGCGGCTCACCACGGTCTACTGGGGCGACGGCGCCTATCTCGCTCCCGAGCTCTCGCGCGTGGAGGCCTTCCTTCGGGACTTCCGCACCGGGGAGCGCCACCCCATCGACCCGGCCCTGCTCGACCAGCTCCACGCGGTGGCCGAGGCCACCGGCGCCTCCGCCCCGTTCCAGGTGATCAGCGGCTTCCGGTCGCCGCGGACGAACGCCGCGCTCCGCGCCTCCGGCGGGGGGCAGGCGCGCCACAGCCTCCACATGGTCGGCCAGGCCATCGACGTTCGCCTCGGCGACGTGAGGTCGCGCGTGCTCCGCGACGCGGCCCTCGAGCTCGCGCTCGGCGGCGTGGGCTTCTATCCGGGCGAGGACTTCGTCCACCTCGACACCGGGCGCGTGCGCCGCTGGTAGCTCGCTTCGAGGGTCGCCCGCCAGGAGGCGAGGAGACAAGCGCCTACACCGGGCCCTTGTGCCCCCTGGGATCGGGGGACTAGCGTCGAGCTCGATGAACGGGCTTGCGCTGGCAGTGCTGGTCCTCGCGAGCGGCGGCGCGCGGTCGCACCTCGCGCTCCCCGACTGGGCCGGCGCGCAGGCCCTGCAGGTCCAGGACGTTCTCGGCGACGCCCTCTCGGAGAGCGCCCTCCGCGCCGCGGGGGTGGAGGAGCCCTGGAGCCCTCCCGCCTGCATCGGGGACACCTGCCAGCCGCGCGTCTCGGTCCCGGGGTTCGAGCCGCGGATCGACACGCGCGGCAAGCGCACGGAGCTGTTCGTCTCCGCGCTCGAGCGGATGGACGCCGGGATCCTCGCCACCGTCGCCCGGTCGATGGCCGTCGCCGGGGTCCGCCTCGAGTACAAGCCTCCGCAGCTCCAGCAGGCCGTCCCCGGGCGCCCGGGTGCGGGGCGCGTCGAACTGCTCGTCCGCTGGCGCCTGGACGCCTGGCACGATCCGGTCTGGCGGACGCCCGGCGCGCGCTAGCCGTCTACGCGGTGGGCGGCCGGCGAGCGGCCTGGGCCCATGTGGTCGCACGTCGCGCAGCCGCGCCTGCCCCGAGGAGGTGAGACGCGACCCCTGGGTCGCACGCCGTCCCGGCGTCCTCCCGGGAAACGCGAGCCGGAGTGCCCCGTTGCGCGCCTGCGCGACGGCACTCCCGGTGCAGTGACCGTCCCCGGACTCTGCCCGAGACCCCCCGATGGACGCCACCCGCACCGCGGTCGCGAGACGCTCCCCCCCGGCGCCCGGGATCGAGGTGTGGGTGGCGCGCCTCGCGCTCCTGTTCCTGCTCTGCATGGCCCCCCTGGCCTTCGTCGCCGGCGTCATCGCCGTCGCGTGCGTCGGCCCGGGCCGCTGCCGCCACCGGGCTCGCGGCCCGCTCGGCGTGTTCGTCCACGGCATCGTGGCGATCGTCGTGGTCGCGCTGCTGGCGCGGGCCTCGGCTCGACGCTAGGCGCGGCCCGGCCCACTCCTCCCGTCCCCGTCCGCCTCCGCGACGCTGCGGAGCCGCAGACCCGCGTGGTCTCGGCCGCCGCGCCGGGCCTCAGCCGCCGCGCCGGTCTCGGCCGCCGCCCCGGGCCTCAGCCGCCGCGCGCGGCGACGAAGCCCCCGGTGACGTGGTCCATGGACTGGATGTGGGCCACGAACCACGACGGCACCGCATCCGAGACGTAGCTCCACAGGCGGCCCGTGTCGCCGGTCTCGCGGAAGTGGGTCTCCTCGGACTCCATCTCCTCGAGCACGCGGTCGTGCTCCGCCTTGTGCATCGGGTACGGGGGAAAGCCGGCCCGGCGCATCGCGTCCTCCTCGCGCGCGAAGTGCTCGCGGGTGTGCTCGAAGAGCGCCTCGAAGCGGTGGAGGACGGTCTCGACCAGCACCTTCCCGTCCCGGTGCCCCCGAACGGCGTCCCCGAGCTCGTTGAGGAGCCGCGCCTCCTCGCGGTGGTCGTCGTTCATGAACGGCAGCGGGACCTGGGGGATCCTGTCGAGGTCGACGATGGACACGCGCGCCTCCTGTCGTGAGCCGGGACGCTCCCGGGGGGAGCGGTACGATCGTGGGCGACGCGCCGGAGAGCTGCCAGGCCCCCACCCAAATGGGATTCCCTGCCGCGGGTCGCGGCGTGCACTACCATGGGCGAGAAGGGGCCGTCCGCGGGTGCGGAGGCGGCAGAGGCGGCACATGGGGAGCTTCCGGAGCGCCGCGGAGTTCCGGCGCGTCTTCGAGCGCATCTTCGAGCTGATGAACGAGACGCCGGAGGTCGGCCGCGCGCTGCGGGACGCCCACGCGCCGCACCGGTTCCTCATCACCGACCTCGACCTCGAGTTCAACGTCACCGCCGCCCCCGACGCCGACGAGCGCAAGGGGCGGTTCCTCCGCTGGACCTGGGGGACTCCGGGCTGGGAGCCGGTCGTCACCATGAAGATGTCGAGCGACGTCGCGAACCGCTTCTTCCAGGGCGAGGAGAACGTGGCGCTCGCGCTGGCGTTCGGCCGGGTGAAGCTCTCCGGCCCGCCCCTCACCCTGCTCCGGCTCGCGCCGGTCACGAACCCCATCCACCCCGTCTACCGCGAGTGGCTGAAGTCGAGCGGACACGCCCACCTCCTCGCCTGAGGACCCCTCGGCCGCGTGCCGAGCCACGCATCACCCGACCCCATGCGCGCTCCCTTCCGCAACGTCGACGCGTCCTGGCTGCGGATGGACGACCCGACGAACCTGATGGTGGTGACGGGCGTCCTCGTCCTCGACGGCCCGGTGCCGGTGCAGCGGGTCCGCGCCCTGCTCAAGAAGCGCCTCCTTCGGTTCCGCCGCTTCACGAGCCGCGTCGTCCAGCCTCCCGGCGGCGTCGGCACGCCGTCGTGGGAGCCCGACCCCGACTTCTCGCTCGCGCGCCACCTGAAGGTGGTGAAGCTGAAGGAGCCGGCCGACGAGCCGGCGCTCCAGGCCTACGTCAGCCGGCTCCTGGGACAGCCCTTCCCGCCCGATCGCCCGCTCTGGTCCTTCCACTTCATCCCCCGCTTCCAGGGCGGCTCCGCGATCGTCGCCCGGATCCACCACTGCATCGGCGACGGCCTCGCGCTCGTGCACGTGCTGCTGTCGATGGCCGACGGAAACCCCGAGCCGGAGGGCGAGGAGGCGGGCGCCGACATCCCCTGGGACGACCACGGGGACGATGGCCCCGTCGCCCGGATGGCCTCCTGGGCGATCACCCTCCCGCGCCGCGTGCGCGACGGCGCGAGCCACCTCCTCGAGCACCCGGGCCGGCTGGCGGAGTTCGCGCTGCTCGCCTCCGGGAGCGCCGCCTCGCTCGCGAACCTGCTGGCCCTGCCGCCCGACCCCGCGACCGCCTTCAAGGGTCCGCTCACGGTCGGCAAGAAGGCCGCCTGGTCGCGCGCCTTCGAGCTCGACGCGTTCAAGGCCATCGGCCACGTCACCGGCTCCACCGTGAACGACATCCTCATGGCCGGCCTCGCCGGCGGCCTGCGGCGCTACCTCCTCGGCCGCGGCGAGGTCCCGCGCGACCTCGACGTGCGCGGCGTCGTCCCGGTGAACTTGCGGCCGCCCGCGGAGTCGAACCAGCTCGGCAACCGCTTCGGCCTCGTCTTCCTGGCCTTGCCCCTCGGCGTCGAGGATCCCCTCGATCGGCTCTTCGAGGTCCGGCGGCGGATGCGGGAGCTCAAGAACTCCCCCCAGGCGCTGGCCATCTACCAGTTGCTCTGGCTGATGGGCGTCGCCCCCAAGCCGCTGTTCGACCTCGTCCTCGAGCTCTTCGCGTCCAAGGGGACGACGGTCGTGACGAACGTGGTCGGCCCGAAGGCGCCGATCTCCATCGCCGGCGCGCCGCTGCGCCAGTCGATGTTCTGGGTCCCGAGCGCCGGGCGCCTGGGGATGGGCGTCTCGCTCCTCAGCTACGCCGGGAAGGTGTGGATGGGGCTGCAGTGCGACGCCGGGCTCGTCCCGGACCCGGACGTCGTCCTCCAGGGCTTCGAGGCGGAGGTCGGCGCCCTCCTCCAGCTCCGGCGCGAGGCCGGCCCCTGAGCGCCCCGGCCGCCCGGCGCCGCCGCGGCGCGAGGCGGACACGTACCCCGAAAGGCCGGACCCGCCGGCGGATCGCCTCCGGCGCGCACGCGGGGTAGCATCCCCGTCGAGCCGAGGGAGGGGGAGGCGTGCCGGAGCCGGGCTGGTGGAGCGTCCTTCACGTCGCCGTGGCCGCGGCCGTCGTCTGGCGGGTCCTGTCCGACCACCGGCCACCGGGCGTCTCGCTCGCGTGGATCCTCCTCGTCCTCCTCGTCCCGTTCCTCGGCGCCGCGGCCTTCCTGGCGGTCGGGGAGCGGCGGCTCGGGCGGCGCTGGATCCGGCGCTCCGCCGCGCTGCAGCCGGTCTTCCGCAGCTGGGTCGAGACGCTCCCGGCCTCCGCCCTCCGGGACCCGGCGAGCCTCGGCGCCGGCTCCGCGGAGGTCGCGCGCCTCGCCCGCTCCGCCACCGGGCTGCCCGTCCTGGGCGGCCAGCGCCTCACGCTCTTCTCCGACAGCGAGGCGATCCTCCGGGAGCTGGCCCGGGACGTCGATGCGGCCACCCGCAGCGTCCACATGGAGTTCTACATCTGGCAGGACGGCGGGGGGGTGGATCCGCTGGTGGAGGCGCTGGAGCGGGCGGCGCGACGGGGGGTGCGGGTCCGGTGCGCGATGGACGCGCTGGGGAGCGCCGAGTTCCTGAAGGGACCGACCCCCGCCCGGATGCGCGCCGCGGGGATCGAGGTCGTCGTCATGCTCCCGGTCAACGCCGCGCGCCTGCTGCTCGTCCGCATGGACCTCCGCGACCACCGCAAGATCGCTGTAGTGGACGGCCGCGTCGCCTGGACGGGCAGCATGAACGTCGTGGACCCGCGTTACTTCAAGACGGGGGCCGGCGTGGGCGAGTGGGTGGACGCGATGGCCCGCGTCGAGGGGCCGGGCGCCTGGGTCCTGGATGCCGTCTCGACCGCCATGACCGGCCTGCAGATGGCGGAGGGGGACGTCCCCTCGCCGCCGGAGCCACCCGGCGAGGCCCCGGGGCCGGGGACCGCCGCGCTCCAGGTCTTCCCGACCGGGCCCGGCGCGACCTCGTTCCACATCGAGACGGTCCTGCTGCAGGCGATCTACGCGGCGAGGCGCCAGGTCGTCCTCACCACGCCGTACTTCGTTCCGGGCGCGCCGCTCGTGGCGGCGATGCGCGCCGCCGCGCTCCGCGGGGTCGAGGTGACGCTGATCGTGCCGGCGCGGAGCGACTCCCGCCTCGTCCAGCACGCGAGCGCCGCGCACTTCGAGGCGCTGCTCTCCGCCGGCGTCCGGGTCCTCCGCTTCGGCGCCGGGCTGCTGCACACGAAGAGCGCGGTGGTGGACGGGGAGACGGCCATCTTCGGCACCGCCAACCTCGACGCGCGCAGCTTCCTGCTCAACTTCGAGGTGTCGCTGCTCGTCTACGACGAGGCGTTCGCGCGCGACCTCCTCGCGCTGTGCCGGGCCTACGAGGCCCGTGCCGAGCCGCTCGCGCTGGCGCCCTGGGGCGCCCGCCCCGCCTGGCAGCGGCTGGCCGAGAACGCCGCCGACCTGGCGGCCCCACTCTTGTGACGACGGGCGGCCCGGGCCGCCGCGGGAGGTGGACATGGACGGACCGGCGGCGCGCTCGTCTACGTCCGGCCCGGCCACCGGGCCGCCGGGGGGTAGGATGCTCGCGGGCGTCGTCGCCACCTTCGACTGGCTCGAGGCGCGGTGGGAGAGCCCCCGGGCCCACCGCCTGGTCTCCGGGCTGCTCGTCGGCGGCTTCCTCGTCGCCCTCGCCGCGGTCGAGCTGTCGCGCCTGGGGCTCCTGGGCGGGCTGGGCGCCCGCGTGCCGCGCAACCACTTTCGCGCCATCGAGATCGCCTTCTACCTCCTGCTCTCCTACGAGGTGGTGGGGCTCGTCTTCGGCATCGCGAGTTCCATCTCGAAGGCGGCGGGCAAGCAGCTCGAGATCTTCTCCCTCATCCTCCTCCGGCACGCCTTCGAGGTCTTCGGCCGCCTCGGCGAGCCGGTGCAGTGGGAGGAGCTGCGGCGGCTCGTGCCGGAGATGCTCTCCGACGCCGCCGGCGCCCTCGGGATCTTCGTCGTCCTGGCCTTCTACTACCGGGCCTGCCGCCACCAGCCCGCCCCCGGCGACCCGGCCGACCGCCGCTCCTTCATCGCGGCCAAGAAGCTCGTCGCCCTCCTGCTGCTCGCGGCCTTCGCCGCCCTGGGCGCGCGCGCCCTCTGGTCGCAGATGGGGCTGCACGGCGACCTTCACGGATTCTTCGAGGGCTTCTACACGCTCCTCATCTT
>Ga0316622_100004284_pt1 | contig 10452 bp, 6 predicted proteins | sample OWC_Aug_OW2_C1_D_FD_207646 | JGI IMG/M metagenome (GOLD analysis project Ga0316622, IMG submission 207646) | Wetland soil microbial communities from Old Woman Creek delta, Ohio, United States - OWC_Aug_OW2_C1_D5_C | ecosystem: Environmental > Terrestrial > Soil > Wetlands | place: USA: Ohio... | reverse complement strand
TACCGGTCCACCAAGCTGGTCGGTGCGCACTTCGGCGGCACCCGCAATCCGATGGCGGTCTCCTGGCCCAGGGGCATCAAGGCGGATGCGGTGGCGCGGCCGCAGTTCCACCATGTGATCGACGTCCTGCCGACAATCTACGAAGTGACGAAGATCACCCCGCCGCGGGTGGTGAACGGCGTCGAACAGGAGTCGTTCGACGGCGTCAGCATGGCTTACACGTTTGCCGATGCGAAGGCGGCGGGTCGGCGCAAGACCCAGTTCTTCGACATCATGGCCAGCCGCGGTATCTACCACGACGGCTGGTTTGCCAGCGCCATGGGGCTGCGCGAGCCCTGGGTGGGCGGGATGCCGAAGGGCGCCAAGGAATGGTCGCCGGAAAAGGACCGGTGGGAGCTCTACAACCTGAACGAGGACTGGAGCCAGGCCAACGACCTCGCCGCGCAGATGCCGGAGAAGGTCGCGGAAATGAAGGACCTGTTTCTGCTCGAATCCACCAGGAACAAGAACCTGCCGATCGGCGGCGGTCTGTGGTCCACCGCGATCGTCCATCCGGAGGACGCGCCGCGCTCTTCCGTCACCGAATGGACCTTCGAAGGCGCCATGACCGGGATGTCGGAATCCGCGGCACCCAAACTGGGGATCGTCGATACCGTGGTGAGCATGCAGGTGGACATGCCCGCCAACGCGAATGGCGTGCTGTATGCGCTGGGTGGCTTCAGTGGGGGCCTGACGCTCTATGTGAAAGACGGCGTGCTCAACTACGAGTACAACCTGTTCGAAGTCTTTCGCACGAAGATCCAGTCCAAGGGCAAGCTCCCGACCGGCCAGGTGAAGATCGAGGTTGAATCGAAGCTGGCCGCCAAGGTCGGCGGCCCGATGGACATCACCCTCAAGGCCAATGGCAACGTCGTCGGACAGGGTCAGGTGCCGACCGCCATTTCACTCCACTTCACGACCAATGAATCGCTCGATTTTGGCAGCGATACCGGTTCGCCCGTGTACCTCGCCTATTTCGACCGGGCCCCGTTTGCCTTCAACGGCAGCATCGGTACGACGCAAGTCACCTATCCCAAGAAATAGGCAGCACCGAATCTCGGTCGACAAGGAGCGATTTGATGAAGAATCCGATGCGAAATAGCGTCGTCGCGCTTTCGGCGCTGTGGGCAGTGATCGGTACGGCGAACGCTGCCACAACGCCTTCCGACGGTTCGGTGCTGCCTTTCCCGCCGGTGCCGTCGGCGAGCAAGGCGGCCCCCCGGCTGCAGGATTCCGTGCACAAGCGCCGCGCGCAGCCCGAGCACCTCAAGCCCGGCGCGCCGAACGTGCTGATCATCCTGCTCGACGACGTCGGCTTCGGACAGGCAACGACGTTCGGCGGCGAGATGAACACGCCGACGCTCAGCAAGCTCGCGAGCCAGGGCGTGAGTTACAACACCTTCCACACCACGGCGATCTGCTCGCCGACGCGGGCGGCGCTGCTCACCGGCCGCAATCACCAGCGCGTCGGCAACGGCACGATCGCCGAGCGCGCGGTGGACTGGGATGGCTACACCGGCGTGATCCCGAAGACTTCGGCGACGATGGCCGAGGTGATGCGGCACTACGGCTACAAGACCGCGGCGTTCGGCAAGTGGCACAACACGCCGGCCGACCAGACCACCGCCATGGGGCCCTTCGATCGCTGGCCGACGGGTCACGGCTTCGACTATTTCTACGGCTTCCTCGCCGGCGAAACGTCGCAGTGGGAGCCGCGGCTGGTCGAGAACACGACGGTGGTGGAGCCGCCGCACGACGAGAAGTATCACCTCAGCGAGGACATGGCGCAGCGCAGCATCGACTGGTTGCGCAAGCATCGCGCTTTCTCGCCCGACAAGCCATTCTTCATGTACTGGGCGCCGGGCGCGGCGCATGGGCCGCATCAGGTCGGCAAGGAGTGGTCCGGCAAGTACAAGGGCAAGTTCGACGCCGGCTGGGATGCCTACCGAGAGCGCGTGTTCGCGCGCCAGAAGCAACTCGGCTGGATTCCGGCCGAGACCAAGCTCACGCCGCGCGCGGCGAACATGCCGTCCTGGGACAGCATCCCCGAGGCGCAGCGTCCGTTCCAGCTTCGCCTGATGGAAATCTATGCCGGCTTCGTCGAGCACGTCGATGCGCAAGCCGGCAGGCTAATCGACGAGCTGGATCGACTCGGCGTGCGCGACAACACCATCGTCATCTACATCTTCGGCGACAACGGCGCCAGCGCCGAGGGCCAGAACGGCACCATCAGCGAGCTGCTGGCGCAGAACGGCATCCCGAACACCGTCGAGCAGCAAATGGCGGCGCTGGAGAAGATCGGCGGCCTCGATGCGCTGGGCGGTCCCAAGACCGACAGCATGTACCACGCCGGCTGGGCATGGGCCGGCAACACGCCGTTCCACCACACCAAGCTGGTCGCGTCGCATTTCGGCGGCACGCGCAACCCCATGGTGATCTCCTGGCCGAAGGGGATCAAGGCCGACCGGACACCGCGGGCGCAGTTCCACCACGTCAACGACATCGCGCCAACCATCTACGAGATCGTCGGCATCAAGCCGCCGAAGGTGGTCGACGGTTTCGTGCAGGACCCGATCGACGGCGTGAGCCTCGCGTACACCTTCGCCGATGCCAAGGTGCCTGGTCGCAAGAAGGTGCAGTACTTCGACAACAACGGCAGCCGCGCGATCTACCAGGACGGTTGGGTGGCGGCGACCTTCGGCCCGCTGACGCCGTGGCTGCCGGGCGCGCCCGGCCTGGCCCAGTGGGATTCCGCCAAGGACAAGTGGGAGCTCTACAACATCGCCCGCGACTTCTCCGAGGCCGACGATCTCGCCGCCAGGGAGCCACAGCGGCTCGCGCAGCTGCAAAAGACGTTCGATCAGCTCGCCGTCGCGAACAAGGTCTATCCGCTCGGCGCGGGCATCTGGCTGCGCCTGCATCCGGAGGACCGCATCAAGTCCCCGTATACGAGCTGGCAGTTCGACGCGACCACCGTGCGCATGCCCGAATTCACCGCGCCGGGACTCGGCCGCGAGAACAGCACGGTGACCATTGACGCGGAGATCGGCGACAACGCGTCGGGTGTGCTCTACGCACTCGGTGGATCCGGCGGTGGCCTTGCGCTGTACATGGACAAGGGACAGTTGGTCTACGAGTACAACATGATGATCATCGAACGCTACATTGCGCGCTCCTCGGCCAGGCTTGCCGCCGGCAAGCGGCGCATCGAAGTCACGACGACGCTGGCGAGCGCCCAGCCACTGTCGCCGGCCGAGGTCGTGCTGAAGGTCGACGGGCAGGAAGTGGCGCGGACGACGGTGAAGCGAACCGTTCCCGCCGCCTTCTCGGCGAGCGAAACCTTCGACGTCGGCGTCGACCTTGGCGCGACGGTCTCGATCGACTATTTCGACCGGCGTCCCTTCCGCTTCGACGGGAAGATCGGCGCCGTCAACGTGAAGTTGAATTGAAACGGATACGCCACTTTTGGCGCCAATGCGGGATACGCAATGTGGCAACCCGCAATGCAAACAAGACCACCCACCCGGAACAACAAGTGAGGTAACGATGAACAAGCACGAAGGACTCCCCACATCGACCGGACGCTCGCTCCGGCGCGCCGCCGCCGCATTGGCCGCCGGCGCGTTGGCGCCGCTGCTCGCCAGCCCGGGAGTGGCATGGGCACAGCAGCCGGCTGCGCCGGCCGCAACCGCCGCGGCTGCTCCCGCCGCAGCAGCGGTCATCAACGCGAAGGCCGTCGAGCGCCTCAAGGCGATGGGCGCGCATCTGCGCTCCCTCAAGGCCTTTACCGTCAACGCCGACGTCACGGTGGAAGAAGTGCTCGACTCCGGGCAGAAGGTCGAGAACGCGAACTCGGTGGAGATTGCCGCGCGATTGCCGAACAAGCTCCGCGTGCACTCGACTTCCGCTACGCGTAGCCGCAAGGTCTCTTACGACGGCAAGAACGTCACGATCTTCGCGGAAAAGCTCAAGTACTACGGCTCGTTCGCCGCACCCGCGACGATAGGCGAGACGATCGAAGTGGCGGCCAAGAAGTACGGCCTCGAAATTCCGCTCGCCGATCTGTTCCTGATGGGCACCGATCGCTTCGACACCAAGTCGATCACCGAGGCCATCTACGTGGGACCGCAGCTCATTGGCGGCGTACTCTGCGACCAGCTGGCCTTCCGCCAGCCCGGGGTCGACTGGCAGATCTGCATCGAGCGGGGCAAGGCACCACTGCCTCGCAAGCTGGTCGTCACGGGAACAGGTGGCGACGCTGCCCAGCCGGTGCGCCGCTCGATCCTCACCTGGAAGGCGGGGACGGCGCCCGATGCGGCGGCGTTCACCTTTGCACCGCCAAAGGGCGCGACCAGGATCGCCGTCAATGAAGTGTCCAAGTGACCGTCTCCCAGGCCAAGACAGGAAAGACACCATGAACATGCATCGATTTCTCCCCACCGGTATGGCTGCGGCCCTTGCCATTGCACTCGGACTTTCAGTGTCGGTGCCCGCCGACGCCCGCGACGTCAAGGGCGGCGGTGGCGCGCGCAACAACGTGAGCGACCGCGGCAATCGGGACGCCGGCCCCAAGCGCGATGCCAACGTCAACCGCAATACCAACGTCAACCGCGATACGAACATCAACCGCAACACCAACGTCAACAAGAACACCAACGTCAACGTCAATCGCAGTCGCGACGTCGACATCGACGTCGATGTCGATCGCCGTGGCGGCTGGGACAACGATTGGGACGACCATCACCACCCGATCGCGACGGGAATGGCGATCGGCGCGACCGCCGCGATCACGTCGGCGGTGATCGGGTCGATGGTCTATACGCTGCCTCCTGCGTGCCAGACGGTGGTGGTCAACGGCATCGGCTACAGCAACTGCGGCGGCACCTGGTACCAGCCTCAGTATGTAGGTACGTCGGTGCAGTATGTCGTCGTGGCGCCTCTGCAGTAACGAGGTTTCCACTGCCTACAGGCCCGCGGCACCTGAGCCGCGTCGGCCTGCGGGGCAGCAGAGCCCAGGATTGCCAACGTGCCCGTGGACAAGGCGCACGTTGACGGCAACCTCGTGACCGCGCTGGCGCGGTTGGGTGCGGTTCTGGGCGGCCCGGTGGGCGCACCGCCAATTCCTGCGTCGACGCGCATTTGCGTGTACGCTCTGTGCGGCCTCCGATAGCTCGGTTCATCCTGCAGGTGTCGTCATCTTCCTGATCGAGTAGTGCCCCCGCAGGTTCGCGACGGGGACGTTCTCGGCGCGAAGTAGACGGCTCGATGGAATCGAGCCGTCGGAACTGGAAGAAGGGCGGTCCTCCTCCAGTTCGCCACCCCGGGCCCGTGACCGCCGCCCGACCATCAATTCACCGAGGAGGAACCCATGCCGACATTCATCAGCCTGGTCAGTTTCACGGATCAGGGTATCCGTGCCGTCAAGGATTCACCGGATCGCTTCAACGCGTTCAAGGCCATGGCCGAGAAGATGGGCGTCACGGTCAAGGGGATCTACTACACGATCGGGACCTGCGACATGGTGACGATCGTGGAGGGACCCGAGGACGCGGTGACCGCCGTGCTGCTGAAGGTGGGCTCGCTCGGCAACGTGCGGTCGCAGACCATGCGCGCTTTCTCCGTCGACGAGATGAGGAACATGCTGGGCAAGATCGCCTGACCGCAATTCGGCCCGAACGCGCCTGGTGAAGCGGCGGTCCGCCGCCGATCCAGGCGCGGTGACCACCGCGACGCACGCTATCGCAACGGCTTCGTCGCAGCCTTGGCATCGAGCGCCGCCCAGCGCTCGAATTTCTCCGCGAGGGCGTGCTCGATCGACTCGGCACGTTGGCGGTCGGCCCTGAGCACTTCCTGCGCCTGCTGGTGGTAACCCGGTGCGCACATGCTCTCTGTGAGTGCATGCTGCTCCGCTTCGAGCGTCTCGATCTCGTGGGGAAGTGCGTCGAGCTCGCGCTGCTCCTTGAAGGTGAGCCCGGGCTTGGCCGTGCGCTCGCGCCGGCTGTCGGCGCGCGCGACCTGAGTAGCAGCCCTTGGCGGCGCCGCTTCGACCGGCGCCGGGCGCTGGACCAGCCAGTCGCTGTAGCCGCCCGCGTATTCCCGCCAGACGCCATCGCTTTCCGACACCAGCGACTGCGTCGCGATGTTGTCGAGGAACGCGCGGTCGTGGCTGACCAGCAGCAGCGTGCCGGGGTAGGCCTGCAGCGTTTCCTCGAGCAGCTCCAGCGACTCGATGTCGAGGTCGTTGGTCGGCTCGTCGAGCACCAGCAGGTTCGTGGGCTTCGCGAACAGGCGTGCGAGCAGCAGGCGGTTGCGCTCGCCCCCGGAGAGCGTCGACACCGGCGCCTGCGCACGCTGCGGTGGGAACAGGAAGTCGCCGAGATAGGACAGCACGTGCCGGCGCTGTCCCGCCGACTCGATCCACTCCGAGCCCGGACTGATCGTTTCGGCGAGCGTCTGCGACTCGTCCAGGACCGCGCGCATCTGGTCGAAGTAGGCGATCTCGAGGTTGGTCCCGAGCCGCACGGTGCCCTCGTCGGGCGCCATCTGCCCGAGGATCAGCTTGAGCAGCGTGGTCTTCCCTGCGCCGTTCGGCCCGATCAGCGCGAGCCGGTCGCCGCGCATCACGTTGAGCGTAAGGTCGCGCACGATTGTCCGGTCGCCGAAGCGCTTGGTGACGCCTTCCAGCTCCGCGACCCGTTTGCCCGAGCGTTCGCCGGCCTCCAGCGCGAGCCGGACGTTGCCGAGCCGCTCGCGTCGCGCCGTCCGCTCCGTGCGCAAGGCCTCGAGGCGCCGTACCCGTCCCTCGTTGCGCGTGCGACGCGCCTCCACGCCCTTGCGGATCCAGGCCTCCTCCTGCGCCCAGAATTTGTCGAACTTGCGGTTGGCCACGGCTTCGGCGGCGAGCTCGTCGGTCCGGCGCGACCGGTAGGCGGCGAAGTTGCCCGGGTAGGAGCGCAGCAATCCCCTGTCGAGCTCGACGATGCGCGTGGCGACACGATCGAGGAACGTCCGGTCGTGGGTGATGACGATGCACGCCGGCAGGCGGCGCACCTGCTCCTCCAGGTCGGCAATCGCGGCGATGTCGAGGTGGTTCGTCGGCTCGTCGAGCAGCAGCAGGTCGGGTTGGAGCGCGAAGGCGAGCGCCAACGCCGCGCGCTTGCGCTCGCCGCCTGAGCAACTCGCCGATGGCGTCGCATCGTCGAGACCGAAACGGTGCAGGTATTCGACCAGCCGGGCCTCGATGCGCCAGCGCTCGCGCTCGTCGGCGATATCCGAAAGGCGGCCGCGCTGCGAAAGGCTCTCGCGCAGCGTGGGCGCCGCGGGCAGCAGGGGCTCCTGCTCGACGTGCACGATGCGCGTGCCATCGCGCGTGCGCACCTCGCCGTCGTCGAGCGGCACCGTTCCGGCGATGACGCCGAGCAGCGACGACTTGCCGGTGCCGTTGCGACCGATCAGGCCAATGCGCTCGCCGTCGGCGACGACAAGCTCCGCACGATCGAGCAGGGGATGGAGGCCGAATGCGAGTTCCGCATCCTGAAGCATGACGAGCGACATGGGCGAAGCATAACCGCTCTGCGCCGGCAGGTTCGCGGGCGCGCGGCTGGCGTCCCTGGCAGGGACCAGACGCCACCGTTGGGCTAGTATTTGCCACCGCTCGGCACTCCCGCCGCCTGATGCGGATTGCGGCATGCCACGAAAGGTACTCATGCACACGAGCCTGCGCTGGAAGATGTACTTGGTGCTTGCTGCGACGTTCCTCGCGGCGCAGGCAGCGGCGCAGCCGCGGTTCGCCTTCGACACGACACCGGGGCAGCTGGGCAAGGACGTGGTGCCGTCGGAGTACCGGCTGGCGCTGGACCTCGATCCGGCCAGAGCGACGTTCACCGGCGTCGTCGACATCGCGCTCAAGGTGCGGCGTCCTGTCGAGGGCATCGTGCTCAATGCCTTCGAACTGACCGCGGGAGATATCGCCCTGGCCGGGCCAGGCGGCGCGCGGCCGATGACGGCGACCGACGACAGGACGAAACGCCAGTGGCGCATTGCGGACGGACGGACCATCGAGCCGGGCGAGTACACGCTGCGGATCGCCTACGCCGGCAAGGTGAACGACGTGGGCGCGGGACTGTTCGGCGTTGCCCACACGGCCGAGGGCAAGCCCGCGCGGATGCTCGCGACGCAGCTCGAACCCATCGCCGCGCGCTCGGTCTTTCCGGGATTCGACGAGCCGTCGTTTCGCGCGAGCTTCGCGATTGCGGTCACCGCGCCGTCGGACTACGAAGTCGTCTCCAACATGCCGGCCAAGGCGCGCGACGTGCAGGGTGCGGTGACGCGCTGGGAATTTGCGCCGACGCCGCCGATGCCGACCTATCTCGTGGCGGTCGCGGTCGGACAGTTCGACGCGCTCGAAGACAGCGTGGACGGCATTCCGCTGCGCATCCTGACGGCCAAGGGCAAGCAGGCGGACGCGCGCTACGCGATGGACGCCACCAAGACGTTGCTGCCATTCTTCCGCGACTACTTCGGCGTCCCCTACGCGCTGCCCAAGCTTGACCAGATCGCCGTGCCCGGTGTCCGCAACGGCGCCATGGAGGATTGGGGCCTCATCTCCTACAGCGAGCCCTTCCTGCTCTACGATCCCGCAAACAGCTCGATCGAGACCAAGCAGGATGTCTTTGGAATAATCGCGCACGAAATCGCGCACCAGTGGTTCGGCAATCTGGTGACGGCGGCGTCCTGGGACGAGATCTGGCTCAACGAAGCGTTCGCGACGTGGATGCAGAGCAAGGCCACGGCGCAGTTCAACCCCGATTGGCAGATACCGCTGAACCGCGTGCTGACGCGCCAGGGGGTGATGCGCGGCGACGCCGGTCCGGCGACGCGCGCGATACGGTCCGGGCCCGTCTTCGAGACCGCGGTGTTCGACGTGTTCGACGGCATCACCTACACGAAGGGCGGCGCGGTGCTGGCGATGGTCGAGACGTACGTCGGTCCCGACGCGTTCCGGCGCGGACTCGCCGCGTACTTCGAAGGACAGCGGCTGTCCAACGCAACGGCCGGCGACCTGTGGCACTACCTGTCGCTGGCGTCCGGAACGGATGTCGCGGCCGTCGCGCGGAGTTGGACCGACCAGGAGGGCTACCCTCTGCTGCGGGCGCGCGTCACCTGCGAGAGCGGCAAGCAGACGCTGCACCTCGAGCAGCAACGCTTCAGCGTCGACGACGCTGTCGACACGAAGAGTCTGTGGCAAGTGCCGTTCGCGGTTTCCGCCGGTACTGCCGAGCCCGTGCGATTCCTGTTGGCCGGCCGGAGCGCGAACTTCGCGACCGGGCCGTGCACGACAGCGCCGTTGTTCATCAATTCGTCGGCCGGTTTCTTCCGTGTCCAGTATCCGCGCGAACACCTGCGCCGCTTGACACGCGCGTTTCCGGAACTCTCGCCGTCCGCGCGTCTCGCGCTGCTGACCGATACCTTCGCGCTGGGTCAGGCCGGGCGCATCCCCCTCGCCGACTATTTCGCCCTGCTGGGACGGCTGCGTCCGGCCGGCGATCCGGCCACGCAGGTCCACTTCCTGCAGGCCGTGCATGCGTTATCGAACCTCAACGGCGCGATGTACGGCGCCCCGGTGCAAGAGTCACTGCACCGCTACGCACGAAACACGCTGGGGCCGATGCTGGGCCAGCTGAGCTGGAACGTCTCCGCGTCCGACACCGCCGTCGCGCTGAATTTGCGCAACGATCTGATCGACGCGCTGGGCAGGTTCGGCGACGAAACGACGTTGCGCAAGTCGATGGAGCTCTTCAGGGCCGAGCGCAACGGCGGGGCGGCGATCGACCCGTCGATCCGGCCGGGAGTGATGGCGAACGTCGGACGCCGGGCCGACGCGGATATCTTTGCCGAGCTGGTCAAGCGCATGACGACGGCAATCCGCGTCGAAGACGGCTGGTTGTATGCCTCCGCGCTGGCCCACGTGGAGGACGCGGCACTCGCCCGGCGGTTGCTCGCTCTGACGCTCGGCGACACGGTGCCGACGCAGATGGTGTCGTGGCTGCCGGGCATGGTCGCCGGCAACTCCACGCACGGCGCGATGACCTATACGTTCGTGCTCGACAATTTCGACGCGCTCGCGCGCAAGACACCCGAGCAAGGCCGGCCGCACCTGCTTCCCGGCGCCGCGTCGGGCTTCAACGAGTCCGCGCGCGCCGCGGCGTTGCTTGCCGACCAGCAGCGGTTGCTGGGCGACGCGGGAAAGAAGACGGCGAAGGAAACGGCGGCTGCCATCGAACTCAGGAGCCGCATCCGGACGCGGGATGAACCGCCCCGGATTTTCAGGAGACAGTTTGTGTTGAGTCAGGCTGCGAGAGCCCACTCGTTTTGCTGGCGATAGTACGCCAGCTCCAACTCCGCCGGCGGCAC
>Ga0316622_100004283_pt1 | contig 10452 bp, 9 predicted proteins | sample OWC_Aug_OW2_C1_D_FD_207646 | JGI IMG/M metagenome (GOLD analysis project Ga0316622, IMG submission 207646) | Wetland soil microbial communities from Old Woman Creek delta, Ohio, United States - OWC_Aug_OW2_C1_D5_C | ecosystem: Environmental > Terrestrial > Soil > Wetlands | place: USA: Ohio... | reverse complement strand
CTCGGTCGGCGACGAGCCGCTGTTCGCGACCATCCGCGCCGGCGGCCAGCTCTTTCTGACGGGCAGCATCGACGTGCAGGTGGGTGACTACCTGGAGCGCAACCTCGTCGGCCAGCCGGTGGCGGCCGCGGGGGAGACGGCCTTTCTGATATGGGCTGGAGCCCCATCATCGCTGTCCCAACATCTGCACGAAACGCTCCCACGTCCCGCATGCTTCCCGCATGCTTCCGCATGCTTCGCCGTTCGAACTACATGCTCGGTTGCGTGGGTCCGCGGCAAAGACCGTGAGCGGCCGTCCAGAAACTGGGCAGTCATAGTTTAGCGGCCGAGCTGTTCTTGCGACGGCTCAGCCAAGGGCAGGAACTCCGGGTCCTTGTGCACCAGAACCGCCTGTTGCACGACGGCTGTGGCGGCGATCCATGCGTCGGCGACCGAAAGACCGCCCTGCTGCTTGATGCGTGCCGCCTCGACGAGAATCGGTGGCTCGCAGGTCACCCAGTGGAAGGGAAGGGCGTCGAGCAAGCGCAGGGCTGCGGCGGCGGCTTCTTCGCCCTCGCTCGCCGCAATGCGGTATAGCAGTTCCATGCGGGTCATGAACGACACGTACACGCTTGCGCGCCGCTTCCGCGTCGCATCGATGATCCGATGAACCCGCTCGGCGCCGGGCTCGTCATCGCGCAGCGTCAGCAACGCGGACGTGTCGAGCACGTACCGCGCCGCCTTAGGCATCGCGCGCCCGGTCGCGGCGGCGGTCTTTGAGCAGTGCTTTCAGCGTTCCTCCCTTTCCCGAGCCTCGAAACGCCGCGAGTGGATCGTCCGGCAGCGGAATCACTCGAACCGTGTTTCCTTCGACCACCCATTCCAGCGTCGTATCCGGCTTGATGTGAAGCTGCCGGCGAATGGGCGCGGGGATGGATACTTGTCCGCGTGTGGTGACCTTGGTACGCATGTCAGGCAGATATCATGTGGGAAAATCGTGAACAAGGCGATACGCTCGATACGCGGTCGGACCTCTCGTCGACGGCAAGTGTGTGCTGCGGTATGACAACGAGGTTGCAGAGGGCGACCACCGGCACTACGCAGGCCGGGAGACCACCTACGCCTTCACGACGCCAGAGAAACTCATCGCTGACTTTCAGCGCGACATCCGGAGGTGGAACGACGAAAACCGTACCGCTTGAGGTCCGAGCGCCCGGCGAGGCCATGGAGGATTTCGTGAAGGCATGGAAGACGGGCAAGCGACACGGCGGTGCCCGCATCGCGTGTGCGAGCCCAGAGCTTCTCTGGAAGGTGCTGACGGCGAAGCGCTGGGAGATCCTCAAGGCGCTCTGCGGCGCGGGCCCGGTCTCGGTCCGCGCCGCCGCGCGCCGCGTGGGTCGTGACGTCAAGGTCGTCCACGGCGATATCGCCGCGCTCCTGGCCGCCGGCGTACTCACGCGAACAGAGGGCGGACGGATCGAGTTTCCGTTCGACACGGTGAAGGTCGAGTTTCTGCTTCACGCTGCATAGCTGGGCGTGAAATAAGGGGGGACGTTCGTTGCTTCGTGGCAAGAGTTGAAAGGGAAAGGACGATGACGGATGCCTCCAGGCACGGCGTTGGATGAGAAGCTCCGGGCCGAGATCGGCAAGCAGGGCCAGCCGCAGCTCGCTCGGGATCCAGTGAACCAAGCGCTGATCCGGCAGTGGTGCGACGCCATGGAGGATCAGAACCCGGCGTATGCCGATGCCACCTTTGCGTCGAACTCGGTCCACGGACAGATCGTTGCGCCCCCGGCCATGCTCAGTGTCTGGAGCAGACCAGGCAACGCCTTGCGGCCGGTCGGACCAGACGATCCGGTCAGGACCGTGCTCGTGGAGCTGGCGGCGGCTGGCTACACCTCCGTCGTCGCGACCAGCTTGGCGCATGAGTACGTCCGCTATCTACGGTTGGGCGATGTGCTGACGGCGACGCAATGGGTTCACGACGTGTCGGCGGAGAAGCGGACGGCGCTCGGCGCCGGTCGCTTCGTGACGACGGCGACGGAGTATCGCGCGCAGACCGGCGACCTGGTGGGGCGGGCCCGGTTGGATCTCCTCGCCTTCAAGGCCGGTAGAGGACATTCCACGGCCAGCGCCGGCGAGTCGGCGAGCAAGGGGGCACGACCGCCGCGTCCCCGCCCCGGCATCAGCCGCGACACGCAATTCTTCTGGGACGGTGTGAGAGCGGGAGAGCTTCGCATCCAGCGGTGCGCGCGCTGCGGCGAGCTGCATCACCCGCCGATGGTCCGCTGCCCGCAGTGCGGCAGCCACGAGCTTGGCTACCAGGTATCGAGCGGCAAGGGCGTCGTCTACAGCTTCGTCGAGCCGTGCCACCCGCGGGTGGCGGCCTTCGACTACCCGTATGTGGTCGGCCTGGTCGAACTCGAAGAAGGCACGCGGCTCATCACCAACCTCGTCCACATCGACCCGGATGCCGTTGCGATCGGAATGCCCGTGGAACTCGTCTTCGGCCAGCCCGACCCTGAGCTGACACTTCCCCTGTTTCGGCCGCGACGGCCCGCGCGCCGCGAGACGACGCTCGTCTTCGACGAGGTGAACGCCGGCGATGAGTTGCCGCCGTGCCCGATCCCGATCACCGCGCGGCTGATCGTGGCCGGCGCCCTGGCGTCGCGTGATTACGACGGCGTCCACCATGACCGCGACGCCGCGAACAGGAGCGGTCTGCCCGACATCTTGATGAACATCTTCACCACCGGCGGGCTGTGTGCGCGCTACGTCAGTGACTGGGCTGGTCCCGAAGCACTGCTGCGGGGGCTCACGATTCGCCTGGGAACTCCGAATCATCCACACGATACGATGACGATCGCCGGGGCGGTGTGCTCCAAGGGCAGCGAGGGCGAGACGAACCTCATCGACATCCGTCTGCGCGGGTACAATCGCCGCGGCGACCACGCGAGCGGTTCCATCGTGGTGGAGCTCCCGACCACGGCGAGGATTCGATGACGCGGGCGTTTGCCGGCAGGACGGCGATCGTCGGGATCGGCGCGACGGAGTTTTCGAAGCGCTCCGGTCGTAGCCCGCTGCGTCTGGCGGTCGAGTGCAGCGAGGCGGCCATTCGCGATGCCGGGCTGACTCCGGATCAGATCGACGGCTTCGTGCTCTACGCGGCCGAGGAGAACCCCGAGATCGAGGTCGCACGCAACCTCGGCATCAAGGAGATCACACACTTCAGCTGCATCCCCCACGGCGGTGGCGCTGCGTGCGGCACGATCCACCAGGCCGCAATGGCGGTCCATGGCGGTGCGGCCAGGCACGTTCTCGTGTACCGGGCATTCAACGAGCGGTCGGAGTCCCGGTTTGGTGCCGGTGTTCAGGACCGGCCGCCGGCGCCAACCCCCGTGGAGGTCGACTTCGGCTGGAGCTCCCCGTTTGGCCTGCTCACCCCCGCGTCGTGGGTGGCCATGTTTGCGCGCCGCTACATGTACGAGTACGGCGCCACGAGCGAGGACTTCGGCCGGGTGGCGGTGGCGTGCCGCAGACACGCAGCCACGAATCCGAAGGCGTTCTTCTATCAGAAACCCATTACGCTCGAAGACCACCAGGGCAGTCGTTGGATCGTCAAGCCGCTGCATCTGCTCGATTGCTGCCAGGAGTCCGATGCCGGCCAAGCGCTGATTGTGACGACTTTGGAACGCGCGCGCGACCTGCGCAACCCACCGGCGGTGATCGCCTCCGCCGTGCAGGGAAGCGGTGAGGATCAGCAGATGATGAAGAGCTATTACCGGAAACGCATCACCGGGATCCCGGAGATGGGATTGTGCGCGCGGCAACTGTGGGAAGACACGGGGCTGGGCCCGCGCGATATCCAGACGGCGGTTTTCTATGACCACTTCACGCCACTGGTGCTGCCGCAACTGGAGGAGTTCGGTTTCTGCCAGCGTGGGGAGGCGAAGGACTTCATCAGGAACGGGGCGATCGAGCTGGGGGGACGGCTGCCGATCAACCCGCACGGAGGCCAGCTCGGTGAGGCCTACGTTCACGGCATGAACGGCATTGCCGAGGCCGTGCGTCAGGTCCGCGGCACCTCCGTGAACCAGGTGCCTGACGTGGAGAACGTGCTCGTGACCGCGGGGACCGCCGTACCGACCAGCGCGCTCATTCTGACGCGGGACCATCGCTGATGGTCGGCGCCCTGGAAATATGTCGGTGGCATACGCGGTCGGACCTCTGTAAGTCCTTGCCGCATGAACGCTTTCCTCCAGGTTCGGGGTCATTCAGTGCTTAGCGGTGCGACTTCTGCCCTCGAATGGCGTCCGTAGGGCGCGCTCGGGTCCCGGAGGACACTGAAGGCACCGCAATGAACGATCGACTGGCTCGGTACGACGCCATGCCCATCCGTGTGCAAATCGCCGGGATCTCGAGCCTGGACGAGGCGCTCGCCGCCGAGCGCGCTGGGGCTGATGCGCTCGGGTTCACGGTCCGCCTGCCGACCGGCGTGCACGATGGAGTCACGGAGGCCAAGGCGCGGTCGATCATTGCGGCGCTGCCGCCGTTCGTGACCAGCGTGGCGATCACCTACGTCGACAACGCCCGCGAGGCCGCGGAGCTGTGCCGCTTTCTCGGAAGCCAGGCGCTGCAACTACACGGTGAGTTCCCGGTTCACGAGCTGCCCGTGCTGCGCGTGGCGTTGCCGCATCTGAAGATCATCCGCGCCGTGCATGTGACCGGATCGGAGGCGCTGGCGCAGGCGCGCGCGCTCGATCGCTGGGTGGACGCGATCATTCTCGACACCTACGATCCCGTCACCGGCCGCGGCGGGGCGACGGGGAAGACGCACGATTGGGAGCTCAGCCGGAAGATCGTGGTGGCCTCGAAGACGCCGGTCATTCTCGCCGGCGGACTGACGCCCGACAACGTCACTGAAGCGATTCGTACAGTGCAGCCGTGGGGCGTCGATGTGCACACGGGCGTCGAGGACGCGGACGGCACTCGCAACGTCGCGAGGATTCGCGCCTTCATCGAGCGGGCGAAAGCCGTGGCTTAGCAGGATGCTGAAAAACACCCCGGACGCCCTTCGACAGGCTCGGGGCGAGCGGAAAATTCCAATGAAATCGTGGCGGGGACCCGCTCATGCTGAGCCTGTCGAAGCATGGGGAGGGGTTTTTCAGCATCCTGTTAGACAACAGAAGACAGACAACAGAACACAGACAACAGAACATTGGAGCGGGGACGTTATCTATGTTGGTCTTTTGTCTGTTGTCTGTGCTCTGTATTCTGTTGTCCGTGCTCTGTTGTCCGACCGTACAGCTCCCGCCGCAGATCGATGGCGAGATTCTGCCCGTCGAGCCGCAGGTGTCGCGGATTGTAGTCGTCGTGGTGGACGGACAGGACGATGTCAGCGGGCCTGATGTCCGCTGGCGTGGCGAAGCCGGCGATGCCTGCTTCGTTGGTGACGACCTTGGCGACGACGGTGTCGGGATGGCAGTGCACCAGGACTTCTGCGCCGGCAACCGGCGGTTTCTCTCCTGAGGCGTCGGCGTCGTTGTCGAGCACGATGACGCGCGCGGTGCGACCGTCCGGCGCCGGCTCGACCTGAACCTCCAGGTCTCGCAGCCAGATCATCGGCTCGCCGGTAATGGTCTTCATGCCGATGCGCTCGGGGTGGCGCGCGGGATCGGCCTTCAAGCTCACGTCTTGCGCGGCCATGCCGTGATCGGCGGTGAAGACGAACAGGGTCGAGTCGAAGAGCCCCTTGGCCTCCAGCAGGTCGAGCACCCGGCCGAGACGCCGGTCGCTCTCGGCGACGGCGGTGCGCAGCCCTTCGCTATGCGGACCGTAGTCGTGCCCGGCGCCATCGGTCAGCGAGAACTCGTGGGCCACGAACACCGGCAGCGGATGTGACGGATCGTTGAAGAGCACCATCACCTGCGCCAAGCCACGGGCGTCGAGCGCCGCTTCCCGGTACACTCCCTCGTGCCCGTCGTCGAGGTATCGTGGGTGGATGTCGCGGAGGAACTCTTCGGTGAGCGCTTTCAGCCGGTCGCGCGGGCCGACGACCCTTCGCTCGAGCGCGGCGTGATCGGCGCCGCGGCCCTGCGGCTCGTGAATGCTGGCGGTGAAGGCGTTGGTGCCGAGCACGCGGTGGAACGACTCGTAGAGCGTTTCCACCCCGCTGCCGAGATAGCCCTCGGTCATCAGCCCCTGCGCCTGTGGCGCCACGGGTTGGCGCGACTCACGGTCGTAGTAGGTCGGGTTGACGATGTCGTGGTGGCCGCACCACGCGCCGGTGAGAATCGTGGCGTGGCTGGGCCAGGTGATGCTGGGAAAATTGACGGTCGAGCCAAACCGGAAGCGGGCGCTGCGATCGAGGATGCGTCGCAGGTTGGTGATGGCCGGATCGTTCTGCTCGAGGAGGCGGATCAGCTCACTGTTGCTGAGGCCATCGAAGATGACAAGGTAGGCTCGATCAGGGGTCGAGGGGTCCGGGGATCGAGGGATCCAGGGATCGAGGGATCGAGGGTTCGAGGGATCGAGAGGCAGGATCTCCTCGAGCACGCGGCCGTCTTGGCGCTTCAGATACACGTCCGCCTCCACGCCGCGCTCGCTCGCGGTGCGTCCCGTCCAGTCCGCGCCGTCGATCGGAGGAAATCCCATCAGGCGGCATACGGTGGGCGCGATGTCGACGTGGCGGGCGGCGGAATCGTAGGTGCCGGGCCTGATGCCCGGCCCGGCAAAGGCCAGCGGCGCGCGCGACTGGACGACGTCGAGGGTGCCGTGTTGGCCGATCTGCAAACCGAAGGCGTAGCACTTCGGGCTGATGATCAGGTCCGGTGCGTACGGGCTGTCGAAGAGCTGCGCGATGCGCTCGTAGGCATACGGGTAGCTGACCTGCGAGGGTTCGATGAAGGCGCGATCGGGATCCTCGCTGGGGTGGCCCGAGGCCGCCGCGGCGCGGACTTCGTCGGCGCTGGTGGCGATGGCGGTGTGATCCTGGTTGGCAATCGGGTTCTCGCCGATCTGCTCGACAATGATGAAATCCGCCTCCCCGTTGCGCACGCGGCGCTGAAAACGGATCATTCCGCGTGTCGCCCACACCTCGTACGTCGCATCGCGGCAGGTGACGACCAGGTCCACCTGATCCGCGACCTGCGGATCACGCAAGAGCGCGAGGATCGCCCGGTTGCCGGATTCTTCCTGGCTGCGGTCGAGCCCTTGTCCGCCGCGGCGTTCGGGTCCGAGGATCTCCCACTCGCTCTTTGTCGCCATGTGACGTATCTAGCTGGACCACTCCGGCAGGGGAAGAATGGCAGCAGACGCGGCGACATCCGTGCTTCCGCGTCGGCCCACGAATGTCAGTGAGGTTTCGCCTCAGACCACTCAGGCTTGTTTCGGTTTCCTCTCCCTCCGGAGAGGCTCCTCGCTAGAAATCGAGCCCATTCCGCCGCGCCACCTCGCTGAAGAACCGCCCGCTGTCCTTGACGATGCGGCGCTGGGTCGCGAAGTCAACGTAAACCAGGCCGAAGCGTTTCGAGTAACCGAAGGCCCACTCGAAGTTGTCGAGCAGCGACCAGCAGAAGTAACCGCGCAGCTTGACGCCGTCCTGGATGGCGCGATGCGCGGCGCCGAGGTGGGCGCGCAGGTAGTCCGTTCGTTGTGGATCGTGTACCGCGCCGTCGGTTACCTCGTCCGGGTAGGCTGCGCCGTTCTCGGTGATATAGATGTCGGGGGCATCGTAGTCGCGCGTGATGCGAGTGAGCGCGTCGTAGAGATGCTCGGGATACACTTCCCAGCCCATATCGGTCGTCGGCCCGCTCGGCGGCAGCTGCGTCACGCCCGTGAGCACCGAGGTGGGGTCGTCCTTGACGACGGTGCGCGAGTAGCTGTTGTGGCCGAGAAAATCGATCGGCGCGCAGATTCGTTCCAGATCCCCCGGTTCCATTTTCGGCGCCAGCGCACCGAGCCGTTCGAGGACGTCGGCTGGATACGACCCCGCCAGCGTCGGGTCCCAGTACCAGCGGTTCGTGAAGCCGTCGAACCGGCGGGCTGCCAGGCGGTCGGCCTCCGAATCCGACGCCGGGTAGACGGGCATCGACACGTGGGTGATACCGACGCGCGCGTCCGGCACCACGGCGCGTAGCGCCCGCACGGCCTCGCCGTGCGCGAGGTTGAGGTGATGCGACACCTGAAAGGCCAGCTGCGGATCGATCGTGCCGGGCGCCAGAATGCCGAAGATGTACCCGCCCGCGGCGATCGCGAGTGGCTCGTTCAGCGTGATCCAATCCTTCACGCGATCGCCGAGGGTACGGCCCATGAGCGCGGCGTAGTCACCGAACGCCGTGGCGGCGTCGCGCCTCCCCCAGCCACCCCGGTCTTCCAGGGCCTGTGGCAGATCCCAGTGGTAGAGCGTGACGAACGGACGGATGCCGTGGTCGAGCAACGCGTCGACGAGGCGATGGTAGAAATCCAGTCCGGCCGCGTTGGATGCGCCGTTGCCGCTGGGGAGGACGCGCGGCCAGGAGACCGAGAAGCGGTAGGCGTTGAGCCCGAGGTCGGCCATGAGCGCAACGTCGTCGCGATACCGGTGATAGTGGTCGCAGGCGACATCGCCAGTCTGGTCCGCGTAAATCTTCCCCGGCGTGTGCGCAAACGTGTCCCAGATCGAGCGACCCTTTCCGCCGGTGTCGTGCGCCCCCTCGATCTGATAAGCTGACGTCGCTGTGCCCCAGAGAAAGCCAGCCGGAAAATGCCGCATCGATTCACCCTCCTGGCCGCGCACCTTACTCAGCTTCAGCGGGGTTTACCATTGTGTCCGAATGTCGCCGGAAGAGGGCTGACAGCAGAGTCCTGACGGCGTTTTGAATCATGATCAGATTCCTGGTGCTCGCCGCGCTCGGAGCGGTCGTCTATCTCTGGCTGCACCCGCCGGCACTCTTGCGGACCGAATGGTGGCAGCGAAAGGCGGTTCCCGCCATCGTCGCGGGGCTGACGCTCCTCTACGTCATCTCGCCTGTCGACCTGATCCCTGGCTTTGGTCCCTTCGGGCTGCTCGACGACCTCCTGGTCGTGCTGAGCGCCTACTGGTGGCTGCGGCGGCGCCTGCAGACGCCTGGGACGGACGAGGCCACCGGGCGGCGCGAGCAGCCTCGGGCCGAGGGAGCCACGCGTTGGGATCCGTACGCCGTGCTCGGCGTCGACCGTGGCGCGTCGCGCACGGAGATCACTCGGGCGTATCGCGAGCAGATGAAACGGTACCACCCCGATCGGGTCGCCGACCTCGGCGAGGAACTGCGGCGCGTGGCCCACGAGAAGTCGATCGAGATCCAGCGCGCGTACAAGGAGATCGGTTAGCAGCCCGTTGAAAAAGGCTTTCCGCTTCCCCTTCGAGAGCCTCAGGGTGAGCGGAAAGCCTTCTGGCGCAAGCAGTTCCCCGCTCATGCTGAGGCTCTCGAAGCATGAGCGCCGGCTTTTTCAACGGGCTGTTAGGCCCGCTCAGCCACGGCGGCATCTACCTCACGTGCCCCGCGGCAGACCGAGCACGCGCTGCGCCACGATGTTGCGCTGCACCTCGCTCGTTCCGCCGGCAATCGTCATGGAGCGATCGTAGAGGAACTGGTAGGCCCACCGACCTCGATCGGGCCCGTCCTCTTCCCAGAGGGAGCCGGACACGCCCAGCAGATCAATGCCAACCTCCGAGAAGCGCTGTGTCAGCTCGGTGGAAGACAGCTTCATGGCCGCCGACAGGTGCGGATTGAAGCGGCGCTGCAACTGGTCCGTCATCATCCGCAAACCCGCCGCCTTGGTGATCTGCGCCTGAATAGCCAGCTGGGACAGGCGCTGCCGCCACAACGGGTCGCGCGCAAGTCCCCGCTTCCGGGCCAGCCGCACCAGCCGCTCCAGGGCACGGTCGGCGCGGATGGAGCCGGCGATCCCGGAGCGCTCGTTGATGAGCGCCGAGGTGACGATCTCCCAACCCCGCCCTTCGGCACCCAGGCGGTTGTGGACGGGGACGCGCACGTCGTTCAGGAAGACCTCGTTGAACTCGCAGTCGCCGGTGATCTGGCGAATGGGCCGTACCTCGATGCCGGGTGACTTGAGATCGATCAGCAAGAGGCTCAGCCCGGCCCACTTCCGTCCCTCGGTCGAGGTGCGCACGAGCACGAAGTACCAGTCGGAGATGTGAGCGATCGTCGTCCACACCTTTTGCCCGTTCACGACGTAGTCGTCGCCATCGCGCACCGCGTGCGTCTTCGCCGCCGCCATGTCGCTTCCGGCCCCAGGCTCCGAGTAGCCAGTGGCCCAGATCTCGGTGGCATTGAGAATGTTGGCGAGAAAACGCCGCTTCTGCTCCTCGGTGCCGTACTTGATGATCGCCGGTCCGACCCACCAGATCGCCATCGCATTGATCGGTCCGGGGGCGTTGGCCCGCGCCAGCTCTTCGTTCAGGATCGCCTGCTGCATCGGCGACAGGGCGCC
>Ga0316622_100004281_pt1 | contig 10455 bp, 7 predicted proteins | sample OWC_Aug_OW2_C1_D_FD_207646 | JGI IMG/M metagenome (GOLD analysis project Ga0316622, IMG submission 207646) | Wetland soil microbial communities from Old Woman Creek delta, Ohio, United States - OWC_Aug_OW2_C1_D5_C | ecosystem: Environmental > Terrestrial > Soil > Wetlands | place: USA: Ohio... | reverse complement strand
GATGATCAGCACCGTGTTGCCCATGCCGGGGTAGACCGAGGACACCGGCGCGGCAATCATGCCGGCCAGCACCGCAATCGCCACACCGGCGGCAAACACCACGCGGTAGAGGAACTTGATGTCAATGCCCAGCGACTGCACCATCTCGCGGTTGCTGCTGCCAGCGCGGATCATCATGCCCAGGCGGGTGCGGGTGAACACCCAGTACATGGCCAGCGCCAATGCCAGGCACACGCCGGAGATAAACAGCCGGTAGACCGGGTAGGTCATCAGCTCACCCAAAGGGAGCGTGCCCGACAAAAACTCGGGCGGCTGCACGCCATGCACATCGTCACCGACCAGCAAGCTGCGCAGTTCCTCAAACACCAGGATCAGGCCGTAGGTCATCAGCACCTGCTGCAGGTGGTCACGCTCATACAGGAAGCTGAAAAAGGCCCACTCCAGCACATAGCCCAGCAGCACCGCCAGCACCAGGCCCACCAGCAGCGTGGCAAAAAAGCCGCCGCCAAACGTGCCGCCGACGATGGGGGCGAGGGCATAGGCCATGTAGGCCCCAATCATGTAGAAGCTGCCATGCGCCAGGTTGATGACACCCATGATGCCAAAGATCAGCGTCAGGCCAGAGGCCACCAGAAACAGCAGCAGCCCGTACTGCAGCGCGTTCAGGCACTGGATCAGGAAAGTGGAGAAGTCCATGAAGAGTCAGTCATTCAGAGGTGGTGGAGTCAGGCAAAACACGTTGGGCTACTGAGGTTTACCCAGCCCCCAGTCCGGTCTGCGGCCTGAGGGCAATTTGATAAACAAATAACCTTATAGCCAAGGATTCACCTTGGCATATAGCTATGTTTTCAATAGCAACGTGTCACTTCTTCTTGTGAGTCCAGCGCTGCTTACAACTTGCAGCCGCGCCCTGGGTCAGCCAGCGCCTTGCTCGCCACGTTGACCAGCTTGTTCTCCTTGCCGCTCACCTGGCGCAGGTAGATGTCTTGCACCGGGTTGTGGGATTTGGACAGGGTGAAGGGGCCACGTGGGCTGTCGATCTTGGCCTTTTCAATCGCGGCGGTGAATTCGGCTTTTTTGCCCATGTCGCCCTTCACGGCGTTCAGGCCCACCGCCAGCATTTGCGCCGCGTCATAGCCTTGCACGGCGTACACATCGGGTTGCAGCTTGTAGGTCTTGGCGTACAGCAGGCGGAAGGCGTTGTCGCGCGGGGTGTTCAGGCTGTCGGCGTAGTGCAGCGTGGTCAGCAGGTCGGCCGCATCCGCGCCCTGGGCATCGAGCGTGCCATCGGTCAGGAAGCCTGCGCCATACAGGGGGATCGACTTCTTCAAGCCCGCTGCCGCGTAGTCCTTGACAAACTTGACCGCGCCGCCACCGGCAAAAAAGGTGTAAACCGCATCGGGCTTGGCGGCGGCAATTTCGGTCAGCAGCGCCTGGAATTCGACGTTGGGGAAAGGCAGCGTCAGCTCCTTCACCACCTTGCCACCGGCTTTCTCAAACGACTCCTTGAAGCCACGGATCGACTCGTCACCGGCGGCGTATTTCCAGGTGATGGTTACGACCTTTTTGTGCCCCTTCTTGGCCATCACCTCGCCCATGGCAAAGCCGGGTTGCCAGTTGGAGAACGAGCTGCGGAAGATGTTGCTGGCACACATGGGGCCGGTCACCGCATCGGCTCCGGCATTAGGCACGATCAGCACGGTGCCGGACTCCTTGGCCACCTTGGCCATGGCCATCGCCACGCCGGAGTGCACCGAGCCAATCAGCACATCCACGTTGTCACGCTTGATCAGCTTGTTGACGTTGTCGGTGGCTTTGGACGGGTCGGATTCGTCGTCCACCTTGACAAATTCGATCTCGCGCCCGGCCAGCTTGCCACCCTGCTCGGTGATGTGCAGGCGAAAGCCGTTTTCAATGGCAGTGCCCAAGGCGGCATAGGTGCCGGTGTAAGGCAGCATCAGCCCGACTTTGAGTTTTGGCAGGCCTTGCGCCAGGGCGGGGATGGCGCTCAGGGCCAGCGTGGCAATGACGCTGCTGATCAGGGTGCGGCGGGATGGGGTCATGGTTTGTCTCCTGTTTGTTGTGTGATGAAAGCGCTGGCAGCTGCGATCAGGCGCTGGGCCTGATCACGATGCGGGGAATGACCACAGTCGCTCAATTCAAGCAACCGGGTCTGCGGCACGCGTCGGGCGATGCCGCGAATTTGCTCAAGTGTGCCGTATTCGTCGTCCAGCCCCTGCACGGCCAATATTGGACAGCGAATGGCTTCTATGTCGGATTCAATCGACCAGGCACGAAACGGCGGGTGCAGCCAGATGTTGTTCCAGCCCCAGAAGGCGGAGTCGGGATCGTCGTGGTACTTGCTCAGGCGCTGGCGCAGGTCGGTTTCCAGGTAGGCGGTGCGGGCTTTTTCAATGCTGGCAAGCGACAGGTCTTCCACCAGAATGTGCGGTGCCAGCACGATGGCCCCGGCCAGCGCCTGCGGAAATTGCGCCGCGTACAAAAGCGTGATGGACGCACCGTCACTGTGGCCGAACAGCCAAGGTGGCTGGGCCACCGGGTCAATGCCTACCGCGCGCAGAAAAGCGGGCAGCACTTCATGCGCCTGCCGGTGCATGAAGTCCAGGCCCCAGGCTTCTTCTACGGCACGCGGTGTAGAGCGGCCATAACCGGGGCGCGAGTAGACCAGGCCACGGCAACCCGCCGCGTCACACAGCTGCTTGGGAAAGTCCCGCCACATCGCCAATGAGCCCAGCCCTTCGTGCAGGAACACGATCAGCGGTGCTGCGTTACGCTGGGGGGCAATCCACTGGTGTTCAATGCGCACGGTGCGCCCGGCCCAGTCGATGTCGACAAAAGCAGTGGTGTCGCTCATGCGGGAATTCATTCCCTCTCCCTCGGGGAGAGGGTCAGGGTGAGGGTGACTGCTTGGCTGTTCGCAGCGTCGGTTGGTTTGGCAAAGGTGCCCCTCACCCCAACCCTCTCCCAGGGGGAGAGGGGGTAAAGCCAAAGGCACATCACTTTGAATCGCATCCCTCATGCAGCGTGGGCTTCCAGTTCACGCAGCTTGAATCGCTGGATTTTGCCGGTGGCGGTTTTCGGTAGGTCGTCCACAAAGGCGATCTGGCGCGGGTATTTGTAGGGGGCCAGTTTGTCTTTCACAAAGGCCTGCAACTCGGCCTCGGTGGCCTGCGCCCGGGCCTTGAGCACCACAAAGGCCTTGGTCTTGGTCAGGCCCTGGGCATCGGGCACACCGATGACGGCGGCTTCCAGCACCGAGGCGTGTTGCACCAGCGTGGCTTCGACCTCAAACGGGCTGACGTAGATACCGCTGACCTTGAGCATGTCGTCGCTGCGGCCACCGTAGGTGTAGCTGCCATCCGCATTGCGCACGTATTTGTCGCCGCTCTTGGTCCAGCCGCCCTGAAAGGTCTCGCGGGTTTTGGCGCGGTTGCCCCAGTACATCATGGCTGCCGAGGGGCCACGGATGTACAGGTCACCGGGCTCGCCGTCGGGCACGGCAGCGCCATCGTCACCGCGCAGCTCAATGTCATAGCCCGGCACTGGCCAGCCGGTGGTGCCATAACGCACCCGCTCTGGCGTGTTGGAGAGGAAGATGTGCAGCATCTCGGTCGAGCCAATGCCGTCCACAATGTCCACGCCAAAGTGGCGCTTGAAGCGCTCACCCAGCTCGGCGGGCAAGGCCTCACCGGCAGACGACACCAGGCGCAAAGCCACTTCCGCCCGTGCGGGCAGATTCGGTGCGGCCAGCATGCCAGCAAAGCCAGTCGGCGCACCGTAGAACACCGTGGGTTTTATTCCGGCGATTTGGCCGAGCCAGCGCTTGAAGGTGGCATCGGGCGTGGCGCGTTCGGCCATCAGCAGCGTGGTGGCCCCGACACTCATGGGGAAACTCAGCGCATTGCCCAGGCCGTAGGCAAAAAACAGCTTGGCGGCAGAAAAACACACATCGCGCTCGGTCAGGGCCAGCACGCCTTTGCCGTACAACTCCGCCGTCCAGTACGGGTTGCCGTGGGAATGCACCGTGCCTTTGGGCCGACCGGTGGAGCCCGACGAATAGAGCCAGAAGCCAGGGTCATCCGGGCTGGTGGCTGCTGGCTTGTTCAGTGGCGATTGGGCGTGTACAAAGGTTTCAAACTCCACTTCAGCCGGGTGCAAGGGCGCGGCCGGGCGCGAGACGATGACCTTGCTCACTTCGTGATCCGATTTGGTCATGGCCGCGGTCAGCGCCGGGAGCAGTGCGCCCGACACCAGCACCGCCTGGGCGCGGGAATGCTCCAGCATGTAGGCGTAGTCGTCGGCGGTCAGCAGCGTGTTCACCGCCACCGGCACGATGCCGGCATACATGGCCCCGAGAAAACTCACCGGCCAGTCGTTGCAATCGTGCATCAAGAGCAGCACCCGTTCCTCGCGCTTGATGCCCAAGCCACGCAGGCCTGCGGCCACGCGGCGCACCCGCTCGGCCAGCTGACCATAGGTGAGCGTGCCGTAATCGTCAATGAAGGCGGCCTTGCTGGCGCGCAGGCTGTTGCACTGAAGCAAGTGCTGGGCAAAGTTGAAGGTGTCGCCCAGTGGGGTGATGGTGTGGGTGTCTGTGCTGGTGTTCATGCTGTTGTCTCGCTCGTTTTTTTCAGAATTGGCTCGGGGTGCTGCGGCTCAGCGCCAACAAAGTTCAGCTGGATTTAATGAATAAATCCGCCTGTAGCCCTTGTTGAATAAGCGCAAGTAGCTATTAATTTCGATGCAAACAGGTGAATGCTTCATGGCTTAGGCGCTCAAGGTGGTCAGCACGGTGGTACTGGCCTGCACCGCGCTTCGCCGGTGGTAGAAGCCCAGGGCACGCAAGCCGCCCAGTTCTTCGCCACCCCCTGCCCTGCCCGGCCCGCCGTGCAGCGACTGCGGCATCACATTGCCGTGGCCGGTGTGCAACTGGCCCACTTCGGGCGAGATCACGTGCACGCGGCCATGGCTCTCAGCCAGCTCCAACGCGGCGGCACCCAGGCTGGCAGGGTCGCTGCCATAGAGGGATGCCACCAGTGAGCCCTGGCCCCGACGCACCAAAGCCAGTGCATGGGCCGTGTCGCGGTAAGGCAGCAAGGTGGCCACCGGGCCAAACACTTCGGTGTCATGCACGCGGTCTGCCCCGTCGGCATCGCGCACGCCCAGCAGCGTGGGGCCAACGCAGCAGGCCACTGCCGGGTCGGCATCTACCAGGGCATGGGTGGCTCCGTCGTGCAGGGTCTGGGCTTGCTGTTTCAAATAGTCCAACCCCTGGCGCACGCTGTCCAACTGCGCACGATTCACCAGGGCACCCATGCGCACCGACTCGTTATGCGGGTTGCCGACCGTGGTCTTGGCGAGTCGGGCCGAGATGGCCTGTGCGGCTGCGTCATAGCTGGCCTCAGGCACAAAGATGCGGCGAATCGCGGTGCATTTTTGCCCCGACTTGACCGTCATCTCACGCGCCACTTCTTTCACCAGCAGGTCAAAGGCTTCGCTGCCCGGAACAGCATCGGGCAGCAGCAGGGCCGAGTTGACGCTGTCAGCTTCGATGTTGATGCGCACAAAACGCTGCGCCACGGCAGGGTGGGATCGGATCACGGCAGCGGTCTCCGCCGAGCCGGTGAACGACACCACATCAAAGGGCTGCAAGGCATCCATCAGCCCGGCCGAGCTGCCGCAGATCACCGACAGCGCACCTGGCGGGAAGATGCCCGCGTCCACCACGTCCTTGACCATGCGCTGGGTCAGCCAGGCGGTGGTGGTCGCAGGTTTGACAATCACCGGCACGCCTGACAGCAGCGCCGGGGCCGCCTTTTCCCACAAACCCCAGGCGGGGAAGTTGAAGGCGTTGATGAACAGCGCCACACCGCGTGTAGGCACCAGCACGTGCTGGGACTGGAACAGCGGGTCTTTACCCAGGCGGGTAGCTTCGCCGTCCAGCATGAAGTGCCGGTCGCCCAAACTGTCACCCAGCTTGGCGTAGGTACCCAGGGTAAAGATGGCCCCATCGATGTCCACCGCAGAGTCGTTCTTGACCGTGCCGCTGTTGGCCGTGGCAATGTCGTAATAGGCATCGCGATTGGCCTGCAGTACCTTGACGGCGGCTGCCAACATGGCGGCACGTTCGCGGTAGCTCAGGGCACGCAAGGCTGCGCCGCCTTGGTTGCGGGCGAAGGCAAAGCCTGCGGCCAGATCCAGGCCAGTGGCATCTACCCGCACCAGCTCTGCGCCGAGCACGGGGTCAAGCAAAGCCGTGCCAACGCCGCTGCCGGTTTGCCATTGGCCAGCAAGAAAATTGGAAATCAGTTCAGTCATGGTTTTGGATCAGCGTGTGAAAGTGATGCTGCCTTCAGGCAACAGGTAAAGCACCAGGGCGCGGCCCCCGGTGACGGTGGGGCGGTGGGCGCTGCCGGGTGGGCAGACCAGCCAACCGGCGGGGCGGCCATCAAACTGTGCACCCGCATCCAGCGGCATGATCAGGTCGATCTCGCCATTGGGGTGCGTGTGGTGTGGCCCGGCAATGTCGGTCATGTCCACCACATCGACTGAGAAACCGTGCAGGTCAGGCGCGGGTTTGAAAATGCGGCCGTAGCGGATGCCGCCGCCTTCGCGGTCGCACAGCCAGCCTTCAGAGACTCCGGCTTGGCAGCTTTGCTTCAATTGTTGGTATGTGCTGCTGCCCGCACCGTGCTCGGCATTCAGCCAGGCATCCAGACTGGCATCAAGGGGGCGACCGGCCAGTTGGGCGCTTAACTGCGCGATCTGGTCACGAAATTGGGTGGGTGACATGGTGTCAGGCTCCGTGGTTACATTATTCTGCTTGCACGATGCAATAATATGAACTATTGTGCAAGTACGAACCATAAAGCGCATTCACCCCTATGTCAAGCACTATATTGCATAAATCCGGGTTAACACCTAGCATTACCCCAGCGGATCAAGACGGATCCCTGGCACTTGTCACCCCGCCAGAAGGCGCAGAGAGTGGCGAGAAAAACCCCTTTTTGAGTGCCCTTGGGGAACGTGTGCGTGCCCTGCGGTCACGCCGGGGCATGACGCGCAAAGCCCTGGCCACCGTGGCCGATGTGTCTGAGCGACACCTGGCGAATCTGGAATACGGCGTGGGCAACGCCTCGATCCTGGTGCTGCTGCAAGTGGCGGGCGCTTTGCAGTGTTCGCTGGGCGAGTTGATTGGCGATGTGACCACCTCTTCCCCCGAGTGGTTGATGATCCGCGAACTGCTGGAGCAGCGCGACGATGCCACCTTGCAGCGGGTGCGCATTGCCATTGGTGAAATGCTGGGCACGGGTGGCGGCAACGCCGCCTTGAGCCCCCGCATTGCCCTGGTTGGCCTGCGCGGCGCGGGCAAGTCCACGCTGGGGCAGATGCTGGCCGAAGACCTGGGTTTCCCCTTTGTGGAGCTGAGCCGCGAGATTGAAAAATTTGCCGGTTGCAGCGTCTCCGAAATCCAGGCGCTGTATGGTGTGAACGCCTACCGGCGCTACGAGCGGCGCGCGCTGGAAGAAGCCATCCAGATCTACCCCGAGGCGGTGATTGCCACCCCCGGCGGCCTGGTGTCAGATGCCGCTACCTTTAATGAGTTGCTGGCGCATTGCACCACCGTGTGGCTGCAAGCCGACCCTGAAGACCACATGAAACGGGTCACGGCCCAGGGCGACCTGCGCCCCATGGCCGCCAGCAAAGAGGCCATGGAAGACCTCAAAGGCATCCTGCATGGCCGCGCCGCCTTCTATTCCAAGGCGCAATACAAGTTGGATACCAGCGCCCAGCCACTCGGCCCCACGTTTGATGCCTTGCGCGACATGGTGCGCAAGGTTTTGCAGCTCCCCGTCTGAATCTTTTTCTCAAAAGATGCACAAAAGTGCTTTACTTCAATTTAAAACATGCATTATGATGCGTGCATTGAAGTCAATAACTGCATTTTTATGCTTCCAACCCGAGGAGAACAGAACGTGAGCAATCCCAACCGTGTCGAATACCAAACCACCCCAGCGCAGTACAAGCACTGGAAATTAGAGTTCAACGGCCCGGTGGCCACGCTGAAAGCCGACTTTGACGAAAACGGCGGCCTGCGCCCCGGCTACAAGCTCAAGCTCAACAGCTACGACCTGGGCGTGGACATTGAACTCAACGATGCGATTGCCCGCATCCGCTTTGAGCACCCCGAGGTGCGCACCGTGGTGGTCACCAGTGCCAAAGACCGCGTGTTCTGCTCGGGTGCCAACATCTTCATGCTGGGGGTCAGCAGCCACGCCTGGAAGGTGAACTTCTGCAAGTTCACCAACGAGACCCGCAACGGCCTGGAAGACTCTTCTCAATACAGCGGCCTCAAATTCCTGGCCGCTGTCAACGGCGCTTGCGCCGGTGGTGGCTACGAGCTGGCCCTGGCCTGCGACGAAATCATCCTGGTGGACGACCGCTCCAGCGCCGTGAGCCTGCCCGAAGTGCCCCTGCTCGGCGTGTTGCCCGGCACCGGCGGCCTGACCCGCATGACCGACAAGCGCCATGTGCGCCATGACTTGGCCGACCTGTTTTGCACCAGCGCCGAAGGCGTGCGCGGCGAGAAAGCCGTGGCCTGGCGCTTGGTGGACTCTGTCGCCAAACCGGCAGTGTTTGCTCAGACTGTGCAAGAGCGCGCCCTGGCCCTGGCTGCCCAGAGTGACCGCCCGGCCGATGCCAAAGGTGTGGCCCTGACACCGCTGGCACGCACGCTGGAAGCCGATGCGCTGCGTTACAGCCATGTCACGGTGGAGATCGACCGCGCCAAGCGCACCGCCACCTTCACCGTCAAGGCCCCAACCGGCGCACAACCCAGCGACATCGCCGGGATTGAAGCTGCGGGTGCAGCCTGGTACCCGCTGGCCATGGCACGTGAGCTGGAAGATGCCATTTTGCAAATGCGCACCAACGAGACCGAAATCGGCACCTGGCTGATCAAGACCGCTGGCGACGCTGCCGCCGTGCTGGCGCTGGATGCCACGCTGCAGGCACACAAAAACCACTGGTTGGTGCGCGAAACCATTGGCCTGCTGCGCCGCACCTTCAGTCGCCTGGATGTGTCCTCGCGCAGCCTGTTTGCCTTGATTGAAGCGGGCTCCTGCTTTGCCGGTACGCTGCTCGAACTGGCCCTGGCCTGCGACCGCAGCTACCAACTGATCTTGCCCAATGATGAAGCCAGCACACCGCGCATCACGGTGACCGAAACCAACTTTGGCCTCTACCCCATGGCCACCACCCAAAGCCGTCTGGGCCGCCGTTTCTACGATGAGAAAACTCAGCTGGACGCGGTGCATGCCAAGATCGGTGAAGCACTGGATGCCGATGCCGCCTTTGCCCTGGGCCTGGTGACCTCCAACCCCGACGACATCGACTGGACTGACGAGGTGCGCATCGCCATTGAAGAGCGTGTCTCCATGTCGCCCGACTCCCTGACCGGTCTGGAAGCCAACCTGCGTTTCAACGGCCCGGAAAACATGATCACCCGCGTCTTTGGCCGCCTGACCGCCTGGCAAAACTGGATCTTCCAGCGCCCCAACGCCGTCGGCGACAAGGGCGCGCTCAAGGTCTATGGCAAGGGTGAGAAGGCCGTTTTTGACTGGAATCGCGTCTAGCCCTTGTATTGAATGCACAAGTAGCTATTAAATTTATAGTAAATATTTCCTGGAGAACAGCATGAGTTCAATCACCTACAGCGACAAGATTCCCAACAACGTCAACCTCAGCGAAGACCGCACCCTGCAACGCGCCTTGGAGCAGTGGCAGCCCAACTACCTGAAATGGTGGGGCGACATGGGGCCGGATGATTCGCAGAACTTTGATGTCTACCTGCGCACCGCCATCAGCGTTGACCCCCAGGGCTGGGCGCAGTTTGGCCATGTGAAGATGCCCGACTACCGCTGGGGCATCTTCCTGAACCCGGCCGAGAAAGACCGCAAGATCCACTTTGGCGACCACAAGGGTGAAGATGCCTGGCAAGACGTGCCCGGCGAGTACCGCGCCAACCTGCGCCGCATCATCGTCACGCAAGGCGACACCGAACCTGCATCGGTGGAGCAGCAGCGCCACCTGGGCCTGACCTGCCCCAGCCAGTACGACCTGCGCAACCTGTTCCAGGTGAACGTGGAAGAAGGCCGCCACCTGTGGGCCATGGTTTACCTGCTGCACAAGTACTTTGGCCGCGATGGCCGCGAGGAAGGCGAAGCGCTGCTGGAGCGCCGCAGCGGCCAGCAGGACAACCCGCGCATCCTGCAAGCCTTCAACGAAGAAACGCCTGATTGGCTGAGCTTCTTCATGTTCACCTACTTCACGGATCGCGACGGCAAGTTCCAGCTCTGCGCGCTGGCCGAGAGCAGTTTCGATCCGCTGGCCCGCACCACCAAGTTCATGCTGACTGAGGAGGCGCACCACATG
>Ga0316622_100004280_pt1 | contig 10456 bp, 5 predicted proteins | sample OWC_Aug_OW2_C1_D_FD_207646 | JGI IMG/M metagenome (GOLD analysis project Ga0316622, IMG submission 207646) | Wetland soil microbial communities from Old Woman Creek delta, Ohio, United States - OWC_Aug_OW2_C1_D5_C | ecosystem: Environmental > Terrestrial > Soil > Wetlands | place: USA: Ohio... | reverse complement strand
CCCGCTCCGCGCGGCACGAAAGGAACGTGGGATTGCCGGCACCAGCGGACGACACGGAGGATGTCGTCCCTCGTCGCGCAAATGACGACCATTCGAGGAGCCTGTCGTCCAAGGAGACAGGTGTCGCCCTCGTAAACGCGAAGCTCTGCCGGATCGGACACGAGCTGCTCGGGTGGGATCCACCGATCGATCTCCCCATGGAGGTCTCCGGTTTTCGGTCTGATCGAGAGTGATCGCAGGCGCTCGAGCATCTTGGCGGCCCAGTGGGAAGAGGGGTCCTGTAAGGCTCTTGCGTCCGTGCGCAGGGAACGTCGCGACGGACCGGGGCCGATTCTACGTGCGCATTTCCGGAACTTCCAGTGAACGGGTCCGGAGGGCGCGATGCTGCCTGCATCGAGTTTCGAGACAGGACCGACGTCCCCCGATCACGAGAATCCCCCGTCGGCGAACCCACGGGGACGTCCCCTCAGTCAGGGGAGCGACAAGGAATCCCGGAAATCCGTGCCATGGCCGCCCGGGAAGCGTCGGATTTGGCGACATGGAGCTGTTCTGCATGTAGCGGAAGGGAAAGCCACGAAGCTGTCCCTGGACTACCCCGCACTCCTGGCGAACACGGCACTTCGAGTGGGTCCTCGGACATGACGCTTCCGAGGAAAAAAAAGCCGGCCCGTGAGGTGAATCACAGGCCGGCTTCGTCAACGCGGGCGCGCAAAACTTGAATTTCAAGTTATCTTGGACGGAATTGCTCTTTTGACTCCTCTCATCGCGCGGCAGGTTGCGCGCCGTCTCTGAAGAGCTGTCCTTTCAGGCTCCAATGCGGAGCCACCATCGCTTGATGATCCCTCCTTGATCCCTCCCAGGCTCTCGGCTCTGGACTCGAGAACCCTTCGGGATCATGGAAGGCACTGATCCCTCATGCAAACTACTGGCCACGAAGATGTCCAAACCCCCGAACCGAAGCCTACCAAGGCGTTTGCGGAGGAAAGGCCAGGACCCCGCAACCGTCCCCGCCACCGATGCCCCGTTTTCTCGTTCGCTTGGAAGGCATTTTAGGGGAGCTTTGTAGCGCTTTCCAACAGTATTTTCGATGAGCAGATCCCGAGATACCGGTTTCAGTGGGAATCTGGCTGCCTCTGTCGAGATTTCGGTCAGCGCCTCCTGTCGGAGAATCGGGCAAGAGTCACTACCCTGGCCCACGTCAGTCCGGGCGTCGTGCTGAACACCGAATCAATAGGCTTTGTATCGTCCCCTGGCCCACGTTATTCTGGGCGTCGTGCTGAACAGCCCCGTGCACGGTAGAGGCGCCCCGCGACCAGGCGGCCGCGCGCGCCGCCCAGCGGTGGGGCGGACGTCGCCTGGCTCTTCGGGACGGCGCGCCTCGTGGCTTCTCTTCTTGCTCTGTCTTGCCACCCGTGTCCCTGGCGCATCGCCTGAGGGAGAGGTGGCTCGGAGGAAAGACGCGGGGTCCATCCTCTCCCTTCTGTCGGAAGATACGACTGCAGCCCTCTGGATCAGGAGGGTCGGCCCGTTCCTCGAGAAGGTGGCCGTCCTGGGTCGCAAGCGGGCGCCCGCCCTCGCCGAATCCTGTGAGCGGTCCCTCGAGGCATGGGCGGATGCCATCCGGGCCGAGCTCGATCCGGGCGACTTTCTCTCGGGAGAGGCGGTCGTTGCCTTCGGCGATCCTGGCGGGCTCGTGACGAAGGTCACGCGGGCGCTTCTCTCTGGAGAAGCTCCGGCCTTCAGCCTTGCGGATTTCCCCATTCTCTTTGCGTGTCGTTCTTCGAGGGCGCAGGAGCTCCTGGAGAAGGTCCGTGTCCTGGCCGGGAAGAAGGGCATCCGGAACGAAGCCCGGGAGACGGCCGGCGGGCCCATCATCTGCCTTCACCTCGGCGAGAAGCAGCAGAGTCCCCGCAGCGAGCACGAAGCGCCCCCGAGAGGGACATCATCCGCCCTTCACCTGGCAGCGAGAGACGGCCTCTTCCTCGTCAGCACGAGCCGCCCCTTCCTCGAGGCCTCCATGGCAGGCCCGGGAGGCGGAAAGAGCATCCTCGAGTCCGGGCTCGAGGATGCGGGGGATGGGGACCTGGTCTTCCGCGCGAGCGCGAAGCTCCTCAAGCGAGAGATCGAAGCCGCGGTCACGGGGACCTACCTTGCTTTCCCCTGGAGGGAGGTGACCGCACGGCTTCCTGCGGAGGCCCTCGGCTTCTCCCTCTTCCTGGAGGAGAGCAGGATCCGCCTGCGCTTTTCCGTCCGCTGCCCCGAGCGCGCCGCCGGCGGCGAGGGCTTCCCTCCCGGACTGCCCTCCGGCGACCCCCGGGGCGCCGATGCTTTCGTGACGACCGCCTGCGAGCCCGAGCGTCTGGCCGAGATCCTGGACCTCCTGGTGCGGCCCATCTCGACGAGAGAAGACGGCAAGGAAGGGCCGGTCTACAGGCTCGATCGGGGGCCGCTTGCCGGCGCGATGCTCCGCCTTGCAGGGAGATCTCTCCTCGTCTCGGGGCCAGCGGCGGCCTCCGGGGGAGTGGTTCCCTCCGGCGAGCGCCCGGATTTCCAGGCAATCTTCCCGCCGCGGGTTTCGCTCGCGGGCTGGGCCTCGGGCAGCTTCGTGCGAAGCTCCGTGGGGGCTTTGGCCGAAAAGGGGATGGGCGCCGATCTCGACGACGCGGGGCGTGCCGCCCTGCGAAGCGCGGCGGACGCCCTCGATGCCTTGACGATCCACGGGTCGTGGAGGGAGAAGACGTTTTGGGGTGACTTGGTCCTGTCTCTGCGTCAGAATTGACTGACACCCCATTCAGTAGGACTGAAGGCTGAACATGAACAGCAAGACCGCCATCGTTCCAATTCTTTTCCTCATCGGGATCGCTGCAAGCTGCGAGAAGTCGAAGGACCCCATCCAGGAGATGAGCAAGGGCGTCGCGCTCCTCGAGCAGTACCGGTACATGGACGCCTACAGGGTCTTCGACGGCCTGACGAAGGCGTACCCCGACTGGGATGCGGCGTTCGTCAACAAGGGGATCGCGGCCTTCAACGCCCAGGGTGCGAAGGCTGCCGATATCAAGGAGGATATGCTCCAGGTCGCCGAGAATTGTTACAGGGAAGCGCTCAGGCTCAACCCCGGGAATCCGCATGCCCTCCTGTCGGCGGGGATCTGCTACAACCACACTCGAAAGATGAAGGAAGCTCTCGACTCCGTGCAGAGGGTCGTTGAGATCGATCCCAACGATCCCTACGCCCTCTTCCATCTGGGCGTCATTCTGCTGGACGAAGGCCAGAGCGATCAGGCGCGCGTGGCCCTCGAGAAAGTGATCAAGCTTCAGCCTTCGTTCGGGTCGGCGTACTGGAGGCTCAAGGATGTCTACCGGAAGGGTGGGGATACCTCGAAGAGCCTCGAAGCGACGAGCGAGTTCAAGCAGCTCAACGACGGCGAGGTCGCCGTGATCGTCGGCAACAAGTACGGGGAGAACGGTAGATACAGCCTCGCCATCCGGGACTCCGCGCCGCCGGGCTGGAAGGGGCCCCGGGCGACGTGGACTCCGCCCTCCTTCCCGAAGATCGACCCGGCCGTCAAGATCTCGGCGCGGGGCGTGGAGGCGCGCCGGCGGCCCGACGGAAAGCCGCTCACCCCCGCGATGGCCGTCGGGGACCTCACGGGGGACGGCTCCTGCGAGCTGGTCCTCTGCGGGGAAGAGGGCGAGGCGGCAGGCGCTCCCGCTTCGACCGTGATCTACACGCGGGATGCCTCCGGCCGCTACCAGGTACTCAAGAAGCTTCCGGTGGACGGGACTCTCTGCGTCCTGGGAGACATTGACTCCGATCGTGACTCGGACCTCGTCCTCGCTGGGCCGGACTGGCTCCGGTTCTTCGACAACGATGGCAAGGGCGGATTCTCGGAGAAGGCCTGGAAGATCGAGGACGAGTCCCACAAGGGATTCCCGGTGAGGCTCTACTGCGCCGACCTCGACAGCGACTGGGATCTCGACGTCATCTGCCTTCGCCAGGAGGCCGCAGGGGACGGCAAGGTTCGCTCGCGGCTCGAGATCCTCAACAACAATCGCGATGGGACCTTCAAGGACATTTCGGGACAGTGCGGGGTGACTCCCTTCGGGTTTCCCGCCGCCGAGCTGATCGTGGATGACCTCGACGGGGACATCGACGTGGACCTGATGGTCGTCGACGGGGAGAGCGGCGCGCCGTCCATCTACGAGAACCTGAGGCTCTGGCGCTACAGGCCGAAGGCACAGGACGCCGCGACGCCCAGGGCGCCCGGGCTCTTCTCGACGGCGGGGGGAGATTTCGATGGAGATGGCGACGAGGACCTGGCGCTCTTCTGCGGCGGCGCGCTTCACCTCTGGAAGAACGTGGGGGCGCTCGCTTTCGAGCAAGATGCCGCCTTCGAGAGTCGATTCTCCGCGATGGGAGGGACGGCGGGCGTTTTCGGCGATTTCCTGGGATCGTTCCAGATGAGCCTCCTCGTCCTCGACGCGAAGACGGATGGCGGATCGGCGTTCATCTCGGGACCGGGCGCGGACAAGTCCCTTGCCATTCCCGGGGTGAGCGGCGGTGCGCCCGGTACCTTCAGCGCTCTCGTGACTCCGATGACGAAGAGCGGGCCGGCGGAGGTCGTCCTGTGCGGGACCGCTTCCGGCGCCCTGTCTCACGCGGTCCAGTCAGGTGCCAACTGGATCGGCCTCAACCTCGAGGGCTCGCGAAAGCCCATCGGAGACAAGGAAAAGGCCAACCTCTCCGCCATCGGTGCGGCCGTGGAGATCCGTGTCGGCACGAAGCGTCTGGTCCAACGCACGAATGCGGGGGCGGGAGGTACCGCGCGGTCCCCGTCGAGGGTCTGGTGTGGCCTCGCCGGGGAAGGCGTTGCGGACTACGCGCGCATCTTGTGGCCCGACGGCGTGCTCCAGTCGGAGATGGGGCTTGCGGGGGGCAAGGTCCACGACATCCTCGAGATTCAGAGGAAGCCGACCTCGTGCCCCATGCTCTTCGCGTGGGACGGCGAGAAGCACGTCTTCGTCGGGGACTTCCTCGGGGTCGGAGGGCTTGGGTACTTCGAGCTGCCGGGGGTCTATTCGAAGCCGGATCCGACCGAGTACGTGCTCCTCCCCGCGCTCGAGCCGAAGGGCGGCACGTACCAGCTCGAGATCATCGAGCCGATGGAAGAGTGCACGTATCTCGATGAATTCCATCTGACCGTCGTGGACCACCCGGCCGGCGTCACCGTCCTCCCCGAGGAGATGTTCGCCGTCACGGGCCCCGCGCCGGGCTTCCGCCTGCTGGCGTTCCCCGAGAAGATCTTCCCCGTCCGCGCGACGAACGGTCGGGGCGAGGACGTGACGGAGCTCCTTCGCGAGGTCGACCGACGGTACGCGAACAGCCTCCAGCGAGACGCGCGGTTCCCGGGCCTGTCCGCGGAGACCCACGCCATCGATCTCGAGTTCGACGGACGGCTCGATTCGGCTGGAGTGGGGGAGGCGACTCGCCCTTATCTCGTCCTTCACGGATTCGTGGAGTACGGCTACTCGACCTCCAACTTCGCGGCCTGGCAGGCAAGGGCGGAGTTCCACGCGCCCACGGTGAGCGTCCAGCGGGGAGGTCAGTGGGTCGTCCTGCGGAAGGAATGGGGGTTCCCGGCGGGCTACCCGCGCTACATGACGGTGGACCTCTCCGGCTGCCTCAGAGCCGGGGATCGGCGCCTGCGCGTCGAGACGAGCATGAACATCCACTGGGACCAGGCGTTCCTCGGGAACGCGAGCGAGGGATCATCGATCCATGCCACGGATCTCCCCCCGGAGAGCGCCGAGCTGTCCTTCCAGGGATTTCCACCCGAGGAGTCTCCCGACGGGAGCGTCCCGCTCCTCTACGTTTATCGGGACTTCGAGGCGACGGCGCCCATCAAGCTCTTCCCGGGGGACTACACCCGTTTCGGCGACGTGCGCGAACTCCTCGAGAAGGCGGACGACCGTTTCGTGATCTTCGGACCGGGCGACGCCCTGAGCCTTCGCGTGCGGCCGGACTCGCTGCCTCCTCTCCCGCAAGGCTTCCGGCGGACCTTCCTGGCGAAGGCATTCGGCTACTGCAAGGACATGGACCTCTACACGGCCCACCCCGAGCGCGTGGAGCCCCTTCCCTTCCGTGCGATGAGCGGTTATCCGTTCCAGGGCGGAGAGGAATATCCTGCGACGCCCCAGAACGAAGGGTACCGCCGGACCTGGAACACGCGCAGGATCCGCGGGACGTACCTCGACGGCGTCGAGAAGCTTCCGTCCGCGGCGATGTCAGACTCCTGACGCGCAGTCCAGGCCATCGGGTGTGGGATCATGGCCCGGCTCGGGATAGGGCGCCGGGAGAGGATCGGCCACCTGGTAGAGGACCATGAGGATCTTGATGGCGTCCGAAAGGTCGATGTCGCCGTCGTCGTTCGCATCGGCCGCGTCCTGGCAGGCAAGGGGTTCGCCGCCTCTGAAGAGGAAGTCCAGGATGCAGATGGGGTCGGTGAGGTCCATGTCTCCGTCGCCGTTGGCGTTTCCTCTCACGAAGAGGGGGCTCGTCCTGTACGTGAAGCCATCCGCGAGGGTGAACTCGTCCTCGCCCTGGCGGATCACGACATCCACGGGCCCTTCCGCGTCGCCGGGGGGCAGGATGCCGCGGATCGTGCTCGAATCTACGAGCGTCGCGGCCTCGAGAGGGCTCTCTCCGAAGGAGACCTCCGCTCCTTCCCAGAAGTTCTTTCCGCTCAAGGTGACCTCGAGCCCTCCCTCGAGTGGCCCCACGGCAGGTGTCACGGAAAAGATGACCGGAGGAGACGGGAGGTAGGAGTACGCGCCGTCGAGCGTCACGGTCCCGATGGTGTTCACGATACCTATGGCCACCTCTCCCGGATCGTGGGGCGGCATGCTCTTCACGAGGATGGCGCCGCAGTCAAGCACGTCCCAGAGCGTCCCGGCGACCTCGAGTTCGTCGATGAAGAGCTTCGAGTCGGAGTCGTAGGTGAAGTTGACTCCCTCGATGCGGACTTCATTGCCGCCGTCCGCCGGACCGGAGAGGGGCGTGGCGGACGCGATCTCCACGGCCGGAGGTGACTCGCTGCGAATGCCGTAGAGGAACTCGGCACCTTCCCTGTCATCAGAGTGGAGAGTTCGAAGAGGAAGGCCGCGACCCACGGCGGCCGGGTACATGGTGGATCCCGTCACGGAGCTGTGGTCGAGCCCCACGGCGTGGCCCAGCTCGTGCGTCGCAACGCCCTGGATGTCGAACTCGCCGGAGACCGGCTCTCCGGGCCCGCTCCAGCGATTGGGAGTGCCGTCGGTGCTGTCGTAGAAGACGATGTCGAAGGATGTCGCCGCTCCCGTGGCCTTGTCTCCCGTGAAGAGGGTCGTCGCGAGAGCCTCGCCTCCGTCGGCGCCGTCCTTGAAGAAGAGGACGTTGACACCGTCCCTCTCGTTGAGGCGATCGATGGTCGTCGTGCCGAGGTAATCGAAGTAGAACGTGGTGCGCGACTGGTCGTGCCACGCCCCGGCGGCGCAGAGGAGGATCTGGACCTGCTCGTCCGGCGACCCCGAGAGGTCCGTGTCGGTGAAGCTGGGATTGAGCCGGAAGGGAACGTGACCCGCCGTCCACTGGAAGGGCAGGACCTCGTAGGCCGAGGATGTGGAGGCCCCGAGGACGAGGAGAGCGGCCAGGAAGGTCGGGAGTCGCGTCATCTCGCACCTCCCGAGGCCGTGCCGGTGCCGAGCGGGGAGGCGGGCGTGAGGGCCAGAGGAGGCTTGGAGGAAGCCGGAGGGCTCTCCGAGACGCGCCGCAGTATGTCCGCTTCGAGGCTCGAGAGGGGGGTATCGACGGACACCGGAAGGTCCTTCTTGCCCTGCACCACGGACCCCTCCTGGATGAGCTTGTACTTTCCCTGGAGCCAGCCCACGTTCCACAGCTTCCCGCTCCATTCCCGCAGGAAGACGAGGACCTTCTCCCCCTTCTCGTACCGCGGGGAATCGGGACAGGACTGGAACTGGGTGCCGATCTCGCCGCCCAGCACCTGGACCGTGATCTCCTCGCCGTCCGGCTGCCCCTTGATGCGCTTCTCGATCCGGATCTTGACATCCGTGAAGATGACCTCACCGAGGTCGAGGAAAGGGGCGCGGTAGCTCTCGACGCCGACCACCTCGCCGGTCACGATGAACTTCGACTTCTCCACGAGGGAGTCCAGGTTCAGGCGGAGGAGAAGAGCCCAGGCCCTCTCCACCGTGGGAACAAAGAGCACGAGACCCACCACGAGGGGGAGAGAGACGACTCGCAAGAGAGATCTCATGAGGCCACTCCATTAGAGGCAGAGCGTCCATTTCAGGCAGGGCGCAACGCAGGCCTTTCCGGCAAGTATCCTGTTTCCAGGCGGGTTCACCGACCGGAAGGGCTCTAACAGCTATCCAACAATCCTCTATTCTATGGGGTACATCGGGTTTCGTTGATCCAAAAGTCCATGGGCGGCGCGATGGAGGCCGCATCCCACCACCGGCGAAGCGCCATCCCACGACATTGCGCTCTCCCCGGACCATGTCTTGCTGCGGGCTTCGCCCTCAACCCATCACTCCGAGACTTCTCCGTAAAATGCGGAGAAGTTTCGGAAGAAGACTCTATGATCTATCTCCAGGACGGACGTGACCCGTCCCAGGCACCAGCAACGAGAGGTTTCCAATGACCAGATTCGCGGTTTCTTCCTCGAGGAGTCTCTGGGTCCTGTCAGCCCTGGCTCTTGCCTGTGGCTGCGCCGCCCAGGAGACAGGGCCGAAGCTCAGCGAGGACATCGAGTCGAACTCCGCCTGGCGGAAGGGGGTTTCCATCCTCGACGCCCACTGCCACATCGATGCCAGGGCCATCGAGAAGGCCATCGCGGCCATGGACGCGAACTTCATCGCCCGCGCCGTCGATCTGACACCCGGCTCGAATCCACAGGAGTTCGCCGCCGCGAAGAAGGAGTTCGACGAGAAGGGGAAGGGACGGTTCATCCTCTACGTGAACGACGTGTACTGGAACTTCTCGATCGATGAGCCCGATTTTGGTACGAAAGCCGCGAAGGTCATCGAGGACTGCGTGGGGCTCGGGGCCAAGGGCCTCAAGATCTCGAAGAGTCTCGGGCTCACGTGGAAGGACAAGGCGGGAAAGGTCGTTCCCATCGATGATCCCCGGCTCGATCCCATGTGGCAAGTTTGCGCGAAGCTCAACATTCCCGTCTCGATCCACAGCGCCGACCCGAAGGCTTTCTGGCTCCCTGTGGACGAGAAGAACGAGCGCTACGATGAATTGAAGGATCACCCCCACTGGGCGTTCGGGGGAGGGAAGTACCCGCCCTGGGAGACCATCCTGCGTCAGCTCGAGAACGTCGTGGCGAAGCACAAGGACGTCACGTTCATCGGCGTCCATTTCGGAAACGCCCCGGAGGACGTGGACCTCGTGGCTCGGCTCCTCCGAACGTACCCCAACTACAACGTGGACCTCGCGGCGCGGATTCCCGAGATCGGCCGGCAAGAAGCGACGAAGCTGCGGAAGCTGTTCGTGGAGTTCCAGGACAGGATCCTCTTCGGCACGGACTTCATGGTCTCGCCGGGGGGCTTCATCCTGGGCGCCGGGCCGAGGCTGAACGACGACGCTGCGGTCAAGAAGTTCTTCGACGCGACCTGGCGCTTCCTCGAGACGAACGCGAAGCAGATGGAGCATCCCACGCCCATCCAGGGGAACTGGAAGATCGACGCCATAGGCCTTCCGGCGTCCGTCCTGGAGAAGGTGTACCGCAGGAACGCCGAGAGGCTGATCCTCAAGATGTGACCGCCGTCGGGGGATTTCCCTCCGCTCTCCCGCTCATTCGCGGTCGCTGCCCGAGGAAAAGAGCCCCGCCCTCCAGAGCCAGTAGAGGAGCTCCAGGACGGCCGCGATGGTCGCCGCGATGTAGGTCATGGCGGCGGCGAGGAGGACGCTTCGCGCCCCCTTGGTTTCCTCGATGGAAAGGATCCCGGTCGCAGGAAGGACTTCGAGTGCCCGCCGGCTCGCGTTGAGCTCCACCGGGAGGTTCACGAGCTGGAAGAAGGCGATGGCGCCTATCAGACAGATCCCGATGATGGTGAACAGATTGAGGGCGTTGCCACCGCCGTAGGCCATCCCCAGGCCGATGAAGATCGCGAGGTACCCGAAGGTGGAACCGATGCTCGCGAGGGGGACCGCGGCATTGCGCACCACGAGGGGCGCGTATCTCGATGCATGCTGTATGGCGTGGCCCGCTTCGTGCGCCGCGATTCCGACCGCGGCGATGGAGGCCCCCGAGTAATTCTGGGGTGAGAGGCGCAGCACTCTCTCCCTGGGGGAGTAGTGGTCGGTGAGGAATCCCTCGCTCGGCTCCACACGCACATCGTGTAGACCGGCGCTCCGGAGGATGAGCCGCGCCGCCTCGGCTCCGGTCACACCC
>Ga0316622_100004279_pt1 | contig 10456 bp, 12 predicted proteins | sample OWC_Aug_OW2_C1_D_FD_207646 | JGI IMG/M metagenome (GOLD analysis project Ga0316622, IMG submission 207646) | Wetland soil microbial communities from Old Woman Creek delta, Ohio, United States - OWC_Aug_OW2_C1_D5_C | ecosystem: Environmental > Terrestrial > Soil > Wetlands | place: USA: Ohio... | reverse complement strand
TGGCCGGAACCGCCCATCCACCCAGCCACGAACGACTTAGCCGTCCACATTTCCCACCACACGAAATCGCGTAACCCGAATAAAATCAGGCACTTGCGAGATTCCGCCGGACCCCTAACTTAGCATCCACGGCGGTTGGTCGAGGCAGAACTCATCAGGGGCTGCATCGACGGCCGCGGTTCGGGCGAATCGTCGGGGGAGGGAATGGTGGTGCCTCGCGCACGGCCGTTGCCGATGATCCCGGTGGCCACTCGGCCCGAACAGGTGGAGCCAGTCGCGCGCTCCATCCACCTCGATCTGGCGCCTCGAGGTGCAGTGTGGATGGTCGGTCCGCGACCCGATCGGATCCGCAGCGCTCGCGCGAATGAACCAGGTGGGATGGCCATCCGGCCTGGGGATCAAGACTGAGGCCTCGAGTCACCTCTACCGAAGGCAAACCAGCCATCGGCGGCGACTGGGAGAAGAACGGCGGTTTCGGCCCCGACCTCAGGTAATTCGTGCGTAGGACGGCCGTTGCAGCCTCGTGCTGGACGGCCGTCCTTTTTTTCTTCCCGCCTTCCCTTCTAGCCGACCCCCGGCGCGGGGGGTATGTTCTCGCACCATGGCGGGACTCCAGATCCTCATCGTTGCATCCGCGGGCGCCCGGTCGGCAGCCCTGGCCGAGCTGCTCAGGAACGGCGGTCACCAGGTGGTGGTCGAGCCGGATCCGGCCGTCGCGGCGCGGGCTCTCGGTCGAGACCCGCTCGACTACCTGGTGCTCGACCTGAGTGACCCGGGCGCCGATCCGGTGGTGTTGGCCGGCGCGCTCACGCCGCCTGGCGCGGACGCACCGCCAGCGCCGCTGGAGGCCGTCGAGCGGGCGCACATTCTGGTGGCGCTCGGGTACACCCGCGGCAACAAGCGCCGCGCCGCGCAACTCTTGGGCATCGCCCGATCGACCCTGATCCAGAAGGTCCGTCGGTACCAGATCCAGCCCGGCGAGCTGGGCCTCGACGTCGCGGGCGACTGACCCGCAACCGTCCCAGCCGTGAGGCGACGACGGTGCGCCGGACGTCGCCCCGTTCCAGCACATAGCGTCCATTCGCCACGCCCATGGTGACTCCCGCCGGGGTCATTACCACCGCTCCGGGTGACTCCACCAGCGTCACACCGCGTGCCGATGGTCCGGGGGCCGACCACGCCAGATTGGAATCGGCGGTTCCCAGCGACCAGGCCGTGGTGCGGCTGGGGCCGAATTCGAACCGCACCGGTTGCGCCGCGCTGAGCGCGGTGATCCGGGCACGCTGGTAGGAGATCAGGAGGTCCGCCGCCGCCGCCTCGACGGCGAGGCGGTCGGTCAGGGCGCCAAGTCGGAGCAGGGCCACGCCGCTGGCGAGCCCGATGACGGCCAGCGTAACGAGCAATTCAAGCAGGGTGTGTCCGCGCATGGGCACCAAGCTCGCACGGGACTTGACAGGTACGTGCATCGAAGTACCGCAGGTCGTGTCACGAAAACGCCCCCCCTCTGGCGCACTGGCGAGTCGCGTGTTGATTTCCCGGCAGATACCATGACCATTCCGTTTCCAGTCTCTGCCGGCGGCGCTCCGGCGAGCGATCCCCTCCAAACGCTTCGGACCTATCATGGCCTGGCGCCGTGGAGTCTCCGCGACCTGGCGGCGATCGCGGGTACGCTGCTTGAGGCGTCGGGTGTGGTCCCCGTCAACGTTGCGGCCCGGGCCCGCCCCAGCGAGCGCACCATTCGCTTCTACGTGATGAAGGGCCTGGTCGATCCGCCCGAAGGGCGGGGGACAGCGGCGGTCTACCGCTATCGTCACCTGCTCCAGGTGCTGGCGATCAAACTGCGCCAGATGGAGGGCGCCTCGCTGGAGGCCCTGGCGCGGGAATTCAACGATCTGACCGGCGATGTCCTCGAGCGCCGGGTCGCCAGCGCCCTGGGGCCTGGCGTCCCGACCCCAGAGGAGTTGGGGACGCTCCAGTCGCTGGTCCAGGCGCGCGGCCGGTCAGCGCGGGCGCTGCGGCCGCGCCTGATGGGGCCCGACGCGGCGCCGGGTGCTCCGCGAAGCGTGCTGATGCGGCGGGTGACCGTGGCTCCCGGGGCTGAGCTGTCCCTCGATGCGACCCACCCGCTGTTCCGGCATGTCGGCGCGGAGGACGTGATCGCCCGCGTGGTGGCCGACGCGCTCGCGTCGGCGGCCGATCAGCTCGATCTGGGCTAGGCGTTCTTCCCGGCGACCACCGTCACCAACTCGGCCGCCACCGCGGTCGGGTCGAAGGGCATCGCGACCACCCGATCGGCGCCCGCCGCGCGGGCGCGGGCCTCGTGCTCATTCCCCAGCACCACCAGGGCATAGCCGCGTGACTCCGGCGGCGTGAAGCCGTCCAGCGGTTGGAGCGGGTCGGCTCCCGCGGGGATGATCACCAGCGTGACCCCGGGCGCGCTGGCGGCGTCCTGGAGATCCAGCAGCGACAACGGACGATGCACCGTGAAGCCCGCCTCCCGAAGCACCAGGGAAAGGACCCGCGCCACGCGGAGGTCCGGGTGCACCACCAGCGCCGTGCCGCGGAATGGCGGAGGAGCCGGGTGTTCCCCCGTCGACGCGTCGAGGTCCAGCATGCGCTGACCGCGACCATAGGGGACACTCACCGTGCGCTGCACATCAGCGCTCTTCCGCAGGGTCTCGGCGATCCGCTCGAGGGCGGCCTGGACGGTCCGGAGCCCCTCCTGGCTGGCGGCCGGCATCCCGGGATCGGAGAGGAGCAACTCGGTCTCGGCCATGGCAGCCATGAGCGGGTTGTTGAGCTCGTGGTGCAGCGCCACATTGAGCTCGCCAATCGCCGCTATCCGCTCCGCCTGCACCAGGTCCTGTTCCGCTTCGGCCAGGGCCAGCTGCAGCGCCCGATTGCGGCGGACGCGCTCGAGAATCCGGGGCAGCAGCTCGGGGAGCGAATGGTCCTTGGTGAGGTAATCCTCGGCGCCCAGCCGGAGCGCGGCGGCGGCGAGCGACTCGTTGCCGTGCCCCGTGACCATGATCACGGCCGGAGGGTCGGCACGGTTCAGCAGGCGGGGCAGCAGGTCGATCCCCCGGATGTCCGGCAGCTGATGGTCGAGCAGGACGATCTCAGCCTCTCGGGCGGCTTCCATCGCCTGCTCACCGGTGTAGACGTGCCGGATCTGGCGGTAGCCGTCCATCTCGAGCAGGTGGCGGACCAGCTTGGCCATGCTGGCGTCGTCCTCGACCAGGAGAACGGCCACCGCGGCGCGCTCGAGGGGTGTCATGCCGGCTCCCCGGCCGCGCTGGCCACGACGGCGGCCAGTGCGCGGTGTACCGCGGGGTCGAGCACGCTGCCGACCAGGTCGCCCATCCGCGCCACCGCCTGCCCGGGGGTCATGGTGTCCTGATAGGGGCGTGATGTCGTCAGCGCATCGAAGATCTCCACCGCCCCGAGGATGCGGGCGCCGAGCGGGATCCCCTCGCCGGCCAGACCGTCAGGATAGCCCTTGCCGTCCCAGCGCTCGTGGTGGTGCCGCACAAACCCGATCACCGGCCCGAGGTGGGTCATCGGCGCCAGGATCTGGGCCCCGATCTCCGCGTGGGCCTTCACGTGGCCGAACTCTTCGTCGGTGAGTGGCCCCTGCTTGTTCAGGATCGACTCGCGAATCCCGATCTTCCCGATGTCGTGAAGGTGGCCGGCGGTCCGGACCTGGTCCACGGCGTCAGCGTCGAGTCCGCAGGCGGCGGCCACCGTGGCCGCCAGCTCCGCCACCCGCGCCGAGTGCCCCCGGAGGTGCGGGTCCTTGGCCTCGAGGGCGTTCACCAGGGCCTGCAGGGTAGTCACCGACAGAGCCCGGAGGACCTCGCGTTCCTGGTGCAGCTCTGCCGTTCGCGCCTCCACCTGGTGTCGGAGCACCTCGGCGAGACGCTCGCTCTCGATCCGGCTGTCGCGGCGGCGAACGGCCCGCTGGACCGCCTGCAGCAGGTCGACGAGGTCCATCGGCTTGACCAGGTAGTCGAACGCGCCGCGCTGGATGGCGGTCTTCGCGCTGCTGGCATCGTTCACGGCTGAGAGCACGATCACGACGGCGTGCGGGTCCGCCTCGAGCAGCTGCGGCAGCAGATCCATGCCGTTCAGATCCGGGAGCCGCACGTCCAGCAGGATGCAGCTGACCGGCTGCCGGCGGACCGCTTCCAGCGCCTCGGTCGCCGTGCCGACCGCCAGGACGTCGTACTTCTCCTGGCTCAGGAAGCGCCGCAGCGCGCTGCGGATCGGTTCCTCGTCGTCGACGACGAGGACGGTGACGGCAGTACGCTCGGCGTCAGGACGGGCCCCGGGGCTGGTCACGGATCAGCCGGTGAATTCGACGGCAACACGGGCCGGGATCAGGCCGGCGTCGGCAGCCCGGTCGAGCAGCAGCTGCACGGCCCGGCGGCCGACCGGGCCGTAGTCCACCGTCCACCGGTTGACGTACATGCCGACGAAGGTGTCGGCGCGCTCGTCCGAGAGCCCGCGGCTGAACTGCTTGGCGTGCGCCAGTGCCGCCCCCCGGTGGGCCAGGGCGTACTCGACGCTCGCCCGGACATCGCGGACCACCTGTGTCACCACCTCCTCGCCGAGGTCCCGGCGGACGACGTTGCCGCCGAGCGGCAATGGCAAGCCGGTGTCACGCATCCACCAGGCACCGAGATCCTCCCAGAGGTGCAGGCCGCTGTCGGCGTAGGTCAGTTGCCCCTCGTGGATGAGGAGGCCGACCGGAACGTCACCACACTGGACAGCGTCCTCGATCTGGTCGAAGGGCATCACCACCGGGTCGACGTCGGGCTGGTAGAGCTTGAGGGCAAGATAGGCGGTGGTGAACAGGCCAGGCACCGCCACCCGCTGGCTCTGGAGAGCCGCCCGGGGATCCGCGGGGGCGGGTTGCCGCGACACCAGCCGGGGACCATACCCGTCGCCCATCGAGGAACCCGAGGACATCAGGGCGTAGCGATCCGCCAGATAGGCGTAGGCGTGGATCGAAACCGCCGAGACCTCCAGTTCGCCGCGGCGGGCCCGCTGGTTGAGGCTCTCGATGTCGCTGAGCTCGTGAACGTACTGGAACGGCGTGTCCACCTTGCCCTCGGCGAGGGCATAGAACATGAACGCGTCATCGGAGTCGGGGCTGTGGGCGACGCGAATGGTCCGGGAGGGCAGCGTGGTCGTCATGGTGCCCCCGCTGAGGCGCGGAAGTCGTCCAGCGACTTCTGGTGATCGAGATACTCCGGACGCTCCCGCTTCGGGGTGGCGTTCCAGGCGGCCAGGAAGCCGCGGCGTGCCGCCGCCAGAGCCACCTGGTCACCCTGCAGCTCGGCCACGCTGCCGCGGATCACCCAGGCCAGCAGGTGGTCGGGGACCTGGGCCGACATGGTGTCGGCGATGGCGAGCGCCGCGGTGAACTCCCGGAGCTCCGCATGCAACACCGCGGCGTGATACCGGGCATCCAGGTCGATGGAGTCGAGCTGTGCGTATGCGGACAAGCCATGTTCGGCGAGCCGGCTGGCGGTTGCCCGGTCGCCTTGCTCCGCGGCGATCATCACCCGGTTGAAGAGCCGGTCGAAGCTCTCCCGCGGGGTCAACGTACTGATGTCGGGGGCTGGTCCCCCCAACCCTTCCGCGGTGGGGGGGGCAGCGGCGGCGGGCGCCGTGGGGGGGCGACGGGTGACCAGCCAGGCGATCACCAGGAGGCTCAGGGTGATGACAATGCCCGCCGCAACCCAGGCCCGGTTGGGGCCCGTGGCCGCGGCCGGTGTACCGGCCGGGGCCCCGCAGGAGGGGCAGAAGGCGGCACCGGCCGACAGGCCGGCGCCGCACTGGGCGCAAAATCGGGAAGGTGAGGGCATGCCGGGGTCAAAATAAGGCCGCGGCAGGGAGCTGTCACGCTGGCGGTGCGGCCGGGACGGCCTTACTCTCAAATAGCCCCCACCCATCTGCCCATGGATGCCAAGCAACCACTCGTGACCGATGCCCAGCCCGGACGCCATATGGGCGACCTGTCGCGGGGGGGGACCAACTGGAAGGTCTTCCTCGAGACCCGGCCCCGGGGCGAACTGGTAAGCGGGCGCATCCACTTTGCCTCGGATCTGGGAACCCGGAGTTCGGCGTGGATCTTCCTCGAATGGAGCGACCAGGACGCGGTCCACCGCTTCAACGAGTTCTCCCCGATCGAACTCTGGAAGATCCTCGAGAGCCTGAATTGACCCGCGGCGGCCTGGTCCGCCGTCTCGGTTTCGCGCTCCTGGCCGCCGTTCTGGCACCCGCGACGCTCCCGGCGCAGCGCCCGGTGGTGTCGCTTCCGCCGCTGGTCCGGGCGGTGGAGATCAACCGGCTCAACGTCTTCGCCGACAGCGAGGCGACCTTCTTCCTCCCCCGACTGGCCAACCGGCTCCATGTTCGGACCCGTCCGGAGGTCGTCGAGCAGGAGCTGCTGTTCCGGGCCGGAGAGCCGTACGACTCGGCCTCCGTGTCGGAGACCGCCCGGAACCTCCGGCGACTGGGCATCTTCCGGCTGGTCCGGCTCGACTCCGCCATGAGTGACACCGGCCTGATCGTCCGGGTCACGACCCAGGACGGCTGGAGCACCAAGCCTGAGTTCGCGTTCCGGAGCACCGGGGGGCAGGTCGCGTGGCGGGTCTCCCTCGTGGAGGAGAACTTCCTCGGATCGGCCTCCCGCCTGCTGCTCGGGTACACCAAGGATCCTGACCGTTCCGCCTTCGTGTTCGGTATCCGCAGGCCACGGCTGATCGCCCGCTCGATCGGGTTCGCCTTCCAGTACGACGATCGGTCCGACGGGTCCCTGCTGGCGGCGAACGTGCAGCGACCGTTCCTCTCGCTCTCGGACCGCCACGGCTGGAGCGTCTCGATCGACCGGCGGGACGAACGCATCCTCCGGTACTTCGAAGGCGAGCCGCTGCCGAGCGACACGCTGCAGCGCAACTTCGGCGCCGCCGCGGCCAGCGTCGGCGTGGCACTCAGTTCGGGACCCAAGGAGTATCATCGAGTGGCGATCGGCGGTCGGGTCTGGGAAGACGAGTTCACCCGCCGGGACTCGGTTTTCGGCGCCCTCTCCGCGGTGGGCTCGCTCGGCGTCTCCTGGGAATTCCGCCACGCCCGCTACCTCCTGGTCAGGGGGTTCACGACGACCCGCGAGGAAGACGTCGACCTGAGCAGCACGATCCGGATCGGGGCCAGCCTCACGCCGAAAGCATTCGGGTGGGAGGACCACGGCATCACGCCGTCGGTCACCGCGCGGATCGGAGGCCTCCTGACCCGCCGCGCGTTCGCCTACGTGGACCTCAACGCCCACGGACGATTCACCTCCGCCGGACTCGACTCGGGCGCGGTGCAGATGGGGGCAACGGTGCTCTACAGCCCGGCGGCGCGCCACACCCTGGTGCTGCACGGCTGGGCTGGCGCCCTCGACAATCCGCGTCCCGGCGGCGAATTCGACCTCGGGCTCGGGGTTGGCCCTCGTGGCTTCCGGCTCCATGCCTTCACCGGCGACCGGGCCATCTACGCCACGGCGGAGTATCGGTACCTCTTCGCCCTGGATGTCTTCAGGACCTTCGACCTGGGAGTGGCCGGGTTCGCGGACCACGGCGGCGCCTGGTACACCGGCTCGCCCAAGCAGACCGGATGGGACTTCGGGGGCGGCATTCGACTGGGAAGCAGCCGGTCGACCGACCTCGAGATGACCCGGATCGACCTGGTGCGCCGGGTGGCCGGCCCCACGGATCCCGCCGACTGGCTCCTGGTCATCGGCCGAGGGCTCACCTTCTCCACCGCAGGGGTCCTGAATCGGTAATGGCAGGGTAGATTTCCGCGAGTTTCCATCCTTCGAGGACGCCATGACCGCCCAGCCTCCCGGGGAAGAAGGTCCCGCCCCCGCTCCCGCCGCCGAGCCCGTTGCTCCCCGTGGACCGTCGTTCTTCACCCGGCTGCTCCGGGGGACCCGCAACATCTTCCTGATCCTGGTCCTGCTGTTTGTGGCCTACACCCTGGTGATGTACAACTGGGCCTACTCCAGCGGAGAGCGCGGCGGGATCCTGCGCAAGCTCAGTCGGAAGGGCTGGATCTGCAAAACCTGGGAAGGTGAGCTGGCGATGACCACGGTGCCCGGGGTGATGCCGGAACAGTGGAACTTCACGGTGCGCAATGACTCGGTGGCCGCCCTGGTCACCGCGGCGGTAGGGAAGCAGGTGGTCCTCCACTACGAGGAGCACCTCGGCCTCTGGAGCAACTGCTTCGGGGAGACCAGTTACTTCGTGGACAGCGTGCGGGTGGTGGAATAGCCGGGCAGACGGATAGCCGGATGGTCGAGGAACCGCTCTTCCGACTATCCGACTACTTCACGAACAGATCCACCTGCGGCGGCGCCAGCGGAAGCCGGATTGCCGCCAGAACCGCATCCACCCAGCTGTCGCGGTCAGACGGGTCGAGGGTCTGGCACGGTACCCCGAACGCGCCGACCAGTTGGTCGATGACCGCGTCGATGTCCGCCTGGAAGGTGGTGCTGAGGTCCCGGGTCCCGTCGAACGCGGGTGCCTGGAGGATCGGCACCTTGAAGAGCCCGGCGTAGGTACCCACCCACCGGCCAACGAGGGCATCGTATTCCGGCTGACGGCCGGCCCGGTGCACCAGGTAGGCGTAGTTGTCGATCACCGAGCGGTCGCAGATCACCACCTCGTTGCGGGTGAGCGCCTCGATCTCCTGGGCAATCTGGGTGTGGAGGATCCAGGCCTGCGCCTCGACGGTGGTGTCGCGGTTGATAGGAAGCGGGCAGGCGCGGGCCACTTCCTTGACGATGTCCACGCCCAGGTCGAGCCGCTTGAGCCGGGACGCGAGGTCGAAGCACAGCGTCGTCTTGCCGACGCCGTGGGTGCCGATGAAGGCGACCTTGAGCCGGCGGCCTAGAGGATCCTGAGGCCGAAGGCGCTGCTCGCCAGCCACACGCACAACTCCGCCGTCTGGTTGTGGTCGTCGAGGACCGGGTTGATCTCGACGACGTCCATCGCGACCATCTTCTGCGAATCGCAGATCATCTCCATCGCCAGGTGGGCCTCGCGGTCCGTCACCCCGCCCCGCACCGGTGTCCCGACGCCCGGAGCCTCGCTCGGGTCCACGAAGTCAGCGTCGAACGAAACGTGCATCCCGGCAGTGCCCCGGGTGGCGATCGCGATCGCCTCCTCCATCACGGCCTGCATCCCCCGTTCATCAATGTCCCGCATGGTGAACACCCGGACGCCCCAGTCGCGGGCGTGCTGCCGCTCCGCCGGGTCGAGGTCGCGGGCGCCCACGATCGCCAGATGCTCCGGCCGCACGGCAGGGCCCGCCCCGGCGAGGCCCGAGAGCCGGGGGTCGCCGTGGCCGAGGAGGTGGGCGAGGGGCATGCCGTGGACATTGCCGCTGAGGGAGCTCTCGGGGGTATTCAGGTCGCCGTGGGCGTCCAGCCAGATCAGCCCGATGCGCTGGCCCTGCTCCGCGAAGGCGGTGGCCACCCCGGCGACCGACCCGGCCGACAGGGAATGGTCGCCGCCGAGCACCAGGGGGGCGAAACCCTCCCGGACGGCCTGGCTGGCCTGGTCGGCCAGCCGCCGGCAGGCCTGCGCGATGGCGGGGAGGAGGTCGATGGCGCGGGGCGCGTTGGGGATGGCGTCGCGGTCGGGGATCTCGAGGTTGCCGACGTCGTGGACCTCGTGGCCGAGCTCGCGGAGCCGGGCCGCCAGGTGGGCGATCCGCAGGGCGGAGGGGCCCATGTCCACGCCCCGGCGGCTCTGGCCGAGGTCGAGGGGGACGCCGAGAATCCTGATCTTGCCCATGGTTCCCCTAATCTAACCCGTGGCCCCCTTCCGCTCGGGCCGGGGTGGGGGCAGGTTTTTAGTTGTTACCCACCCTACACCCCAGGTGCGCATGTCCTCCTCCCCGGAGCAGTTCAAGCCATTCGTGCCGCCCTCGGAGAGCCCGGCCGAGTTCTCGGTCAAGGCGATCCTGCTGGGCATCCTCTTCGGCCTGATCTTCGGCGCCGCCACCGTCTACCTCGCGCTCAGGGCCGGCCTGACCGTCTCTGCCTCGATCCCGATCGCGGTGCTGGCGATCGCCGTCTTCAAGCGGTTCGGCAACGCCACCATCCTGGAGAACAACATCGTCCAGACGATCGGGTCGGCGGGCGAGTCCATTGCCGCCGGGGTGGTGTTCACCATTCCGGCGCTGCTGTTCCTCACCGATGGCGAGCGCTACTTCAGCTACCTGAACATCCTCACCTTGAGCCTGGTCGGCGGCATCCTGGGGGTGCTGTTCATGGTGCCGCTCCGCCGGGCGCTGATCGTCAAGGAGCACGCCACCCTGCCGTACCCCGAGGGCACCGCCTGCGCCGAGGTGCTGGTCGCCGGCGAGCGGGGCGGGTCGATGGCCGGGAAGGTCTTCGCCG
>Ga0316622_100004278_pt1 | contig 10456 bp, 6 predicted proteins | sample OWC_Aug_OW2_C1_D_FD_207646 | JGI IMG/M metagenome (GOLD analysis project Ga0316622, IMG submission 207646) | Wetland soil microbial communities from Old Woman Creek delta, Ohio, United States - OWC_Aug_OW2_C1_D5_C | ecosystem: Environmental > Terrestrial > Soil > Wetlands | place: USA: Ohio... | reverse complement strand
GACTTCCGCGCCAGCGAGCGGCTCGCACAGACCATCGTGCAGGTGGCCGGCCGGGCCGGTCGTGCCGAGCGCGCGGGCGAGGTACTGATCCAGACCGAATACCCCGAGCACCCGCTGCTGCAGCAGCTGATCGCGGGCGGCTACGACGCCTTCGCGACGGCCGCGCTCGCGGAGCGCCGCGCCGCACGCTGGCCGCCGTACTCGCGTCTCGCCGTGCTGCGCGCCGAGGCTGCGCGCCGCGAGGCGCCGCTCGCCTTCCTCGAACGAGCCCGCGAACTCGCGTCGTCGCTCGCCACCGCGGAGGTCGAGGTGCTCGGTCCCGCGACCGCGCCGATGGAGCGACGCGCGGGCCTCTACCGCGCGCAGCTGCTGCTCGAGGCACCGACGCACTCGCCCCTGCAGCGCCTGCTCGCGCGCTGGCTGCCCGCAATCGAGTCAATGCCGGAGGTGCGTCTCGTGCGCTGGTCCATCGACGTGGATCCGATCGAGCTGTTCTGAAGGTCCGTCGCCACGCGCCGGTGCGTTCATGTCAGGAAGGCGGCGGGACCACAGGGTGCGTCTCGACCGGGCAGGTCATCACTACCGGGCCATGGAAATGCAGTCAGTCACGGTCGGCTCGGATTCGAAGGTCGGGCTCGGCCACTTGGTCACCTTCGTCTGACTCTTCCATCGAGCCGCCTTGCAACCCGCCGCAACGGGCTTGCCGGTATCGAGGTTGACGAGCTGGTACGACATTACGAGTGCTGCCGCTTCGAGCACTCGAAGCGAGGAAAAGGCACTGGGCTTGACGAGTGCCGCCGCTCCGCCTCCCACGTCGGGGGACACCAGCAGGGTGTGCTTGATTCCTGCATGGGCGAGCGCCGACTGACGTGCAGCCAGTGCGACCGCGCTCCGTGCGGTGCCGTCCGACTTCAGCAGTCCGCTGACGTACTGGTCGATTTCCTTCAACTCGGCCTTGCCCGCCTGCGCGATCTTGTCGTCATCCGGGCATATGGCGAGTCTGCCGGCCGCCTGCAGCGATGCCATGCGGAGCTTCTCCAGCGCCTCGATCACTTTGTTGTCGGCCTTGATTGCCGGTGCATGAAGTCGAAGGCTCCATCCCGACCCCTGGAATGCGGACGACAGTCCCGCGCCAATCAGCTGCTGGCGTTCGGAAAGACCATCGACTTCCTTGGCACTCAGCAGTTGCGGCTGAAAAAGGGTTGCGGCGGAGGACGTCAGGCTGAGCCATGCTGCTGCCGATGCGATGTCGACGGCTCGCGCGCCCGGCGCGCCTTCGTCCTTCGAACATCCCAGCTTGGCCGCCCGGTCCCCGCGGTGGTTCATTTCCGTGACAAGTACCTCCGCGGTATTGCCGGCGACAATTTCGTTGCGCTCGGCGCCGGTTACCAGCAGTACTGGTTCCAGTTCACAGCTCGCCGGGCTCTCCGTGTTCGATTGTCGCGTGTCGTTCGTCGCCTCGGCCGGACCCGTTGTCCGGAAGTAGGTGAAGGGTGTCGACGCTCCGCAGCCCGAGCTGTTACAGCCCGCGACCGTCCAGCCGTAAGTTCGATTCGGCTCAAGCTGCATCGTGAGCTCGGGTCCTTTAGGTCGGTCGAAGTACGCCATCGGAGGCGACTCCATGTTCCAGACGGCCACGGCGTAGCTGTCCGCATTGGGCCACACATGCCAGCTGAATCGGACCTCCCTGGCGCCAACCTCGGGGATCGGAGTCCGCAGAGATCCCGGACTCGAGCAGTGGGTGGTCAGCGGGAGGTCCTGCGCGATCGCCCGGGCGGCAGCGAAGGTCAGGGCGGCATCGTACTGCCTGGCTACCGCTCCGAAGGCCGCCGAATCAACCTTGTCTGGAGAAGGTACGGCGGCCGTAGCAGTGACTATCTTCGCGAGCTTCTCCGCATTCTCGATCTTCGCCTTCTCCGCGTCCGCCTTGTCGCTCGCCAGCTTAGCTTCATACTGCTGTTCATATAGCGATGGGCAGTACTTGTCCCACTGTTTCGCCCTTTCTTGGTCGCCAGGCTTCGGGTCGAAGCAGAGATCGCTCAAGTCCTTCGACGATGCAGCGCTGCCCACCAGAGCCAGGCACGCGACGACGACCAGGCGCGATTGCCGGCCGATGAATGACAGCCTCTTCACAGTGGAGCCCCCTTCAGCAGAAAAACACGACTCGCCGATTTCGCCGCCGCGTCCAGACGTCTTGGCCCACGTCGACGGGCGGGGCATGACGTAGACCTCCGCACTTCCCGCGTGCACGTCCGGATTCATCCCTAATGCCGAACGTGCACGCGGACCCCTCCTAATCTCTCACTCGTCCGCGTCCAGGTACGCATAGCCACCGTGCCCGCCCAGCGCACAGTCGGCGGCCGTTACGGTAACCTGAATGTCGTCGCCGATGAACTCCCTCACGGCGATCTCGACCGGTTGCCACGCAATGGCGGCCCACTCGCCGTCGGCATAGGTCTTCCAGCCCGAGTAAGTCGGGTCGTTGGAGTAGTACCTGCGGTCATACAGCACCTGGCCGCGAGTCAGATTCACCACCCGCACCTGAACGTAAGGCTGCTCTTCCGGCACGTGCTGCGGATCCTGCAGCACCGCGGACCAGCTGAACCGTATGACGGGGTTGCTGGCATCCGGAACCCTGGCCATCTGCTGCACCGTGCTTATGTGGTAATCCGGGTCGTCGTTGTTGACCCGCGCGGCATGCCTGCCGAACTGCACGACTTGCAGATCGGTCGCGATCGGATCGGCGCCGGGCGAGACGATCGAGCTCTTGTCCGACGGGACGACCTTGTCGCCCCCGCCCCAGACGTCGCGCTCGCTCGTCCAATCGCTGAAATCGCCCTTCTCGAAGCCGAAGTTACTGAAGAACAGGGAATCCCGGGCCTTTAGTTCGGCATGGAACAGGCTGCGCAGCCCCCTGCGCCAGGTCTTGTCGCTCTCCGAAACGAGGACGAACGTCTCGGTCCCCGTCGCGGCCGGCAGCTTCGGGATGGTGAACGAGAAGTTGCCGCTCGCGTCCACCGCCGCCACGCCCGCCGAATCCGCTGTGCCGAGGTACAGGTGTGCATACCGCTGAACGCCTGCATTCTCTCCGGCGATCCGCGGCACGCTGCCGGTCAGGACGACGTTGTCGGCACCCTCCGCCAGGTAACGACCCTTCTTTGCGGGATCGGGCGCAGGCGCAGTCAGCGTCAGGCGCGCGAACTTCGACGCGGGCCACCCGCCCTCCACTCCCTCGTACAGCAACTCGAAGGTGGCCGGCGAGAACGTCGAATGCATCGCGTCGAACGCGAACTCCTTCGCCAGGCCGTTGTATTTGGTGTAATCGCCGAAGCCGGTCACCGGATTCCAGCTGAGGAAGACCGGCTCCCCCGGCACGTTGTTATCGTAGACCTCGAAGCGGCCCTGGTCGGCGTCGTACGCATAGACGGTGGCCGCATGGCCGAAGCTGCGGATCGGCACTGAGTCGGACATCAGCAGGGTCTGAGGGTCCCCGGTAAAGAGCATCGTGTGCACGAGGTAGATGCCGGTGAAGCGCTCTCCTTCGACTGCCTGCTCGTGCATCGCCCTCTTCGCCCAGAACTGGGAGCTGAACATGTAGGCTCTCGAGATCAGTTCGCGTACGTTCTCGTCATCTTCCTCGCGCTCGACGACGCCTTCGCGGTACGAATCAAAGAGACTGTCGCCGTCCGTCTTCTTCTTGCGGGAGTAGTACCACCCGGCATAGTTGGCCATGCCGAGGCAGCTGCCGCCCGGCGCATCAAAGGCCCCGAAGTTCCGGACGAAGAACCCATCCTCCGCCGGGCGGAACCCCGTATTCACGGACGGTTGCGCCACGCCGAGCATGTCGGCCACGCTCTTCAGCACGGCCACCACGAACCTCGAGAAGTGCGCCGTACGGAACGTAACGGTTCCAGCGCTTCGGTCCAGCGCAACGATCGCGACCGCACTGTACCGTGATGACGTCGGGTCCCAGTACAGCACCAGCGGCACTCCGCTGTCCCCGACCACCGTCTTGTCGTACGGCAGCGTGACGAGCGCCGGGAAGCCGAGATCCACGTCGCCGCTGCGGCTCAGCACCAGGACCTTGCTCGCCTGGGCCGCCCCGTGGGACGCGGCACTGGCCGGCCATGGTCCGGGCAGCGCGTCCTCGAAAGAGATCGAGATGTCTTCCAGGCCGTCGCCCAGCGCCCCCGGCTCGATGGTGACCTTGGCGCCGCGGATCGGACTCGACGGATTGCTCACCTCCACGCTGCCACCGGCCGCCATGTCCACGCGGCCGCGGGCCTCGACCGGATCGTCGAACGTGGCGGTCACGGTGGCCGCAGCGCTCATTGGGACCGCACAGGTGCCGGTGCCGGTGCAGGCACCGGACCAGCCCAGGAACTGCGAACCGGCGCCAGGAGTCGCCGACAGCGTCACCGTCGCGGCACTTTCGAACTTGGCTGTGCAGGTCGGGCCGCAGGCGATTCCTGCCGGCGTCGAAGACACGGTGCCGGTTCCGTCGCCGGAAAGCGTGACCGTCAGCGACTGCTGGATCGTGCGAGCCCCGTCCGACGAGTCGCTGCACGCGCCGAGCCAGGCCGTCATGGCGAGCGCCGTGACGGTCTCGAGACCGAAGCGCCAGGGTGAGGCGCCCTTCCTCCGGGTGAATATGTGCTTGCTCATCGAGATGTCCCCTGTGATTGCGTGTACACGGGGGACTCACCACGGCGTCGTGGTGGATCACCCGCAGGGACTTCTCTGTCGCGAGGGATTCGCCGCTCTCAGCGTCTTCGGGTCGCCCGTCCGGACTGGGCCTTCAAGCATGCGGCTCGAGGCCGCCTGCGGCGGCACAGCAGCGTCTGTATCGCCGTTGCCGTTGATTACGGGCCTATTCGTCAATCCGCAGATCGAAGGTAAGTGCGACCGGCTGCGGCGATTCCTGCACCGCACCGATGGCAGGCTCCGGCGTGAGAACCACGGAGTAATCGCCGGCCGGCAAGGTCGCGGAGTGGACGGAGAGACGCAGTAAACCGTCCGCGTCCGGTGACACCGGCGAGACAGACAGCACGACGGTTTGAGCGTCCCCGTCCCGGCGAACGAGTTGCACGGCATAGGTACGCGCCGGTTCGACGCCAGGGTCGAACGACATCTCGAACAGCGTCGGCACGTCGGGCAGGTCCAGCGAGACCGCATCGGCCTCGCCACGGGTCAACGCGAAGCTGACGCTCGTCTCTCTCTGCGTGGGCAGCACTCGCCCAGAGAGCGGAACTCGCCGCAGCTCCTGTAGGGCCGCTCGCTCCTGCTGCAGCCGGTCGTGTGTGAACATCGCGAGGACGCCGAAGCCGACGGCCGCAATCGTCGCAGCGAGGGCGTAGACCGGGCGCAGCTCAGATTGAGCCGTCCCGACATGGGATTGGCCAATGCCGTCACCGCTATCCAGTCGTCGCAGACCCTCGCGCAGTGCCTCGGTGATCTCGACTTCGCGGCGGAATTCCGGGTCCGAGACGATGCGCGTCTCGACGGCGAAGATTTCGTCCTCCCTCAGTCGATCGGCGAGGTAACGGTCGATGAGTTCGCGTTCATGAGTCGACAACGGCACTCCTGCGGCGAGCGTCTCACCGAGGTCGCGTTCGCCTCGCCCGTACTCTGTCATGAGATGACCGATCCTCCCAGGCGTTGCGGGTCAGAGGAAGACGAAGCTGAAAAGCGTCTGAGACGTGTAGCCGGGCCCGAGCAGCGCCCGGAAGCGGTCACGGGCCCGGTCGATGACACGGTTGAAGTGCTCGTCGCTAAGCCCCAGGTCCTTGCAGATCACGGACTTGTCCTCGTCCTTCAGGTAGTAGCGTGTCAGGATCTCGCGGTCGCGCGGCACACGCATCTGCTCCAGCACGCGCCGGACGACCGCGACGAGCCCCATCTGGCGCAGGCGTTCAACCGCGTCCAGGCTCGGGTCGGCATGGCTGGCAATGAGTTCGTCGGCGCCGGTCGACGTTCCGCGGCGACTGAATTTGCGCGCCTCCGCTATATAGAGATTGCGGGCGGTCTGGGCCAGGAACGCAGCTACCTTGTCGGGCTCGCGCAACGGCTCGTGCCGTACGCGCTCGAGGAATACGCAGAACGTCTCGTTGCACAGATCGTCCGCCAGCGAGACGTCGATCCGGTTGCGACGACACAGGCCGCGCAGCAGCGCCAGCACGCCCGCGCGCAGACCGGCAAGGTCGACGCCAGCCGGTACGAGCGCCGCCCCGCGCGAGGCGGTTTCTGCTGCGCGCTGTTCCTCGTCGGCCATCTGCCCGGTGGGCGGCAACCGTCGAGTCCTACACGGGTTCGCCGTGCGGACCGCCGTGCGAAATGCCGAGTTCAGTGACCATAGCTTCCGTGGCGCCAGGACCGAAGATGTGCATCGCCTCTTTATGCTTCTTGGAATGATCGCCCGTGAACGTAATGGTGGCCGTGGATCCCTCGTAGTCGATTTTCATCGTCAGCTCTCCCCGTCCGTCCGCGGTGGGTTTCGCACCCGCCGGAGGCGCCTCGAAGGACTTCTTCTTGGCGAAGAGACCAGCACATTTCTCACCCGGGATGAATTCGAATTCACCCTTGTCCTCCCTTAACTCGAAGGTCGCCTCCTCCGGAAGCCCCCTCGTCCAGGGACACTTCGTCTCATTGCCTTCCTTCGAAATCTTCCATTTCCCCACCAGCGCCTTGGCATTGCCGTTGGACATCGCTCTTCTCCTTGGTTCAGACGGGTTCACCGTGCGGACCGCCGTGCATGCGGATGAAGCCGGCGTGTCCAGCGTTTCGAAGCGCCTTGAACTGCGCCGGTGGCATCGTGGCGATCTCGACTCGCCCTGCATCGGGCGGCCCGCCGGAAGACTTCCTGCGCCAGCCCGTGAACACGAAAGTCTTGTCGTCCAGCGTCATCGACAGGACGAAGCTGTGCGCCGATACGTCCTTGCAGTCGTGAAAGACGCGGAGCTTACCCATCACGAGATCAAGGTCCGAAACCGGCACCTTCGACTCATGCGCGAAAACGCCGCCGAAGCCCTTGCCGGGGACGAAGTACATTTCTCCTTCATTCACTTGAATCGTGAATGTGGCATTGTTCTTGATGTCCGTCGCCCACGGGTAACACTGGCTGTCACCTGTCTCCGTGATCTTCCACTTACCCACGGCCTTGCCTGCGGCAGCGGTCCCCGAGCCCATGCCCCTGCTCCTCCCTTTCCGGCCTTGCTTGCTCGCCACGCTTCCTCACTCCTCCTGCGACCGTGCAGGGGCTATTGTTCGACCGTCACGAGTTGGAATCCCGCCCAGTAGTGCGGGTCCGCCCACCTCGATTGTGCGGCGAGGTGTCGCTGCGCCAAGTGCAGCGCGACTGCAGGCGGGCGCCGCTCGACGAGGAGCTGGCGATAGAACTCGCGCATCAGCAGTGCCGTCGCCGTATCGGACACCTTCCACAACGACGCGACCACGGATCTTGCGCCGGCCCTGATGAAGCTCTGCGCGATGCTCACGGGCGCCTCCCCCACGATCTCCCGCCCCAGCGCTGTCTCACAGGCGCTTAGTACCACAAGTTCCGCGTCCAGTCGCAGCCGGTTGATGTCGTGGGCGTACAGCAGCCCATCCACCGCCCGCCCGTCCGCGTTCCACGCGGAAAGCGCAACCGCCGCGAGAGCGGGATCCTCACTGTCTGACCAGGCATGAGTGGCGAAGTGCAGGATGCCGACGCGCTCGAGCGGCAGCGCACGCAGGCCATCGGGAGTTGCCTCGGTGCCTGCGAGAACGACGGTGCCTCCGGGATTGGCCGCGAGCGAGGCGATGTCCCGCGCCTCGACGGCGGCCGAGGGCAGGCGTTGCAACTCGGCATGGCCCGTCGACGCGTCCCGGGGTTGCGCGGAGCGGATCCGCGGATCGTCGTAGGTGTACACCGGGTCCGCTACGATCGCCAGCACACGGCCGCCGCCGGACGTGCCCGTTCGCCGCGCAGCGATTTGCAACGCGCGGAGCGCCGGCACGACGCTGACCGACGGGCCGACCCGACCCGCGGTCGGATCCGGATGCGCCAGCACCGACATCGGCACGAGGTGCAGCGCACCGTCCGGTACGATAATGAGGTCGTGCTTACCATGTAGTTTCGCCAGCGGACCGAAGAGGACCCCGGCGAGCTCCGATGCCGCACCAGTGCGCGTTCGCCGATCGTCAGGGGGATGCTTCCACGTGGCGTGCAGACGCCGTGCGAGACGGTCGATCTCGAGACGCGGCGGCAATTCGTGCACCGAAACGCCGCTCCCGTGCCGGACGAACATCCAACTGTGCGTATCGCCGAGAAAGTACTCGATCGCCAGCGCGCCGGCCGGCGGCCGGGACGCCAGGGTCGACGTCGCCCCGGGCGTCTCGATTGACGACGACGTCCTGGCGCCGCCCCCGCCTTCCAGCAGCTCCGCCTCCGCACGCAGCACCTCGATGTCCGCCGCGAGACGCTGCAGCGCCTGCTCGTCCGGGGCTGCCGATTCGAGCAGCCGGGCGCGCCGTTGTCGCTTGCCCGCGATCAGCTCGTAGATGTCGTCGAGCCGTGCGACATGCTTTGCGCTCAGAGCGCTCCTGCCCGGGGCGGTTGCCGGTGATGCCGCGAGCGCATGCGCCCGGGCTGCATCGCTTACGCGCAATGCCTCGAGTCGCAGCGCATCCGCCTCCCGGGATCGTCCGGAGGCATCCGCGGCCGCTGCCTTGCTGAGCAGCGCGGCAATACGGAGCTCGGACGCTCCTCGGTGGGCCGCCATGAACACCGCGCGCTGCTCGGGCAGGGTCGCGTGCAGACCGATGCGATCGAACGCGCGCAGCGCGGCGGCCGCATCCTCCAGCACGGAGTCGATGTCACCCGCGCGCATCATGGCCTCGGCACGACGTTGCAGGATGCGCGCCTCGTCGAGTTCCGACCGCGCGGCCCGGCAGGCGGTGAGTGCTCGCGCGAACGCCGTACGGGCTGCGTCGGCATTTCCGGAGATGGACTCGACCGTGCCCAGTTCGCTCCAAGCCGCGGTGACGAACACGTTGGTCGCCGGCAGGTTGAGCGCGAGCAGTTCCCCGAGTGAACTACGCGCTTCGTCGAGGCGGCCCGCCTTGGCATAGGTCTGCCCCAGTGCAAGCAGGGCCCGGGCCCGGTCGGCGGGTGCCGTCACAAGATCCGCGGCTTGCCGCTCGTGCGAGATCGCAGCGTCCAGCTCGCCCGCCGCCGTCTCGAGCTGGCCGAGGGCGACCAGGGAGGCCGCCTGCTCCCGCGCGGACCCGGTCTCCCGGCGCATCTCGAGCGCCTGCAGCACCAGGGCCCGTGCGCGCTGGGGTTCGCCCGACGACCGGAGCGTCATGGCGATCCCCTGGAGTGCTCGGGCCTCGCCGGCGCGGTCGCCCACGTCGCGGAGAATCCGCGCGGCCTCCTGATAGCGCGCCATGGCCTCGTTGAAGCGCCCGAGCGACTGCAGCGGCAGGGCGCTGTTGTGCAGCGCATGGGCGTAGTCGCGAAGGTCCCCTTCCCCCGCGAGGAGATTCAGGGCGGCATCGAATTCTGCCACCGCTTGGGCGAGATACCCGTCTTCGTGGCTCAGCAGCGCAAGACTCTGCAGCGACAGTGCCTGGGCCGGACGGTCCCCTGCGTCGCGGAATCGCGCCAGTGCGGCTTCATAGTCGCTTCGAGCACGCGCCACCTCGCCTGCGTTGTGGAACGACACACCGCGATAGTTGAGGGCATAGCCGGCCTCGTACGGCTGGCCCAGTTGGTCGAACAGCCCGGCCGCCTGCGTCAGCAGGTCGCGGGCGCGTGACCCTACACCGGCACGTTCCTCCGGTGGCGTCGCGGGCTGTTGCGACACGTTGTCGAGGGCCGCTCCCTGGACCCGCAGCGCGTACGCTCGCGGCAACGTCGCCTCCACAGAATCAAGTTGCATCGCAGCACGCGCCGCAGCCTCGGCCGCGCGAGGCCAGTCATAAAGTCGCTCGTAGCGGGCGCCGGCCTCGTGAAGCATTGCGAGACCGGCCAGCCGCGCGTCGCGATTGCGTGAGTGAAGGCTGGCTGCCATCTGGAACGCCGCGGCGACCTCGGCGCCGCGCTCGACGTCGGGATATTCCAGGCAGGCGCGCGCCTCGGCCCGCGTGGCCTCGAGACGGCGCCGATCCGCTCGTGTCCGCGCGGGCAGCCCGACCGCCTCGATCGTCACGTGGCCAGTCGCCTCGGAGTGGTCGATGCCGACGATACGGAGGGTCACCCTGCGCGGCCGGGTGGGCTCGAGCAGCAGAGTCTCGACGCCAAGCCGCCGGTTCGGAGCGTCACTGGCGACCGGCACACCGCCGCTGCCGGTCAGGACGAATGCCTTCACGTCCACGCCATCGCCCTGCACGAGGACGCGCACTGGCAGGGACCCTTCGATCTCGAGCACCACATCGACCGTGCTACGGCCTCCCATCGCACGCATGGTCGGGGCCA
>Ga0316622_100004275_pt1 | contig 10457 bp, 9 predicted proteins | sample OWC_Aug_OW2_C1_D_FD_207646 | JGI IMG/M metagenome (GOLD analysis project Ga0316622, IMG submission 207646) | Wetland soil microbial communities from Old Woman Creek delta, Ohio, United States - OWC_Aug_OW2_C1_D5_C | ecosystem: Environmental > Terrestrial > Soil > Wetlands | place: USA: Ohio... | reverse complement strand
GCCGTATATCATGCATGCGAAGCTTTTGCTGTTGTGACTCCAGTCCGGAGGGCCCCCGTCAGGGCCGAACCAGACGATATCCCGCTCAGTATAGAACGTCACTTCGCGCAAAGGCGCGTGTCTCATGCGGAAATCAATCATCTCACGTGTAAACCGGAAAATCTCATGATTCTTCCTGAGCAGCTCCCAGTTATACCAGGAGATCTCGTTGTCCTGGCAGAAGGCATTGTTGTTCCCCTGCTGGCTGCGGCAAAACTCGTCCCCTCCCAGAAAGAGAGGTACGCCGCGGGAAACGAAAAGTGTCGCAATCATGTTCTTGGTCTGGCGCAGCCGGATGGACTCTATGCGAGGGTCGTCTGACGGGCCTTCCACGCCATGGTTGTAACAGTAATCGTCGTTCGTCCCGTCGCGATCATCCTGGCCGTTCACCTCGTTGTGCTTCTGATTGTAACTGACGAGGTCTTGCAGGGTCATACCGTCATGGCATGTGACGAAATTGATACCGTGCAGGGGTTCCTTGCCCGAGTGCTGGTATATGTCGGCACTCCCGCATATCCGGCTGGCAAAGAAGCCTGTCATGCCCGAGTCGCCTCTCCAGAAGCGACGCACGTCATCCCTGTACTGTCCATTCCATTCGGACCAGAGCTGACCGGGGAACGAGCCTACCTGGTATGCCCCTGCCGCATCCCATGCTTCGGCAATAAGCTTGGTGTGCCTGAGGATGGGGTCCTCCGATATCTCCTCAAGCAGGGGCGGGTTCTTCATGATCTGCCCGTCCTGATCCCTTCCCATGATGGACGCGAGGTCAAAGCGAAAGCCGTCCACGTGCATTTCCAGCACCCAGTACCTGAGGCAGTCGCCGATGAACTGGCGCACAACAGGGTGGTTGCAGTTGACCGTGTTTCCGCACCCGCTGTAATTCTTGTAGAACCTCTTGTTTTGCTCAAGCAGGTAGTAGATGCTGTTGTCGAGCCCACGAAACGAAAGCGTCGGCCCGCACTCGTTGCCTTCAGCTGTGTGGTTGAAGACGATGTCAAGGATGACCTCTATCCCGGCCTTGTGGAGTTCCCGCACCATCTCCTTGAACTCCGCTACCTGCGCCCCGGCCTGTGTGTCTGAGGCGTACCGTGCCTTCGGGGCGAAAAAGGCAATGGTGCTGTAGCCCCAGTAATTTTTGAGGGGCTGGCCGGTAACCGGGTTGGAAGTGTCCAACTCGTCCTCGTTGAACTCCTGCACAGGGAGGAGTTCAACCGCTGTGACGCCGAGCTCCTTGAAATAGGGTATTTTGTCGACAACACCGCGAAACGTGCCCGGATGCGCGACTCTGGAAGATGGATGGATGGTCAAGCCACGGACATGGGTCTCGTAGATGATCGTCTCGGACCACGGGCGGCGCAACGGCGCATCATCCTGCCAGTCAAAATTGTCCGACACGATGACAGACCTGGGTACCGCGTCGGCATCGTCATCAGTCGAGAAAGAGAGATCAGCCATGAGGGAAGAGGCTTCACACCCCTTGGTGCGGTTGAAGTCCCATGCAGGCCTGCGTGTAATGGCTTTAGTCTGGGGATCGAGCAGCAACTTGTGCCTGTTAAAACGATGACCCTGTCGCGGCCTGTACGGCCCTGTAACGCGGTAGGCATAGCAGTGGCCTGCAGTTATGCCTTCAACCCAGACATGCCAGATGTCACCCGTCCGGAAACGAGCCGGGTCGAGCTCGATACTGAGCGACGGGGACTTATCGCATGCCTGTTCAAAGAGCAGAAGGGTGACGCCAGTGGCATTGCGGCTGAAAAGGTTGAACTGTGCCCCGTTTCCGCGGAGGTGGACGCCGAGCGGAAGGGGATGCCCAGGGAGGACCTTACGAGCTAGTTCCAAGGCCACGTTGCTTTAGTTTCCCGGTAGTTCTTGCCGAGAGGGCTGCGCCCATTATGATATAGGCTATTTTTCGAACCTGTCTATCCTGTCTCGAATGCAGGCAATGAGCTTTTCCAGGTCTTCCTTGCGCAGTTCCTGGAGAAAGCGAAGGTCCGCATCTGTCTTGAGGAGTCCCTTAAGAATGCTCGTCAGTTTCTCTTTCGTGATATCAGCAGTCATAGATTCAACATTTCATGGACCGAACGGACCGAACGGACCCAATGGACCAAACGGACTTCGACTTCATCACTCGTCTTCGGGCAACACTTCGATGGTGTTCTGGTACTCTTTCAGCACCCGCTTTGCGAACTTGTTTGTTGGCTCGTCAGCCCTTACGAGCTTTCCCTTTAGTTTTGCAGGACCTGTGTTGTAAGCATGCAGCGCAAGGCCAAGGTCCTCAAAATCCTCCATGAGTTGTGACAGGTGATAGACCCCGAGCCTCACGTTTTTCTCGGGTTCGGCCAGGCACGTAGTGCCTTTCACCGATATGCCAGCGTCTTTAGCTATGTACTTTGCAAGGGAGGGTTTTACCTGCATCAGTCCTCGCGCGCCTTTATTGGAAACAGCCTCCTGCTTGAAATTGCTCTCCACCCTGATGACAGCCAGCACGAGCCGGTAATCGAGGGCATAGAGCCTCGACTCTGCGTAGACCGTATTGGCCATACGGCGCAATGTCTCCTCCGGTATTCGTACGTTCTTGCCTTTTATGTACTGGACTATCTGATGGATAATGGTCTCTTTCGCCGACGCCTCCTGGGCGTTAAGGGGGCAGGGCGCAGGAAGCAGCCCGAGCATAGTCCACAACAGACCCGGAAGCAGGATTGCCAAAAAGAAACCAGATATGCATTTCTCACCGCATCTCATAACCCGTGGTTTTACACCAGATTGGAGGTCCCTGTCAACTCTCGAAGCAACAGGTGAAACGAGCGGCTTTGAGCCGATGATTTTCGCACGAGCGATGCTTATAGTATGTTTGGAGAAAATAGAGTACAGGGGGGGTAGCATGATAACGCTCAAACTGACCGAAGATGAGGCCAAAGTACTTCAGAACATCATCGAGAATTATCATTCACACCTCGAAGTGGAGATCCATCGCACGTACAGGCGCGAGTTCCGTGAGGCACTAAAGGAACGCGAAAAGTTCCTGCTCGACATAGCTGAGAGGATCCGGAAGCGGCGGGCAGTGGCAGCGTAATAAAGACAGTAATCAGTAATCGGTGATCAGTGGCCAGTAAGTGGCCAGTGATCAGTGAACGGCAAACGGTGAACGGTAAACCGTAACCAAAGAAACGAAAGAAACCAGAAAAACCGCTTCGTTCATCCTCCTGCCAGGCCCAGGTCAAAGCCATTGAGGTTGAGTGCGACCTGGGCGCGCGGAGAAAGCTTCTTCAACACATCGCGCGCCGCATCTATCGTGCAGAAAAGCTTGTTCTGGCCGATCGCGTAGCCGAGCAGGATGAGGTTCGTTGCCGTGGGCATGCCGGATCTCATGGCCATCCCTGTGGCGTCTATAGATAGGTAGTCTCCCGGTTCAGCTGCATTCAGGAAGATACTGCCTCCGGGTCTGACAAAGCCTTTGTGGAAGAGCAGGTTCTGGACATTCAGTATCAGGGCCGCATCTGCCTGCCCCTCGCGCACGAGGGGGCTCTTGAACGGACCCACTTTGACGTGTGACACAACCGTACCGCCCCGCATCGCCATGCCGTGAATCTCCGAGGTAAGCACCTCCAGTCCCATGGCCATTGCCGTATCCGCAAAAAAGCGGGTGAGGAAAAGTATTCCCTGACCGCCTGTGCCGCTCAGTATTATCTGTTGTTTCACTTTGGTCTCTCCTTTACTCCCAGACCTCAGACACCAGACTCCAGGCCACAGAGTTTTCTGAGGTTTAGTCTGACGTCTATAGTCTGTCGTCTACTGCCTCGTTGCGTTCTCCTCAACTACCGTGAATGCCTGCTTGGGACACACATGGATGCAGACTCCGCAACCGGTGCAGATGCTCTGGTCAATAGCGACCTTGCCCTTTGCCCCCGGTTTCTTGCCTTGCACCTGCGTCTCCACGAAGTTCAGGGCAGGGCACTCAAAATGGGTGAGGCAGAGTTTGCACCCGTCGCACGCATCGCTCACATCCATCACGTAGGCGCGCCCCGGTTTTGTAGCCCGCTTGTCCAGCAGGCAGGCGCCCTTTGTGATGATTACCGCAACACCGCCATCTTCGTTTCTGCAGTATTGGTCAGCCTCTTGAAGCAGGGAACTCATGGCAGGCACATCGTTGGGATCACACCCACGGATGAACCTGACTCCGCACGCAGAGACCATGTCGGGAATTGAAATGGCAACGGCCGGGGTGCCGTCCGCGCGTATACCCGAATGAGGGGTGGGCTGGTGTCCGGTCATCGCTGTGGTGCTGTTGTCAAGGATGACGAGTATGAATCTGGCGCCCTGGATTACCGCGTTGATGAGGCCGGTTATCCCGGCATGGAAGAACGTGGAATCGCCGATCGTGACCACGATAGGGGGGACCGGCCTGCCGTCCTGCGCGTATGAATGATAGAAGCCTGCGCCCTGGCTGATGCATGCCCCCATGCAGTGACAGGTGTCGACAGCACCCATGTTCATGCCCAGTGTGTAGCAGCCGATGTCGCTGGGAAAGATACCCTTGGGAAAGGTGCGCTTGATGGCGAAAAAGGCAGACCGGTGCGTGCACCCGGGGCAGAGGGATGGCCTTTTTCCCGGTGCGGTGGTTGTCGGCTGCCTGGCAGGTACAGGCTTTTCGAGAAACCTCTCCAGGGCCTCCTCGATGATGCCCGGTGTGAGCTCGCCCTGCCTGGGGATCAGGCCGCTGGATCGGCCATGGAGGTTCGCACACTTCAGCTGCATTTCGATCACCGAGTCAGTCTCTTCGAGAACAAGGATGCGGTCATACGCCGTGCCCATGCTCTCGATAAAGGGTGCGTTAAGCGGATAGGGCATGAGCACCTGGTGCAGGTCGACCTCTGTGAGAAGCCCCATGTCCTCGAGGAGTTCGTACGCGTGCGCAAAGGCGACCCCTGACGCAACAACAGCCCGCCTGTGTTTCGAAAGTTGGCGTGAATAGGCTATGGGGGCAAATCGGGGTTCCCCTGAGATATTGTCGATCTTTTCATTGAGGAGCTTGTGCAGGTTGTAAATGAACTGCGGTGTTGCCGACCAGCGGGAGGGATTTTTCTCGAAAAGTGCTTGACGGGCGAGGGGCTCTGGTTTCGCGCACATGATGTTCTGCCGCGCATGGCAGACCCGGGTCGTTGGGCGGATCATCACGGGGATTTCATACTGCTCCGAGAGCTCGAAAGCGCGGCCGACCAACTCCTTCGCCTCTCTGGGCGAGGAGGGGTCGAGCACCGGAATCTTGGCAAAGTGGGCGAAGAGGCGGCTGTCCTGCTCTGTCTGTGAGCTGTGGGGTCCGGGATCGTCGGCCACTATGACGACAAAGCCCCCTTTGGTGCCCAGGTACGCGGCACGCGTGAACGGGTCTGACGCCACGTTTAAGCCCACCTGTTTCATCGCAACGGCTGCGCGCTTTCCCGTGTAGCTGTGGGCCAGTGCCACCTCGAAGGCTGCTTTTTCATTCACCGACCACTCGATGTGGATGGGCTGATCAGATTCTCTGGAAAACGTCACCACGGACGCCAGCACCTCTGACGCCGGTGTGCCGGGGTACGAGGCAACGAGAGAGACCCCGTTTTCGAAGAGCCCCCGTCCCAGGGCTTCGTTTCCCATTAACATTCGCTGATCGCTTTTTTTCATGCAGAATCACTCCTCTCTCAGCCGAAAAAAAGGGCCGCGGACAGCGTATGACCTCGGCTGCCCACGGCCCTTGCCAGGATTCCGTTATCAGTGGACGAGCCTCTGCCCATTATGTGCCGTGTACCACCATGCACCACTGTGGAAATTCACACTGCTAGTACCATACGTCATAATTGAGTCCAAATACAATAGTCGCAAAAGAAGTCAAGAATAAGGATGGGAGCATTGCTTGGGCAGCACGGATCTTGCAGAAGGAGTCTTGCGCACTCCTTCACGGTCCCGGGCTCAAGTTTTCTGTGTCAGGGGCGATAACAAACTGAGAAAGAGCGCCTAGGACGCTCATGCTGCAGCGGGACGAAAGGAGTTAGATCAACTTGGGAGCCGTGATCATACTGGTTGTCATTTTCTTTGTTGCAGGCCTTGGCATTATGATCAGAACAGAGATGAAAACCGTGGAAAGGCACGACGTCAATCCATTTGGGCTTTCAGCGAAGAAAAGCAGAAGAAGAGCACTCGACGGAACATACATCCTGAAATAGACGAGTCACAGACAGCCGCTTCGCAGCGGCCCCAATCCATCCAACTCATCTGGTCCGTCTCAATCAATTTTAATCTAATTCATTTCATATCAACGCATATCACTACATATCATGATGAATGCGGGTCATTGACCAGCGAATTTCTTTGCGTCATTGATTGAAATCGCGAATCCGAGGCGCTCTGTGCCGGGCTGGCTGTGCTTGGCTGTGTTGATCCCGATCACCTCGCCCGTCCTGTTGAGGAGGGGTCCCCCACTGTTGCCCTGGTTTACGGCCGCGTCTATCTGGATGAACGTTAGCCCGTTCGGTGCTTTCCTGATAGCGCTCACAATGCCTTGCGTCACCGTTCCCTGGAGACCCACAGGGGAACCAATTGTGATGATTGGTTGGCCCTCGGCAACCTTGTCCGAATTGCCGAGAGGAAGGAACGGGTAGTCACTACCTGTGTTAGTCTGGAGCAGGACGAGATCCTTGTCCGCATCCGTCTTCCGCACGGAAGCCGCGACCTTTCTCCCGTCCAGGAGCACGACCACCGGTGACTGGTCTTGAACGACATGCGCGTTGGACAAGACGAGACCCTTTGGACTGATAAGAAAACCGGAGCCCTGCTTGTTGCCGGACAGAATGGTCACTACTGCTGTTCTCGACTGCCGGATCATCTGTGAAACGTCGTCGGCCTGGGCCGGGGCTTGGGCCGGAGAGGTGGAGAGAGTAGGCGCACTGGCCGGCTGTTCTGGTTTCGACTCCCTGGTCTCGGCCGGTTGAGCGGACGAAGGGCTAATGATGCGTATTTCGATATGCCTCGGCTGTTCCTGTGCCTGTGCCACGGTGACCCCAATGAGAAGTGCGATACAGAGCGCCAGGCAATATATTATATATTTAGCCATAATCTCCTCCAATCATCGATTCCATCGATTATAGCATGAATCGTATAGCATGAACCGGGCGGCACCGGACCCTAGGAGGATCGCCTGCCGCCTGCTGATTTTCTGATAACGCGCAGATTGCGGCCCACTCCATCATCACGCTTGGGATCGGCAACGGGCGTAGCCAGCCGCTCAACTTTAGACTGCTCTCTGACAAGGGCATTCACAAATACGCTGAAGACGAGGCTTGCGCCCAGCACGGCCATCAGGTAGGGCATGGACGTCCTGTGGATAAGCAGGATGGCGGCCATCCCGAGGACAAGGGTAAGAGACCAGAGCATCGTGACAATGCCGGTGACAGGAAAGCCGCGAGCCAGCAACAGGTGATGGAGATGGGTCGTGTCTGCCTTGAAGGGGTTTTTCCCGCTGAAGAGGCGTGTGCCCATAACCCGCAGCGTGTCAAATATGGGTACCAGAAGGACCAGGACCGGGAACATCGGCTCTACGTGGAACCGGGGGTTCTGGGTGAGCATGATGGAAAAAACGGAAAGCGAGAACCCGAGAAACAGGCTCCCTGAATCCCCCATAAAGATGCTGGCCTTGGTTCCGAAGTTGTACAGGAGGAATCCTGCCAGCGCACCGGTGAACCCCATGCAGACGCCTGCCAGCTCGAAGTTACGCGAGAGGTACGCAGCCATTCCAATGAACAGGGAGCCAAGAAGCGATAGGCCTCCGGCCAGCCCGTTCAGCCCGTCTATGAGGTTGATCGAATTGGTCACGCCTATGATACAGAGATACGTAAAGGGTATCGCGACGATCCCCAATTTGACCAGACCCATGTGCCCATACGTGCCGAGTTGCTTGATTACCAGGTCCCCGCCAAATACAACTGTGGTGATGGCGAGCAGCATGGTGAAGAGCTTGACAGGTAACCCCACGCTTCTGCGGTCGTCGATGCCACCCATGACCACGAGCAGGAACGATGCGGCAAGGTAGGAAAAATATGCCCGGTCCAATGGGATAAAATAGAAAAGGGGCAGAATGCCTCCAAAAAAGGCAAGTCCGCCCCATCGGGGAGTAGGTTCTTCGTGAACGCGCCTTCCGCCCGGCTCATCAATACAGTTCCACTTTCGGGCCAGATGGATGATGACGGGCAGGAGTGCCAGCGTGAGGAGGAAAGGCACAACAAAGAAAAGCATCATCTGCCTGTGGAGTGCGTGGTACATACGTTCCCCACAGGTTTTATCGCGTCTCAGGGCTATTTCTTAACCCTCTTCCTGTTCACGCCCGGCCTCTTCGGCGCGCGCGGCATCAAAGGTTTCTGGGCTGCATTGCCTCCCTGCATTTTTGTTTGGCAAAGCCAAGACCATAGCCCAGGCCTGCGACAACGTGAGTGAGCATGTTGGCGATGCGGCCGGTAGCATTCATCGAGCCCAGCCGGTCCCATTCCCCGGGTACTGGCCGAAGCATGGTCCGCGTGCAAAAGCGTATCCTGTCACTGACCCGCTCCCTGGCCCTCATGTAGAAAAGACAGGTCTCCAGGACGCCCGGTGGCTCATCATCTGGTGCGAAGAGTCTACACCGTATCTGTTCGGTGATGTTTTTGATCACCCGATGATGACAGAGATGATGGTCTATCTCTTCCGGGATGGGCGCCTCCAGAAGCCCATGCGCGAGATTGAGGCCAAGCCCAAGCATGCGCAGGCCTCCCGTCTCTCTCGCGAGCTTCAGGAGTCTGTCCCAGTCGAGTGCCGGGCGACTGCGCAGCAGTTCTGAGATGTCGCATATCCAGGCAAGGCGCTCCCATGAATCTTTTGCCCCGTGGACACATAACATAAGGAGAAGTTTCTCGGGCACGATAGACTGGTACCGCGACCCGTTCGTGGCGGTCGTATCATCCCATATCCTGAGAGGCGCGATGGGAAAAATAAAGTGATCAGCGGCGATCTCCCATTGGAGTTCCACGGACGCCATTGTCCCGTTGCCGGTAAAGGGCATTTCGTAGAAGTTGCGCAGATACTCCGCCATCTGCTGCGGGCCAAATTGAAACGAAGGCGCATACCCGAGAGAGACCAAAGCCTCCGTGGCCCTGTGAATGTCCTGTTTTTGAATAATGATATCGAGGTCACTGAAGACCCTGAGCGCGACATCTCTATAGACGGAGGCGGCGAGAGTCGGGCCTTTGTATGGAATAGCGGGTATCCCCTGCTCGTCAAGAGCCCGAAGGAGCCGCCCGAGCTGCTCTTCCATAGACAGGTTGCGGGCAAGGTTTCGAAAAAAAAGTTCCCGCAGCTGCCTCATGACGGAAACGGGCACAACGTCCGGACAGACTGTCCTGAGGTGTCTGTAAAGAAGTGGTTGGATGCCATTTACATGAGAGACGGAGTATATGTATTGCCAGTCCAGAGGCAGTGCTACGAGATCCTTCACCCTGTCCGCAAGTCCAGCATCAATACTGGTACGCGCGCAGGCGAGGATCAGTTCTTGCTCAATCTTCCTATCCGTAGGAACGCAGCTCATGCAGTCTTTTCCACATGACCGTACTTAAGGACCTGGTTTTCTATCCAGTTGATGCTACGCCTGCCCATGTCTGCCGGCAAATGATAGACTCCATGAAAGGGAGGATCGAGGACGCACTTGCAGATATTTGGGTCACGTACGTCGCCGACGACAAAGTCGTCGGTGGCAGTTTTACCGAACTCCGGGCGTTTCGGGTCGACGCCCTTTATCCAGAAACCATCGTTCTTGAGTCGCTTTGCAAGATGACTACCGATAGATCCGCCCGCTCCATGCACCAGTGCTTTCGTGGTTTGTCCCCTACGTGTGGATTTTTGATTTCTGGACCGATGGCCCGGCGACCACCGAGAGATTGGAGGGTACCTTCCGACGGCCGTTCTGCAAGGCATCACGAAGCGCGGTGTTCCATTTATCCATCACGAGCTTTTTTGAGAAGTGATGCTCGTACGTGTCAAAGGCGTTGTGTTGCCATCTGTTGAGAATCTCTGGGCGATGCTTGATTATGAGAATTTGATCGACGATCTCCTTGAAATTGTTCTCAGTCAGCACGAGCCCGACATCAAACTTCTTTATCCACTCAGCCACGGAAGACGTTTCCGGGCCGGCGTACAGGACCGGCCTTCCTACAGCCAGTGACCCGAAAAACTTGGAGGGCACTACAATGCCCTCCCACTCGGGGCGCAGGCTCAAAAGATGCATGTCCGCAGCATTCAGCCGTTTCTCCAGGGCCGCTTCATCCGCAAACGGAGCCATACGGATATTTGTGTCCCGCGGTGTGAGCGCGTCTTTGAGCTCACTCGTCCTGTTGCCCCTGCAGGCAAAGCAGAAGACTATG
>Ga0316622_100004274_pt1 | contig 10459 bp, 6 predicted proteins | sample OWC_Aug_OW2_C1_D_FD_207646 | JGI IMG/M metagenome (GOLD analysis project Ga0316622, IMG submission 207646) | Wetland soil microbial communities from Old Woman Creek delta, Ohio, United States - OWC_Aug_OW2_C1_D5_C | ecosystem: Environmental > Terrestrial > Soil > Wetlands | place: USA: Ohio... | reverse complement strand
CCGAGGCGAATCTGATTCGAGCAGAAACCACGCGACCAGCGTCAGGACGAACACCCATGCCATTGCCTCGTGCAGCGTGTCGTACGTGCTGGTGACGCCGACCGCCTCGGCCTGAATCGCACCGACTAGAAGTGCGCATGCGGTCAACAGCAGGAACAGCCCACCCCAACGCAGCGCAAACCCGTCGTTCCAGCGAAATCCGCTGCCCACCGATCGCAACATCAGGCTCGATGCCAGCCATCCGGTCAGGAGGAGTTCGCCGATCCCGAGCGGCACCCCGGGCAGCCTGAGCTTTGTGGCGGTCGACGCCACCGTGGCCAAGGCCAGCAACGCCGGCAGGAGAGCGTCTCCCGCCGCCAACTGCGCTACTCGCGAACCGGTTGCCTTTCCGAAGGTCATTCAGCCTCGGCCGAACTCAGGCGACGCAACAGCAGCGTAGCGGCGCACAACGAGCAGACGCTCGCGGCGACAACCGCGGTGACGGCACCGTGAGTCCCACGTACCGGAACCCACAGCATGCCCACGCCAATCATGACGCTCGCGTAGACGAGATCCACCGCGACGTACGAAGCCATGCGGGCCCGCGCCAGAAACGCCGCCTGCAACACGATCACGCCGCCGCGCAGGACGTCACCCGCCACCTGCAGCGGCAGCAGATCCGTGGCGACGACGAAGTCCCTCGAGAACAACAAGGGCAGCACGAGCCCACCAGCAGCCGCAAGAACCGCGCCGGCCATCGCCAGCCCGACGACCACCCGGCCCGCGGCCAGCAGCACGGAGCGCTTCAGCCCGGCCCCTGCGTGCGCGAACCGTGGCAGGAAGTGAAGTGACACGATGACCGAGGCTCCCATCAGCAGGATCTCCCCTGTCTTGAGCGCCGCTTGCCAATGGCCGGCCTCAACCATGCCGAATTCGTGGACGACTTGCTGCCTCACCAGAAACTGAGCCATCGGCACGGCAATGATGGTACTCAGGGTCATCGCCGCCAGCCCCGCCAGCCGACGGGACGCCCGCGCATCGATGCCGGCCCAGAGCCAGCGCAGCGGAAACGGCCTGGCACGCCACAGCCACGCCGCCGTCGCCAGCACGGCCGCAGCGTTGACGACGACGGCGGCCAATAGCGCGCCGGCAATGCCGTAGCCAACGACCATCAACCAGCAGACGGGCACGGAGAAGACCGCGATTCCGACGTTGATGGCGACAAACGCCCTGACCTGCCCTAATCCGGCAGCGACCGCCAGAAGAACGACGTTCAGAATCAAGGGCACCATCATCAGTGCGAGACCATGCAGCACAGGCGCGAGCGCCCCGTCGCCGAGTGCGCCCGCAGCGATCGGGTGGGCCGCCAGGGCGACGCCGAGTGCCATGGCGCCGGTCCCGAGGGCTGTGACTGCAATGGCCGTTGATACCGCCCGTTGGCGCTGCTCCTCGTCACCCGCCCCGGCGACCGTGGCGATCACGGCATTGGACACGTTGCCACTGGACAGGCCGAACACGACCGCCGTGAAGTTCTGGAACTGCCCGACCAGCGCGAGCCCGCTCGGCCCCAGGTAAGCAGCTATAATTTTGTTCACGACCAGGGCCGATGCCACCCGCGATCCGGTCAACAGCGCGCTGCTCCAGGCTGCTCGCCAGTTGCCGGGTTCGGCGCCACGGGAACGGGTCGAGCTCATCGGACGACGACCACGGGTCTAACCGCACGCGAACAGGCTGGCATGCTGAGAAAAATCACCGTCGAGGATCCGTCGCACCTCACCCAGGTGTTGCTTCGCGTGCTGGCCGGCGGGGGCGCACTTCTCAACAGCTTCGGGCCGAGGCCGTTCGCAGCAGTGGCCAAGTTGGTCGCTCGGGTCTCCGGGAGAGACCGTCGGTGCGCAGCCGAGATCACGCCGGGCGTATGGTTCCATTTCGACGTCGGGGACTTTTACTGGAATCGACTCGCGTATCGCGGATTCGAGTACGAGCCGGAGTTGGCCGCACTTCTGTCGGCATTCAGCGACCTTCAATACACGCTGATTGACTGCGGCGCCAATTACGGCTTTTGGAGCCTGCTCGCCGCGCACGAGACCCTCGGTGCTCACCGCGTGCTCGCAGTCGAGGCTTCGCCGACGACGCTGCGCGGGTTGCGGCGCAACGTCACCGCCGCTCGCGGTACGATCGAAGTACACGAGCGCGCGATCGCGGAACGGTCAGGAGAGACCCTGACGCTGTTCGAGCGCGGCAGCCATGCCGGGGCGTCGCTGCGCAGCCAATGGCTCGGCAACGACCGGCCGCTCAGTGGCACCTTCGACGTCCAGACCGTATCGATCGACGACCTGCTCGCCACGGCGTCTCCCCCGGTCGACGATCCGATTCTGATCAAGCTGGACGTCGAGGGCGTTGAGATCGACGCTCTAAAGGGGGCCACGCAGACCTTGCGCCGCGACTCGCTGGTCATTTTCGAAGAGTATGGCGAGGACCGCGACTGCCGAGTGGCCGCATTCGTCCTCGCCGAGCTCGATCTGGAAGTCTTCTTCATGAGCGACGATGGCCTACTGCAGTCCATCCGATCCGTCGATCAGGTGCGAAGGCTCAAGAAGCACAGGAGACGTGGTTACAACCTGATAGCGACGCGGCACGGCACGTCGTTCCATCAGCGGCTCATTCGGATGCTACCGGCCGCGTGAACCCTGCGCGCAGGGCGACCGCGAGTGCTGCCAGAGCGAGCCCAGCAAGCAACCCGAGCACCAGGAGCGGTCCCTTGCGCGGACGCAGCGGCCGATCTTCGTCCGCTGGAACCGCGGGATCGAGAACCTCGAAGACATACTCCCGGCGCACGTTGGCCAGCATTGCGCGATTCAGACTCTCCTCGATCATGCGAAAAATCGACTCGCGGACCGCCACCGTGGTCGTGTCGGCGAGCTGCGCGTCGAGGTAAGCGAGACTGCGCTGCGACTCATCGATGGCCCGCTGGCGCGCCCGTTCATTGAGCATCGCGACCAGGTCGTTGGCCCATTCGGCAGCCTGCTCGCGGTCGGTCCAATCGACGATGATCCGGATCGAAGTGCCGGCACCGTCGTCCACCTTCAGCACCTTCCGCCTGATGCGCTCCACGCCGTCGTTGAGCGTCGGCACCCTATCGTCGGCGACCGTCCAGCGCCGCCCGGTAGCATCCCAGTCCTCCGCGAAAAGGACCGGTAACAGCTGTCGCCTCTCGATGAAATCCGCAAGGAAGCCGCGCGACTCGAGCAGGTCGATCGCCTGCTGTACGGCGGGACTGCCACCTGTCGGCAGGTTGAGGCCGACCGTTCCGGCCAGCCCCCCGAGCCTGCCTAGAACGGACGAGAGCCCTGCCTGTGACTGATCTTCCCTGGCGGGCACGACCAGCACTTCCGAGCGATAGACGGGCGGCATCAGAAACGCAACAGCCGTTACGGCAAGCAGCGTTGTTGAAAGCACCCCCAGCGCCAGCCATCGATGGCACCGGAAGGCTGCAGCCACGTCGCGCCAGTTCACCTGCTCGATCGACTTGCTCGTCACGGCATTCACGGCTAGAACGAATTCACTGCGGCCACGGCGATCGCCATGTTGTAGACGATCGTCGAGACGGCCGTCCACAGCGTCAGCGGCCGCATGCGCTCGGCATCCAGCGGAACGACGATCGTGTCGCCGGGTTCTATGCCGCCGGCCGAACGGAACCACCGGCTGCCGGAGCCGGTCTCGACGCTGCCGTTGGCACGCACGACGAAGATGCGCCGGTCGTCGGCCTTCTGCGTCGTGCCGCCGCTCAGCCGAACATAGTCGTCGCGGCTCATCATCGGGTCGAACAGGTGCGAGGTCGAGTTCTGCACCTCGCCGATCACCGTGACCTCCTGCGGCCGCTTCGGCACACGCAGGCGGTCGCCACCCCGCAGCACCAGTTCCTCGTTGGAACCCGGCTCGGCGGCCATGGCGCGTTCGAGGTCGATGACCAGGCGGCCGACCGGTTCGGCGGCCTGCAGGTCGCGCAATAGGGATTGTCCGACCGCCAGCGTCTCCGACGCTTGGTTGGCAGCCGCGGCGCCCGACTGCGATGCCTGCAGGGCGAGCGAACTCAGGTCCTGTCGCATGCGATCGGTGAGCACTTGGAGTTGCTGGCGCTCGCGCTCCTTCAGGTACTCGCGCGTGAAGAGGCTGCCACGCGCGTAAGCGAGCGGCGTCAGTCCGCCAGCCCGAGCGATCAGTGAGCGCATGCTCTCGCCACGTGTGATCGGGTACTCGCCCGGGAACCGAACCTCGCCTTCGAGGCGCACCACTTCCCGCTCGGACCATTCGGAGATCTGCTTCACGACCAGGGTATCGAACGGCCCGAGCAGCAAGTCTGCGGCCGGGTCACCTGCCAGTGCCCGGTCGAGGTCGACGTTGAGAACCTCGGTGCGCCGCGTCTGCCCGTCACGGATCTCGTAGCGGGCCAATTCAGCCTCACCCCCGAACGCCTGCTCCGCGAGCCCACCGCCTGCGCGCACGAGGTCGCTGACGGTCATGCCGGGTTCGAGTGGATACTCGCCCTCGGCCCGCACCTGTCCCGAGACCCGCACGAGCCGCGATGGCTCGCTGCTGACCCCCTGCAACCGCAACTCCTCGATCATCGGCTCCAGGTACTGACCTCGACCGGTCTCGAGGTCGAATACGATCACCTGGTCGCGCGGACTCAACAGTGGGTTCGCATCCGTTGTCGGCGCAGTCCAAGCGCGCGCCAGATCTGCGGACACCGCCGAGATTCGTCGCGACCCGGGCTGCTCCCGGCGGATCAGCACATAGTGCAAGTCGGCGTTCGGCTTCAGCTCTTCAATCGAGGGCAGCAGGTCGGTGAGGCGCATGCCACTGCGGTACTGGAATCCGCCAGGCCGGTGCACGTGTCCCTTCAACTGCACCGAGTTCGCATACGTCGGTCGCGCTGCCGGAATTCGCAGCACGTCGCCCGTCCGCAAGAGCGTGCCGCGAGCCTGGGCGCTCGAGAGATCCACGTCGATGACGACCCGGTCACGCCGTTCGTCGATGCGATGGAGCGTGGCCAGCTTCGCGTCGGCCTCGGGAGTCAAGCCGCCGCCGAGGTGCAGCAGTTCGGCCGCCGTGGACTCCCCCTTCAGCTCGTAGACCGCGGGCCGGCGGATCTCACCGGTCACGCCCACCGTGGTGCCGACCGGCGGAATGAAGATCACGTCGCCGGGCAACAACCGAACGTCGTTCGACGTGTCCCCGTTCAGCAGCAGGTCGTACAAGTCGAGACGCGAGATCAGCGCGCCGTTGCGCTTCAGCTGCACATTGCGCAGCGAACCGATCGTCTTGACCCCGCCGCTGGCGAACAACGCATTCGTGATCGTGGACAGTCCGCTCACCGTGTAGGAGCCCGGTCGCTCGGCTTCACCGAGCACGAACACGCGGATCGAGCGCAGGTCCCCCATCGTCACCACGGCCTGCGTGCCGATCATCTGCTCGTTGACGCGCTGTTCGATGCGCGCCTTCAGCTCCTCGAAGCGCAGGCCGGTGACTGGAATCGGCCCGAGCTCGGGGAACATGATCCGGCCATCGCGGTTCACGTTCAGCGAGTAGCGTCCCCGGCTGTTGCCGATGAGCTGAACCTCGATGCGGTCGCCTGGGCCGACGATGTACTCCGTGGGTACCGGCACATCGGTCACCGGCGCGAAGGTGGACGGCACGCCGGCGAACAGGTCGTAACCGAAGGGCTTCAGCGCGGCCGGGCCGAGCGGCTCCAGCGGCAACCAGGTGAGCCGGACGCGGTAATCGCGCAAGTAGGGCTCGATGGCGAGCCGCTGCGTCGCTTGGACGACGGTGAGGCCCGCCAGGTGGACGATACCGAGGCCCGGCAGATCGATCGCCCCGGTGCGGTCCAGCCGGTATGGGTTCGACCGTCGCACGGTCTCCACCAGGCGCTGCAGGCTCTCCAGCTCGGCCGGCGTCCGCCTGATCTGCGGTGCAGGCGGTTGCACCGAGGCGGGCTGTGCCGTGCGTGGAGGCGCCATTCCCGACTCCGTGACATCGGCGCCAGGCGCCGCCGCGCCACGAACGGCCGGATCGATGGCGACCGGGCTGTAGCGCTGCGTGAGCACGCGATCCTGACCCTCGAACTGTAACGGCTCCAGTTCGACGATCAGCGTATCGCCAGCGGCCAGCCGTGGTTCGCCGTCGGCGGTCAGTCTGCGTTCGTCCTCCGCGTCGACCGACCTGGGGCGAACCGTGACGGGCGCCTCGGAGCGCGGCTCCGACAAGGTCGAACCGGACTGGGTGCCACCCATGCCCCGCAGGATGGCCTGCTGCTGTTCCGGGGTGAGGTTGCGGAATGCTTCGAGCTGCTCGGGACTGGGGGACTGCGCCATCGCCACGCCACCGGCCAACAGGCAGGTCATCGCGACCGCAGCAACGCGTGCCACCCACGAGCGGTTCAAGCTGGCAATTCTTCGCATGCAACGCCCTGTAAAGTTCACGGGATCCGCCGTTCCGCAGCGCTCAACGCAGCGCGTGACGCCAGCTCACGAACCCCCGTACGCCATCCTCGAGGACCGTGGTCCCCGTCGAGTTCACGTCGGAGAACCCGACCGAAACCGTAATGTTACCCCATGCGTAGGCCCGTTCGTGGGTCAGGGTGACGTCCTGCACGTCGGTCGGGGCGTCCGCCAGGGAATGCCCGGGTGCCACACCGGCACGATTGACCTTCACGGTGCGGGCCAACAGGTCCCAGCGGTGTCCGGTCTGTTCGATGAACAGCAGCCCGACGCCGACCGTCTCACCATCGGCGTCCATCGCGTGTCCCTGCACTCGCCCACGGTAACGATAGCCGCTGGTGTAGATGCTGTTGGTGTACGCGCAACCGAACTCGGGCGGGTCGTTCAGGAAGTCGCAGGCGGTGTCGGCGTACTCGACGTGGGCGCGCCACGATCCGCCGGCTACGTCGCCCCACGCCTCTGCGCCAAACAGGCCGAGGTACTTCGACGGCATGAACCCCGCCTCGTCCTCGCCGATGCCTTGCGCGTAGAGCGCGAGCGGTACGCGGCCGCCGGGCCATGCCCAGCGCACGTCGAAGCCGCCCAACTGGTTGCCCGGTTGCTCCGCAAGATCTTGGTCGTTGTCGTTGCCGACGAGCAGGTCCCAGAACGTGTCGAGGCCACAAGGACGGTCCTCGCCGCACCACTGCGCCGTGCGGCTCACACCGATCTGCAACGTCGGATGCGGCCGGAACTCCATGCGCAGGCCCCACATCAGCGGATTCTCGTAGTCGCGGTCGCTTTCGTACTGGCCCATGAAGGTGCTCAGGCGCCACGGGCCCAGCCAGCGCAACACCGGCACGTCGAACGGCGTAGGCTCATTGCGATCGAACGCGATCGCCGGCAAGGGTCGTGCGTTGTTCGAAAGGACCAGGCTGCCCTCCCAGCCCGGGCCCCACCAGCGGTCGAGGTAGCCGGCCGACAGCATCCAGTTGCCGAGGCTCATCGCAATGTACGAACCGTCCGGGCGGAAGGTCTGGTCGTCGTCCGGATCGGCCACCACGGTCGCCGAGAACTTCCAGGCGAATCGCTGACCGAGCCAATCGGCGGACAGCGTTGCTTCGCCTTCCTCGCGCGGCGTGTCCTCGAACGTGCGGAGCTGCGTGGGATCGACGGCGCCGGCCAGTGCAGCGCTCAAGCCGACGTCGCCAGGCCTCATCTCGCGCTGCGCCAGTGCACGCAGTCGCTCGACAGCCGCCTGCTGGCCGGGCGCAAGTATGGCCGCATCGATCTGCGCGAGCTCGCGCGCAACGTGCGACCAGCCGACCGGCCAGCTGAGCGACGGTCCCGTGAGCAGGCCCACGTCCGAGAGCATCTGGATGTCGTGCCGCAACCGCACGTCGCCGGGGCCGATCCAAGGTTCGGCGAACGCGGCTGTCGACGCTGCCATCATCAGTCCGATCGCCACCCACCGCCGTGACTGTCGATTCATGTGCGCGCTCAACTGACGGCCCCTGCCATTGCGACCTCAGCGGCTAGTCGAATTCGTGCCGCCACGTCACCGAAGCGCGCGGCAGCACGGCTGTCGTGTCGTTCCAGAGGCGATCCTGGTAGTCCGCGCCGACGCTAGCCTCGAGCCAGCCACCCGGCATCGGCCGCCGATAGGTGAGGTCGAGGCTCCACCAGTCCTCGGGCCCCGGCGCGATCGTGTGCGTGGTGTCCGGTTGGCCGCCACCTTCGTTGATCATCGTGTAGCGCAACAGGGCCGTAACCATGTCGGCGTTGGCGTTCACGCGCATGTAGCGCAGGCCGAACGTCTCGCCGTCGCCGTCCATCGAGTGCCCGAGCGGCCGGCCCTTGGAGCGGTATCCTTCGGTAAAGATGCCGTTGTTGTACGCGCAGTCCCACAGCTTCTGCCCGTCCTCGGTGCCGCCGCAGAGCGTCTGCGCCCACTCGAGCCCGAGCCGCCACGAGCCGACCTGATCGCGCGTGGTGCCCCAGGTCTCAACGCCGAAGAGCTCCATGCTCCTGTACGGCCGCGGGATCTGGTTGTCGATCGACTCGCCGGTGTGCTGCCAGTAGATCGCGTAGTCCCAGCTGCCGAACGGTGATGCCCAGCGGATGTCCCAGCCGGCCAGTTGGTTGCCGGGTTCCTCCTCGGCGGCGACGTTCTCGCCGGCGTTGTCGTTGCCCGACCAGAGGTTCCAGAAGTCATCCCAGTTGCAGGAGCGGCCTTCGCCGCACCACTGCGCCGTGCGCTCCAGGCTGATCTCGAGCCCGTCGAGCGGCCGCGCCGAGATGCGCATGCCGAACAGCAGCGGGTGGTCGTAGTCCTGGCGGTCGCCTTCCATGTAGCCCATGAAGGTCGTGAGCCGCCACGGGCCGATCCAACTCAGCCACTTGGTCTCGAACGGGTCCGATACGGCCCGGTCGAGCGAGAGGGCCGGCACCGGGCGCGCGCTGTTCGAAAGGATCAGGCTGCCCTGCCAGCCCGAGCCCCACCAGCGGTCCTGCGCGCCAGCCGTGACGATCCAGTTGCCGAACTTGCCGGCGAAATAGGAGCCGTCTGGCCGGAAGGCTTCGTCGTCGTCCGGATCGGCAACCACGCTGAGTTCGAGGCGCCCGCCCCAGCGGTCGCCCAGGAACCCGGCGGCATAGCCCGTGAGCTCGCCCTCCTCGCGCGGCTCGTCGTCGAAGGTGCGCAGGACCATCGGGCGAGCGGCGGCGCGCACCTCGACACCCAGCACGGGACGGCCTTCGGAGGCGATCTTGCGCAGGCGGGCCAGCGCGGCGGACTGGGCGGGGGTCAAGCCTCCCTCGCCCGCCTTGGCGGGAGCCGGCCGGAGCGAGGGCACCCGCGCCAGCGCCGCCGCCAGGTCCGACACTGCGATCGGCCAGCCCGAAACGGGCATGTTGATGACGCCTTCGTCCACCAGCAGCTGGATGTCGTGGCGGACCTGCGAGTTGCCGGATGCGAGCCACGGCTCGCCCGCGTGGGCCGTCGCCACGGTCAGCAGGCCAACCAGCGGCAGGAGGGTGATGTTGCGCATTCGTCGGGTCCGGTGCGGGGTCGAGGCCTCCATGGCGGCGGCGACCTTACCATATCGGGCGCGCGGCCGCGGAAACGCCCCGCGCCCTAATCGCCCCGCCAGCGTCCCACGGTTGCGAGCAGTGCCTGCACGTGCCGCGGCCCCTGCGGCATCGACGCGCTCTGCACCGCCGGCGCCATCGACCCTGCAAGCTTCTTGCCGAGTTCCACGCCCCACTGGTCGAACGGGTTCACGTCCCAGATCACGCTCTGCACGAACACCTTGTGCTCGTACCAGGCGATCAGCCGCCCGAGCGTGCGTGGCCCGAGGCGCGGGAACAAGATCAGGCTCGATGGGCGGTTGCCTGCGTGCACCTTGTGCGGCAGCAACCGCGCGATCTCATCTTCCGCCGCGCCCTTCGCAGCGAGATCCTCGCGAACCTGCCGCTCGGTCTGGCCGAACGCGAACGCTTCGGCCTGGGCGAAGCAGTTGGCGAGCGCGAGGTCGTGCTGGTCCTGGAAGCGGCTCGAGGCGTTCACGGGCGCAATGAAATCCATCGCCACCCTCGCGGTGCCCTGGTGCAGCAGCTGGAAGAACGAGTGTTGGGCATTGTTGCCCGGCTCGCCCCAGACGACGTTGCCTGTCGCGTAGTCGATCGCGTGGCCGTCGAGCGTCACGCTCTTGCCGTTCGACTCCATCTCGAGCTGCTGCAGGTACGCCGAGAACCGGTGCAAGCGCCGGTCGTACGGCAGCACCGCGAGCGAGTCGTGACCGAGGAAGTTGCCGTTCCAGATCCCGATGAGCCCCATCAGCACCGGCAAATTGCGCTCGAACGGCGCCGAACGGAAATGCTCGTCCATGTCGTGGCCGCCCTGCAGGATCAACTCGAACTGATCCATGCCGAGCGCCAGCGCGATCGACAGGCCCACCGCCGACCACAGCGAGTAGCGGCCGCCCACCCAGTCCCAC
>Ga0316622_100004273_pt1 | contig 10459 bp, 5 predicted proteins | sample OWC_Aug_OW2_C1_D_FD_207646 | JGI IMG/M metagenome (GOLD analysis project Ga0316622, IMG submission 207646) | Wetland soil microbial communities from Old Woman Creek delta, Ohio, United States - OWC_Aug_OW2_C1_D5_C | ecosystem: Environmental > Terrestrial > Soil > Wetlands | place: USA: Ohio... | reverse complement strand
CGCGTGGGGACAGACCACATTGGCCGCCGATCACCTGCTGTTTCCGGAGTTGAACGGAGGTCTGCCGAAAGTGGTGGCGGGCGTGATCCGGCAGCTCAATATCCGTTTCGCCGGGGCCGGCGTGCAGGCGGATGACGACGGCGCAGCGGTGGCCGCCAAGGTCCGCTGCCGCCAGTACGCCTACGAGACGCTGCTGGAGATGGCGATCAACTTCTGCGGCCTGGAAAGCCGGTGGCTTGACGCCGGCGAGCGATGCCAGGCCGTGGGGAGCATCCGGGGTGCCCTGGCCGAGTGGGAGGCCCGCGAGGCGTCGGAAGGCAACGGCTCGGTCGCGGCGGCCGTCGTCCGCCGGTTCCTGGACCGGATGAAGCTGGTGCAGAAGGGGGCCAGCATGGCGGCCAAGACGGCGCTGCGGATCGAGCAGGCGCTGGATTTCGGTAAGCCGGTGATGCTGGCCCTGATCGAGAAGGCGCAGCAGGAGATCGAGGCCAACGTCTATACCCGGATGGTGCGCGACGGCCTCTGCCGCTTCGGGAACGACTACGCCCTCGGCCTCCGCTGGTTGCGCCACCTGGGGTTCGAGCAGGTGTCCACTAACCCTGTCCTAGCCGCTTTGGCGTATTCGGACGATCCGTCCCTCGCGCAGACGTTCCGGGCCGAGGTGCCATTGCATCCGAGGTTCTCCGCGTGGAAGGCCGCGCCCGAGAAGTTCGGGGACGAGATCGCGCTCTACGCGACGCTCCTGGCTCTCTGGGACAACCTGCACGTGTACCGGCCGATCTTCTTCAATCTGGCCGACACGTCGGGCGGCGGCGTGGTCTCCTTCCAGCTCAACCCGAACATCGCGCACCTGGTGCAGGAGAGCGTGCGGGACGTCTTCGCCGCCTTCGGCGCGGCGACCGAGGACCTGCAGACATACGACGACTTTCTCTTGGCCGGCTATCCGGCCACGCGCGAGCGAGCTCGCCCGAACATCGTGATCAAGGTGGCGGCGTCGTCGCCGGCGGCCCGAGAAATCGCGCGGACCATCAACTCGTTCGGCTTCGGGTCCAACATCACCGTGATCTACACGGTCGGCCAGGAAGTCACCATGGTCCTGGAGGAGCTGGCGGGCATGGCCGCGGCGATCAAGAAGGGCATCGTGCCTACCCAGTTGTACATGACCAACATGGGCGGACGCTTCGAGAGCCATCTGCGGGAAGCCAAGCTCGAAAGCCTCTTCGGCGAGCTGAAAGAACTCCGGGGAGAGGCGAGAGCGCTCGAGAAGTTGAACCAGCTCGCAGCTGCGAACGGGACCAAGGCCAAGGTGGATCAAGCCAAAGGGTACGAGGCCAAGGTCGTGGCCGCCACCCGGTACGGCAGCCAGCGGACGCTCGATGCGAACGCGGCCGCCGCCTTGGCGGACGTCGTGTCCGCCGACGCGCTCAAGGACTGGGAGGACGTTATCGGGAAGTCCGGCACGCTCGTGGCGCGCCGCGCGTGGGGTATCTTCTGGTCGGAGGGGAACCGCGCCAAGTGGGTGGAGTACCTTTGCAGGAAACACCAGATCAGCAGAGAGCAGGCCGGCGTGATCCTCAGCCGCGTCTGCTACCTGCCGGCTTCTAAGCGAAAGCCGCAGGACACCTACTGGACGCTGACCGGCTCCAACATGGTCCACACTGAATTCCCCAACCACCAGGAGAACGTCCGCAAAATGGCCGAGGAGTCCGGCTTCAAACTGGAAGACTATGCCGAGTCGATCACCCACGACCTCCCGGACCTCGTGGTGAAGAAGCTCAACACCATCCCGGACTTTCGCGTCGGCTACGAGCTGAACGGGGAATTGAGCCAGCTCCTTCGCCAGGTGGGTATCGAAGGAAACTTCGGGATCGGAGGCCACACTCCAGAACAGTGGCCCGTGTTCGGCTCGGTCCAGAAGACGCTGACCGAGTTCAAGGCGGCGTACGACAAGTTCCGGGACGACATCCTGGGATTCTTTGCGGAGGCGGCCGGTCGCACGGCCACCACCGCTGTTGCGAAGCAGCCTGCGGCAAAGAAGGTCGCCTCGAAGACGGTTGCGAAAAAGCAGCCGGTCAAGAAGGTCGTGCGGAAGGCGCCCAAGGCGGCGGCCACCAAGCGTGGTGGAGCGCGCCGCTAGTCTCTTCTTACCCGTTAGTCCCCAAGGAGGGATGACCATGGCGTGCGGATGTGGAGCCAAAAAGGCGCCGAAGAGCAAGGCCCCTGAAAAGCCCGCGAAGAAAAAGTAAGGCCGGAACGAACGGAGCAGAGGCCCCCTCGGGAGATCCCGAGGGGGCCTCCTGTTTGGGGAAACCCTGAGCCCGAGTTGATGACGACGGCCCTTCCGGGGTAGGCTTCGGCGTGTGCGGGCGGGCGGTTGGGAGGATCCAGAAATGGCAATCAAGAGCAAATCTTCGCTCAAGGCTTTCGTGAACCGGGCCTGCGAATTGGGGGCGGCCGAGGCGAAAGTCATCCGGGCCGACACGATTGTCACGGCAGCGTGGGTCCGGATGAAGTGCCAGTTCGGCTGCGGCGGATGGGGCTCCAATCTGTGCTGTCCGCCGCACACGCCCACCCCCGAGGAGACGGGTAAGGTCATCGCGTGCTACGCGCGAGCCCTCTTGGTTCACTGCGAGGCGAACAAACGGCCGACGAAGATCGTGGCGGCCCTGGAGCGCGAGATCTTTCTGGCCGGTTTCTACAAGGCCTTGGGCTTTGGGTCGGGACCCTGCCGCTTGTGCAGGGAATGCAACTTCGAGGGGTGCATTCGACCGGACGATGCCCGACCTTCCATGGAGGCATGCGGCATCGACGTCTACGCCACCGCCCGCGCCAACGCCTTTCCCATCGAGGTGGTGCGAGACGAGACCGGCGACCAGAACTACTACGGCCTCGTCCTGATCGATTAGGCGCTCCCTTCGGTCGAATTCCCGTATCCAGCTTTTTGGTACTCCAAGCCACACCCCTCCGCTCCAGCACATTCGACAGGGCTTCCAATTGGGACGCGTGGGCTAGGATCATCGGCCGTGGAAGGTGCACGCCATGAGGGCGGGCTGCGGAGCAGGTGTGCGGTGGGGTGAGGGCAAGGGCAAGGGGAACCCGCCTCCGCGCCTCTCTGGAACCTGGGCCAGGGCGCTCGGAACGCCCCTACAGAGACGGCCACCTCGTCCTGATCGTCCGACACGGTGGCGATGTGCCTTGACACGCGCGACACCGTCTGGCTAGCGTGCGTCTGGGTTGGTTCTGCGGATGCGAGGGCAGGCGCGCGTTAGCCTGGACGCTGACGAGATCCTGGCCGAGCTCGTCGCCAGGCGCGACCCCCATCCGCCGCACGCCGCAGGGGGTACCCCGCGCCCTCCGGCGCGTCGTCTGTCGGGCGTTGGCGTGAGGGGCGGGGGGGCGGGCCGCCGGGCCCTACCCAACGCGCGCTGAGCCAGTCCACAGCGCCCGAACCGCGTCGTCCAGTCGCCATAGCCGCCCGCCGCCGCCTCGTGCCGGCGGTGGACCCGTCCCAAGTGGAAGGCGCCGTGCACCGCTCCAGGCTCATCCTGCTCACCGGCATCGCGGTCCTTGTCCTGGCGCCGATCGCCGGCGCCGGCGACGTCGGCTGGACGCCCCTCGGACCGCCGGGAGGTAATGTGTTCGCCCTCGCCATCGACCTCACGACCCCCACTACCCTCTACGCGGGAACCTGGGGCGGCGTCTTCAAGACCACGACCGGCGGGGCGAGCTGGTCGGCGGTGAACACGGGACTGACGAATCTCGGCGTCTGGGCCTTCGCCCTCGATCCCACGAGCCCGACCACCGTGCACGCGGGGACGTATGGCGACAGCGTGTTTCTGCTTCGGCCGACCCGGGTCGGCCTCTACCGCAACGGCACCTGGTATCTCGACACCAACGGCAACGGCATCTGGGACGCCGCGACGGATGGCTTCACCGTCAACTGGGCGGGTGTGCCGGGGAACGCGCCCGTGGCGGGGAAGTGGTGAGCACGGCTATGCCGACCACCGAGGACCTTGGTTGCCTCAGCCTGACTTTCTCGGGCCCGGTCGGGTGTCGAAGTGCGACGCTCGCTCACTATCCGAATACTGTCCGAAAACCCGAGACAAGACGTAGAGGAAGTCGCCGTAAGGGTAGGGGGGTAAATGGCGGATTACCTCCACATTCGTGTCTGCTGGTGTATGTGCCTTTGGTCACCTAAATTCACCTTGACAACCGCGGCGGCATCGCGGCATGCTGACCATGTGGTGCGATACGGGCGTTACGAATCGCAAAACGGTTTGCATCGTGACGCGCGCGGATGACGATTTCCAGCCAACCCTCACCTGACGACTCTCATCATGCGACTACGAAACAAAGTTGCTCTCATCACCGGCGGGGCGGCGGGCATCGGCGCGGAGATCGCGAAACGGTTTGCGGCGGAGGGCGCGACGGTTCTCATCGGCGACCTGGACGTGACTGCGGCGGAACGCGCCGCGGAAAACATCCGACGCGCCGGGGCCCGTGCGAGATCCGTTCCTCTCGACGTGACGAGTGAGGCGAACTGGAAGGCGGCGCTGGACGGCATCCGGACTTCGGAGGGACGGCTCGACGTCCTCGTAAACAACGCCGGAATCACCAGGCGGATCGCCATTGCCGACATGCCGATGGAGGATTTCGACGCGATCATGGCGGTGAATGTCCGGGGCGTGTTCCTCGGCATCAAGCACTCCCTGCCCTTCATGAAGGAACGGGGCGGCGGCTCGATTGTGAACATTTCGTCGATCTGCGGCCTCGTGGGGCACAAGTACACGAACGAAACGTATACGACATCCAAAGGGGCCGTGACACTCCTGACAAAGAGCGTGGCGGTTCGCTATGCTCAAGACAAGATCCGGTGTAACTCGATTCATCCCGGGACGGTGGATACGCCGATGGTGCAGCAGTTGTTCAGGGATCCGGAGAAGAAGAGGGAACGTTTGGAAGAAGTTCCCCTCGGGAGACTCGCCACCGCCTCCGACGTGGCCAACGCGGCCCTCTTCCTCGCCTCCGACGAGGCCAGCTTCATCACCGGTGTCGCTTTACCCGTTGACGGCGGACTGACGGCCTATTAAGTCAGAGCTTTCCGGGCCGGGATGTCGGCTACCGGTCCTTTCCGTCCGCGGCACCCCTCGCCCGCCCAACGCCTCGCGCGCACCCCTCTGCCCCGACGTCCGGCGGTTCGGTAGTCCTCACTGGTGGGTATCGGCTACGCCCAACGCGGAATCGCTTCCAGGCCGCCAGTCACGCCTCGTGTGGCGAGACAGTTCCGTCGGTTCGGTGCCGGCAGGTCTGGCGAAGCTGACTTCGTGTCATTCGCATCCGTCGCAATTACAGGGTGTCCGAGGCCCAGCGTTCGCGAGCTCTGATGTGGGCGATGAGGAATCCATTCCGTTTTTCGAGGGCATGCGCAGCGGCGGCCGATCGGGGCGCGGCGGGATTCGCCTCGGAACGACTGTTGCAAGGCAGAGCGGGGGAGAAGCGGCGGCGTCTGGCTGAGGGAGCTCAGAGAAAAACTTCAACACAAAGACCCCACGGTCGAGGGAACCTGTCCGGACGTTCACACACCTTTGTGGCTATTCAACCCCCTGGGGCAGTCGCCGGGGAGCGCCCCAGGGCTCGTGGTCATGACCCCAAGTCTGCTGTGTGGAGAGCCCTGCCAATGTTGAAGACACTCTTCGGAGTCACGACCCTCGTCCTCCTGCTCGTCCTTATCGGCTTTGCGACCTCCGGTGGGCCATCCGATCCTACCCTATCCGATCTCGGCCTCAGCGCGTCCGCCGTGCGCGACCCGACCGGCGTGTGGCGACTGCAATTCGACTTGCGATACACGGGGGAGACGCCGCTCGTTCTCTACGAGGGGTCGCTTCCGTGGAAGAATCCCCGCGACCTCTTGCTCATCGGTTGCGCGTTGAATGCCGCTAACATACGCTTGGTCCCTGGCGAAGCCCCCACGCGCGACTTGCCGCCAGCCTCTCTCACCCTGAATCCCGGCGATATAGTCTCTGGGAGCGTGAACCTGTCCGCCATGCTCCCCGGACTTACAGAGGCGATCCAGGGGAGCGACGTGGTCCTCTTCTGGAGCCACGAGATGAAATCGGCGGACAAACAACCGCTGCCGCGACTGAACGGCGGCGCCGTGATCCCGCGGCAAAGCTGACGCGATTCGACCGACTCTAGCACGCAGCGAAGAGGCCCCATCTGCGGCGTTAGGAGCCGTTACGAAAAAACTTATACATCTATTTCTATTTCGTTACGGCTCCTTATGCCGTTCCGGAATGTCTCCGCTCAACTTATTCTATTACAACGGCTTACCGCCCGGCGTCCCGGCAAAGGAATGGAACGCCGGCGAGCGCATCTTCGAGACCTCTCCATTTTCTCTATGCGGGCCCGTGGAAGAAAACTCTTGACTCCCGGCAGAAAACCGCCGATTTACTCTCTGACCGCCCCTTGTTCGTCAACCATGGGGTGCGTCCAAGGTGTTTCGCCCTTGGGTCCGAGGGAGGGGAAATTGGCAGTTCGTGTGCTTGTGGTCGACGACGACCAGGTGGTCCGAACGGTTGTCGCGGACTATCTCCGAGGGCGGGGGTACGAGGTCGACGAGGCAGAGGATGGCGTTGAGGCTTTGGATTCTATCCGGCAGACGGCGCCCGACGTTGTGGTGACCGACCTGGGAATGCCCCGCCTGGATGGACTGGGCCTCTTGCGTGCGCTCTCAAAGAGTAACCCCGATCTTCCCGCCATTGTCCTGACGGCCCACGAGTCGGTGGGCGAGATGGTCCAGGCCATCCGCGAGGGGATTCTCTTCGATTATCAGATAAAGCCGCCTGATCTCCCCGTCATAGACATGGCGGTCCGCCGCGCTGCCGATGTGCGGATCCTCCGCGCGCGAGCCCGAGAGGCGGACCAGGTTACGGCCATGCGGGAGCTTGCGGCGACCGCCGCGGACCGCATCGTGAACCCGTGCCACATCATCTCGTTGACGCTCGCATCCCTCGGGAAGAAAGGGTATCCCCCGGAGGCCACCGCGCAGGCAGCCGACAAGATCAAAGCCGCCGTCGAGCAGATCACCCGAGTCGTCCACCAGATGAGCACCGTCTCGCGGTACGCCCCATCCGAGGTCGCCAAGGGTCTCCGCGAGATCGATCTCGAACGCGCCTCCGCACAAGATCCGGCAGCCGCAACCACGGCGCAACCTTCGTCTTTCCTCAACTCCCCAACGGATTCTATTCCGCGGGAGTGATCCCGCCACTTGACGCGCGCGGTCGAGGGAATCGCTGCCGCACAGGTGTGCGCTCTTCCGGCGACCACGCCGCCGACGGGAACCCGCGACGCGAACCGGTCTCCCCAATTGCCGCAGCTTACAGGTTGGCCCCGGCCCCGACGAAGTCGCTCTGCAGTTGCTTCTGGATGGCGGCGATCTGATGGAAGGATTGCTTGAGGACAGTGGTGTCGAGTTGGGTAAGGGCATTGAGGTCGATGTCGTTCGCGGGCAGGGCCAATCTGCCGGCGTTCGCGACCTGCTGCCTCAGGCGGAGCCGCATCAAATGATCGTAGGCGCCGACGGCGTCGTCGTAGAGCGTGCGCTTGATCGCACCTTTCTCCAAGAGCCGCTGGAGCCTATCCAGCGTGTTGGTGTCCCGCACACCGTGCTGCAGCGCGTAGAGCCGCGCGAAGCCGATGATGGGCCGCAAGGCGTCCTTGGCGTTGAACGTCCGAGGATGACGTCCGATCGATTCGGCGGCGATGCCCCCGAAGAACGTCAGTGGGGGTTTGTACAGCAGAGCATTCTGCGCGTAGTTCACGAAGAACGGGGTGCTCAGCCGCAAGCGCTTGTCGATGTGGTCGCGCAGCTCCGCCAGGAGCTCCCCGCGCCCGTGCACGGCGCGAAAATCGAAGAACATGTTGATTTCGAGAAAGTCCTGCGGTGTGGCGGATTCGATCCACTGTCCGAAGTACGCCTTCCACGCCGCCAGCGGGCGGCACCATCGCGGCGTCTTGGCCATGACGTGGCCCTTGCACAGCGGATAGCCGATTTTCGCCAGCCCGTCGCAGACGTCGGTGCCCAACTGAAGGAAATAGGCTGAGACCGCGTGCTCCTCGTCCGGCGCAACATCCGCGTAAACGATGGCGTTGTCCTGGTCGCTGAGGAGGGTCTTCTCCTCGCGGCCCTCGCTGCCAAGCGCGACAAAGACGAACGCCGCCGGGGGCGGTCCCGTCCGCTCCATGGCCAGCGCGACGAGTCTGTTGACGGTCGCGTCGAGCGTCGCCGTGACAACGCGGGTCACGTTTCTCGGCTTGGCGCCAGAATCCACCAGGGCGCCGACGAGTCGCGGGAGCCTTTCGTGAATGGCCGAGAGGTCGTCCACGCCGGCCGCAGCGGCAAGCTCCCGCGCCATGACGACGGAGGAGTAGCGGTCGAAATGAAGGAGATCGACGTTGGTGACCAGCCCCGTGATGTTGCCATTCGCGTCTCGCACCGCCAGATGACGCTTTCCCTTCTCCTGCATCCGGAGGATGGCTTCGTACACCAAGGCCGTGTCGGGCACGGATACGATGGGGGCACTCATTACCTCGAAAACCGGATCGGTGTGGCTGAGGCCTCGGGCCGCCACCCGCTCGCGAAAGTCGCGATCCGTGACGATGCCGAGGACCGCTCCCGACGGCGAGGTCACGAAGAGCGCGCTACTGTCTTGGCGCGTCATCTGTTCCGCGGCCTTCCCAATCGGCAGCTCCGGGCCGCAGGTGGGCGGAGGATGTTGGGCGTGCTTGATCGGGTCGTTCAGGAACATCAGCGAGGTCTGGAGCTCCGCGATGAGCGTCTCGCGCTGCAACTCCAGCCGCTTCTGGGCCGTCACATCCTGTACCAGGCCGTCCCAATAGCGCACGACGTCGTTGTCCCTGACCGTCGCTAGCGACAACGAAACAATGGGCGCGTGTCCGCGCTGAGGTTTTAACTGGGCGATCCGCGCGCTCACGGCCCCCTGGGTCTCCATGTCGCGCCGAAGGTCCGCGCCGACCTTCGGTTCCAGGAAGACATCCAAGAGATCGGTTGCGGAGAGATCGCCGGCGTCCGGAAGTCCGAAGAGCCTGCGGGCAGCCGGGTTGGCGTCGGTGAAAGCGAGCCGGCGCCCCACGCTCACGCGAAAGACGCCTAGGTCGATCTGATCGGTCAATGCCCCGCCGCTCCGCCGACCTCCGAGCAGTTCGTCTTCAAGCTGTTTGTGCGTCGTCACGTCCTTGGCAATGAGAATCACCCCGCTCTTGCCGGCGAAGTTGATCTTGGTGGCCGCCAGGACGACGTCCACCGGCTCGCCGTTCTTCTTCCGGAGGCGCGCGTCGAACTGTTCGGCGACCGGTTGTCCCTCCAGCAAGGCCGCGAGGGCATCCGCGCCCGACCCGGTCGTGCCTGCGTCCGGCGGGAACAGGTCGTGCAGATCGAGGAGGAGCGCCTCGTCCTCGTGGTAGCCGAGCATATCGAGCATGGCATGGTTGAGGTACGCGCACCGGCCGTCCAGGACCATGACGATCCCCTCGGTGGTCACCTCAACGAGCGCGCGGTACTTTTCGTGCGACTCACGCAGCGCGGAGTCGCTCCGGTTCCGCTGCTGCTCGATCTTCATGCTCTGCCGGACGATGTACAGCAGCAGGAGGGCCACCAGGCCGATGATGGCCACGAAAATCCAGAGCAGCCGTCCCAACAATCTGCCGATTTCCTCCTGCACGTCCTCGATGTACATCCCCGTGCCGATCACCCAGCCCCACGGATCGAAGCCCTTGACGTACGACTCTTTGGGGGCCAAGCGGTCCGGCTGATCCTTCCACTGCCAGACGTATTCGACATACCCGCCGGCCTTGTTTTTGGCGACGGAGACGAACTCCACGAAGATTCGGTTACCGCGAGGGTCGACGTAATCGGTGAGGTCCTTCCCGTTGAGATCGGAGCGGTAGGGGTGCATCAGCATACGCGGGTGCGTATCGGTAATCCAGAAGTAGTCCTTGCCCTCCTTCCCGTACCGGAGGTGTTGGATGCGCAGAATGGCAAGCCGCTGTGCCTCGTCCCGCGACAGGGCACCGGCGGACACTTCCTTGTCGTATTCGGCCAGGATGCTCCACGCTGATTGCGTCAGCTCGCGGATCACCTCTCGCTTCCGGTCCAGGAGCGTCTCTCGCATGGACGGCACGATGAGCAGGAAGACCGCCGCGGCAACCAGGCCGATGACGAGGACCGTGGGAAGAACGATGTGCGCGATGAAGGGCTGCCACCGATGTCCCTGCGCCGGCCGCTCCGCCGTTGGCGGGATCTGCTCCGTTCGGCGTCGGCCGGGCCCGGTGACCGCCTTTCGGAACGCTTTCCACAATCCCGTGGGCATCTCGGTCGCGGGCAGGGAGAGGCCCGGCGTGGTGGGGCCGTGGAAGTCGGTGCCTGCGCTGACGAGGAGGC
>Ga0316622_100004272_pt1 | contig 10460 bp, 11 predicted proteins | sample OWC_Aug_OW2_C1_D_FD_207646 | JGI IMG/M metagenome (GOLD analysis project Ga0316622, IMG submission 207646) | Wetland soil microbial communities from Old Woman Creek delta, Ohio, United States - OWC_Aug_OW2_C1_D5_C | ecosystem: Environmental > Terrestrial > Soil > Wetlands | place: USA: Ohio... | reverse complement strand
CCTGATCGTGTGCAACACGGGCCTCAAGGAGCCGGTGACGTCCGATCACCGCGATGGATGGCTTCCGCGCGCGTTGCTCCCCGAAGCGATCCCCGCCGAGGCACTCTCGGCCCAGATGCGTGCTGCCCGATTCGACCCGGCGGCGGTGCGCTGGGTGGTCCTCACCGATTTGCGCATGGAGCATACGGGAGATGCGGAAAGCTTCCCGCGCGCGCGGGTGGTGGTGGCGAAGGCCGAGCAGGAGTATGCGCAGGGCGGGCCGGCCAGCTATCGGCGCAGTGACGTGGACGACATTGGGAACTGGAAATTCGTCGAGTTCGATCCCCCCGCGCCCCTCGCTACCTTCCGCGCCCACGTGGACCTGTTGGGTGACGGGAGCGTGGTGCTGATCGACGCCGCGGGCGCGACGCCCGGTGCGATGGCCGTGCTCGTCCGACTGCGCGAACGGCCGCTCGTCCTGGCGGGCTCGCTGGCGGCGGTGCCGGAGATGGTGCGCTACGCGGCGCGCCCGGCAGCCGCGTACGACATCGAGCGCTGGTGGGACACGATCTGGCGGCTGAAGCGGTTCCGGGACCTCGTCCCCGCACTGGTGGTGGTTCCCGACCGCGACCCGAGCGGGATCGCTGCGGCCGGCGTGCCTTCCCTCAGGGCGCACGGCGCGGCAGCGACGGCGCCGTCTCCGACGCCGAGCGCGTCCACAGATTGGCTCAGGAGGCTGTTACCCCGCCCGCTCTCGGGCGGGCGCGCTGGGGCGGCAGCGCCCGACGCTCAGGACGCGGGGGCGTCCCCTTTCTTCATCTTGCCGCACGGACAGTCCGCGGGGGCTTGACCGGCTTTCGGCGCCTGTGCGCCCGCCGCCCCTTGCCCTTGCTTACACGCCTCGCAGCAGGTGCCATCGGCCATGTGCGGGCACGGCGCCTGGGCCGCCTGGCCTTGCATGCACGCACCGCAGCAGGTGCCAGTCGCCATGCCGGGGCAGGCGGGCTGGGCCGCCTGGCCTTTGTCCGTGCTGGCGGCGGGCGGGTTCGAACTGGTTTCCTTCGCCTGGCCCGCCGGGGCAGGCGGCACACCGACGAAGAGCGTGGTTGCGCAGAGCAGCATTGCGATGGACAAGTGCCTCATGACATAGCCTCCATGGAACAGGGGACAGTGCGGAACGCGAACACGTTGGGGAACCACTGAGCGGGAAGCGTGGCCGCGGGCCGCGCAGTTAGCACGCGAGTGTCCGTGGTGCGGGATCGGTCAATGGTGACGCGACGCGCGACGAAGGTGTCGATGACCGGTAACAGGCCGCTGAAACGCTCACAGAGTGGAGTGCGGCTCGGGTTCCGTCGGTTCGGCCTCCTCCGACTCGTCGCCGGTCTTTTTCGCTTCGCGCCGCTCCAGCTTCTTGCGCAGCTTGTCTTCCTGCTTGAGCTTCCGGGCCATTTCCTTGCGGCGTTTCTGATCTCGCTTGAACGTCTTGCCACCCGCCATGGTCGATGCTCCTTTCGGCTAGCGTGAAGCCGGCATGTGCCATGCAACTGCAGGGATGCGCGCGCCCACGGATCCCGAGACCCTACCAGAGTGATTCCGGCGTCGCAATTGGCCGCGGTCCGCACGCCAGCTGAGTTGTCCTTTCCCGGAGCGCTGCCTATAACAGGGCGCGCGATCGCTCTCCGGGTGCCAACGGTTGCTCGCGGATCGCTGCCAGGAGGGGCCATGACGACCGACGAGAAGCTGAAGCTAGCCGTGAGTGTCGCCCGCGCGGCCGCACGCTCCGGCGAGTACCGTCGCCTCGACAAACTGATCGAAATCGTGTTCCGGAAGCTCAACGAACTGGTGCCCTCGGAAGGGGCGGAGCCCCACATCCACGACCGCGAGTTCAAGCTTTAACGCGACGGCTGACGGCATGCTTCAGGGGTACGGACACCGGCGAGGGCCCTTTCCCCCGGGGCCAGCCAGGGAGGCGCCCTGGCATCGCGTGACTCGCCGAGCAATGCTCGGCGCGAGATCGCCCCGCGATGGCTGAGCTGTCCGGCGCCGAAGTGCGCAGCCTCGCGCGCTTCCACCATGCGATTCGCCGCTTGCTGCGCCTCACCGAGGAGGGGGCGCGCGCACTCGGTCTGACCCCGCACCAACACCACCTGCTGCTCGGCGTCGCCGGCTCCTCGGCCGCTGGTCGCCCGACGGTGGGTGACCTGGCCGAGTTTCTGCAACTGCGCCACCACAGTGTGGTGGGCCTCGTGGATCGCGCAGAGGAGATAGGCCTGGTGCGCCGCCGTCACAACCCTGCCGACCGTCGCCAGGTGTTCGTCGTGCTCACCGCCGCCGGGAGGGCGAAGCTGCGCGCGCTTGCTCCCCTGCATCGAAAGGAACTCAATGGCTTGCGGCGCAGCATCGATCTGCTGGACGTCGAACGGCTCGTGCCCGAACGAGGCCGGAGCGCGCCGCCGCCGCGTCGTGGGCCCTCCCGGACCCCGCGGTGATCCGACACCCCGGCCGGCGACGTGCCCCGCGGTGTCGGCGCCGAGTCCTGCGCATTTTTGTCCTTGATGTGCTAAAGTTGCGGTGGATGAGAACGACAAGAAAGGGGGACGATCAATGATTGCGCGAGCGATGGTTATGGCCGGTGCGCTCTTGCTCGGTATGACTGTGGCCAGCCCCGTTGTGCGAGCGGAGAGCAAAGCGGCCGGCGAGGCGGCGTTCAAGAAGCAGTGCGTGTCGTGCCACTCCCTGGTGCCGGGGATGTCCACGATTGCGCCGGACCTGCACGGTGTCATGGGGCGCAAGGTAGGTGCGGTGGCGGACTACAAGTACAGCGACGCCATGAAGAAAGCGGAGTTCACCTGGACGCCCGCAAAGATGACCGAGTGGCTCGCGTCTCCGCACGGTGTGATGCCGGAAACGGAGATGAGCTACCCCGGTGAGAAGGATGCCAAGGTGCGCGCCGAGATCGTAGAGTACGTCGAGCACCTCAAGGCGAAGTGAACACCAGCGCTGCGGCCGGCGTCTGACGGCCGGCCCGCGCGCCGCCCCGGTCCGCCGCGGGCGGTTTTTGTTTTCGGTACACGCGCGCGCACCCCCGCGCAGGAGGGGGATCTCCTACGCGGCGAGCAAATCCAGCAGGATGCGGTTGAACGTCGCGGCTTCCTGGAAGCTGAAGCCGTGCCCACTGGCGGGAATCCACTCCAGACGGCTGTTCGGGATGCGCGCTGCCAGGATCTCCGCGTTCCGGGGCGGCACCAGCAGGTCGTCGGTGCCGTGCAACACCAGGGTGCGCTGCCGGATCTCGGGCAGGCGGCCGCCCGTGCCGGCTCAGCGTGTCGGCCGTCCCAGTTCTTCGGCACGCCGGGTGGCGGCGACCACGGCGGCGATCAAGGCGTCCTTGAAGCCCCGCTCTCCCAGGACCCCCAGGCCGGCAAAAGTCGTCCCGCCCGGAGAGGTCACCATCGCGCGCAGCGCCTCCGGAGTCTCGCCCGTCTCGCGCAGCATCGCTGCGGCGCCGACGAGGGTCTGGTACGCCAGGCGTGTCGCGAGGTCTGGCGCAAGACCGGCGGCAACGCCGCCGGCAATCAGCCCCTCGGCGAAAAGGTAGACGTACGCTGGCCCGCTGCCGCTCAAACCGGTCACCGGATCGAGGAGCCGTTCCTCACTCACGGCCAGCGCGTCCCCCACGGCGCGCAGAAGTCGCAAGCCGGTCCGCTCGTCGCGCGGCAAGGCATGCCGGCCGCACACCAGCACCGACATCCCCTGGCCGAGCAGGGCGGGCGTGTTCGGCATGACGCGCAACACGCGGGCGCCAGGGCCCAGCCCCCGCTCCAGGCGCTCGGTGGACACGCCTGCGGCGATGGACACGAACAGTTTCTGGGGTGTCACGGCCGGCTGGAGTTGGGCCAGCACGCCGTCGATGATCTGCGGCTTGACCGCCAGCACCACCACGCGGCTGCGGCGCACGAGCGTCACATTGTCCGCGCTGGTGGCGATCTTGAAGCGGCGCCGCAGCGCCGCCAGCTTCGCGCCGTCGACGTCGCTGGCGACGATTTCGTCGGGCCTGTGCACTCCGGCCGCCAGCAGCCCTTTGATGAGGGCGGTGGCCATGTTGCCCCCGCCGACGAATCCGACGCGCCACGCGGGCGCACGCCCCGCCCCGCTTGCCTGTTTCGCCATCGCCATCCTCCTTCCGTGTCGTCGCGTTGCCGTCGCTCACGTCTCCCGTTCGCCAAAGATCGCGCGCCCGATGCGGACCATCGTGGCCCCCTCCTCGATGGCCGCCTCGAAGTCGTCGCTCATTCCCATCGACAGATCGCGCAGCGGCGCGTTAGCCGGGGCGGTCGGCAGCAGGCGGTCGCGCAAGGCGCGCAACGCCTGGAAATAGGGCCGTGCCGCCTCGGCTGATGACACCGGGGGCGGGATCGCCATCAGTCCGTCGACCTGGAGCGCGCGGTGCTGACCGACCGCCGCCACGAGCGCTTCGACAGCCGCGGGAGCCACCCCGCTCTTGCTCGCCTCGGCTGCGAGGTTGACCTCGATCAGGACGCGCACGGTCCTCGCCCGGCGCTCGGCCTGCCGTTGCAAGGCGTCCGCCAGCCCGACGCTATCGAGCGTCTGGATGACGTCGAACAATTCCACGGCCCGGCCGGCTTTGTTGCGCTGCAGGTGGCCAACGAAATGCCAGGTCACGGCGGCGGTGATCTCCGGGATCTTCGCCGCGGCTTCCTGCACGTAGTTCTCTCCAAGATCGGTCACGCCGGCGGCGACCGCCGCCGCGATGAGCGTCACTGGCTTCGTCTTCGACACGGCGACGATGCGAACGGTGGACGGGTCGCGGCCGGCGCGGCGCGCGGCGGCCGCCGCCCGCTCCCGGATGCGCTCCCAGTTCGCGGCCACGTCGATCATCCGTCGCACTGCGCGGCCCCCATGCGACGGGACAACAGGGCGCACACCTCGTCGACGGGCAACCCCACCACGTTCGTGACCGACCCGCGCACGCGCCGCACGAAGGCCGCGGCCGCGCCCTGTATTGCGTAGGCACCCGCTTTGTCGAACGGTTCGTCGCTGTCGAGGTACGCCTCGATATCGTCCGGGGTCAGCTGCCGGAACTCGACCTCGCTCTCCACCAGAACGTCGTCCATGGATCCGCTCGGGTCGACCAGGGCAACCGCGGTCAGCACGCGGTGCGAGCGCCCGGACAGAGTCGCCAGCATGCGTCGCGCATCGGCACGGTCCGCTGGCTTCCCGAAGCTGACTCCGTCGACGACCACGACGGTGTCCGCGCCCAGGACGAAGTTCCCCGGGCACCGCCGGGCGACCGCGCGAGCCTTGGCAGCGGCCAGCCGCCGGGCGAACGCCTCGGGCGATTCCCCGGGCGCCTGGATCTCAGGCACATCGCTCGCTTCGACGCGGAACCGTAGGCCCTGCGCTGCCAGGAGTTCGCGCCGCCGCGGCGAACCGGAAGCGAGCAGGAGTGCGGGCATCGCATCGTCCTTCGCCAAGCCGGCGCCGTGGTGCAAGGCCACTCCCATGTGTCGTACGCTGGCGCGGCGGGGTGCGGGTCACCGCACGAACGCCGCGTTGATCCAGTTGCCGCGGTCGCAGTCGCGATTGTCCAGCGTGTCGAGGACGAGCGTGATCTTTGATTGGCCTGCGACGCTCAGCCAGACGGTTTCCGGCAGGGTGGTGCGCGGCAGGGGCGTGCCCTTGGCCAGGGCGCCGACGACCCCGTGGAAGCCGCTTTCCCATAGGATCTTGTCGCCGTCGCCCAGGACCCGGAACTGTACCGACTGGGGGAAACAATAGGCTCCCTCCTCGCGCGCGACGATGGCGTAGAAGTGCCGGGCGTCCGCAGGCACTGCGTACGTCACGGACGTCGGCGCATGCATGCCAACGCCCTTCTTGTACTCGATGGCGGCCGCCACCAGTGGCGCGCCACTGTTCGTCTGGTCGAGCAGCGGGGCGGTGAACCCCCAGTCGGTGGCGAGCGGCTTCAGATCGGACAGGAACGTGGCACTGCCGATGATCGCCGGTGGTTCAACCGGCATCAGGAACCGCGTGAAAAACCGCATGTCCCGCACCGGAATGTCAACGTACGCTGCATACCGGACGGCCCAATCGATGCTGCTCGCCAGGTTGGCGAATGCGGCGGCACCGATGAGCACGCGCATCACGAGCGCCAATCGTACACCCGACCACACCGGAAGCGACGCGCACCAGAGAAGCAGCAGAAGGGGCATGAACTCCAGTGCATAGCGCTGCGTCGCAAAGTGGTAGCCGAAGATCAACAGCCACTCGGACGCCAGTAGGCAGACGAAGACGATGCCGGCCCACCGACGCGATCGCACGAGCTGCCACAAACCAACCGGCAGCGCCACCATCAGCCACGGCGTCGCCCATGGCAGTGGCAGGGTCCATTCCGCCCATTCCTCGAACAGGGACGGTTTGTCGTACTTGGCGGTCAGCTGGCGGACAAACGGGCGCTCGGTGTCGAGATGGTCCCACCGCGGCACCATGTAGTTGCGGAAATTCGAAGGAATCCTCGCCGCATTGAACTCACCGCCGCGCCCTTCGACGCGGAGATCACCCTGCTGTGGCCGAGTGACTGCGAGGAGGGAGCCGAAGCGGTCGTAGTTGTACCAACCCTGTGCCATCAGCCCAAGCACGCCCGGTATGAGGGCGATTGCCAGGTGCCGCAGGCCCACGGTCCTCTTCCGCAGGACGTGCACCACGGCGTATGCGAGGCAGAGATAGAGCGGTGCGCCGAAGGTGAGGCGGCCGAGCAGGGCCAGGGCGGCCGCGAGTGCCAGCAGGCCGATCCACCGCGCTCTGCTGTCGCCAAAGGCGAGGGCGGTGAGGGCGGCAATCCCCCAACTCGCCGGGGCGAATCCCCACAGGATCGCCTCGTGGTAGATGCGCGCCGACGTCAGTAGAAAAATGATCGGTGTGCCGAGCCCGATGCCCCAGAGTGTCAGATGGATCGCGCGGCGTTGGTGCGCTGCGGATGTGAGGGGAACCCTGCTGACGGCGACCAGGGCACCGAGCAGCGCGACCGCCGCCGCCAGCAGGCAAGAGGCGCGTGCGTGCATCCCGTACCAGTCCGCACTGTAGATGTGCGCCCACCGCACGATCGCCGGCAGGGGGCCGAAATACATGACCTTGCGGCCATCGGGTCGCGTGAAGCCCTCCCAGTTGATGGTGTCGGGATCGACGTCGCTGCGCCCCCGTAACAGATTGCGAGCCAGCGAGTCGTAGGAATCGCTGCGGAGTTCCGGCTTGCGCAGTTCGAACGTCCCGTGCGTGACGAAGATCGTCCAGATCAGGAAGACGATCGCGAACCGCCATGCCACGCCGGCGTAGAGGCCCAGGCGACTGCTCATGGGTGTGGCCCCCGCGCCTGACAGCGAGCGGTGCGGGCAGGCGCGGGGGGGTGGCGGCGAAGAGGCGAGTGCTGCTCGACGGTGCAGCGGCGCGGCGGTCGCTGCGCTGCGCGGAGCGCGTGAGAGGGTACTGTCATGACACTGTACATGGCCGAAGCACCGGCCCCTGCGCAAGCCCGTCACCTCGCCGGTCCGCATATGCTAACTGGAAGGGATGCAATGGCCGCGCTGGTATGTGTTGGGGGCCGTGGTGCTGGCAGGCTGCGCCGCCGGCACGGTGGCACCGGCCCCGCTGCCGCCGGCCGGCCCGCCCGCGCCCGCCCGGGAAGCACCCGCGGCCGCGTTTCGCGAGGCGTACACGGCGTTTCGTCACGATCGGCTGGACGAGGCGCTGTCGGCGTTCTCGACGCTGGCGTCGAGCGATCAGGACCTGGCGGACCATGCCCTCTACTTCACGGGGGTCATCCAGCACCGATTGCATCGCCCGGACGCGGCCGAAGCGGCGCTCAGCCGCCTGCTCGATGCGTATCCGGAGAGCATTCACGCCGCCAGTGCGGCCTTGCTCCTGGGACAGATGGCCCTGACGGACCAGCGGCTGGACCGGGCCCGCGTGTGGCTCGATCAGGCCGCGTCGGCGCCGGACCCGGCCACGGCGCTGGCGGCGCGGTATGCAGCAGCCGAAGTCGAGGAGCGTGCGGGATCGTCGCAGGCCGCGTACGACGGCTTCATGACCGTGCGGCGCGAGGCGCGCGGCTCGGCGTTGGCCCTGCAGGCCCGGGAGCACGTCGCGGCGCTGCGCGCGCAGTGGCCGTCGTTGGAGCCTGCGGGACCTGCGCGCCTCGAGGAAGCGCGGTTGCTGCTTGCCGAACGGGACTTCGCCGGCGCGGAGCGCCTCGCCACGCGCATCCTGGACGATCCCCAGGGGACCGAGCCTCCGGATGCGATGCGGGTGCGCGCCGACGCACTCCACGGCCTGGGCCAGTTCGATGCGGCCATCGAGGCACTGCGGCAGGTGGCCACCGACTATCCCCGGCACCCGGCCGCGCCGCCGGCGCTGTTCCGCATGGGGACGCTGCTGTGGAACCGGGACCGTGACGTCGCGGCGCGGCAGGCCTTCGAGGAACTCGTGCAGCGCTACCCGGCCGACACCCGTGCCGCCGAGGCACGCTACGCCATCGGCCGCATCTACCAGCAGGCGGGCGACGTCCCGGCTGCCGTTGCCGCCTTCGACGCGCTGGCTGCCGAGCACCCCGGCGATCCGCTCGCTGTCGAGGGCCGGTGGCGCATCGGCTGGATGCGGTACGTTGCCCGCGACTGGTCCGGGGCCGCGTCCGTCTGGGGCGCCGTGGCGGAGGCGCGCCAACCGCGCCAGCGCAGCAGCGGAGTGTACTGGCAGGCGCGCGCCCTGGCCCAGGCCGGCCGCGCCCTGCCCGCGCGAGACCTCTACGGGGAGATTCTCGAGCAGGACCCCGACGGATACTACGCGCTGTGGGCGGAACGCCGCCTCACCGGGACCGCCTCAGCGCCGCTGCTCGCACCGGCGCCCGGCTCGATCACACCGGCACCGCTTCCCGAGGCGCTTGCGCCGCCAGCCGACGTCTCGCCGTTTCACCCGTCGCGGTACGCCGCATTGCGTGCGGCGGGCGTGTTCGATCTCGCCCGTGCCGAACTCGCCGCGGTGGAGCGAGCGCACGGCACCGAGGCGCCGGTGGCCCAGTATCTCGTGGATGCCTACTGCCGTGTGGACGGGTACGCTGCGGCGTGGCGCCTCGCGCAGCGGATGGGTCGCCAGATGACACTGGCGACCGCCGAGCGAGAACAACTCGCGTACCCGCTCGCCTTCTGGCCCGCCGTGTCGCAGGCGGCGCAGGCGCACGGGCTCGACCCCCTGCTCGTGCTCGCGCTCGTGCGCCAGGAGAGCCTCTTCGATCCCGCGGCACGCTCTGTGGCCGATGCGCGCGGCCTCATGCAACTCCTGCCGTCCACGGCGCAGCGGGTTGCCGCGGCGGCGGGACTCCCGCTTTCCGATGCAGACCTCTACGATCCGGAGACGAATGTCAGCCTGGGCACCAGCTACCTCAGCGGGTTGCTGGCGCGCTACGAGGGGGATCCCGTCAAGGCGATCGCCGCCTACAACGGTGGCGAAGCGGCCGTCGACCGCTGGACGAGCCGTGCCGCCGGGCTCGAGCCCGACGAGTTCGTCGAAACCATCGGCTACCGGGAAACGCGTGACTACGTGAAGCGTGTGCTCGGCAACTACCGCGCGTACCGTCGCCTGTACGCGGGGGCCTCGTAGCGGCAGCGCTAGCCGCCCAGGGCCGTCACCAGCTTTTCGCGCAAGCCGCCGAAGCTGCCGTTCGACATCAACACGACCACGTCACCCGGGCGCGCCTCGGCGCCGAGCGTCCCCGCAATGCACGCGACCTCCGGAATGGCCCGCGCATTCACGCCGTGTCCCTGCAGGTCGGCCGCCAGCTGGTCGGGTGAAAACAGCTCCGCCTCGCCGACCGCATCGCTCTGCTTCGCGAACACCCCGCCCACGATGACGGCGTCGGCGCCGGTCAACGCCTGCACGTACTCGCGTTGGAAGACCCGGCGTCGGCTAGTGTTGGAGCGCGGCTCGAACACGGCCCACAACCGGTGGCCCGGGTAGCGCAGGCGGATGGCTGCCAGCGTGCCGGCGACCGCCGTCGGGTGGTGCGCGAAATCGTCGACCACGACGACGTCGCGAAACATGCCCACCAGCTCCTGCCGGCGCGCGACGCCGCGGCACGTGGCGAGTCCCGCGAGCACCTCCGCCTGCAGGAGGCCCAGCGCCCGTGCCATGACGAACACACCGAGCGCGTTGCGCGCGTTGATGCCGCCGACCTGGGGAATGCGGGCCGTGCACACCGTCCGATCGCGGTGGGTGATGTCGAACACCGTCGCCGTGCCGTCGTCACGCAGCCGCTCCGCCCGCCACTCGGCTCCGGCCTCCAGGCCGAACGTGGTCAGCCCGTCGTGCGCCATCGCCACATCGAGCGCGTGCGGGAAGTCGGCCGCGACGACTAGCGGCGCGCCCGGCGGGAGCAGGGAGACCAGCCGCCGGAAGGCGTCCTTCACCTGGTC
>Ga0316622_100004271_pt1 | contig 10460 bp, 9 predicted proteins | sample OWC_Aug_OW2_C1_D_FD_207646 | JGI IMG/M metagenome (GOLD analysis project Ga0316622, IMG submission 207646) | Wetland soil microbial communities from Old Woman Creek delta, Ohio, United States - OWC_Aug_OW2_C1_D5_C | ecosystem: Environmental > Terrestrial > Soil > Wetlands | place: USA: Ohio... | reverse complement strand
GCGATGTTCGACTTCACCGAGCACCTCGAACGAGTGACGACGCCCATCATGATCATCGCCGGCAGTCACGACGGCCTGACGCCCGTGCGCGACCTGCGGGCGGTGTTCGATCGCGTGGCCTCTCCGCGCAAGCAGTTCCACGTCATCGGGACACAGGAGGGCTACCCGCGCGACTACAGCCACGTGGACCTCGTCCTCGGGTTGCACGCCCCCGTTGACGTGTACCCGCTGATCTACCGCTGGCTCGAGCAGAACCGCGGGGCGCTTGGTGCGGCAGCGCCGCGGCGACCGGCGGTCGCGCGGTCGCAGCGTGCATGAATCTGGTCGTCCTCGACGGCTACACGCTGAACCCGGGAGACAACCCGTGGGACGAGTTGCGGCGTTTCGGGGCGCTGACCGTCTACGACCGCACGTCGCCCGAGTTGACCGTGGCGCGGGCTGCGCCTGCGACCGTGCTTCTCACCAACAAAACCCCGCTGAGCGGTGACACGCTGCGCCAGCTCCCGGCGCTGCGCTTCATCAGCGTCCTGGCCACGGGCTTCAATGTGGTCGACGTCGCAGCGGCGCGGGCACAGGGCATCCCGGTATCGAACGTGCCCGAGTACGGCACGGACTCCGTCGCGCAACACGTGTTCGCCCTCCTGCTGGAACTCTGCCACCACGTCGGCAAGCATGCCGGGGCGGTGCGCGCCGGACGCTGGATCGACGCGCCCGATTTCTGCTTCTGGGACGTTCCCCCGATCGAGCTCGCCGGCCGTACGATGGGGATTGTCGGCTTTGGCCGGATCGGTCAACGGGTGGCAGTCCTTGCACGCGCGTTCGGGATGCGCGTCGTCGTTGCCGGCGGCTCACGCGGCGCGGCCCCGGGCGTGCCTGCGGTCGAGCGCGCGGACGTGCCGGGGCTGTTCGCGGCCGCCGACGTCGTCAGCCTGCACTGTCCCCTGACGGCCGACAACGAGCGCTTTGTGGACGCCGCGTTGCTGGCCCGCATGAAACCGGAGGCCTTGTTCCTGAACACCGCGCGGGGTGGGTTGGTCGACGAGCCCGCGCTGGCCGCGGCGTTGCACGGCGGGCAGATCGCGGGGGCGGGGCTCGACGTCGTGGCCGTCGAACCCATGCGGGCGGACAATCCGCTGCGCCAGGCGCGCAACTGCATCATCACCCCGCACATCGCGTGGGCCAGCTTGAGCGCCCGTCGCCGCCTGATGGAAGCCACGGTGAACAACGTGGCTGCGTTCGTGGCCGGCAGGCCGGTGAATGTCGTCAATTAGGGGTCGACCCGCACGCGCCGAGCGGCACCGGTATATGAGCGCTCGGCGGGCGGCAGCTCTAGGCGCACTGGCACTGGCCGGGGCGCTCTACCTTGGGGCCTGTTCGGGCGGTCCGCCGCAAGAGAACCGGGATCCGCCGCCTGCCTCCCCGAAGGGGCGCGACGCACGGGTGTCCGCCGCGCCCTTCCGCAACCTCGGCAAGCGGGCGGAGAGCGCCTTGTAGCATCGCCGTCCGCTCCTGGCGCTGGCGGGACGGCTGCCTATGTCGATACCTTCTGGCCGGCGAGTTCGGCATCGCGCGCCAGACAGAGCAAACGAACCCGACCGGTGGAGACGACCTGTCCGGCCTCGTCCGTTGCCGTGGCTTCCCAGATCTGCGAGCGGCGGCCCCGGCTGATCGGCCTTGCGCTGATGCGCACGCGGCCCGAACGGACGGCGCGGATGAAACTCGTGTGGTTCTCGACGCCGACCACCGCCTGTTGCCGGGCGTAGGCGGTCAGCCCAGCCCCCAGCGAGCACGCCGTTTCTACCCCGGCACAGTGCATGCCGCCGTGGACGATGCCGTAGGGCTGGAGGTGCTGGGGGCCGACGATGTACTCGATGACGACCTCTTCCGGCGATGCCCGTACCACATGCATGCCCATGGCGTCGTCGAATCCGCCCAGACCTTTCATCATGCCGCTGACGTCCCCCTGACCGCTATCGTGTCCAGACATGCGGCCCTCCTAGTCGCTCGCGCCGCAGGATGCGAGGGGGTGATCGTCGGCACGGTGGGGAGGGGCGCGCGTCGCAGCGTGGGCGAGCGAGCGGAGGGTCACCTCACGTCAGGACGCGGACCCGGGGGAGCCGGAGCCAGGCCGCGGGCGACGTCAGCATCGGAAGACCGATCTGTTGCACGCCCGCGGACCACCGCTCCACGAGCCCCGAGAGCGCCGCGGGTGTCATCGGCGCATCGATCTGCGCGAGGGTCAGCTGAAACACCGCCTCCTTGACCAACGCCAGCGCCGCTCCCGCCACCACCGTATCGCCGCTCACCAGAAACGTGTCGACGTCCCCGAACGCTAGGAGCATCGGTTTCGCCGCCGGGACGAAGGGGCGGAGCGTGGCGCCGCGCAACAGCCGCTCGACATTGCGCGCGGCATGTTCGCCCATTTGCATTGCGTAGTAGGCCTGCTTGCTCACCGGCTCCGGCAGCGCCGCGGCGTCTCCGGCCACCAGTACGTTGGTGAACCGCCTGCTCTGCAACGTGGGAGCGACCGCGGCCCATTGCTTGGGGCGGTCGCACAGACCGGCCTCGCGCAGCAGCGGAGGGGCCGTGGCGCCTCCCGTCCAGATGGTCATGTCGGATCGCAGACGGCTCCCGTCGCTCAGGTGTACCTGCGTTGGCGTGACCCGGGTGACCAGCGTCCTGGTGTGGACCTGCACACCGAAGTGCCGGCAGTGGCCCCGGATCTCGGCGTCCAGGACCGCGGGTGTGCCCGGAAGCAATGTCGGTGCCCCTTCGACCAGGTGGACGGCCAGCCGGCGGCGCGCGCGGTAACGGCGCAGGATCTCGCCCAGCGCTTCCACTCCCTCCAGGCCCCCGCCGACGATGACGACCGACACGGGCTCCGTGCCGCGGGCGAGTCGTGCGAGCCGCTGCCCGATCGCGGTGCAGTTCGCCACGGTCTTGAAGGGAAACGCATGGCGATCGGCGCCGGGCACGCCCAACGTGTCGTTGACGCCTCCGAGCGCGACGATGCACGCGTCGAAGGGGATTCGCCGCCCCGAGGTGAGCCCCAGTGTGCCGGCGTGCGGGTCCAGAGCCTCGACACGGTTCAGGATGAACCGGTGACCGGCGCGGGCGATCAGGCGTTTGCGCGGCAGCTGCAGGTTCGCGGGCCGCTTCACGCCGGACAGCAGTTCGTGGATGTTCGGGAGCCACTCGAACCAGGGGCTCGCGTCGATCACCGTGACGTTACAGTTGGCGGACAGATGTTGCGCGGCGGTCAGCCCCGCGAAGTTCGCGCCCACGATCGCGATGCGCTGGGCCCCGCTCCCTCGGCCCGCGCGCGGGGTGGTCCTCATCGGTACAATCTTCGCGCAGTCGCCGGGCCCGCGCAACCGTCCGCACCCCACACTCGCATGGGGCGCCGCCGGTTGAGGCCATAGTGCCCATCGAGGTCGGCTCGGAAACGGGCCTGGCGGACCGTTGCACTGCGCCTCGCGCATAAGATACAAGGTCCGCCTACCATCCGATGACCGAGCAACGGGCCCGCACCACGTCGGTGCCCGGCCTCGACGAAAAGGGGGGAACGCCGATGGCGTTCGGTGTGAACAGCAGTCAGCGCAAGGTGAGCATGGACGGGTCCGTTCATCCGGACTTCTACCCGGTCGCGGAGACGCTCCGCACCCTCCTGCGGGACTACCCGGGTGGGGCCGGCGTGTGCGTCTATCACCAGGGTGAGTGCGTGGTGGACTTGTGGGGCGGGTTCAAGAACGGTGAGGGCGACCCGTGGACCCGGGACACCATGGCGCCCAGTTTTTCGACTACGAAAGGGGTGGCCTCGACGCTGCTGCACATCGTCGCCGACCGCGGTCTCCTCGACTACGACGATCGGGTGGCTACCTATTGGCCCGAGTTCGGCCGCGCGGGCAAGGAACGGATCACGATCCGTCACGTGCTCGCCCACCAGTCCGGCCTCTACCACATCCGCCAGATGATCGATGAGGCGGACCGGATGCGTGACTGGAATCACATGATCCACGCGATTGAACGGACGCCCCCGATTCACGAACCCGGAACGCGGACCGGCTACCACGGGCTGACCTACGGTTTCCTGGTCGGCGAGATTCTGCAGCGCGTGACCGGCCGCCCGTTCGCCGAGCTTGTTCAAGAGGAGTTGGTAAAGCCCCTGCAACTCGACGGCATGTACATCGGTGCGTCGAAGGAGGCCTTGCGCCGGGCGGCGAAGTTGATCTGGCCACGCCGCGGCCTGCTCGGCCTGGCAACGCCGTTGGGGCTCGATACGGGCCCCCTGACCGATGCGGCGAAGCGGGCCGCCTCGGTGCTGCGCTGGGCTCTGCGCGTGCCGGGCATCGAACTCGACGTGGAGAGCATTCTCGACGCTCTGGCCCCGCGAGGCATCAGTTCCTTCGACTTCAGTGCCGACGACACGCTGAAGGTGGCGATCCCGGCGGCCAACGGTTTGTTCACCGCGCGCTCGCTGGCGCGGATGTACGCGGCCCTGGCAGGGGGTGGAGAAATCGATGGCGTGCGCATCATGTCCCGGCGCACGCTGATGCGGGCAAGCCAGGTGCAACGACGACCGCGCTCGATCCTGGTCATCCCCTTCGACATGCGGTGGCGCCTGGGCTACCACGGCGTGGCGACGACGCGAGGTATCCCCGGAGAGGCCTTTGGCCACTTCGGGTTCGGGGGTTCCGGCGCGTGGGCGGATCCCGAGCGGAACATGGCGGTCGGTCTCATCGTGAACAGCGGGATGGGAACGCCATTCGGGGACACCCGCATCCTGCGCATCAGCGGGGCGGCGCTCGACTGTGTGAACCGCCGGCCGACGCGCGTCTACGGCCGGGTGGCGGGGCACAACACGCGTCAGCGCAAGGGGCGGAGCAGCTGGTTTCCAGGCTTGAATCTGTTGGTCTCCCGCTAGGCGGTTGCCGGACAGGGCCTCAAGCGCCCTGCGACCCGCTGGGCATGACCCGGTCTCGATCTGGCCGTGTTCCCGCCTCCGTGCGGGAGTGTCGACGGATGCCAGCGGCCCGTCTCCGGCCTCTGAACAGATGGGGCTTCCTCAACGCGAGCGGAACGGCCAGGTGAAATCAGGGTGGGCTCCGCTCATGTTGAGTCCGTCGGCTGCGCTCAGAACGTGCACGTCGACGCATGGGGCGTGGCCGTTCGCGACCCCGGTGCCGACGCCCCGGGGGGTGCTGGTCACGCCGATTTGCAGCCGGGCGAAAACGCCCTCGTTTTATTGGTGCCGGTGGGAACGGTTGTGCCTCCGCGCAATAGCTGGTCACAGCACGGGCCTTGGCGCGGTCTTGGCTGAAACCATTGGATGGCGGGAGCCTGCGGCTGCGACGGTAGAGGGGTGGCGGGTGATTGGGGAGGACCGCGGAACGCCCAGGGAGGTGACGCGATGGCAATTCCAAAGCACGTCGACGAAGCCGTCGCCCGGTTGGAGGCTGCGACTGGCCGCATCCACGCCGCGAAAGTGAAGCCGGTTTCCATCGAATCGCTGCGCGAGTGGACGGAGGCTTTGACCGACTTCGCACTCGCGTTGTCAGACATCCAGTCGTTCAACAACGAGTCGGTTCATGAGAAACTTCACGTACTTGCGGGTCGGATGGGGCTACGGGAATTCCCGCCGCACCAGGGCGGTTGAGCGCTGTAGGTACGGCCGCGGTGCCATGGGAAGCGCACGGCGGGGCGCAACCCTCGCTGTGGGTCTTCGTTGAATTTTCGCCCCGCGGTGGGCGTCCAAGCAGGCATGCTGGAAATGCAATCGCTGAACACCGAACACGGAACCCCTGACGAACCCGCAACCGCCGAGGCGCCGTGGCTGGAGGCCGATGGTGAGGCTGCAGCCGACAGCGAAACCGAGGAGAGCGACACTTCCGGGTTGGATGCGGAAGCCCTGTTCTCGGCCGCGCTGGCGCAGACCGGCGTGTTGACCCGCGATGAGGAGATCGCTCTCGCCAGACAAATCGTCGCGGCACGGACCCGCGTGCACAGGTTCCTCAAGCGTGCCCGGCGCGTGACCACTGCCGCGCTCGCTGCCCAACGCCGCGGGATCGTCCTGCCGGAGCAAGACTTCCGGGAGCGCGAAGCGGTGATGATCCTGGAGTTCGCCCGCGCAGCGGCGCGCATGCGCCGGGTGCCGAAGGAACTGGTCATGGATCGTCCGGCCCTGAAGGCGTTCGTCGGCGGCCTGGCGGCGGCGCTCGAGGCGTACCGCGAACTGCGCGACGAGATGGTGCGCTCGAATGTGCGCCTGGTGACGGTCATCGCGCGCCGGTATCGTCATCCCACGTTGTCGTTCCTCGACCTCTTCCAAGAGGGGACGATCGGGCTGATTCGCGCCGTCGAGAAATACGACCCGGAACGCAACATCCGGTTCAGCACGTACGCCACCTGGTGGATCTGGCAGCAGCTCGGGCGTGCCGCCGACACGCAGGGGGCCCTCATCCGCACCCCGGTGCACTGGAATCAGTTGCGGCGCCGAGCCCGCCGTGACGAGCAAACCCTGGCCCACGACAACGACGGTGAGGTGGAGCGAGAGGAACTGGCTGAAATCAGTGGCCTCCGACCCGAAGTGTTCGCGGCTCGGTCACAGGAGTTCCAATTCGTATCGACCGACAGTCCGCTCGGCGATGACGACGACCGTGTTCTGGAGAGCATTCTGCCCGGGACGGAGCCGGCTCCGGAAGACCACGCCTGTCGGGCAGGCTTGCGCCGGGGTCTCGAGAAGGCGCTCGGGCGGCTGCCGGAGCGCGAGCAGATCATCCTCAAGCGGCGTTTCGGCCTTGGCGACGACGAGGCAGAGACGCTCGAGGAAATTGGGGAGCGCCTCGGGGTCAGCCGCGAGCGCATCCGCCAGCTCGAGAGCCGGGCCTTGAAGCAACTGCAGGAAGTCTGCAGGGCCGAGGGCCTGCAGGATTATCTGAATTAGCCCTCGACGGACATCCGCGGCCCCGGCGCCTCGGTGCTCTGCCCGCACCCGTACCCGGGATTCGCAATGACCGCGAGGGGGTCCACCCGTCAGGGCGGACCCCCTCGCATGGGCGTCAGTGGCTGTTGCCCGCGATGCGAACCGTGCTCGCCTGGGGGCCTTTCTCTCCCATTTCTTCCGCGAAATTCACCAGCGTGCCGACGTCCAGCCGGCTAAAGGCTCCGTTCAGCACGCTGTTCGCGTGGAAGTAGACCTCTCGGCCGTCGGGCGTCTGGAGGAATCCGTAGCCGTCGTCGGGGAAGATCCTGACGACACGGGCCGGCGGCACCTCCTCGTGGAACTTGACATCGCGACGGTGCCGTCGCGCGTAGTCCTCGAGTTGGCGCTGCGCGGCGTCGAAAGCATCCCGGATGGCGACGTAAACGTCCTCGTGAGCATGGTGCTCCGCCCGCTCACGCGTTACCGCCAGCTCGCCGTCAGGTACGGTGAGGTCGATTCGAAGGTGATACAGCTTGCCCTGATGGTGCCGCCGGTGCGGTGCCTCCACAACGACCCGGCAACTCATGATCCGATCGTAATAGCGGTCCAGTCTGGTGGCTCGCTCTCGGATCTTTGCTTCTATCGCTGGAGACGGGTCCATGTCGCGAAACGTAATCTGAAGCGGCAGCTGCATACGTGCCTCCTCGTTCTAACCCTGCTTGATTACACTGCAACGTGTCTGCCAAGAGCGCAATCCCTAAGCCGTTGCGGTCGTTGTGCCTTGTCTTCGCAGCCGTGCGCTTGGGATGCCCGGCCGTTCCGATTCGTGAGAGAGCCCGAGCCGTGGCCCGGCCACCGGTTCGCGCGGGTTCATCCCGGCGGACCGCCGCAGGTGCGGGGCTCTTGTACCGTCCACCGTATGGGGAGAGATGCCGCCGGCGGGCCTCCTCGGGGCGGCTCCGGCCGGCTCTGGGACGACACGGGCCGCGCTACCACCGCTCGATCGCTGGCATCCGGACCCGATCCGTCGCGGGGACGTCCCGCGTCAGCAGACGGGATGCATCCCGCGGATGAGTTCCTGCTGGAAGTCGGGCAACCGGGCCAGCTCCGACGCAACGACGTCGCGGATGGCCCCCTCCGCGTCCGGAAACGCCATGCCCGGCGGACAGACGATCTGCACACCAGTCCACGGCTGCGAAATGTCCTGGCCAATCCGTGCCGCGAGGTGGACGTACACCTCCTCCAGGTCGGGACACCGTTGGTGAATGAGGTGCGCGAGGCGGTGACAGAGCACGCTGTAAATCTTCCCGACGTGGGCGATCGGGTTCTTACCGGGCGCCGCCTCGCCGCCGGTTGGGCGTGAGAACGCAATGATCCCGTTCACCCGGTTGCCTCGGCCGACCTGGCCCGAGTCGGCGTCTTCGGCCGACGTGCCGGTGAGTGTGAGGTATGTCCCGGCCGTGCCCCGCCCGGGCGCGTCCAGGGCGTTCAGGTACCAGTCGATGGTGAATGGTGCCGAACGAAACCTCGCTTGCAACGCCGCCAGCACGGCGTGCTTGCGCTCGAAGTAGGCACGCTCCGACCCGATTGCGGCGCAGAGGAATGGCATGGCAACCGTCACGTCCACATGGTCGTCCCGCCGCGTGCCGAAAACCTTCACGTCGTACCCGGTGTCGGCGAACTCGGACTTGAACCCGGGAGAGTTCAGCCACCGTTCGACGTCCAATACCAGCTGCTCCGTGGGGCTCAACGGCGCGTAACCCGACGCGCCGCTGGTGTCGTTGGAGCCGCCGGAACCGTGGGTGGCGAAGATGCCCCGCAACTCCTCCGACCCCGGCGCCAGCGCCACGCGGGTGACGAGGTGCGTTTCCGGTTGCAGGTGCGGGAGATGGTCGTGGATCCAGCGGGTAACCGCGCCCACCACGGTGTCGGCAACCGGGAGGGACTGACCGTTCACGGTGAACGTGGCCCGGTCGCCGATGATGAATTCGATGGGACGCGTGAGCCGGCCCCAGCCGAAGCCCCGCTCGCACTGGCCGGCCACCAGTAGCGCCTTGTCGATGTTGTAGTGCGGAATGCCCCCGGCGCGCGCCAGATACATCGCGTTCAGCGCGACCGACACCGCCTCGACCAAGCTGTCGCACATGGTGTCGGGGTGGCCGATGCCCTTGCGCTCGACCAGTTCGATACGTCGCCGTGCCACGGACGTCGCCTGGAGGGTCTCGATTACGACGTCAGCTCCCATACTCGCCTCGTGCTGGTCCTGCGATCCAGTAGGTGTCGGTGCACCGCGGCGCGCCTCAGCAATCGTCTGGCCAGACGCATGCCGCGCGACACTCCCGTCAAATCTCTGGCGGCTTGTCAATGTGGCCAGCCGCGATGCGCGGGAATTCCCACGCCTGCGAAACCCGGCTCGGCGCAAGGGTTGCGCCGTGTCGGCCGGGTCAGATGCACGGCTGCAAGCTTCCGCACGCCGCGTGGGGCCGCCGTCGGGCGGACCGGTCCGGCGCTTCCGCCAGGGCGGGTAGGTGTGTAGGCTGTCGTGCGCCGGGCGCAACGAGGGTCCCAGGCAGGGAGATGCAGGATGGACGTGGCCGGGAAGGCAGCACTGATCACGGGAGGCGGCACGGGTACGGGCCGTGCCGTTGCGCTCGAACTGGCGCGACGCGGCTGCGACGTTGCCGTCAATTACTCGCGGTCGCGCGCAGATGCCGAGCAGACGGCGACGGACGCGCGGGCACTGGGCGTCCGTGCCCTGAGCGTGCAGGCCGACGTCGCCGACGACGGGGCCGTGCGGGCGATGCTTGCCAAGGTCGGAGCGACGTTCGGCCGACTGGATTTCCTGGTGACCAGCGCCGGGCAGACGGCGTTTGTCAACCACGCCGATCTGGAAGGCCTCACGGAGGAGATGTGGGACCGCATTCTCGGTGTGAACCTGAAGGGGACGTTCTATTGCATACGGGCAGCGGCTTCGTGGCTGCGCAAGGACGGCGGTGGCGCTGTCTGTAACGTGTCGAGCACCGCGGGGGTGTACGCCGTTGGGAGTTCGATCGCCTATTGCGCATCGAAGGCGGCGATCAACAACATGACCGTGTCCCTGGCCCGCGCACTCGCCCCCGACATCCGCGTCAACAGCGTGGCGCCGGGCTTCATCGACACGCGCTGGTGGAAGGATTTCCCAGCCTACGAAGGGATCAAGCAGATGGTCACCGCGCAAACGCCGCTGGGCAAGGTCTGCCAACCGGAAGACGTCGCGCTGGACATCGTGCACCTGCTCACCGCCGACCTCATCACCGGGCAGGTGCTCGTGATTGATGGCGGCCACGGGATTGCGCACGGCCTCCCGCGGTTGTAGTGGGCCGCCAGCCCACCGCCGGCCGCTCCGCGTGTGACCGGCACCAGGCCCCCTCGTTCGCGTCGGCGCGCAGGGGAGACAGGAGGAGGAATGTCATGAAACGATCCGCGGGCATAGCGATTCTGCTGCTCACCATGCTGAACGCCGCCGGCGCGCAACCGGCACCGAGTGGACCCGGCAAGC
>Ga0316622_100004268_pt1 | contig 10462 bp, 9 predicted proteins | sample OWC_Aug_OW2_C1_D_FD_207646 | JGI IMG/M metagenome (GOLD analysis project Ga0316622, IMG submission 207646) | Wetland soil microbial communities from Old Woman Creek delta, Ohio, United States - OWC_Aug_OW2_C1_D5_C | ecosystem: Environmental > Terrestrial > Soil > Wetlands | place: USA: Ohio... | reverse complement strand
CGCCGCGCGCCACCGCCGCCTTCAGCGCGGCCAGCAACTGCGGGTCGGGTACGAAATAAGCATTGGTCAGCAGCACCTCGGTCTCGGCGCTGTTGATCGCCGAGAGCAGCGTCACGTAGATCAGGCTGAAGGCATCATCGGGCGAGCTGCCGATGGCACGCACGACTTCGTTGCCCTGCGGCTGCAGCTGCGGAAAGAACTTGCGCTGCTCCAGCGGCTCGCTTTTCTGCTTCTGCCAGGTCTCGAGGAACAGCTTCTGGAACTCCGCGACCACCGGTCCGTCGAGTTGCAGGTCGGTGTCGCGCCAGGGCAGCGCGCCGTCCGGGCGCACCTTGGAACGCTGGGTGAACGAACTGCCGGAGTAGACGCTGCTGATGTTGATGCCGCCGAGGAACGCCGTCCGGCCATCGACGATCAGCAGCTTGCGGTGGTCGCGCTGGTTCACGTCCCACCCGGCCTTGGCCGTCAGCGGGTTGACCGGATTGAACTCCAGCGTGCGGATGCCGCCGTCGCGCAGGCGCTCGAAGAACCCGGCCGGCGTGCCGAGCGTGCCTGCGCTGTCGTAGATCAGGTTCACCTGCACGCCCTGGAGCTGCTTTTCGATCAGGACATCGGCGAAGCGCCGGCCGACCTCGTCATCCTCCAGGATGTAGGTCTCCATGTTGATGTGGTCCGTCGCCGCCTCGATCGCTGCAAGCATCGCACGGTAGGTTTCCGGGCCGTCCTCGAGCAATCGAACACGGTTGCCGGTCAACAGGGGGCTGTCGGACACGGCCTGTTCGAGCGCGAGGTGGCGGTCGAAGATGTTGGTGGCGTCGGCTCCGCTCTCCAGTTGAGCCAGGATTTCCCGACTGCGAGCTGTCGAGAGCGGCCCGTGCGCGCTGTCGACCTGCGGCCGCGACTTCGCGGGTGCCATGTCGGGCACGATCACGGGCAGCGTGCTGCAGGCTGTCAGAAGTATCAGGCACGAACAGACGAGCCAGCCCGTGACCCGCTCGAACCGCGATTTCCCGACGTGATTCACTGCTGGCACGCGACGAGCATCGCGGATGGACCCGCAGTGGTCGGTACGCTGACGCACACAGGGGCCGTCCAACGGATCATCGTGTTGGTGCCGGGAGAGGGAATCGAACCCTCACGATGTCGCCACCGCCGGATTTTGAGTCCGGTGCGTCTACCAGTTCCGCCATCCCGGCGCGGACGCGAAGCTTACCCGAACATCGTCCGCCCAGCGTGAACAGTTATCATTTCAACAAGTTACATGAACTATCGCAGACGAAATCGAGCGTCGGAAAATAGTGCGCCAGGTCTGGACGGGCGCTGGATGGAACCAAGTAGAATGCGCGGCAGTCTCAATGGGTCCGACGTCGCCTGCGGGCGGCCAGCGTTTCGACATGGAGAGTGCTCGCATGCGACGACGGCTTTGGCCGCTTGCCCTGCTGATCCTGGCGCTGAGCGGGGCTGCCCGGGCGGACGACCGGCTCGCGATGGAATTGGCCGCGGCCGCGCCGGCCGCCAATCCCAAGGTCCTCTCGCTGGCGACCCATGCGGCGGAATGCGCCAAGCGGCAGGGACTCCTGGGTACCTTCCAGCACCTCGCCGTCATCGACTATTCGCTGCCCTCGACCCAACCCCGGTTGTGGGTGTTCGACGTGGCGCACGGACGCCTGCTGTTTCAGGAGCTGGTCGCGCACGGCCGCAATACCGGAGAGCGGCTCGCGGAGCGCTTCTCCAACCTGGAAGGCAGCAAGATGTCGAGCCTCGGCCTCTACCAGACGGCCGGGACCTATTACGGCAGCAACGGCTATTCGCTGCGATTGCGCGGCCTCGACCAGGGATTCAACGATAACGCCCTGGCGCGCGCGATCGTGATGCATGGCGCTCCTTACGTCAGCGAAGCCATTGCGGAGCGCCTGGGCCGCCTCGGCCGTAGCTGGGGATGCCCGGCGGTGCGGCAGGAAGTCGCGCGAACGGTGATCGACACGTTGAAGGGCGGTGCACTGCTTTTCGCGTACTACCCGGACAACAAGTGGCTCAAGGGATCCCCGCTCCTGCAGTGCGGCGACCGCAATCCCACGCAGGTGGTCGCGAACCCGGCAAAGTCCAATCCCAGCGGCTGAGTTCGCGACCGAGCGACCTTTTTCCCTGCTGGCGCATCTAACGAGGTGAATGACCTCGTTCTTCGACAGCGCCCTCCCTCCCGACACCATTGATCGCGCACGCAACGGCGACGCCGCCGCGTGCGAGGCCATCTACCGCGCCTTCGATCGGCCGGTCCGTACCCTGGCGCGTCGTCTCGTGCCGAGGCGGTCCGTTGCAGAGGACCTCGCGCAGGACGTGTTCGTCGAAGTCTTGACCAGCCTGTACCAGTTCGACGGCCGCGGCTCATTTGCGGGTTGGATCCGCAGGATCACCGTTCGCAAGTGCCTGATGCACCTGCGTTCTCCCTGGCACCGCAGCGTGAGCTGGCTCGATGTGCGTGGTGGTTCAACGGACCTCGGAGACCAGCCGGCCGCCGGGTCCGTCGGCGCGGATCCCGCGCAGCTCGATCTCGAACGTGCATTGGCCCGCCTCACTTACGCCGCACGCGTCGTGGTGTGGCTGCACGATGTCGAGGGATACACGCACGCCGAGATCGGCGCGCTGCTGGGCGGCACGCCGAGCAAGTCGAAGTCGCAACTGGCCCGGGCGCACGCGCGCCTGCGTGAACTGCTCGATCCCGATGGAGTGGAATCGCCATGCATCCCCCTGTCCACGACGTAGTGAGCCTGCCAGAACGCTTGCGAGCGCTCCGGCAGCTCGAGAGCAATTCGGACGGCTGGCAGGCCGTGCAGCAGAAGATCGCCCGGCAGGGCCGCCGCGCGCGGCGCAGGGCGCGTCTCGCGCAGTTCGCGGCGGCGGCGTCCATCGCCGCACTCGGCCTGTTCGCGACGCTGAAGGTGCTCGAGACCCGCCATGGCCATCAGCTGACGACACCCGTTGCAGGAGTCCCGGCCTCGGACACGGTGGCGGCGCTTCGCGCTCGTTCGCAGGCGCTGGAGAAGCTGCTGGCTACCATGCCGTCACGTCCAGCGGTGGAGCGGGCCGACACGTCGCTGCCCATCGAGACGCTGGAGGCGCAGGTCCAGTGGCTCGATCACCAGTTGTCCGTCGCCGACGCCACGGGCAACGCCACGCCGGATGCCGAGCAGCTGTGGCGCGACCGGGTGGAAGTGATGAATTCGCTGGTGCAACTGCGCTACGTAGAGGCGCAGCGCGTCGTCTTGTGAACCGGAGGCATCGAATGACTCGCAAAGGGATGAATCGCATGATCGGTATCGCGGCGGCCATCGCTGGCCTGGCGCTGCTGTCACCCCACACACAGGCCGCAGCGGAGGCGAATCCGCCGGATCGCGCGGCGCTCGAAAAGCAGCTCGCCGATGCCCGCGAGCGTCTGGACGATGCGGCGCGCGACGTGGCCGAATTGAGCGGGCAGCTGTATGGCGGGCGAGAGGGGGACGTCCTCCGGTTCGCACACGCCGAGCCGAGGGGCGCGATGCTCGGCGTCAACATCGGCACTTCGCAGCCGCGCGAAGAGGGTATCGAGATCATGGGCGTCAGTCCTGGTGGTCCGGCGGAGAGCGCGGGCCTGCGCACCGGCGACGTGATCCTGTCGGTGAACGGCAAGTCGCTGAAGAAGAGTGCCGACAAGTCGCCGGGCACCCAGCTGGTCGAGTTCATGAGGTCGGTCGAACCCGGGCAGGTCGTGAAGCTGGAATACCAGCGCGCCGGCAAGCGGCAGACCGCCGAGGTCATTACGAAGCGTGCCGAGCCGCCGTTCGCACGGGTACTGCGCGAGCGGATGCTGCTGGCGCTGCCCGAAGGCATGGACTTGCCGGACTTCGAGGGCATCCTGTCCCCAAATCGCTCGTTCCGTTCGCTCGAGCTGGTGCCCATCACGCCGAAGCTCGGCCAGTACTTCGGCACGGACAAGGGCTTGCTGGTCGTGCGCGCGCCGGCTGAGCCAGGCTTCCAGCTCGAGGAGGGCGACGTCCTGATGTCGATCGACGGCCGCACGCCGGACAGCCCCGGCCACGCGTTCCGCATCCTGCGGTCCTACCAGCCGGGCGAGAAGGTGAAGCTCGGGGTGCTGCGCAATCGCAAGCGCCTCGACCTCGAGATCGTCACACCCGCCGCGGATCCCGTGAGCCGCCACATGGAGCCGCTGCACCGGATGCCGCCGCCACCACCGCCGCCCGCGAAGCCCGGCCCGGTCTGATCGACAGCTGTGACTGGCAGAGGGTCCGTGGCCGGCGGGCCCTCTGCTAGCATGCGCGGCCCATGTTGCGCCGCGAATTCCATTACGAACTGCCGGACGAGCTGATCGCGCGTCACCCGGCCCCGAGACGCAGCGACAGCCGGCTGTTGCACCTCGACGGGCGGACGGGAGCGACCGTCGATCGGCAGTTCTCCGACCTTCCGTCCCTGTTGCGACCCGGCGACCTGCTGGTATTCAACGACACGCGCGTCGTCCCCGCGCGGTTGTTTGGTCACAAGGACAGTGGCGGCCGCGTCGAAGTCCTCCTGGAACGAATGCTGGGGGAGGGCCGGGCACTCGTGCAGCTGAGGGCGAGCAAGCCGCCGGCTCCGGGGTCGTCGATACGGTTTGCCGGGGCGGCAGCTGCGACCGTCGTGGGCCGGAGCGATGATTTCTGGGAGCTTGAGTTCCACTCCGACCCGGGCGAGATGTTCGAGAAGCTCGGGGAAATGCCGTTGCCCCCGTACCTCCGCCGGCCCGCCGAGGCGCTTGATCGGGAGCGATACCAGACGGTATATGCCCGGGAGCCGGGTGCGGTGGCGGCCCCGACCGCAGGCCTGCATTTCGACTGGGAGTTGCTCGCCGCCTGCCGCGAAGCGGGGGCGCTCAGCGCCCGTGTGACCCTGCACGTCGGGGCCGGGACGTTCCAGCCGGTCCGCGCGGAGGACGTGCGCGAGCACCGCATGCACGCGGAGCTGATCGAGGTTCCGGCCGAGACCTGTGCCGCCGTTGACGCCTGCCGCGGGCGAGGCGGGCGCGTCGTTGCAATCGGCACCACGACAGTACGGGCGCTGGAGTCCGCCGCGCTGCCCGGACACATCGCTCCGCTGCGCAGCGACACGCGCTTGTTCATTACGCCGGGCTTTCGTTTCCGGGTCGTGGATGCGCTGATCACGAACTTCCACCTGCCGGAGTCCACGCTCCTGATGCTGGTGTGTGCCTTCGCAGGTCGCGAGCACGTGCTGCGCGCGTACCGGCACGCCGTGGCAGCCCGTTACCGGTTCTTCAGCTACGGCGACGCAATGTTCGTCGAGCCGGACCCTTCGGCACTCGAGCCCCGGGGGCGCAAGTGACATTCGAACTGCTGTCGCGCGACGGGCGCGCCCGCCGGGGACGGCTGCAGCTGCGGCGTGGCCTGGTCGAGACGCCAGTGTTCATGCCAGTCGGGACCTACGGCACGGTCAAGGCGATGACACCGGAGGAGTTGACCGGCCTCGGGGCACAGATCGTGCTCGGCAACACCTTTCACCTCATGCTGCGGCCGGGCACCGAGGTGATCCGTGCACACGGGGGGCTGCACGGCTTCATGCACTGGCCGGGGCCGATCCTGACCGACTCCGGTGGGTTCCAGGTCTTCAGCCTCGCGGAGTTGCGCAAGCTCTCCGAGGAGGGTGTGCAGTTCCGCTCGCCGGTCAACGGTGACCCGGTATTCCTGAGTCCCGAGATCTCCATGAAGGTGCAGACAGCGCTCGATTCCGACGTGGTCATGGTCTTCGACGAATGCCCGCCGTACCCGGCCACCGATACCGAGGCGCGCAAGTCGATGGAGCTGTCCATGCGCTGGGCCCGGCGCAGCCGCGAGGAATTCGCGCGACTCGGCAACCCGAACGCGCTCTTCGGCATCGTGCAGGGCGGCACGCACCTGCCACTGCGCCTCGAGTCGCTCGCGTCCCTCGTGGGTACTGGATTCGACGGCTATGCGGTGGGTGGTCTCGCAGTCGGCGAGCCAGCCGAGGCACGGAACGCTGTGCTCGACGCACTCGAGCCCCACCTGCCGACCGACCGGCCCCGCTACCTGATGGGGGTGGGCACCCCGGCCGACATCGTGCAGGCCGTCGCGCGCGGCATCGACATGTTCGACTGCGTCATGCCCACCCGCAACGCCCGCAACGGCCACCTGTTCACCAGCGCGGGCGTGGTCAAGATCCGCAATGCCGCGCACCAGGTCGACACCGGACCGCTGGACCCGGCCTGCGATTGCTACACCTGCCGGCACTTTTCGCGCTCCTACCTGCGGCACCTCGACCGCTGCAACGAAATCCTCGGCGCGCGGCTCAACAGCATCCACAACCTCCGTTACTACCTCCGCCTCATGGGCCGGATCCGTGACGCGATCGAGCAGGGGGAGTTCGCGCGGTTTGCGGCCGATTTCCTGGCCGGTCCCGAGGGCGGGATTACCCCGACCGGCAGTCCGGCAGTGCCTCGGGTATAATCCGCAGCCTTTTTTGAAGCCCCACAACGGGGCCCGGCACAGGAGTCTCCACTGATGGATTGGTTGATCTCGAGCGCCTGGGCGCAGGCCGCGGGCGGTTCGTCGCCGAACGCGTTCGTCCAGCTGCTGCCACTGGTCCTGATCTTCGTCGTCTTCTACTTCCTGCTGATCCGTCCGCAGGCCAAGCGCGCCAAGGAGCACAAGGCCATGGTCGCGGCGCTGGCGGTGGGCGACGAGGTCGTCACGAGCGGCGGCATGCTCGGCAAGGTCACGGAAATGGGCGACCAGTTCCTGACCGTCGAAATCGCCGACGGGGTGCGGATCAAGATCCAGCGTCACACCGTCGCCAGCGTCCTGCCCAAGGGCACGATCAAGAGCGCCTGAGCCCGAGGGGAGTCTGGTAATGCACACGTATCCGGCCTGGAAGATCTGGCTGGTCGCCATCGTCATGCTGGTGGCGCTGCTGCTCGCGCTGCCGAACGTTTTCGGCGAGGGACCGGCGCTGCAGCTGTCGCGCAACGACCGCGCGGCCTTCACCGAACTCAGCCAGGCCAGCGTGACCGCCATCCTGGCCGGCAAGGGGATTCCCGTCGAGGCGGCGTATCCCGAGGGCGACCGCCTCGTGCTGCGCTTCCCCAGCGTGGAGCAGCAGCTCAAGGCCCGTGATGCGATCCACGAGGCGGCCCCACGCGAGTACCTGATCGCGCTGTCCCAGGCGGCCAGGGCTCCGGGCTGGATGCGAGCGCTCGGGCTGAAGCCGATGAGTCTCGGCCTCGACCTGCGCGGCGGCGTCTACTTCCTTTACGAAGTGGACGTCAAGGGCGCCGTGACGCAGCTGCTCTCGAGCATGGAGCGCGACTACAGGACGCTGCTCCGTAACGAGCGCATCCCTTTCACGAGCGTGGAGAAAAACGACGTCGCGGGCGCCGTGGAGATCCAGCTGCGGACCGGTGCTGACGTCGATCGCGTCGCGGCAGCGCTGCGCAAGCAGGATCCCAACGTGGTGCTCGAAACGGACACTTTCGGCGAGGGGGGCTCCGTGACCGTCACCCTGCGTCCGGAACAGATCAAGCAACGGCAGGACTTCGCGATCCAGCAGAACATCACGACACTGCGTAACCGCGTCGATGAGCTGGGTGTAACCGAACCCATCGTCACGCGCCAGGGTATCGACCGTATCGTGGTCCAGCTGCCCGGCGTGCAGGACCCGAACGAGGCCCTGCGTGTCCTGGGTGCCACCGCTACGCTCGAGTTCCGGCTGGTCGATGACCAGCACGACGCGCTCGAGGCGGAGCGAACCAAGCGCGCGCCCCTGGGCTCGAAGCTGTACCAGCGCCGCGAGGGCGGGCCGGTTCTCCTCAAGCGCGAGGTCATCGCATCGGGCGAGCAGCTGGTGGACGCGAGCTCCGGTTTCTCCGAGGGCCAGCCGGCCGTGTACGTGAAGCTCGACGCGCGCGGCGCGTCGCAGATGCTGGAAACGACGCGGGCGAATCTCGGGCGGCCGATGGCGGTGGTCTTCATCGAGAAGAAGCGCATCCCCGAGACGGATCCATGCAACGGGGTGCGCTCCGGCGCCGAGTGTACCGAGGAGGACGTGATCAGCGTCGCGACCATCCGGGGCGTCTTCAGCAGCAACTTCCAGATCACCGGGCTGCTGGCAGGCGAAGCGCGTGAGCTCGCGCTGCTGCTGCGTGCCGGTTCGCTGGCGGCACCGCTCTACATCGTCGAGCAGCGCACCGTCGGGCCGAGCCTCGGCCAGGACAACATCGACCGCGGCGTGCGCGCGCTCGTGATCGGCCTGCTGGTGACGTTCGTCTTCATGGCGGTGTACTACAAGGCGTTCGGCATGATCGCAAATGTCGTGCTGCTGTCGAACGTGGTGCTGCTCACGGCGCTGCTGTCGATGCTGCAGGCATCGCTTTCGCTGCCAGGCATCGCCGGCATCGTGCTCACCGTCGGCATGGCGGTGGACGCCAACATCCTGATCTTCGAGCGCATCCGTGAGGAATTGCGCAACGGGATGAGCCCTTATGCGGCCATCAACGCCGGTTTCGAGAAGGCGTTCTCGTCCATCGCCGACTCGAACATCACGACGCTCATCGCCGGCATAGTGCTGTTCACGTTCGGCAGTGGTCCAGTGCGTGGCTTCGCGGTGGTGCTGTCGCTCGGCATCATGACGTCGATGTTCACCGCGCTCGTGGGCAGCCGCTCACTCATCCACCTGCTCTGGGGGCGCCAGCGCAAGCTCGAAGCGCTCTCGATCTGAGGACACCCTGCCATGGAATTCTTCCACAAGAAGACCACCTATCCGTTCATGGCCACCCGCAAGCGGTGGTACCTGGTGTCTGCGATCCTGATCGTGGCCTCCTTCGTGTCGTTCGGGGTGCGCGGGCTTAATTTCGGCATCGACTTCACCGGCGGCGTCGTGCTCGAATTCACGTTCCCCCAGGCGGCGGACCTCGAGCAGGTGCGCTCGGCGCTCGGCAAGGCCGGTTACGGCGACGCGGCCGTGCAGAGCTTCGGCACGTCACGTGACGTGCTCGTCCGGCTGCTCCCCGAGAAGGGGCAGGACGTCAACAAGCTCGGCCGGGGCGTGCTGGCAGCGGTCCAGTCCTACGAGTCCGGCGCAGAGCTGCGCCGCACGGAGGTGGTCGGACCGCAGGTCGGTCAGGAGCTCGCCGAGAAAGGCGCACTCGCGATCCTCTTCACCTTTCTCTTGATCATGGCCTACGTCGCTTTCCGCTTCCAGTGGAAGCTCGGCGTGGGCGCGATCGTGGCCGCGCTGCACGACCCGATCATCATCCTGGGATTCTTCTCGGAGACCCAGATGACGTTCGATCTGCCGGCGCTTGCTGCCATCCTGGCCGTCATCGGTTACTCCCTGAACGACACGGTGGTCGTGTTCGACCGGCTGCGCGAGCGTTTCCTGTCGATCCGCAAGGGCACGCCCGGGCAGATCATCGATTCGGCGATCAACGAGACGCTGTCGCGCACCATCATGACCAGCCTGACGACGATGCTTACCGTGTTCGCGCTGTTGTTCTTCGGTGGCGAGATCCTGCGCGGCTTCTCGACGGCGCTCACGATCGGCATCGTGGTCGGCACCTACTCGTCGATCTACGTTGCGAGCGCCATCGCGCTCGACCTCAAGCTGACGGCCCGCGACCTGATGCCCGTGCAGCGGGAGAAGGACGCCGTAGACGACATGCCGTGACCGTGACGGGGCGGCCGCTCATGCGTGACCACCAAGGAGTCGCCCGGTGACGGAACTCGTCTGGGGCGGGTTCCTCGCCCTGTTCCTCACGCTGCTGTTCCTCGACCTGAGCGTGCTGCACCGCGAGGCCGCGGTGCTGTCGGTGAGACAGGCGCTTTTCTGGACGTTCGTCTGGGTCAGCGTCGCGTTCTCGTTCACGTTCGTCGTCTACGGGCTCTACGAGCAGAACTGGTTCGGCTTCGCGGGCGGCATCGGGGTCGACGGCGGCAAGGACGCGGTGGTGCAGTTCGTCACCGGCTACCTGCTCGAGTGGTCGCTGTCGGTCGACAATATCTTCGTCATTGCGCTGATCTTCGCGTACCTGAAGATCCCGACGCTGTACCAGTACCGGGTGCTGTTCTGGGGCATCGTCGGCGCGATCGTCCTGCGCGGCCTCATGATCGCCGCCGGCACGACGCTGCTCGCGCATTTCGACTGGATGTTCTACGTGTTCGGCGCCATCCTGCTGGTTTCCGCGCTGCGCATGCTGCGCGACGACGACGAGGAGCCCGATTTTGGCGCGAGTTTTCCGGCGCGCCTGGTGCGCCGTTTCGTGCCGGTCACCGACGAGATCGACCGTGCGCGTTTCTTCGTGCGCAAGGCCGGGCATCTCTACGCAACGCCGCTGTTCGTGGCACTGATCATGGTCGAGCTCACCGACGTGGTCTTCGCGGTGGACTCCATCCCGGCCATCCTGGCC
>Ga0316622_100004266_pt1 | contig 10463 bp, 7 predicted proteins | sample OWC_Aug_OW2_C1_D_FD_207646 | JGI IMG/M metagenome (GOLD analysis project Ga0316622, IMG submission 207646) | Wetland soil microbial communities from Old Woman Creek delta, Ohio, United States - OWC_Aug_OW2_C1_D5_C | ecosystem: Environmental > Terrestrial > Soil > Wetlands | place: USA: Ohio... | reverse complement strand
CGGTGTCGAGGAACAGGAACTCGTGGCCCAGGACGCCGGGCACGGCCAGCAGGCTGGAGGCGAGGGCCACGCCGATGCCCAGGCTGTACATCACGTCCATGTTCAGGCTGCGGTTCCTCAGGGCCTGGAGGGCGGCGCGGAAGATGGGGATGCCCAGGAAGACGATCCCGGGCAGCGACAGCAGGAGCATGGCCAGGCGCCACGGCAGGGCCGGGTGCTTCAGCAGCATCATGGCGGCCATCAGCGGCAGGCCGGTGGCGAAGCCGACGGCGATGCGCCAGAGCCGCAGGCGGAGATCCTGGGCGCGCGCCTGCTGCTCCCTCTCGCCGGCGTCCCCGGCCAGGCCCAGGAACTGGTAGCCCGCCGCCTCGACGGCCTTCTTCATCTCCTCGAGGCCCGACTGCTTCTCGTCGTACGTCACGAACGCCTGCTCGCTGGCCAGGTTGACCGACAACTCCTTGATCCCCGGGACCTTTTTCAGAGAATTTTCCACCGCCTTGGCGCACATGGCGCAATGCATGCCGCCGATCTTGATCTCGACCTTGCTGTCCGGTTGTTCCTTCTCAGCCATTTTGCCTCCAAATCAGTTATATATTATATATTGGATCATTCCTTTTGTCAGCGATTTTGTTAATTTTTAACCTATCCAGGTTCGATTGCCGCCGCGGCCAGCGCCTTGACAGAAAGCCGTTTCAGGAATAAAATTCTCCATTCCGGAGCGACAGCAGCAATATTTCGCGGGAAAGCGCCAATGAAAAAAGCAAAGAGCTCGAAATCGGTTATCCTGGCCGCCTTCATAGCCAACCTGTTCATCGCCCTGGTCAAGTTCGCCGTGGCCTTCCTCACCTCCTCGTCAGCCATACTGGCCGAGGCCATCCACTCGACCGCCGACACCCTGAACCAGGTGCTGCTGTTCGTCGGCATCAAGAAGGCCGCCAAAAAGGCCGACGAATTGCACCCCTTCGGCTTCTCGGGCGAGGCTTATTTCTGGTCGTTCATCGTGGCCATCATCCTGTTCACCACCGGCGCCATCTTCTCCATCTATGAGGGGTGGCACAAGCTCCACCACCCGGCCCCGGTCGACCACCTGCCCGTCGCGCTCCTGGTGTTGGCCCTGGCCATCGTCGCCGAGGCCGTCTCCCTGCGCGTGGCCTTCAGGAAAATCAACATCGAACGCGGGGAAACCGGCCTGGTCTCCTACCTGCACCAGACGAAGAAGGCCGAACTGGTCGTGGTCTTTCTCGAGGATACCGCCGCCCTGGTCGGCCTGGCCATCGCCCTGGCCGCCCTGCTGCTCGAGCACTTCACCGGCATCCTGCTCTTCGACGGCCTGGCCTCAATCCTCATCGGCGTGCTGCTGGCCGTCACGGCCCTCTTCATGGGCTACGAGACCAAGTCGCTGATCATCGGCGAGGGCGCCGACCCGGCCATGCTGCGCCGCATCCGCCTGCTGCTGCTGCAGGAGGAGAGCATCACCCACGTGATCCATATCCGCTCCCTGCACCTGGGCGCCGACGACATCCTGCTGGCCATCAAGGCCGAGTTCGACCCGCAGCTGAACCCGGCGCAGATCTGCAGCCTGATCAACGGCATCGAGGCCGACATCCGCGGCCACTACCCCGAAGTCACCAAGATCTTCATCGAGCCCGACATCTACCGCAAGGCGTAGCCCCTTCCCCGGAACGAGCGGCCGCCGGGCCGGCAGGGAGTCATTCGTCCAGGTCCGCTTTCCTCCAGGGGCCGAGCATGCTGTAAAGCACCGGCAGCAGAACGAGCGTCAGCAGCGTCGAAGAAATGAGCCCGCCGACCACGACCACCGCCAGCGGCCGCTGGATCTCCGAGCCGGGCCCGCTGGCGAAGAGGAGCGGCGCCAGGCTGAGGATGGTGATCGTCGCCGTCATCAGCACGGGCCGCAGCCGGTTCAGGCATCCCGTCATGACGGCCTCGCCCACGGGCATGCCGCCCTCCTGGAGCTGGGTGACCTGCGAGAGCAGGACGATGCCGTTGAGCACGGCGATCCCGAACAGGGCGATGAAGCCCACCGAGGCCGGCACCGAAAGGTAGAGCCCGCTCAGGTACAGGGCCAGGACCCCGCCGATCAGCGCAAAGGGAAGATTGAGGAGGACCAGCAGCGAGACGCGCAGCGAGCCGAACGTCAGGTAGAGGAGAAGCAGCACCAGGCCGATGGTGGCCGGCAGGATGACGGCCAGCCGGCGCATGGCCCGCTCCTGGTTCTCGAACTGCCCGCCCCATTCGAGGAAATACCCTGGGGGCAGGCTCACGGTGCCGGTGATCGCCCGGCGCGCCTCGGCGACGAAGCCGCCCAGGTCGCGGCCGGAGATATTGCATTCGACCCCGATGCGCCGCAGGCCGTTCTCGCGGCTGATCTGGCTGGGCCCCTCGACCACCGCGATCTCGGCGACCTGGCCCAGGGGCACCCAGGCCCCCGACTGAGTGCGGACGCGAATGGCCTCCACGGCCTCGAGCGAATCCCGCTTGCCCTCGGGGTAGCGGAGCTGCAGGCCGAAGAACTTGTCGCCCTCGTAGATCACGGTGACCGTCTTGCCGCCGACGGCCGCCTCGACGACGTCCTGGACGTCCTCGATATTGAGGCCCTGGCGGGCGATGCGGGCGCGGTCGGCGCGGATGGTGAGGTACGGCTGGCCGCTGATCACCTCGACATTGACGTCCTTGGCTCCGGGGACGCGCCTCAGGATGGCCCCGATATCCCCGGCGCGCTCCTTGAGGATGTCCAGGTCCTCGCCAAAAAGCTTGATGATGAGCTGGGCCTTGGTGCCGGCGACGAGCTCGTCGATGCGGCAGGCGATCGGCTGGCTGAAGGAGACGGCCATGCCGGGAATGTCCTGGACCGCCTCGCGCATGCGGTCGGACAGCTCTTCGCGGCGGCGGGCCGTCGTCCACTCTCCCCGCGGCTTCAGCATGCCGACGTAGCCGGTCTTTTCGACGCCCCGCGCCTCCAGGGCGATGCCGGTCTGGCCGGTCTTGCCCACGATCGTCTCCAGCTCGGGGAATTTCATCAGCCGCGACTCGATGCGGCGGCTCAGCTCCAGCGACCGGGACAGGGAGATACCGGGCAGGAACTGGACGTCCATGTCGAAGGCCCCCTCGTCCATGATGGGCATGAACTCGGTCCCCAGCCGGGGGATCAGGAGAACGGCCCCGGCCAGCAGGGCCAGGGAGATCGCGATAACGGCCGGCTTGCGCCTCAGCGCCCAGCGCAGGACCGGCAGGTAGGCCCGGCGCGCCCCCGAGACCAGGAAGCTCTCCTTGTCGGCGTGCGGCCGCAGCAGGGCATGGCAGAACGCCGGGATGACCAGGATCGAGAGGACCAGCGAGGCCATGAGGGCAATGACGTGGGTGAAGGCCAGCGGCAGGAACATCTTGCCCTCGATCCCCTGCAGGGCGATGATCGGGATGAAGGTCAGGGCGATGATGAGCTCGCCGAAAATGGAGGGCTTGCGAACCTCAAGCACGGCCTTGAGGACCGTGGGGAGCCTCTTGGCGGCGGCTCCCGCATCGCCGAGGTGGCGCTGTACGTTCTCGACCTGGATGATGGTGGCGTCGATGATCATGCCGATGGAGATCGCCAGCCCGCCCAGGGACATGAGGTTGGCCGAGATGCCGGAGAGGCGCATCAGGATGAAGGTGAAGAGGGTCGACAGCGGCAGGGCGAGGATGACGATGAACGCACCGCGGAAGCTGCGCAGGAAGAGGTAGAGGATGAAGATCACGAGGATGGAGCCCATGAGGAGGGCCTCGGTCACCGTGGAGACGGCGCGGTCGATGATCTCGCTGCGGTTGTAATAAGGGGCGATGCGCAGGCCGTCCGGCAGGGCGCCCGAGGCGTTGATCTCGGCGACCCGGCGCTCCACCGCCCTCACGACCTCGCGGCCGTTGGCGCCGCGCAGCATCATCACCACGCCGCCGACGACCTCTCCCTTCCCGTCCTGGACGGCGCCGCCCTGGCGGACCGCCTGCCCGTCCTTCACGGCGGCGACGTCGCGCAGAAGTACCGGCGTGCCGCCAACCGTCTTCAGGACAACGGAGCCGATGTCCTCGACCGACTGCAGCAGCCCGATGCCGCGGACGAGGTACTGCCTCTCGCCGCGCTCCAGGATGTTGCCGCCGACATTGAGGTTGTTGCGGCGCAGCGAGTCGCCAATCTCGCCCAGGGTCAGGTCGTAGGCCAGGAGCTTTTCCGGGTCCACGTCCACGTGGAATTGCCGGATGTAGCCACCGAAGGAGTTGACCTCGTTGACGCCGGGGACGGACTTGAGCAGGGGGGAGATCGTCCAGTCCTGGATGGTCCGCGCCTGGGTCAAGAACGCCGTTTCGTCCGCCGGCGCCCCCGGCCGGGAGCGGACGAGGGTGTATTGGTAGATCTCACCCATGGCCGTGGACACGGGCCCCATCGAGATCTGGACATTGCCGGGGACCTGCTCGCGCGCCTCGATCAGGCGCTCGAGGACCCGCTGGCGGGCGAAATAGGTGTCGACGCCGTCCGCGAAGATGACGGTGACCACCGAGAGCCCCGCCTTCGAGACCGAGCGGACCTGGGTCAGCCGCGGCAGCCCGCGCATGGCGGTCTCGACCGGGTAGGTGACGAAGCGCTCGACCTCGGGCGGCGACATACCCGGGGCGGTGGAGAGCAGCTCGACCTGGATGTTGGTGACGTCGGGGAAGGCGTCGATGGGGATGCGCAGGACCGACCAGACGCCCATGGCGACCATGAACAGGACCCCAACCAGGACCAGGAAGCGCCGGCGCAGCGCTCCGGCGATCAGGCGCTCAAGAGTGCCCATGCTCGTCCTCCATGCTCTCCTTCCGCATCTCGGACTTCAGCAGGAAGCTGCCGGATGTGGCCACCGTCTCCCCGGCGGTGAGGCCGGCGAGGACCTCGACCTGCCCGCCGAGCCGTTGGCCGGTTTCGATCTCGCGCCGGGCGAACCTTCTCTCCCCGGTGAGCACGAAGACGATCGACCGGCCGCCGTCGTCCTGGACCGCCGCTTCGGGGACGGCCAGGGCCGTCCTGCCGCCGCCCCCCTCCAGAACGGCTTCGACGAACATCCCCGCCTTGAGCCTTCCCTCCGGGTTCGCCACCTCGACGCGGCCGGTGACCGTGCGCGTCTTTTCATCCAGGATGTCGCCGACGAGGAGGAGCCTCCCGCGAAAAACCTCCCCCGGGTAGGCCTGGGTCCGGAGCTCGGCCCCGGCGCCCGCCCTCAGGGAGGCCATATCCTCCTCGCGGAGTTGCAGGCTGGCCCAGAGGACCGAAGGGTCGGCCAGGCGGAACAGGCTGGCGCCGAGCTCGACGTGGTCTCCCGCCAGGACGCTGGCTTCGATGACCGTCCCGGCGAAGGGGGCGCGCATTGCCAGCAGCGGTCGCGGCGCCCGGGCCGGCCCGAGGCCATCGACTTCGGCGGCCGTGGCGCCGACGAGGAGGAGCCGCTGGCGCGCGCTGTCCAGGATGGCGCGGGCCGCGGGCGCTTCGGCCGGATCGACCGCGAGACGCTGCGCCCGCTCCATGGCCTGCAGGTACTCGGCCTGCAGCGCCATGAAGTCGGAACTGTAGACCTCGGCCAGGACCTGCCCGGCGCCGACGCGATCCCCGGAGACGGCCAGGACGCGCTCGATGCGGCCCGGAGTGCGCGCCGTGAGATGGGCCAGGCGCCGGGCGTTGAACTCGAGCCCGCCCGGCGCGGTGACCTGCCGGCGGAAGGCAAAGGGCGCCGCCTTCGCTGTGCGGATATCGCCGGCGGCCCACGCGGACGCCGTCAGGGTGATCGAGGCTTCGGCTTCATGCCCGGGTTCCGCCTCGTCGCGGCCTGCGTCGACAGCCTTCTGGCCTCGGCAGGCGCAAGCGATGACAACGAGGGCGAACAGCAGCGCCCGGAAAATGGATCGGGATGGATTTTTCATGGCTTTCTCCGTTAAAGCAATTCCTCCCCGGCGACCTCAAGGTCGGCCAGGGCCAGGTTGTAAAGAAGGACGGCGCGCAGGTGCTCGATCTCGGCTAGGACGAAGGTGCGGTGCAGGTCGAGAAGGGCGTAGGCCTCGGTCTTGCCGTAGCGGAAATACTCGAGCTGGATGCGCAACTCGTCCTCGAGCTCGCGCAGCAGGTCCCGCTCGAAAATCCGCACCTGCTCCTCGGCGGCCTTGGCCGAGGCCAAGGCGCTCTCCAGGGCCGAGCGCAGGCGCCTCTCGCAGGCCACGACGGCGAGCCGGGCGCCTTCCATGCCGGCGCCGGCCTCCAGGGCAAGACCCCGGGCCCCCGCCGGCCGCAGGAACGGCAAGGTCAGGCCCAGCGAGAGGCCCCAGGCGCGGGTGCGGACGCTGGGAAGCGAAAAGCCGGCCAGGAGGTCGGGATGGCGGCTGAGCCCCGCCAGCTTCACAACCGCCGCGGCCCGCTCCTGGCGCAGGATGGCAGCGCGCAGGGAGGGGCTGGACGACCGGGCGCTTTCCAGGGCCGCCTCGGGAGCGGCGACGAGGGGGACAACGGGCATGCCCGACGTCAGCTCCATTGCTTCGCCGGAGGGCAGCGCCAGGAGTTCATTCAGAGCCAACGCCGCCAGGCGCTCCTCCTTCTTCTGCTCGAGGAGCTGGTTGCGCAGGCGGGCCTTCTCGGCCCGGGCGCGGAGGACGTCGGCATAGGCGGCCGCTCCGGAACGGTACTTCGCCTGCAGGTCCCCCAGGAGGAGGTCAAGCCGCCCCGAAGACTTTTCCAGGGCGCGGGCGGCTTCGCGGGCGAAGACGGCCTGCCAATAGGCGCGCCTCACCTGCGCTGACACGGTGCGCTTGACCCGGTCGAGCTCAGCCTCGGCGAGGCGCTCGCCCAGCCGGCCGATCTCCGCCCGCAACGACCGCTTGCCGGGGAATTCGAATACCTGCTCGATCCCCAGGTGGAGCTCTGCCTCTTCGCCCTCCTGTTTCGATCCCGGAAGGGGGATCGCTTCGATGCCGGCGGAGAGCTGGGGCTCGGGCCGAGCCGCGAACTGCAGCGTCCGGCCGCGGGCGGCATCGACCTCGACGGCGGCGGCGCGGACCTCCGGGTTCCCGGCCAGGGCGATCCCTATGGCCTGTTCCAGGGTGAGCCCGTCGGAGGGGGCGGCCGCGCCGGGAAGGCACAGGCTGGCCGCCAGGACGGCCAGAGTTCGGCATCGCCGCCACGGCGAGAAATGGCTGCGGCCTGCCCGGGTGCGTGCCGCGGCAGACCGGTATGGGGAAAATGAATTCATGATTTCCTCCTGAAAAATGGATCTAAAAGAGGATCAGGGGATGGGGCTCAGCAGCGGAGGCGGGAAATGGCGCAAGAAGCGGATGGCAAGGGCGGGGCCGCCCGCGGCATGCCGAATCCCTGAAAGCCGAGCCGAAACGCCGCGCTGGCGGTCCGCGTCGGAACGGTGCCGCCCAGCGCAGCGCGCGAAGCGCCGGGAGGGCGCTGCCATTTCAACGGAGCGGCAAGGGCGGCAGGGGAAACCAGGGGAATATCGATGCACTTCTCCGCGACGCAGAAGATGGCGTGGTCATCGTTCCCGCGACAGGAAGCGACGTCCTGGCGGCAGGAGCAGGAATCGGAAAAGAACTCGACATGGGGGGGCCGGTCGGGCTTGCAGCAGACCACCAGCGAAGGCAGGGAGCCGCTCAGGGCCTGCAGGATGCAGGCGGAGAAAGCCAGCATCAGGCCGCACTGCCGATAACGGGGAATCTTTTTAGAAATCCTCACCGCCTTCGAATGTAGCAAAACCCGCCGGCGGTGTCAAGTCGCTCCGGGACGGTCACCCCCGGCGCGTCATGCCCTTGGCCATCCACTTGCGGGCCAACACCAGGGCGATGGGCGAGACCATGGCGATGAGGGCGTACAGCAGCCACATCGAGCCGGTGCGCATGGGCAGATTCAGCTCCGGCTTGGGGCAGAAATTGGCGACCATGTAGCCAGAGTACAACGAGGTGATGAGCTTGGTCAGGAACCAGGGGAACTGGCCGATGCCCATGTAGAGTCCGGTCTTGCCCTCGGGGGCGATCTCGGCCACCCATTGCAGGAAGCGCGGCTGCCACATGGCCTCGCCGACGGACATCAGCAGGATGAAGAGCAAAAAGAGATAGACGTTCGGTCCCAGGGCCAGCAGGAAGGTGGGCAGTGCCATGACGAAGGTGCCGGCGATCATCATCTTATAGACGTTGCTGCGCGCCGTCAGCGCGGCGATCAGCGGCGAGAGGACAAAGATCAGGATAGGATTGAGGTTGGAGAAGACCTCAAAATTCCGGCCTACGCCGGTGCCGGCGAAGGCCCGGTCCAGGTAATACGGGATGGTCAGCCAGTTATGGGCAAACAAGGTCTGTACCGGGATAAGGACAAAGATGAAAAAGACGAAGCGCACGTCGCGAAAAGGGTGGTCGGGCCGCCGGCGCAGGAATTCCCAGATGGTTCCCAGGAGGGCTAGGGCCAGGAGCGGGACCAGGAGGTAGCCGCTCAGGGCGATCTTTCCCAGTCGGGACAGGACGACCAGCGCCAGCGCCCCCAGGGAAAAGGCCAGCCAGGCGTAAAAAGCGAGCATGGGAACCCGTGCCTCCACCCTTTTTTCAGCCGCGGCGGCCTTGTCATCGGCGGCCCGGTTCTGTTCCGCGGTGTTCATCTCGCGGGTCTCGCGCGCCACGCGCTCGACCGCCCGGCAGTCGACCCTGCGCGTGATGATCAGCAGGGTGAGCAGCGTGCTGAACAGCATGATGGCGGCATAGATCCAGAACACGGCGGTCAGGCCGTTGGGAGGGAACTTCGCTGCGAATGCGTGCCGGGTGTTGGACGACACGAAGCCGGAGAAGAACGCCCCCAGGTTCATCAGGCCGTAGATGACCGCATAGCCGATGGCGGCCGTCTGCGGGTTGGTGTAGCGCTTGACTCCGGCGTAGGCCGCGGGCATGTACAGACCATAGGCGACCACGATCAGCAGCAGGCCGCTGGCCATGACGAAGAACATGGCCGAGCCCATGCCGTTGCCCAGGGAGACACTCCCGGACAAGCCGATCAGAACATAGCCCAGCATCATCACCGCCAGGGAAAGGGCCAGGGAGACGCGCACGCCGATCTTGTCGGAGACGCCGCCGAACAGCAGCATGGCGAAGGTGATGCCGCCGGTGACGCCGCCATAGACCCATCCCGAATGGATATCGCTCAGCATGACGTTTTCCGAGCAGTATTTTCCCAGGACGGTCAAAAGGCCGAAATAGACGAGGCCCTCGAACACGTAGGGGATGTTCACTCCCCACAGCGCCCGCGGCGCCTTCAGGAAGGCTCCGAAGGTCCGGCCCAGTTCGCGCAGCGTGTTCTTGACGGCGGCCGCCAGGCCGGCCGGTTGGTTGTCATTCATGGGGGGGTTCTCCTTTTTTTCCGAGGATGCGCAGGTAGAGGGCGATTCCGACCGCGCCCAGCGCCTCAATGCCGATCATGCCCCAATGGGACAGCGGCTCGACAGGGAACGGGCGGAAGGGCCCGGCAAGCAGGATCGAGGCCAGCAGGGCGAAGGACGGGTAGGCGGCTCTCCGCCCGCGCATGCCCCGGCTGCCGAAGACGATCAGGGCGCTCCAGCCCAGGGCGGTCAGGAACACCAGGCAGGCGCTGGTCATTCCGGCCGACGCCGGACCGGGGCGGTAAAGGAAAAGGAAAAGGGCCAGCGTCAGCAGGGCGAACAGCAGCGGGAAGGCAACGGTCAGCAGTTTCTTCATGCGCGGGAATAATGATAAGAAAAAGGCGGGCGGAAGTCAACGCTCGGGCCGCAACAATGGCATTTCCCCGGCATTTTTACCTCGCGTCCGCGCCGCAGGCGCCTTGTTTACTTTTCGCTTGCATTCGCCTATAATCCCGGCGGAGGTGCACGTGGAAACCTTGAACATTTTGGGCAAGTTCAGCCCCAGGCGCCTGGACAACTTCCCGGCGATCCAGCACAACAACCTGTTCAAGAGAATCCGGGAGAACTTCCACCTCGAACTGTTTCTCAAGGGCGAGCATATGCTGCTTTCGCCGTTCTACACCGTGATGCGCGGCGAGGCCTTCCCCGAGCTGGCGGGCTTCCTCGCCCAGAGCGAGGATTTCTTGGACAGCCTGAAGGACTTCATCGTCGCCACGCTGTTCGCCTACAGCGCCCTGGTCGAGGAGAACGCCAGCTACCTGGCCAGCGAGCAGGACGTCCTCATCGGCCGGCTGCGCTACCGCGACCACGGCCGCTTTGAGATCAAGTTCTACTCTCACTACCAGGACGAGCTGGAAAACGCCTACAACGACAAGATCTATCTCGGCCGCGCCTTCGTCGACCTGAAGAAATTCGAGAAGGAATACCTCGGCCTCCACGAGTTTTTCCACTCCATCCTGGAGCAGAACACCAAGATCCAGGAGCGCGCCATCCACAAGTTGCGCTACTACGACGACTACAAGAAGCCTTACCTCGACG
>Ga0316622_100004265_pt1 | contig 10463 bp, 9 predicted proteins | sample OWC_Aug_OW2_C1_D_FD_207646 | JGI IMG/M metagenome (GOLD analysis project Ga0316622, IMG submission 207646) | Wetland soil microbial communities from Old Woman Creek delta, Ohio, United States - OWC_Aug_OW2_C1_D5_C | ecosystem: Environmental > Terrestrial > Soil > Wetlands | place: USA: Ohio... | reverse complement strand
GCGCCCGGACCCCGCGGCGGGGGGCCGGCGCCAACGAGTCGCACGGCGCGCGCACGACCAGGTGGTGCCCGTCGAGCGCGAACAGGCCGACCAGGAACAAGCCCTCGTAGATCTGGGTGATCAACGGCGTGCTGACACCCTGGGGGTCGACGACAGTCGCCATGTTGAAGGCCATCTCGTGGCCGATCATCTCGCCCGCCACGCGCACGGCCAGCACCACGCCGTGCAGCACGAAGGCCAGCGCCAGGCCGATCAGCAGCTCGCGCAGCGCGAGCGCGACGAAGGCTACAGGGCCGGCCGCTGCGGGCAGCGGCACACCCGTGGCCGAGAAGGCGAAGCAGGCCAGGATCACGATCAGCGCCAGGCGCGCACCCGAGAAGGGCAGCGCCAGCCCGAACAGGGGCGCGGCCAGCACCAGTGCGCTGGTGCGCACCAGGAACAGGCCGAAGGCCTCGATCGTCCCGGGCAGTAGCACGTCGCGTGGTCCTCAGGAGAGCCCGAATGTGTTCAGCTGTTGCAGCACGCGGTGGGCGTAGTCGACGAGCAGCTGCAGCATGGGAGCGAGCAGCAACAGGGCCACTCCCAGCACGGCGAGCATCTTGGGGATCAGGGTCATGGTCTGCTCCTGCACCGAGGTCAGCGCCTGGAACAGGCTGACCGCCACGCCGACCACCAAGCCGACGACCAGGATCGGCCCGGCCAGCAGGAGCGTCGTCACGAGCAGGTCGCGCGCGAGCTCCACGACAGAGAGGTCCAGTTGGTCCACGGCGCCCTCAGCTGGTCACGAACGAGGTCACCAGCGACTCGCACACCAGGTGCCAGCCGTCGACCAGGACGAAGAGCAGGATCTTGAAGGGCGTCGAGATCATCACCGGCGGCAGCATGAACATGCCCATCGAGAGCAGCACGCTGGCGACGACCATGTCGATCACCAGGAACGGCAGGAACAGCAGGAAGCCCATCTGAAACGAGGTCTTGAGCTCGGAGAGCACGAAGGCCGGCACGATCACGCGCAGCGGCGGGCGCTGGCCCGCCTGCTCAGGCTGCCAGCCGGCCATGTCCGCGAAGAGCTCGAGCTCGCTCTGGCGCGTGTTGGCGACCAGGAAGCCCCCGAGCTCGTCCCAAGCGACCTCGCCGGCCTGGGCGAGCGAGAGCGCACCGCAGCGGTAGGGCTGCCAGGCCGCGGCATGGATGCGCTCGGCCACCGGCGCCATCACGAAAGTCGTCAGGAACAGCGCCAGCCCCAGGATCACCTGCGTCGGCGGCAGCTCGTTGGTCGCCAGCGCCCGGCGCACGAAGGAGAGCACGATCACGATGCGCGTGAAGCTCGTGACCGTGATCAGGATCGCGGGCAGGAGCGTCAGGACGGTCAGCAGGATTGCGATCTCGACCGCGGTCGAGAGCCGCCCCTCGTCGAAGCCCGCCGTCAGGCCCCGCAGGTCGTCGGGCGCGTCCACTGTCCCCCCCGCAGCGGGGACGGTCTCGCTGGGCGCCGGGGCCGACGCGTCCGCGGAGGCCGCCGGCAGCTCGGTCCCGACCACGCCGTAGGCGGCTTCGACCGCCGTCTGCGCAGCCGCCGGAGCGGCCAGCAGGCTCGCCAGGGCGAGCGCGAGCGAAGCGAGCGAGGGGCCCCTCATCCCAGGATCCCTCCGCGCTCGAGCCCGGGACGGCCCGCGGGGGGACCCTCGGATACCGAGGACCTCGGCGGGGAGCGCTGCAGGAGGTCGGCGAAGGTGCGCGCCTCGACCGAGGTTGCGCCGCCCGGGCCGCGCGGCGCGAGCTCCTGGTCGAGCTCGCTCAGGAGGCGGACCTCCTTGTCCCCCAGACCGAGCAGGAATGCGCGGTCATAGCAGCGCACGACCGCCACCCTCTGCTTGCCACCCAGCGGGAGCATGTCCAGCACCTGCAGCGAGCGTCGCTCGGCTCGCGCCCTCACCGCGCCAGCCAGGAAACGCCGCGCCGCCCACGCCAGGGCGCCGACCAAGAGCAGCAGGCCGGCGCAGACCAACAGGTAACGGGTCAGGTCGGGGCCCTGCGTCCCGACCAGGTCCGCTGAGGAAGGCGGCACCCGCAGCGCGAGCAGGGTGAGAGCGGGGAGCGAGTCGGAGAGGTGGGCCATCGTGAGCCGCCTCTTTCCCCCGGGTGAGGGGGACGGGGAGGGCGGCACAGGGGGGCCCCATCGACCGCTGGCCCCTGTGGGGAACAACGACAGTCGCAAGTGTCGGATTTTGCAACACCATCTCTGGGAACAGCCTGCCAGCTCAGGTCGCGCCGAGGTCCGGTCGACAGTCCCCCCCCTGCCACCCCGTGGCCCGGCCGGGCGTCGGCCCCGGCCACAACTCCCAAGGCAACCCCATCCGCTCCTCGAACAGATGCAAGACGACCATCAGAGGGTCAACAACTTCCTCTTCAACTGCATGACCCAGGCCGAGCAGGCGCTCGACGGTCAGGACCCCGACCGCATGGCGGAGGCGCTGCGATCGATCCTCCAGGGCGCTTGGCAGCTCCACGATTGGTGCTCGCGCCGGCCTGAGGCAGCGCTGCCCCAGCGCACCCCGGCCGGGACCAGCGCACGGAGCTCCGGGGCCTGCTGAGCCGGTCACCGTCCCCAGCGCAGCCTCCACGGCCTGACCCACCTCGAACGGGACCCCATGACCTCGGCCGGCCAGCGACTCACCCTGTGCACCCTTGTCCCAGACGACGGGCAGCTGCTCCCAGGCTGCCTCGACTCCGTGCGCGGAGTCGTCGACGAGGTGGTGGTCGTCCTGTGCGGGCCGGGCGAGCGGATGCTCGAAGTGGCAGGGGCGTGGGGCGCGCCCATCGTCCGCAGGGCCCAGGCGGACGACCTCGCTGCCGCCCGCAACGCGGGGCTCGCCGCCGTCCGCACGGGCTGGGTGCTCGTGCTCGATGCGAGCGAGCGGCTCGCGCCGGGGTCCGGCCCGGCCCTGCGCGCGGCGATGGCCTGCGGGCGCATCGACTGCGGCGAGCTCGCCCTGCACGAAGCCGACACCCTCGAGGCCCCGGCTGCGGAGGTCGTCACGGGCCGCGCGCGCCGCGCCGAGCCCGTGCTCGTCCCGCGCCTGCTGCGACGGACCGACGACCTCGCCTTCGAGGGCATCGTCGCCGAGGATCTGCGCGCCTGGATGCGTGCTGGCCGTCGGATCGAGACCCTGGAGGCCGACATCATCCACTACGGCGCGGTGCCGGAGCTCCCCGGGTCCCGCGAGCGCGCGCAGCTGCGGCTGAGGTTGCTGGAGCGCCGCTGCGCGGCGGAACCTGCTGATCCGCTGGTCCGCGCCCTGCTCGCCCGCGAACTCCTGCGCGCCGGCGATGAGGCTCGCGGAACGGAGGCGGCGCGGCAGGCCTGGCGTCTGCTCGAGGCCGCCACGCCTGCGCAACGCGCTGAAAGCGATGTCGTTCTGGTGGCCACGCTCCACGCCTTCCGCTCGCTCGCTCAGGGCGACCTCGATCGGGCTGCTGGTGTCCTGGCCAGCGCCTGCGAGTGGAGCGAGACGCACCCCAATCTCGAGTTGCTGGCCGGGGCCCTGATGGAGAGCCTGGCCCTGGGCGGGATCTCCGCCGGAGAGCAGTCCGAGGCCCTGGCAACGGCTCGGGCGGCGTACGAGCGCTGCCTGGACCAGCACGGACGTCCCTTCAGGAGCCAGCCGCTGCCCGGCGCCACCAGTTGGGCGGCGCGGACGCGCCTGGCGACCGTCGACCTCATCTGCGGGCGTCCCGACGAGGCGCTGGCGGGGTTCGAACTGGCGCTGGCCTCCAACCCCCGGCTCGCCGAGGCTCACCTTGGGCGGATCGAGGCACTGCTGGACCTGGGGATGGCGGCCGAAGCCCTCCAGGGCTTGGAGCCTTGGCTCGCCGCAGGCTCCCCGGACGCCTGGACCCTGGCGGCGGCCGCGGCCGCCGCCCTGGGCAGTGCGCAGGATGCCGTCCTCTTCACCGAACGCGCGCGCGACTCGAGCGCGACACTGCCCTGGGCGGGACCCCACCGGCGGCTCCGCCTGCAGGCGCTAGCAGCGCTCGCGGCCTGACCAGCCGGGAACCGCCCAGGCAACCAGGGCGTCCCATAGGCAGATCGATCCGTCCGTGCTGGACTGGATGGGTCCGGCAGGCGGCGGGGAGCGGCGGCGGGGTTGCCGCATCGCCCCCGGGCCAGCATCCCCTCCGGCGCACCCATGAATCCCAGGCCTGCACCGATCTTCTCACCGGCTGGCCTGGCGGCCTGCCTGCTCGCCACCCTGCCGGCCGCCGCTCAGCAGAAGCGCGTCTACATCGCGCCCGATGACCACACGGACTACTTCTGGACGGCGGACGATGCGACTTACGAGCAGGTCTTCCTGGACTCGCTCGACTACTACCTGGCGCAGATCGACGCCACCGCCGGCAATCCGCCCGAGCAACAGGGCCGCTGGAACTGCGACGGCAGCCTGTGGATGTGGACCTACGAGCGCCACAGGCCGCCGGCGCTCTTCGACGACCTGATCGACAAGATCCGCTCCGGCCACGTCAGCGTGCCGCTCAACGCCCTGGCCGTGTCGCTGGGCGGTGCTCCCGCCGAGGTGGTGCTGCGCGGCATGTACTACTCCGGCCGCATCGAGCGCCGCTACGGCCTGCGCTTCCCGCTGGCCTATCTGATGGAGGACCAGACTCATCCGCTCGGCATCACCTCGCTCTGGGCCGGCTCGGGCGCGCGCTGGTCGTGGAAGGGGATCTGCGGTTGCGACTCGCAGATCCCCAGCGCCTGGGACCGCGAGCACGACCTCTACGTGGCGCGCGGCCTGGACGGGGCCGAGGTGCTGATGAAGTGGAACTCGCAGCTGGGCGGCATGATGGGCATGGGCGGCTACGCCGAGGCCGCCGACCCCTTCGGCGTGGTCGACTTCGTGACGACCCAGGCGGCGGGCAACGGCTTCCTGGCGCGCTACCCCTACGACGTGATCGGCTGCTTCGGCCACGGCTGGGACTTCCTGCAGGTCAAGACCGACGTGTTCATCACGGCGGCCCAGACGCTGAGCAATCCCTCGCGCCTCGTCATCGTCTCCAACGAGCAGGACTTCTTCGAGGACTTCGAGGCGACCTACGACCGTGCCATCCTGCCTCGCCAGGCCGTCAGCTTCGGCAACGAGTGGGAGCTGTATGTCCCCTCGCTGGCCGAGACCTCCGCGCGCATCAAGCGCTCCGTGGAGAAGCTGCGTGCCGCCGAGGCGCTGGCGGCTATCGAGAGCCTGTTCGACCCGCTCTTCGCGGCCGCGCGCGAGAGCGATCGCGATCAGGCCTGCATGAACTGGGGTATCTACTTCGAGCACAACTTCGGCATGATCGGGACGCCCATGGGCGCGCCCGGTGTCGCCGGACGGCTCCAGTGGTACCAGCGCCTGGCGGACGAGATCGATGCCTACGTGGACGGGCTCCACGCCGACGGACTGGCAGCCGTCGGCCGCCGCATCCCCGGCGGCGCGGGCACGCAGCGCTTCTTCGCTTTCAACCCGCTGGGCTGGACGCGCACCGACTTCGCCGACTTCCCCTACGCCGGCGCGAGCCCTTTCCACGTCGTCGACGTCGCCACGCAGGCCGAGGTTCCCGCCCAGCTGGTGACGACCAACGGCCCGGTCCGGATCCGCATCCTGGCCAAGAACGTGCCGTCGCTGGGCTACCGGGTCTACGAGGTCCGACCGGGTGCGGGCAGCGCGAGCTTCCCGCCGGCAGCGGTGGTCAACGGCTCGCAGGCCGTGGGGCAGTACTACGCGGCCCGGCTCGAGGACAGCGGCGCGATCTCGAGCCTGGTCGACCGGACCCAGGGCGGCCGTCAGTTCGCGGCCCTGGTCGGCGGCCGCTGGATCAACGACCTGGGAGGCCTGGGGGGCAGCGTGACCGTGGAGGATACCGGCCCCGTCTCCGTGACGTTGCGGGCGGACTCGCCCTCGCCGCGGCAGCACACCACGCGCATGACGCTGTACGCCGGCGTGCGCCGCGTCGACATCGAGAACCGCATCACCGAGAACTTCGACGACGTCCAGACCTGGTCCTTCGGCTTCAACCTGGACTCACCGCGCGTGCACCACGAGGAGGTGGGGGCGCTGCTCGACGCACACCTGGAGCAGGACGGCGGCCACTACTCCGATCGCAACGCGCGCTACGACTGGCTGACGCTCAACCATTTCGCCGATATGTCCGGCAGCGACGGAGCGGGGGTGACGCTCTCCAACGCCGATTGCTTCTACTTCCAGCTGGGCGATTCGACCGTCGAGTCGCTCGACACTTCGACGCCGCGGCTCTCCGCGGTGGCCGGGGGCTGGATCGCCAACGGGCCGCAGGGCCTGCCTTCCCAGGGCGGCGCGACCCATTTCCTGCAGCGCTTCGCCCTGAGGCCGCACGGCGGCTACGACCCGACCGAGGCGATGCGCATGGCCCTCGAGCACCAGAACCCGCTGGCCTGCGGCCCGGTCAGCTCCCAGACGCCGGCCCTGCCGGCCGACCTCTTCTCGGCCGTCTCGATCTCCGATCCGCACGTACTGCTGTGGGCCTTCAAGCCCTCCGAGGAGGGCATCCAGGCCGGACTGATCGCGCGCGTGTGGAACGTGGACGACGCGCCGCACCAGGCCGACCTGCAGCTGGCGCTCGCGCCGATCCTCACTGCCCGTGGCACCACCCATATCGAGACCGACGAGACGATCGAACCGGTCGGACCGGCCGGGCTCGCCGTCTCCGTCGGCGCGCAGCAGATGCGCACCTACCGGCTGCTCTTCGCGCAGCCGACCACGACCTACTGCACGCCCAAGATCAACAGCCTGGGCTGCACGCCCAGGATCTCCTGGTCGGGCACGCCGAGCCTGACCGCAGGCTCGGGTTTCGTGCTGAGCGCAAGCGACGTGCTCAGCAAGGTGCCCGGGGTCTTCTTCTACGGACGCAGCGGCGCAGGAGCCAAGCCCTTCCAAGGCGGGATCCTGTGCGTCGCACCCCCGCTCAAGCGGACGCCGGGGATGAATGCCGGCGGTTCGGGAGCCTGCGGCGGGTTGCTCTCGTTCGACTTCAACACCTACGCGGCGAGCGGCAAGAATCCCGCGCTGGCGGTCGGGGACGTGCTGCACGGCCAGTTCTGGAGCAGGGATCCCCAGGATCCTTTCTCCAGCAGCCTCACCGACGCGATCGAGTTCACGCTGGGGCCCTGACGGTCGGCGCTCGAACGTCGCGCTATCCGGCCACGTCGCAGGACCCGCCGGTCGCTGTCGAGCTGGAGCCCTGCCGCAGCGCTGAGCGGGCCGCGCGCACGCGAGCGATGCGCTCGCGGACCCCCTCCAGGCTTCGGCCGGCGAGATCGAGCGCGACGGCGTTGGAGCGCAGCGTCCGAGCGAGGCCCTGGCGGTCGCAGCGATCGTCGGCCTCGAATGAGGCGCGCAGCGCCTTGAAGCCCGCATCGCAGGCCATGGCCGCCTGCCCCAGCGCGGGAAGGTCACAGTCGCCCGCGTCGAGCAGGCGCATCAGCTCGCGCAGGGAACGCTCGAGCTCGCCCGCAGCCTCCAGGGAGTGCCGCACGGCTCAGGCCGCCCCGCTGGCCGGCTGGCTGGCGTCCAGCTCGACCTTGGTCCAGGCCTCGAGCAGCTTGGACAGCACCGCCCTGGCCGCGGGCAGCTGGTCGGCGCAACGCTCGACCAGCGCGCGCTGCAGGACCGACTCGACGAACAAGTACAGACGCTCCAGGTCGGATGCGACCTGCGGAGCCTGGGGCGCGTCGAGCGCCAGGCGCAGCTCGGTCACCACGGCGTCGGCGCGGCCGACCAGGTGCACGAAACGCGAGCGCGGATCGGAAGGATCCTCCTGCGCGGCGGCTTCGAGGAAACGCAGGGCACCCTGGTACATCAGGCGCACGATCTTGAGCGGAGGAGCGTTCTCGAACGCCTCCTCGCGGTAGGCGCAGGCAGCGGTGCGGGGATCCATGGGGGACTCCGTCAGCGGGCGCTTCAGAGCTGGGAGAGCTTTTCCTGAAGGTAGGCGCCCTGGGCATTGAGCTGGGCCATCAACGTCTCCAGGGCCGTGAAGCGCGCCACGAGCTGCTCCTCGTAGCGCTCGAGGCGGTACTCGCGCTGCTCGATCTGCTTGTCGAACAGCTTGATCTTGGCGTTGATCGACTCGTTGCGGGCGTCGAACAGGCCCTTGTAGATGTGGCCCTGTCCGTCGTCGAAGCGGTCGACCAGCGCGTCGATGGCACGCATCAGGTCGTCGGCCAGGCCGCTGTCGGGCGTCAGGTCGACGTAATACTGGGGCGTTCCGGGCAGCGCTCCGCCGTTGTCGAAGCCGTCCGTGTCGACGAACAGTTCGGCGAAGGCCTCCAGGTTGGCGTCGAGCTTCTCGTCGAAGACCGCGTCATCGATCGCGAGCGTCCCGTCCACGCTCGACTCGATGCCGAGCAGACGCAGCGTGCCGTAGCCCTCGACGTCGCCCTGGATCTGCTCCAGGGTCTGGCCGAACAGTGCGTTGACCAGCGTGCGACGGATGCTGCGCAGGGCCGGGTCGCCGAACAGCTCGCCGCTGGGCCCGCTCTCCTCGCTGTAGCGGCTCTGGCCGTTGAGGAAACCGATGACCTCGTTGTAGAGGTCCACGAACTCCTGCACTCCGGCCTTGATGGCCTCCTTGTCGGGGTCGACCGTGAAGCTGATGGTCGTGACCGGATCGGCCTTGGTGACGGTGATGCCGACGCCCTCGACGACGCCCGAAAAGTCGTTGTCCGAGCGCGTGACCTGGAGCCCGTCGACGTAGGCCACCGCGTTCATCCCCACCATGATGTTGTTCTGGCTCTGGGGGTTGCCGCTGGGGTCGGGGCCGGTGCCGTCGATCATCAGGCCGGCGATCGTGCTCGCCAGGCCGCTGATGCGGAAGTCCGCGCCGGTCTCGCTGCCGGCGATCACCAGCTGCCAGGTCGGCGTCGATTCGGTCCCGGTGTTGACCACCGAGACGCTGAGGGCGCCCTCGACCGCCTCCCCTATCGCGGCGGCGATCTCGTTCAGGCTCGAGGCCGCCTGGGTCACGGTTACGTCGTAGGTCACACCCTGGTAGGTGAACGACAGGCCCTGGCCTTCCCCGCTGGCGAGCGGCGCGTCGGGGTCGGCGACCGGGTCGAAGGCCCAGCGGTCGGCCGTTGCCAGGCTCTCCACGCGCAGGGTGTGCGCCCCGGCGCTGGCGCCCGAGCTGACCGAGAACGAGGCGTAGCCCTCCTCGCTGGGCTGGACGCGGAAGTGCAGGAAGCCCGCCAGGGTGGACAGGTCGCGGGCCTTGTCGCGCAGCCCCTCGACGTGGCCCTTGAGTGTCCCCAACAGGTCGAGCTTCTTCTGCTCGAGCGCCTTGCGCGACTCCAGGACCTTGATCGGTTGGCTCTCGAGCTGGAGCAGGGCATCGATGATGGCGCCCGTGTCCAGCCCGCTGCCGAGCCCTCCGAAGCTGATGCCTCCGACCATGGCGTGAGTTCCTCGCCGGCCCGCCCGCAGGCGCCCGCCGTCTCTCCAGGGTTATCGGGCGAAGCCCGCCGACGCGTTAGCGTCCGGGCCCAGGGAGTCCGGCCAAGGGCCGGCGGGAGGGCAGGCCGTGCCTTGCGGCCCTGCGCGCGGCGCGGCCGGCAAGGCAGCGAGGGCCCCGCCATCGGGCGGAGCCCTCGCTGGGAGCTGCACGCGCTTCCGGAGCTACGGCTCCTGGATCTGCGCGCGCCGCGCGCAAGCTCCTGGATGGGTAGCTGCGGCGCCGCGGGCGCGGCGCCGCCCATCAGGCGGCGCGGGGGGGCCAGCTTGCCGCGCGCCGATCAAGCGAGCAGGTTCAGCGCCAGCTGGGGCTGGACGTTGGCCTGGGCCAGCACGGAGACCGCGGCCTGCTGCAGGATCGTGTTGCGCGTCAGGTCGGCCGTCTCGGCCGCCACGTCCACGTCGCGGATGCGGCTCTCGGCGGCCGTGAGGTTCTCGCGCGTGTTGGCGATCGAGGCGATCGCGCTGTTCATGCGGTTCTGCATGGCGCCCAGCGAGCCGCGGCCGGTCGAGACGGTGTCGATCGCCGTGTCGAGCGCGGCCAGCGCAGCGCTGGCGTTGGCGGCCGTGGTCACGTCCAGGGCAGCGATGCCCAGGGTCGCGGCGGTCGAGTCGACCATGTCGACCGTGATCGTGTCGCCGGCGTCGATGCCGACCTGCAGGTCGATGGAGGCGAGCGAGCCGTCGAGCAGGTTCAGACCGTTGAAGCTGGTCTCACCCGCCACGCGGTCGATCTCGGTGATCAGCTGCTGGAACTCAGCGTCGATCGTGGTGCGGTCGGTGGTGGTGAGCGTGCCGTTGGCGGCCTGCACCGCGAGCTCGCGCATGCGGTTCAAGTTGTTGGAGACCTCGCCCAGCGCGCCTTCCGCGGTCTGGGTCAGGCTCACGCCGTCCTGGGCGTTGCGGCCGGCGACGGCATAGGAGCGGATCTGCGAGCGCATG
>Ga0316622_100004264_pt1 | contig 10465 bp, 9 predicted proteins | sample OWC_Aug_OW2_C1_D_FD_207646 | JGI IMG/M metagenome (GOLD analysis project Ga0316622, IMG submission 207646) | Wetland soil microbial communities from Old Woman Creek delta, Ohio, United States - OWC_Aug_OW2_C1_D5_C | ecosystem: Environmental > Terrestrial > Soil > Wetlands | place: USA: Ohio... | reverse complement strand
GGCTCGACCAGCTTTCAGCCGTGACGCCGGCCTCCTCGGCGAGCTCGCGGCGGGCCGTCGCCAGCGGCTCTTCGCCGGGATCGAGCTTGCCGGCGGGCAGCTCCCAGAGCCAGCCGCCTGCGGCGTGACGGAACTGGTGCAGAAGGCAGACGCGGTCGTCGGTGTCGAGCGCGACCACCGCGGCGCCGCCGGGATGGCGGACGATTTCGAGCTCGATTTCGTGGCCGTTCGGCAGCACCACGCGCTCGAGGTCGAGCCGCAGCACGCGGCCGTCGTAAACGCGTCGGACACGCCCGGTCATCTGCCTGCCCGCGCCGTCAGCGGCCCCCGTCGATCTCGTCGACCGAAGCCTGGCCGGTGACTTCCTTGCGGATGATGGCCCAGGACATGCCGACGCCGAGGATGAGCCCGAGGATCACGAGCACGACCCAGGTCATCGCGGCTGCATTGCCGACGTCGAGCCAGCCCCAGGACGCCAGCATCCAGACCACCGCTGCTGACAGCGCAGCCATCAGGACGAGGCCGATCGTGCCGATTGCCTGCATCATCGATCGCCACAGGAACAGCCAGAGGATCAGCAGCAGGATGCCGATCACCGCCTGCGGCGGGGTCACGGAGGGGAAGCCCTGCTTCACCCAGTGGAAATAACTGAAGCCGGACGGGTTGAACGTCAGGAGAACGAGGGCCAGCGCACCGCCCACCCGCGCGAAGATGCCGCCCAGGGTCACCGTGTCCATTTCGCCGAACTCCCCCAAGACTGGTGGTCGCGATGATATCGGTTCACGCGGCGCTCTACACTCGGGTCCATGGATCGCCCCTGGCTCCTGTTCGTCTCCGGCGCGCCCTGCAGCGGGAAGAGCGTGCTGGCCGGCCGGCTTGCGCGGGACATCGGCTGGCCGCTCTACTCCAAGGACGCCTTCAAGGAACTCCTGTTCGAGACGCTCGGCAGCGGTGACGCGGACTGGTCCCGGCGCCTGAGCCAGGCCGCCTTCGCGCTGCAGTTCGCTGCGGCCGAGGGGGCGGTGGCCGCGGGGACGAGCGTGCTGCTCGAGGGCAACTTCCGCGCCGGGGAGCACTCGAGTCGCCTGCTGGCCGTGCGCGCCCGGCTCGTGCAGGTGGCCTGCACGGCCGCGCCAGGACTCCTCGAGTCGCGGCACCGCGCCCGCGCGACCGCCGGCGCCCGCCATGCCGGGCACCTCGATGCGGCCAGGGAGTGGAACCCGGCCGATGCCGCGCGCCATGCGCCGCTCCCGGTCAAGCCGACCCTGGTGTACGACAGCAGCCCCGGCCGGGATCGCGAATACCCGGAACTGCTTGCGCGCCTCGCCGCGCTCGGCCTGCCCGTCGGGCCGCAACGCGGAGCCTGAGCCCCCGCGGCCAGACCGCTCATCGCGCCTGCGCGTGGTAGAGGTCGTTCGGCATCATGTCGGTGGCGATCGCGAGCGCGGTGACGTGGTCCGGCGTGCCAGTGACTGGATGGATATACAGGTAGCCGCTACACTCGACCCATGTCTCCGGCCGTCTTCGAATCCCTGAACGAGGCGCAGCGTCGCGCGGCCTGCCATGGCCGGCCGGACGCATCCTGCGGCGTGGCCGCTGGCCCGCTGCTCGTCATCGCTGGCGCAGGCACGGGCAAGACCAATACGCTCGCGCACCGGGTCGCGCACCTGGTACTCGGGGGCGTGGACCCGGCCAGGATCCTTTTGCTCACCTTCACCCGGCGCGCGGCCGTGGAGATGACCTCGCGCGCCGAGCGCATCGTCGGCGAGGCGCTGGTCGCCCGCGGCCGCGCCGGCGGGCGCCCCGCGGTGCGGCTGCACTGGTCCGGCACCTTCCATTCGATCGCCAATCGCCTGCTGCGGCAGTACCACCTCTCGGTCGGGCTCGATGCCGCCTTCAGCGTGATGGACCGTGGCGATTCCGCGGATGTTCTCGACGTGCTGCGTCACCAGCTCGGCTTCTCGCGGCTCGCGCGCCGCTTCCCGCGCAAGGACACCTGCCTCGCCGTCTATTCGCACCGGGTCAACACGGGCCGCGACCTCGGCAGCGTCCTGCACGACGACTTCCCGTGGTGCGCGGAGTGGGAGGACGAGCTGCGGGCGCTGTTCCGCGCCTACGTCGAGCGCAAGCAGGCCAACGGTGTCCTCGACTACGACGACCTGCTGCTCTACTGGCACGCGATGGTCGAGGATCCCGCCCTCGCTGCGCGCATCGGCGCTGCGTTCGACCACGTGCTGGTGGACGAGTACCAGGACACGAACAGCCTGCAGGCCGGGATCCTGGGGCGGATCAAGCCCGATGGCTCGGGGCTCACGGTCGTCGGCGACGACGCGCAGGCCATCTACTCGTTCCGGGCGGCCACCGTGGAGAACATCCTGCAGTTCCCGCAGCAGTTCCGCCCGCCGGCTGCGGTGGTCTCGCTCGAGGAGAACTACCGCTCGGTCCAGCCGGTTCTGGACGCTGCCAATGCGCTGATCGGGGAGGGTCGCCGGCAGTACCGCAAGAACCTGCGCGCCGTGCGTCCCGGCGGGTCGCGACCGCGCCTCGTGACGCTGCTCGACGACCGCTCCCAGTCGCTCTACGTGGTCACGCGGGTCCTCGAGAACCGCGAGGCGGGCATGGCGCTCCGGCGCCAGGCCGTGCTCTTCCGCAGTTCGCACCACAGTGACGCGCTCGAGGTCGAGTTGATGCGGCGCAACATCCCCTTCGTGAAGTACGGCGGGCTGAAGTTCCTCGAAGCTGCGCACGTCAAGGACCTGCTGGCCGTGCTGCGCTGGGCCGACAACCCGCGCAACGGCATCGCCGCCTTCCGTGTTCTCCAGCTGATGCCCGGCGTGGGCCCTGCGCACGCTGAGCGCTGTGTCGCCCAGCTCGCCGGGGCCGCCTTCTCCTTGCAGGCGCTCGCCGCCTGCCACCCACCGGCGGCGGCGCGCGACGGCTGGGCCGCGTTCGTCGAGCTCATGACGGGCCTGGCCTCGCCCGCAGTACACTGGCCCGGCCAGGTGGAACAGGTGCGGCGCTGGTACCAGCCGCTGCTCGAGCGGCTCTACGACGCGCCCGCCGTGCGCGCCGCCGATCTCGACATGCTCGAACAGCTGTCGTCGCAGTTCGGCAGCCGCGAGCGCTTCCTGACCGAGCTGACGCTCGACCCGCCCCAGGCAAGTGGTGACCTGGCCGGCCCGCCGCTCAAGGACGAGGACTACCTCGTGCTGTCCACCATCCACTCGGCCAAGGGGCAGGAGTGGGACGCCGTCCACGTGCTCAACGTGGCGGACGGCAATTTCCCCTCGGAGTTCGCCGGCGGGCGGGAGGACCTGCTCGAGGAGGAGCGGCGGCTGCTGTACGTGGCCATGACCCGGGCCCGTCACCAGCTCGACCTGATCGAGCCGCAGCGATACTACGTGACGCAGCAGTCGCGCCGCGGCGACGCCCACGTCTACGGCGCGCGCAGCCGGTTCCTCACCCCGTCGGTGCTGGCGACGCTGGAGCGCGTCGGCTGGGGCGAGACGCCCGCGGCCGAGGCGGCCGTCGCAGACGCGCCGCGCATCGACGTCGGCGGCCGGCTGCGCAGCATGTGGTAGGCCGGGGCCGGCCGGCCCGCCGGGCTCAGCCGCCAGCGGCCGGCTTGACGAAGCGCAGCGTGAAGCGGTCGCTCTCACCGATGGCGAGGTACTTTTCGCGGTCCTTGTCGCCGAGCCTGAGGGTCGGCGGCAGTGTCCAGACGCCCTGCTCGTAGTCCCTGGTGTCGGCCGGGTTCGCGTTGACCTCGCTGCGTCCGAAGAGCCTGAAGCCGACGCTCTCGATGAGCTCGACGGCATAGTCCTCGCGCACGTAGCCGGAGCGCGCCTTGGGATCCTGCGGCTGGTCGGCCGGGGCGCGGTGCTCGACGACGCCGAGGATGCCGCCGGGCTTCAGAGCGGCGAACATCGCCTCGAGCATCGGCCTCGCCGCATCGCGCGGCATCCAGTTGTGGATGTTGCGGAAGGTCAGGACCATGTCGACGCTGCCGGGCGGCACCGCGTTCATGGCGGTGGGATGTTGCAGGGCGACGACTTCGACCTTGCCGTAGATGTCGGGCCGCGCGTCGAGCTTGGCGCGGAAGGCCTTCAGGCTGTCCTGGATGAACCTGTTGTCGATCGCCGGGTCCCAGGTCGCGGCGATCAGGCGGCCGCGCTCGCGCAGCACCGGCGCCAGGATCTCCGTGTACCAGCCGCCGGCGCCGGGCCAGATCTCCATCACGGTCATGTCGCGCTCGAGCCCGAAGAAGGACAGCGTCTCCTTCGGGTGGCGCCACACGTCGCGCTCGGCGTTGCCGGCGGCGCGATGATCGCCGGCGATGGCGGCATCGATCAGCGCGGCGGTCGTGGCATCGGTCACCGGCAGCGCAGGCTTCTCCGGGGCGGCCGCGCAGCCGGCGAGGATCGCGGCGGCAAGCAGGGCAGCGGTGAGCGGAACTAGACGTGTGGCGGACATCGGGCGTGGCCTCCTTGGCTTCAGGGCCCGGACGTCCGGGCACGCAGGCGCCGACGATACAAGAACCGCCCGGTGTGCTCCACCGCGGGGCGCTTCAGGCCGGCAGCTCCGCGACGACGGCGAGCTCCACCAGCGCCTCCGGAAAGAACAGCCGCCGCACCTCGACTGCAGTCGCGGCCGGTGGCGCGGCCCCCGCGCGCTCGTAGAAGGCGTCGCGGACGTGGGCGGCGCGGCCGAGCCACTCGATGTCCGTCGTGTAGGCGGTCTCGCTGACGACGTGCAGGAGCGAGCAGCCGCAGGCGGAGAGCGCGCGCTCGAGCCGCAGGTAGATGTTGCGGATCTGCGCTTCCATGTCCCCCGCCCCGACGACCATCATGCGTTCGTCGATGGAAGTCAGGCCCGAGAGGTAGAGCGTGCCGTTCGAGCGCACGGCAGCGCTCAGGTTGAAGCGCTCCTCGATCTCGCGGTTGACGCGGACGACCTGGTCCCAGCGCGCCACGGCCGACTGCCCGCGGTCAGTGACTGGCGCCGCCCTGCGGCTTCACCATCTTCTTGAAGTAGGTCCAGCTGGTCTCGTTCGGGCGCGCGTCGTCGCCCGGCGGCGGCTCGCGGTACGCGGGATAGTTCGCCGCGATCTCCTTCTTCATCACCTCCGGCAGGCTGTCCCAGCTCGCCAGCTTGACGCCGGCAGTGTGGAAGTACACCTCGCCCGGCCGGCCGCTCATCTGCATCCAGGGCAGCCAGCTCGAGACGCGCACCCAGCCCACGCGCGTGTCGGCGGAGGGCTTGCTGGCGTCCAGCAGGTCGTCGAGGTCGCCCATGAAGTTGAACATCTCGGTGGCGTGGTAGAAGCCGCCAACGTACTTCTGGTAGTCGCCCGCCAGCGGGTTGGTGTAGAAGAGCGGGATCGTCAGCGTCTGCCACCAGCGGTTGCCCTCGGTCGAACCAGTCCAGGAGAGCGGCTTGCCGTCGCGGCCGACGGCCCACGACGTGCTGTTGACCGGGTCGTTGGCGACGTGCAGAACCTCGACCTCCTCGCCGGTCCACGGGTTGGCCCACTTGCGTGCGACCTCGCCGCTCTTCGGGTCCAGGTAGAGGAGGATCTCGCGCGACACCAGCTTGTAGCCGGTGCCCTTCACGGGGTCCGTCACGGTGACGCAGCGGCGCGTGTTCATGCCCTGTACCTTGAACAGCAGGCGGTCGCGCTCGCCCTCGACGCGGCTGTACATGTCGCCGTGCCAGTAGTAGGTCACCGGCTTGCCGTCCTCCAGCGAGCATTGGATCTTGCGGCTGGCCACCAGCGCGCCCTGCGGGCTGGAGAGGTCGATGCGCGGCGGTTTCGCCTTGGTGGCGAGCGCGGCAGGGGCGGCGAGCGCCAGGCAGGCGGCCACCGTCAACGACGCGAGCCGCGGGTTGATCGTCATGTGTTGACACTCCTTGGCAAGGTCCGGACCTGCGGCCCGCACGCCGGGCGGGCCTCCAGCGCGAATCCTAACCGGGCCGCACGGACGCTGCACGGACGCGTTCAGCCACCGACGTCGGGCTCGAGGTAGGTGTAGCCGGCCAGTTCGCTCTCGTAGAAGCGCTTCAGCGCCTGGCCTTCTGCCACCGACAGGCGGCCGTCCCGCATGGCGCGCTCGCAGTCGCGGGCGAAACGGGGATAGAGCTCGTCGGTGTCGTACTGCATGTAGCCGAGCACCTTGTTGGCAGTGTCGCCCTTGAGCACTTCCTCGATCCACCAGCCGTGGGCCTCGTCGAGGCGGATGTGCACGACGTGGGTGTCGCCGAACAGGTTGTGCAGGTCGCCGAGCGTCTCCTGGTAGGCCCCGACCAGGAATGCGGCGAGGTAGTAGTCCTCGCCGGCGACCGGCTCATGCAGCTCCAGCGCGCGCTTGACGTCGCGCTGTGAGACGAACCGGTCGATCTTGCCGTCGGAGTCGCAGGTGATGTCGGCCAGCACGGCGCTGCGGTCCGGGCACTGGTCGAGGCGGTGCAGCGGCATGATCGGGAACAGCTGGTCGATGGCCCAGGCGTCCGGCAACGACTGGAAGATCGACATGTTGCAGAAGTAGGTGTCGGTCAGGACTGCGTCCAGGCCCTCGAGTTCCTCCGGCAGCCGGGTCAGGCGGCGCGCCACGTCGCGCACGCGTGCGCAGGTGGCCCAGTAGAGGCGCTCTGCGAGCCCGCGCATCTCCAGGCTCAGGTAGCCGAGGTTGAACATCTGGTGGACCTGGTCGCGGGCCTGTTGCGCGTCGTGCCAGCACTCCACGAGCCGTCGCTCGCTGACGGATCCCCAGGCGTCCAGCAGGTCCTGCACGGGCGGCGGCAGTTCGGATTCGCCGTGCCGGCCCCTGGCCAGGTCGTCGTCGACGCGGAAGCGGTCGAGTTGCATCGTGCCGAGCACGTTGAAGACCAGCACGCTGTGGTGGGCGGCGATGGCCCGTCCCGACTCGCTGATGATCGTCGGGTGATCGATGCCGCGCGCGGCGCAGACGTTCGCGACGCGGTACACGACGTCGTTGGCGTACTCCTGCAGGGAATAGTTCATCGACGACTCGAAGTTGGTGCGCGAGCCGTCGTAGTCGACCGCGAGGCCGCCGCCGACGTCGATGTACTCGACCCCGGCGCCCAGCCGCCTGAGCTCGGCGTAGACGTGCGCCAGCTCGCCGACAGCCTCCTTCACCCGGCGGATGTCGTGCAGCTGCGACCCGGGGTGGCAGTGCACGAGCTTGAGGCAGTCGAGCATGTCGTGCTTGCGCAGCACCTCCACCAGCTCGAGGAGCTCGGTCGTGAACAGGCCGAACTTCGAGCGGTCCCCGGCCGACTCGCGCCATCGGCCCGCGCCCTCCGAGGCCAGCTTGACGCGCACGCCGATGCGCGGCCGCACCGAGTATCTCTCGGCGTGCTTCAGCACGTAGGCGAGCTCCGAGAAGTTCTCGATGACCGGGATGATCGTCCGGCCGAGCTTGGAGGCGAGGATCACCGCCTCGATGTAGCTGTCGTCCTTGAAGCCGTTGCAGATGATCAGGCGGTCGGGCGCATCCTCGGTCATGGCCATGACAGCCAGCAGCTCCGGCTTGGAGCCGACTTCGAGGCCGAAGCCGAGCGGGGCGCTCCCGCGGTAGACCTCCTCGACTACCAGGCGCTGCTGGTTCACCTTGATCGGGAACACCGCGGTGTAGCGGCCGCGGTAGTCGTTCTCGGCCATCGCCGCCGCGAACGCGTCGTGCAGGGTGCGCAGGCGGTGATGCAGGATGTCGGAGAAACGCAGGACGACGGGCGCAGTCAGGTCCCGCGCCTTCAGCTGCTCGACGACCTCGTACAGGTCGATCTCACGCTCGGGATTGCGGTCGGGACGGACGACCACGTGGCCGGCGGCATTGATGTGAAAGTAGCCGCCGCCCCAGGCATGGACGGAGTAGAGCTCGAGCGAGTCCTCGATGCTCCACCCGGCGCTGTTCCTGGGCCTGATCGCGACATTCACTCTGGCGGTTCCCTCGGGGTCGGCGCGGACGATACCAGATCGACCTGCGATGTAAACCTCAGGCGGGGCCGCGCGCGACCGGGCGGCCGGGATCGCGGATCCACTCGCTCCAGGAGCCGGGATAGAGCCGTGCGCCGGCGAGCCCGGCGTGCTCGAGGGCGAGCAGGTCGTGGCAGGCGGTCACGCCGGAGCCGCACATGCACACGGCCGTGGACGGGTCGCGTCCGGCGAGGGTCGCCTGCCAGCGCTCGAGCAGCCCGGCCGGGGGCAGGAAGCGCCCGTCCGCGCCGAGGTTGCGCGGGCATGGATGGTTCACGGCCCCGGGAACATGCCCGGCCACGGGGTCGATCGGCTCGGCCTTGCCCTCGAAGCGGTCGGGTCCACGGGCGTCCACCAGCAGGCACGAGCGGTCCGCGAGCCGCGCCTGCAGTTCCTCGACGCCAATGGCCCTGTGCGGGCGCAGCATCGGCACGAAGTGCACCGCCTGGCGCTGGGCGACGGACCGGTCGAGCGTGCCGCCGGCGGCGACCCAGGCGGGCAGGCCACCATCGAGCACTGCGACCCGGTCGTGCCCCACCCACCGCAGCATCCACCAGGCGCGCGCAGCGAACATGCCGGATGCGTCGTCGTAGACGACGACCTGCGTGGCTGGCGTCACGCCCCACCGGGAGACCGTGGCCGCGAAGGCTTCGGGCGATGGCAGCGGGTGGCGTCCCGTCACCGGCGTGATGGGGCCCGCCAGGTCCCGGTCGAGGTGCACGTAGAGCGCGCCGGGCAGGTGCCCCTCGCTCCAGGCCCGTTCACCGCGACCCGGGTCGGACAGTTCGAAGCGGCAGTCGAGCACGAGCCAGCCGGGATCCGCGAGGTGGCCCATCAGGTCGGCAGGTCGCACGAGGGTCGAGAACATGGCGCGTGCATTCCGGTTGCGTGACAGACGCCGGGCAGTCTAGCGCGGTGGATGCAACCTTTTCGGGGGGTCGCGCATCTGAGGGAACATGAGCAGGACGGGTGACGCCGATCGGGAAGGGCAGCCGGGGCGCGAGGAGCGCGGGTTCTGCCGCCAGTGGCCGGAGGTCAGCGCGAGCGAGCGGGCCTTCTGGCGTCGCGCGGTGGCAGAGGAGCGCGAGCGCCTCGTCCTGGCCGAACGACAGGCCACGCCCGCCACACGACCCGGCCTGAACTGAGTAACCCGGTGCGATGAGGCCGCGAGTCTGCCCGTTCGGGCCGGCCCGGCGCCGGCTTCCCCCTGTCCCTGGTGTCCCGGCCGGCCCGCTGCGGTCGTCCCCGGCGCCAGGCGACGGGTCGATGGGGTAAATTACGGCCCGGCCTGGCGGCACCGACCTTTACTGCAGCGACGGCCGCCGCCGTTCCACCCAACGACCCGGAAGTAACCCGATCATGACGAGCCACAAGGTCCACTGCCATTTCCCCGGCCGCCTGCTGTTCATCGGCTTCGGCAGCATCGGGCAGGGCGTGCTGCCCCTGGTGCTGCGCCACATCGGCGGGCTGTCGCCCGACCGTATCACCATCGTCACGGCAGACGATGCGGGACGGGAGGAGGCGGAGCAGTTCGGCATCCGCTTCATCAATCATCCGCTGACCCGCGAGAACTACCGGCACGTGCTCGAGCCGCTCGTCGGGCGGGGCGACTTCGTCCTGAACCTCTCCGTCGAGGTTTCGAGCATCGCCCTGCTCAAGCTGTGCCACGACAAGGGCGCGCTGTACCTCGACACCTGCATCGAACCCTGGCCGGGCGGCTACAACGACCCGAACATCCCGGCGAGCCGCCGCACCAACTACGCGCTGCGCGAGGAAGCGCTCGAGTTGCGCAAGTCCCACGCCGGCGGTCCCACGGCCGTGCTCACCCACGGCGCCAACCCCGGCATGGTGTCTCATTTCGTCAAGCAGGCGCTGCTCGACATCGCAGCCGACACCGACGTCGAGGTCGAGGAACCGGCGAAGCGCGAGGACTGGGCGGCGCTGGCGCACAAGCTCGGGGTCAAGGTCATCCACGTCGCCGAGCGGGATACGCAGGTTTCAGACCGCCCGAAGATGCCCGGCGAGTTCGTCAACACCTGGTCAGTGGACGGCTTCATCAGCGAGGGCAGCCAGCCCGCCGAGCTCGGCTGGGGCACGCACGAACGGCACTTCCCGCGCGACGGCCGCCAGCACGACTTCGGCCGCAGGAATGCCATCTTCCTCGGCCAGCCGGGCTGCGCCACACGGGTGCGCACCTGGACGCCACTCGCCGGCCACTTCCACGGGTTCCTGATCACCCATGGCGAGTCGATCTCGATCTCGGACTACCTGTCGGTCAAGCAGGGCGAGAAAGTCGTCTACCGGCCCACGGTCCACTACGCCTATCACCCGTCGGACAACGCGGTGCTGTCCGTGCACGAGTTCTGCGGGCGCAACTTCCGCGAGCAGCCCACCAAGCGGATCATGATGGGCGACATCACCGACGGCATCGACGAACTCGGCGTGCTGCTCGCCGGGCACAAGAAGAAC
>Ga0316622_100004263_pt1 | contig 10465 bp, 5 predicted proteins | sample OWC_Aug_OW2_C1_D_FD_207646 | JGI IMG/M metagenome (GOLD analysis project Ga0316622, IMG submission 207646) | Wetland soil microbial communities from Old Woman Creek delta, Ohio, United States - OWC_Aug_OW2_C1_D5_C | ecosystem: Environmental > Terrestrial > Soil > Wetlands | place: USA: Ohio... | reverse complement strand
GGTCAACAGCCGGGCCGTGAACGCCCCCATCCCCATCACGGCCACCATCACCGACAACGCCGGTGTGCAGGGGGCGATCCTCTTCTACCGGCCGACAGGGGGGACCAGTTACGCCTCCCTGCCGATGACGCAGTCCGGCGCCACCTACACTGCCACGATCTCCGGGAGCGCCGTTACACCCCCGGGCGTGCAGTACTACCTGGAGGTTCGCGACACCGCGAACAACCTCGCGCGCGCCCCGACCACCGCCCCGGGCACGCCGTACAGCGTGGTGGTGGGGACCAGCGTCTTCACCGATGACCCGCTAGTCGCGCGGAACACCCCCGTCAAGGCCCTCCACGTCACCCAGCTCCGGACCGCCATCAACAATCTCCGGGCGCGGTGTGAGTGCGGCCTCGGAGCGTTCCCGTGGACAGACCCCAGTCTCGCCCCGCGCACTACGCCCGTGAAGCGGGCCCACCTTGCAGAACTCCGCACGGCACTGGATGAGGTGTACGCCAGGAAGGGGAAGAGTCACCCTCCATACACGGACGCCGCCATCACGGCGGGCCAGACGGTGATCAAGGCAAGTCACCTGAACGAGCTGCGGACCTTCGTGCGAGGCCTGGAGTAGGACTTCTTAGCCTTATTCACCACGTGGTGCGGGTGGGGTCCGCTGTCTTCGTCTCCGGGACCATGGCCACCGATCCTAGCGGGATGATCGTGGGCCTCGGGGATCTCAAAGCCCAACGGAATATCGCAAGCCTGACCCCATCTTGCAGGGTGCTCAAAAAGGTCCAGCTGCAAGGCGGCGACACCCATCCTGCGGATGGGTACCCGCCGAGGCGCGAGGCGTACTCGGCCCGTACGCCGCAGCGCCGCGGGAACCCTCCAACGCAGCAGATGGGCCTTTTTTCAGCAGCCTGCTCAGTCGCCTGCGCCGGCGTCCCGCACGACCCGGAGCAAATAGTCCCGACTCTCCTTCGTCGCCCGCACCGGACGGTCCGGTGCGTAGATCTCCAAGACGGCCGCGCCGGGCATTTGGGCGATGAAGGGGGCGAGCGGGCAGAAGTCCGCGCGTCCCTCGCCGAGCGGCAGGTGCTCGCTTACTCCGGGGGTTCGCCCGTCATTCAGGTGCATGTGCACGATCAACTTCCTGAGCACGCCGAATTCCTCGGAGAGGCCGGCGCCGATGTAGGCATGGCCGGTGTCGAGATTGACCCGAATATTCTCCCGCGCGGCGCTCCCGATCAGCTCCGCCAGGATTTCTGCCGTGGGCGCAACGGAATGGCGGACATGGACTTCGTTCTCCACGGTGAGCGTCAGGCCGGCCTCCCGGCAGAGATCGCTCCATTCACCGTAGGTGTCGACGGCTCGCTTCCTCGCCTCCGCGATCAGCGAGTCCCGGTGAAACCGCCTCACCTCGAAGGGGATCCTGTGGCGCTCCAAGGCGAACAGGGTATGCACGACGCCGGGATGGATGCCGACGACCGGACTGCCTAGGCGGACCGCGATGTCTAGGAGCCTGCGAAAGATCTCGCGGTCTCGCGCTCGTGCCTCCGGCTGGTCCGTGGCGGGGTTGAGGCTGTCCGGCGCGTGCACGCTATAGCCTATCCCCCCGCTCTTCCCGATGCTGGCGAGCTCCCGGATGATCGATGCGGACACCGTGGTCGGCCAGAATCCGAGGGGTGCGGCCTCCAGTTCGATCCCGGCGAATCCCTCCTCGGCCGTAAACCGCGCCGACTCGACGACATCCATCACGGGAAACAGCGTCCAGTTACAGGTGTAGATGCGTGGTGTCGGCATGGGTGGCATCCTGGCTAGCAAGCTGCTAGCCCGGAGAATTCACGGGAGTGCTCGTGAATTCCCCGGGCTAAATGAGCCAATGACCAATGCTGCAAATCCCAATGGGGGGGGAATGCGTGTCATGCGCTGTCGCAGCCCGTCAGACGGATGTCTTCCCTCTAGGTCATTGACAGTCGCTGTTTGGGATTCCGCCGCGGGCCGCGGCTCCCGGGCCCGCCCGCCAGGGTCGCCCCGGCGGCCAAAACGCCGACGCGCGCCCAAGCCGGCCCGCGGCGCTCGACCCAGTGGTTCAGCCCCATGACGGCGAACACGATGAGCAGGATGGTGACGCTGATCGCGCTGGCCGCGCCATAGTGCCCGGCCTCGGCCGCGTCGAAGATCGACACCGACGCCAGCTTTTGCGCCGGGCTGACCAGGAAGATCACCGCCGACAGCGTGGTCAGCCCGTGCACAAAGACGTACAGGGTCCCCAGCACCAGGGCATGGCGCATGACGGGTAACGTGACCCAGGCAAACCGCTGCCACAACGATGCGCCCAGGGACTCGGCCGCCTCGTCGATCGCTGCATCGTACCGCTGCAGCAACGCGCGGCCCGCCAGGTACCCGACGAACATGTTGGCGAACAGGATGTTCAGCACCAAGATCCAGGGCGTGCCGGTCAGCGCCAGGCTCTTCATGCCCAGCGGCAGGTTGAAGGCGACCACGTAGCCGACCCCCAGGATCACCCCCGGCAGGATCGCGGGCAAGAGCACGACGAAGCCCAGGATGTTGCCTCCCAGCGGGCGCGTCCGCTCGATCAGGTACGCCAGCACCGCGGCCAGCATGCCGCCGATGGGCGCCGCCAGGCCCGCCACCTTGACGCTCTCCCAGACCACGGCCACGCCGCGATACTCGGAGACGAAGCCCGCGACGCCTCCCGTCGTGTACCAGGCCAGGGTGAAGCTGTGATCGATCCGCCAGATCTTCACGAACGAGGCGAACACGATCGCCCCGTACAGCAGCATGGTCAGCCCGACGACGCCCCACGCCACGGCGTTCAGGCCAAGGCGGGCCGGCGCCGGCACCGGTAGCTCGGGCGGCGCGCCGAGTGCCGACGCGAACCGCTTTCGCCGCCCCAGCCGCTCGATGATCACGTAGATCGACACGGCCGGCAGGATCATCCACACGGCCAGCGCCGCCGCCAGTCGCGTGTTCTGGAATCCGGTCATCTCGTCGTAGAGGATGCCGGCCAGCACGGGGATGTCCTTGCCGATGATCAGCGGATTGCCGAAATCGGTCATGATCAGCATGAACACCAGGATCAAGCTGCGCACCATCCCGGGCTGGGCCATGGGCAGGCTGACACGCGTGAAAACCTGCCAGGCGCCGGCGCCCTGGCCGGCTGCCGCCTCCTCGATCCGGCCATCGTGTTTGGAGAGCACATTGTCCAGCAGGATGAAGGCGTGGGGGACGTGGCCGAGGACCTGGGCGAGGATCACCCCGCCCCAGCCGTACAGGTTGGTCACATCGGCATTGATCCAGCCGAGCGTGTCCTGCAGCAGACCCTTGGTCACCGCCCCGTTGCGCCCGAACAGGAGAATCGACGAGGTGGCGATCATCACCGGCGGCGACACCAGCGGGATCAGTGTCAGGTATCGCACCAGGTGGGGCAGGGCGATGGCGCCGCGATTGATGCCGTAGGCGACGGCGAAGCCGATCGCGGTCGTCAGCACCGCCACCAGGCTGGACAGGATCACGCTGTTGCGGAACGCCTTCTGGAGCCGTGCCGAGGTGAACACGGCGGCGTAGTGATCGAGGCCGTAGCCCACGCGGGTCCCTTCGCGGAGCTGATCAAACGCCTCTGGGGTCAGCTTGTCGCGTAGCCGGAAGGCGAGCGGGATGCGCTTGTGCAGCGTCGTCACCGCCAGCGGGTAGATCGCGTCGAAGCGCTGGCGCTCGGCGGCGTCCATCGCGCCCAGCGCCGCCTCGGCCGCCTGGGCCTGGGCATCGAAGGGGGCGCTGCGGTCCCACGGCACCCGGCGGCCGAGCAGCTCCAGGCTCGCGGCAATCGCCGCGGTGCGCTCCTCCGGCTTCAGGGCCGCGAGCCAGCGCGCCATTTGCCGCTGACGGTCGCCGGGCTCGAGCTGGTCGAGCGCCCGCCCCGTCATTCGCGCCAGATCAGGCAGGGGGATGGGGCCGGCGAGACGCACGCTCTCGAAGAGCACCATCCCGATGGGCAGCGCAATGAACACAAAGAGCAGCAGCGCCACCGCGACCGTCGCGGCAGAGGCGGGCGGGCGCCGCATGCCAGGCCTCATACCGGATGACCGTTCTGGGCGGGCAGGAGGATTGGGGCACCCGGGCGCACACTCCACGTGACCGGATCGTCCGGGCGGACGCCCAGCGCCAGCCACTCGTGGGTCGGGACGTCGACGATCAACGGCTGGCCCCCCGCCAGAGACACGTGGGCGCGCACCGTCGGCCCGGTGAAGCTGATGGCGGCAACGATCCCTTTCCCCCCGGCCGCCTGCCCATCGTCGCGCCGCAGCGTCACATGTTCAGGGCGAATGCACACCACCACGGCCGCTGCGGCCCGCAGCGCCTCGGGGACCGGCGCCTCCAGTTGCACGCCGTCCACCTCCACCCGGGTCTCGCCCAGCGGGCGGCCGGGCAGCATGTTGCTGGTCCCCACGAACTCGGCGATGAAGCGCTGCTGCGGGCGCAGGTAGATGTTCATCGGCGCGTCCACCTGGAGCAGCCGACCGGCATCCATCACCGCCACGCGGTCGGCGATGGACAGGGCCTCTTCCTGGTCATGCGTGACGTACACCGTGGTGACCTTCAGGCGGTCCACCACGCCGCGGATCTCGTCGCGCAGGTGGGCGCGGATCTTGGCGTCCAGCGCCGAGAGGGGTTCGTCGAGCAGCAAGATCGACGGCTGGATGGCCAGCGCCCGGGCCAGTGCCACGCGCTGCTGCTGGCCGCCCGACAGCTCGTGCGGATAGCGATCCTCCAGGCCCCGCAGCCGGGTCAGGTCGCAGAGCTCGGCGACGCGCTGGGCGATCTCGGCCTTGGGCCGATGCCGCACGGCCAGGCCGAAGCCGATGTTGTCCGCCACGCTCTTGGTCGGAAACAGCGCGTAGGACTGGAAGACAAACCCCACCTCGCGGCGGCTCGGGGGCAGCAGATCGACCCGCGCGCCGTCGGCCAGCACTTCGCCCGAGTCGGGCCGCGTGAATCCGGCCATGATGCGCAGGAGCGTGGTCTTCCCGCAGCCGCTGGCGCCGAGCAGGCACACGAACTCGCCCGAGGCAATGTCCAGCGACACGCCATCCACCGCCGTTACCGCACCGAAGCGTTTGGTGATGTTGCGCAGCGTGATGTGTGCCACTCTTTGGCCTCTTCCCCGACCCCGGCCCCATCCGCCCCGCCCCCCCGCGCCGGGAGGGCGGCCCGCGGATGGCTCGCCGCTACTTCTTCTCGTACCGGGCGGCCCAGTCGCGCTTGAAGGTCTCGGCGTCGATGGGCTTCTTCATCTTCCACATCTTCACCTTCTTCAGGTCCACGTTGGTGACCCCCGGCGCGGCGCCGATGCCGACGAACGGGGCGAAGGCTTTCCCGGCCACCGGCCCGAAGAGGAAGTCCAGGAACAGCTTGCCCTCCTTCGGATTCGGCCCCTTGGCGACCAGTCCGGCCCCCTCCATCACGTTGGGCGAGAGTCCGCCGTACACCATCTCGATCGGCTGGCCGGCGCGGACCTGCTGGATGATCGCCGTGTCGTAGGTGAGCCCGATCGCCACTTCACCCGCGGCGGCCGCACGCGCCGGCGCGCTGCCGCTCGACTGATACTGGAAGATGTTCGCGTGGAGCTTGTCCAGGAACTCCCAGCCGAACGCGTCGTACATGGTCATGGCTATACTCAGCCCCGTGCCGGATTTGGTGGCCGCCGCCACGCTGATCATGCCTTTGTACACCGGCTTGGTCAGGTCCTCCCAGGTGGCCGGCACGGGGAGGTTCTTCTCCTTCAGCAGCTTGGTGTTGACCGCCATCGCCATGATGGTGGCGTTGTGCGCGATCCAGAATCCATCCGGATCGCGGAAGTTCTCGGGAACCGTGACCCCCTTGGGCTCGTACGGCTCGAACACGCCGGCGGTCTTGAGCTGGTTCAGCGCCACATCGTTGATCATCCAGATCACGTCCGCCTGGGGATTCGCTTTCTCGGCGATGGCGCGCTGGACCACCGGCCCGGTGGACAGGTTGATCGCCTCGACCTTGATCTGCGGATGGGTTTTCTGGAAGGCCTCCAGGATGACCTTTTCGATCTCCGGATTGCTGGCCGTGTAAAGCACCACCTTCTGCGCGGTGGCCGGCGCGGCGGGCAACGCCAACGCCAGCACACCCGCTAACATGCCCAGCCCGATCCAGCCTTTTCGCCTACGGTCTCCCTTCATCGTCTCTCCTCCTCGGGTCCGCTGCTCTGCCTCCTCATTCAACTCGAAAACGGGGTATTGTCCTCGACGCCTGTTACAATTTCGTGTCAGCCGATGGAGCGCTCGGTCGGGGCCATGTCAGACCAGACTTTACCCCAATACCGGCGGGATGGAAACCGCCCTTCTACTCCAGCTCCGCCATCAAACATCAGCCGTTCGCCTTTCCGCCAGAACGCGCAACCCTGGAAGCCCGATCTGAGAGCCGCGACGGAGTCTGGAGCCCCACCTCTTCTCCGAATCCCGGGGAAGATGATGCGCAGGCCGCTCGAAAAGCGGACGCGGTCGAGGATCTCTCGTCGGTCAGGGGCTCATCCGGCCCGGAGGATGCCACAGCGGACGGGCGGCGGCAAGCGCATTCACGGAGTTCCGCGGACGGTCCCTCCATGTGCTCGGGGTTCGCCGGAGCCCAGCCGGCTCGCCCCACTTCCCGATTGACAGCCGTGTCCGGTGCACCGGATACTCCACCCCGACGCGGGAGCGCGGCAGGACGGCACGCGTGAGGCCGGCGTGGGGCTGTCGCCTTGGCTCCCACCGGGGTCCCGCCGCGGGCCACGATGGCATCGCCCTGGAGCCCCCAAAAAGCGCATACCTATCCTGCTGCTCGCGTGTGTTTCAGCCAGGCGAGCGGCAGCGTCCGCCTGATCCTGGACGTGCACAACTCCTTCGGGGAGCCGATCGATGCGACGCCTGTTCATGTGCTTCGCGCTGGCGGCGTGGGCGGCCTCCCCGGCCCACGCGGCGGGGATCGTCGGCAGCGGCACGCCGGCAAGCTGCACGGAGGCCGCCTTCGGCGCGGCGCTGACGGGCGGAGGAACAGTCACCTTCAACTGCGGCGGCGGCCCGGTCGTCATCCCCATCACCTCCCCCAAGCTCCTCTCCACGAGCACGACGCTCGACGGAACCGGGCAGCAGGTGACCCTGGACGGCGGCGGCACCACGAAGATGTTCCTCACGACCTACCAGCCCGCAACGGGCCTCAGCCTCGTGTTCCGACGGCTCACCCTGCGGAACGGCAGGACCTCGAACCAGGGTGCGGCGATGGAGTTGGTGTGGCAGGAGCCGAGCCGCCTCACCAGCCTCCTCATCGAGGACGTGACGTTCGAGAACAACGTGGCGGCGACCAGCCACGCGGACTGGGGCGGCGGCGCCATCTACGGCGTGACGGGCGTCTTCACCATCCGCCGTTCGACCTTCATCGGCAACCGCGGGGCGAACGGCGGGGCGATCGGCACGATCGCGGTCCGGATCACGATCGAGGACAGCCGATTCGAGGGGAACACGACCCTGCCTGCTGTGGGAGACCCCTTCAGCGGGGGCGAAGGAGGGCACGGCGGGGCGATCTACGTCGACGGCACCAACCTGGGCGCCCTGACCCTCAGGCGCACGACCTTTTCGGCCAACCGGGCCACGAACCTCGGCGGCGCCATCCACTCCTGGATGTATGGGCTGCCCTCCGCGCTGCTGATCGAAGACTGCACGTTCGCCGGCAACATCGGCACGACGAACGGCGGAGCGATCTTCCACATGAACGGGCGCCTCACGATCTCGGGCAGCACCTTCTCGGCGAACGCGGTCACGGGCCAGGGAGGGGCCCTCTGGGAGGGCGAGGCCGACCCCGGGCAGACACCCGTCTCGATCACGAACTCCACGTTCGCGGGAAACAGCGCGACCGGCCTCCGGCCGAACGACGGCTCGACGGGCCTCGGCGGCGCGATCCGCGACAACGGGAACCCCACGACCCTCACCCATCTGACGATCGTCGGCAACCACGCCGACTGGGTGGGCGGGGGCATAGTCGGCGGGAGCCACGCGACGCTGCGCGCCTCGATCGTGGCCGACAACACGGCCGCCAACGGGGGCAACCCGTGGAACATCCAGAAGAACTGCTCGAACACGCTCGCCGATGGAGGCTTCAACCTCCAGTGGCCCGCGCTCAATCCCTGGGACAGCAACGACCGGCCCTGCGCGGCGGGCATGGCCTTCGTCGCGCCGCGGCTCGGGTCCCTCGCTGACAACGGGGGACCCACGGCCACGATCGTGCCGCTCACCGACAGCCCGGCGATCGACGCCGTCACCGGCGGATGCCCGCCGCCGGCCGCCGACCAGCGCGGGTACGCCCGGCCCTCCGGCCCGCGCTGCGACGCCGGGGCCGCCGAGTGGCGGCAGTCGTTGGAATCACCGCCTCCTCCCCAAGGCCTGCGCTCGCGGCGAGCCTCCGGGGCCGCCACCGAGTGAGGAGTTGGCCATTAGGGGACGTAGGTCTAAAGCGCATTACTACCCTGAGGAGGAGTAGATCTGCATACTCTGCCTCGTCAGCAGTGGCTCGACGCCTCCCCTGACGACCGCAGCCGAGCTCGACACACGGGGTTACTCGGGCCCGAGCCGGGCTGTAAACCGGAGCGCCCTCCCCAGCGGTAAAGCGCTTGGCCGCCCTGGAAAAGGCCTCTCAGGATCGCATGGAGAGCAAAGCGTCTTAGACCTACGTCCCCTATCTGCACAGCGAAGCGCTGCAGGACCTGTGTGCCCGAACAGGCCCATTACCAAGGTCCATTGGCCGGGATGGGGTTTCGCTCGCAGAGTCCCGGGGTGTCGGGATGTCAAGCTGCCCGGGTGCAGCTCTCAATCCAGGAGTTCTTCGCCGGCGATGATGTCCTCGGCGGCCAGCGTGCTGAGGAGGAAGTGCCGGACGCGGTAGGTCAGGTGGGCGTCTTTCTCCAGGGTCCCGGGCTTCAGGACTACGCCGTACCGGTTCTTGGACTCCCCCGCCGTCACGACGCCCCGAGCCAGGTCCTCTTCGACACGCATGATGGACCGCTGATAGCCGAGCCCCCAGCCGCCGCCGCCGGGACTCTCCAGCATCAGCCGCTCCCCGGGCCGGAGGCTCAGGCTAACCTGCCCCGGCCCGATCGCCTCGCGCGCCCCGGCGTCCGGCGTCATGTGGACCAGGCGTCCGCCCGCCCCTCGCCGCCCCCCGCGCAGACCCATGGGCCCGCCCGGCAGCAGCGCATCCACCAGCGCCCGCCCCTCGAGCAGGGACAGCTCCAGCACGGCCCCTAGGCCGCCCCGGTACTGCCCCGCGCCCGCCGAGTCGGTTCGCAGCTCGAAACGATGGACCCGCAGCGGCGCCGTCCGCTCCAGGACCTCCACCGACGGGAGGCTGAGCGGGTGAAAGCCGGAAGCGGCGTGGGTCAGCCCGTCGCCGAAGACCGAGGCGCCGAGCCCGCCTCCCAGCTCCAGGCGCAGCCGGTAGCGGGTGCCGTCACCGCGCTCGCCGCGGACGTCCACGAGCAGCGGGCCGGCATCCGGGCAGCGGATGAGGTGTGGCGTCAGCTCGGCGAACGCGGCCAGGACGGCCTCGGTCACGCGCTGCGCCCCGAGAAACCTGTCCGGCCCAATGGCCCCCATGGCATTCCCGGCCTCGCCGGGGGTCCAGGCGGTTCGGGTGTGAATGGCATCCGTCCAGCCGCCCAGGATCCGCAGGCCGGGAGTCTCCGCCGCGAGCATCTCCCGGAACGCCGCCCGGACTGCCGCCCGCACCAGGTGGGCCCCAGGGGGACGCTCCGGCGCCTCCCCACCCTGCGTCAGCCAGACCTGGACTCCGCCTTCGACGGGCTCGACCCGGACCGCATACGGGGCCAGGCCGCCCTCGAGGGCGGGCGCCTCGATCCTGGAAAGGATGGCCCCCAAGGCTTCCAAGCCGCTCGCGCGAAGGGCGTCGCGGACGGCCTGGAGAGACTCCAGGCCGTATTGGCCGAGCAGCCGGCCCACCACCTCCACACCGATCCGGACCGTGTGGAGCTGCACGTGAAGGTCTTCGAGGAAGTCACCGGAGCCCTCGGCATTCGCCGCCAAGAGCTCCAGGACGGCCGCCTGGACGCGGCCCCCCTCGCCGAGCCGCATCCAGGGCAGGACCAAACCCTCGCGGCGCAGCGCGTCGACGGGCGCGGCCGTAGCCCGCCCGAGGCCGGGATGGCTGGCCGACACCGCCACCAGGCACGCCAGGCCCCCCCGATGAAGCACCGGTGCGGCGATGACCAGGTCCTCGATCCCCGCCGCGCCGACCCGGGGGTCGTTCGTGGCATAGACCGCCCCGGCCCCGAGCTCGAGGTCCCCCGACGCCGCCCGGCTCGCCAGCGCTGCCAGCGCCTCTGCGGCTGCCTCCGAAAGCAGCGGGTGACTCTCGCGGCCGCTGACGAGGAGGAAGCCGTCGG
>Ga0316622_100004262_pt1 | contig 10466 bp, 5 predicted proteins | sample OWC_Aug_OW2_C1_D_FD_207646 | JGI IMG/M metagenome (GOLD analysis project Ga0316622, IMG submission 207646) | Wetland soil microbial communities from Old Woman Creek delta, Ohio, United States - OWC_Aug_OW2_C1_D5_C | ecosystem: Environmental > Terrestrial > Soil > Wetlands | place: USA: Ohio... | reverse complement strand
GAGGCCGAGATCGATGCCGACCACTATGTGGGCATCGGCGTGCACCGCGCGGCGCGCGTGGCCGCCGCCGGGCACGGCGGGCAGGTGCTCCTCTCGCAAACCACGCGTGACCTGGTGTACATGGACCTGCCCCCCGGCGTGACCCTGCGCAGCCTGGGCGAGCACATGCTCAAGGACATCCGCTATCCCCAACCCATCTACCAGCTCGACATCGAAGGCCTGTCGGTCGACTTCCCGGCCTTGCGCACGCTGGGCACGGAGGAGCCGCCCGCGCCGGGCGAGCCGCCGTACAAGGGCCTGCAGTTCTTTGACGAAGCCGATGGGCAGTGGTTCTTTGGCCGCGATGAGGTCGCGGCGCGGCTGGTCGAGGACCTGCAAGGGCAGCGCTTTCTCGCGGTGGTCGGCGCATCGGGCAGCGGCAAGTCATCCATCATCCGGGCCGGGCTGGTGCCGGCGCTGCGGCAGGCGACGGATGCACACTGGGAGATTGCGGTGATCACGCCGACCGTGCATCCGCTGGAAGCGCTGGCGGTCGGGCTGACCCGCGGCTCGGAGTCAGTCTCGGCGGCGGCCACGCTGATGGACGATTTGGCGCGGGATGGGCGCAGCCTGCATCTGTACGTGAGAAAGACCCTCACCCCAACCCTCTCCCCCGTAGGGAGAGGGAGCACTGGCGCAGCTCCCCTCTCCGCTGTGGGGAGAGGGGTAGGGGGTGAGGTGGGCTTCTTGCTGGTCGTGGACCAGTTTGAGGAGCTGTTCACCCTCTGCCGCAAGGAGGACGAGCGGCGCGCGTTTGTGGACAACCTGCTGCATGCGGTCGAGGTCGAGGACGGTGCCACCACTGTGGTGATCGCCCTGCGCGCCGATTTCTACGACCACCTGGCGCCGTACGTGGCCCTGCGCGAGGCCGTGGCCAGGCACCAGGAGTACATCGGGCCCATGAGCGCGGACGAATTGCGTCTGGCCATCGAGGAGCCGGCGAGGCGCGGTGGCTGGGAGTTTGTGCCCGGCCTGGTGGACCTGATGCTGCAGGACGTGGGCGCGGGCAAGGGCCAGCAGCCGGAGCCCGGTGCCCTGCCACTGCTCTCGCATGCCCTGCTGGAGACGTGGCGGCGACGGCGTGGCAACACGATGAGCCTCCGCGGATACAACGAAGCGGGAGGAGTGCGCGGGGCCATTGCCCGCACTGCCGAGACCGTGTTCTATGAGCAATTGACCCCACAGCAACAACGGATTGCCCGCACCATCTTCCTGCGACTCACCGAATTGGGCGAGGGCACCCAGGACACGCGGCGGCGTGCCGCGGTCAGCGAACTGATCCCGCCCGAGCCTGTAGGTGATGCGGCTCAGGTGGAAGAAGTGCTGGTCAAGCTGGCCGACGCGCGACTCATCACCACGGGCGAAGGCACGGTGGAGGTGGCGCACGAGGCGCTCATCCGCGAGTGGCCCACCTTGCGCCAATGGCTGACGGCGGATCGTGAAGGCTTGCGCCTGCAACGGCACCTGACCCAGGCTGCGCAGGAGTGGGAGTCCTTGGCGCGGGACGCTGGGGCACTGTACCGCGGGTCGCGGCTGGCGCAGGCGGCGGAATGGGCGGAATCACACCCGGGCGAGTTCAATGCTCTGGAGCAGGCCTTTCTGACGGCGTCGCAAGAGCTGGTGCGGCGGGAGGACGCGGAGCGCGAGGCGCAACGCCAGCGCGAGCTGCTGGCGGCGCAGCAGCTGGCCGCGGCCGAACGGCAGCGCGCCGAAGAGCAGGCACGTGCCGCGGGGCGGCTGCGCCAGCGGGCCGTCTACCTGGCGGTGGCCCTGGTTGCTGCGGCCGGCCTGCTGGTCGCAGCGCTGTGGCTGGGGCGAGTGGCCAACCAGAACGCACGCGCCAGCGAGGAACATGCCCGCCTGGCGACCTCGCGCGAGCTGGCCTCCGCCGCGCTGAGCAACTTGACGGTGGACCCGGAGCTCAGCGTCCTGCTGGCACTGCAGGCCCTGGACAGGGCCCGCATTGTCGAGGCGAGCAACGCGCTGCACCAGGCGCTGCCCGAATTGCGCCTGCTGCGCACCATCCAGCTTGCCGCCGATGTGGAGGAGGTCGCTTTCAGCCCCAGCGGTTCCCTTCTGGCCACAGCCCACACGGACCACGAGACCTATGTATGGGATGCCATGACCGGCAAGAGGCAGTTCGGCGTGTCGTCCGGCGACCCTGTCCGGGACGTGGCCTTTCGTCCCGATGGACAAGTACTGGCAATAGGCGGATTGACGCAGGTGCTCATCTTCGACGTTGCCAACCGGCGGCACCTTCCTGCACTGGGCACCCGTTGGGCGGGGATCAATGAGGAGGCCTGGGCATCCGATCCCGGGATTGGCCGGCTTGCCTTCCACCCGGACGGCACCCGCCTGGCTGTGGCCAATCTGGATGGCCTGCCCCGGGTGTGGGACCTCGCCACACGCAGTGAGGTCGTCACGCTCACCGGCCATGCCGGGAAAGCTACGGCCATCGCCTACAGTCCGGACGGCACGCGGCTGGCCACAGGCGGTGCCGACCAGACCGTGCGCCTCTGGGACGCTGCGACCGGCAAGGAACTGCGCAAGATGGATGGTTCCGCCTCTGCCAGCAGTCGGGTCGCCTTCAGCCCCGACGGCCGGCGTGTGGCTTCGGTGGGTGCCGATGGAATCCTCATGGTATGGGATGTGGCGAGCGGGCAGAGGGTATCCAGCATCGCCGGCCAGGCCATCGGGTTCTGGGACGTGGCCTACACGCCGGATGGGAAGCAGTGGGTGACCGCGGGCTCGGATGGAACCGTGCGGATGTGGGATGCCGACTCTGGCCTACAGGTGCGCGTATGGACTGCCCACAAGAGTTTGGTCCGTGCGGTCGCCGTGAGCCCTGATGGGCAGCTCCTGGCGACGTGCAGCGACGATGGCACGGCCAAAGTGTGGGATAATGGCCCCGGGCGCGAGTTGCTCGCCTGGAGCGGGCATGACGGCTGGGCCACGGACGCCGCGTACAGCCCGGACGGCACCCTGCTTGCTACCTCGGGCGTGGACAATGCAGTCAAGCTCTGGGACCCCGCCACCGGCCAACTGGTACGCTCCCTCTCTCCCGGCGGCTCCGGCGCTCTGTACAATCTGTGCTTCGGCCCGGACGGGCAGCGCCTGGCCGCGGGCAGCGGGGATGGGATCGCCTACGTCTGGGACCTCGGATCAGGCAGCCGAGTGTTGACCTTGACCGTAGGCAACAACTGGGTCACCGACATCGCCTTCAGCGCCGACGCCAAGCGCCTGGCGACCAGTGGCCGCGATGGCTCGGTCGCGGTCTGGGACGCAGCTTCGGGCCAACGTCTGGTCTTTGGCCGGATGGAGGCGGGCACCGAGATGTGGGGTGTCGCTTTCAACCCCGACGGCAGGCTTCTGGCCGGGGGCGGTACCGATGGCTACGTCCGCATCTGGGACTGGGCCACCTCCACGGCCCTGCACGAGGGCGCGGAGGGTATCGGTGTGTACTCCGTTGCCTGGAGTGCGGATGGCCAGCGCCTGGCTTCCGGCCGGCAGGATGGGGTCATTACCCTGTGGAATCCCACAGCAGGCCAGCGCCTGCTCACGATTCCCGGGCACACCGGCATGGTGCTGCGCCTTTCCTTCAGTCGCGATAGCACCCGTCTGGTCAGCGCGGCGCTAGATGGGCTTGCCAGGGTCTGGGACGCTGCCACAGGCAGCGAAGCAGCCACACTCTACGGCAACACCACCAGCATCTACGGCGTGGCCTTCCACCCGGATGGGAAACACCTGGCCACTGCCGCCCTGGATGGCACCGTGCGCACCTACACGCTGGACACGGTGGAGCTGACTGCTCTCGCCCAGGCGCGCCTCACGCGCAAGCTAACAATCGATGAATGCCGCAAGTTCCTGCATGTGGACCAGTGCCAGTGAAGAGAGGTTGTCTCCTCTTGGCGCAGCACGGTCTGCCCTGCGCTATTCTGTCTTCATCAGGTCCGTGAACCCCGGCCCCGCCGCGCCCGAGCGGACATAGTGCTGGAACTCGGGCGTCAGGTTGTCGCGGAAGGCCGCGGCCACTCTGCTGTCGCCGAATGGGCGGAACGAGTTGTCGCGATAGTGGGTGTTGAGCATGAACATCATGCGCTGCAGGTCGATGTAGTCCTCGATTGACCCCTCATTCAGCTCCAGGAACGGGTACACCTTGCCGTTCAGCATGTGCAGGTCGCGATCCCAGCCGCGAGCGCGGAAGAACGGCGCGTAATCCAGATAGATGCCTGTGGTAGGCACCGGAGTAAAGAGCATCGGGATGATAGAGCCCAATACCTCGGAGACAAAGAGGATGGTCTTGACCACACCATCGATTGTCTCGCGCGGCAGCCCGTAGAGCACAAAGGCGTTCACTTCCAGGTTGCGCAGCTTGAACCCGGCCTTTTCGCACAGCCGGACCGCCTCGACAAAGTCCCGCAGACGCACGTGGGCACGGTTCATGGTGCGCAGGTAGGTCTCGTCGATGTTCTCCACGGGCAGGTAGAGCTTGGCGAAGCGGGCCTCTTTCATCAGGTCCAGCAGGCGCTGCGACTTGCTGAGGTAGCGCACGTCCAGGCCCTCCGGCGCATGCAGGCGCACGCTGCGCGTCTTGTCGGCTACCAGGCCCTGGAGCACCTTCTCGAGATTGTTCTCGGAATCCCACAGCAAAAAGTCGGCATAGAAGGCGACTTCGTTGATGCCGTATGTATCATGCTGATGCTGTATCTCCGCCACGATATCCTGCGCCGGGCGGTACTCGACCTTGCGCCGGCTGGCATTGATGGTGCGCTGCGCGCAATAGGAGCAGTTGTACGGGCAGCCGCGGCTGGGGGTGACAATGGCATAGCTGGGCGGGGTCTCATAGAGCGAGAGGTCCGGCCACAGATTGTTGGCCTCTTCGACTTCGCCGGCCACCACGATGTCGGCGTCGGTCCACTCGGCGGCATGCTCCGGGCACAGCGTGGGGTAGATTCCACCCACAATGATGGTGGTGCGCTTGCCAAAGCGGCGGCGCAGACGTGCGGTGAGGTCGCGCACGCTCTCCCACCAGTAGGTCATGATGGCCGAGATGTACACCTCATCGGGGGGCGTGTCGGCAGTAAAGCCGCGCTCGTCCAGCCAGGCATCAAACTGCGACCAGGTCCGGCCATAGTGGCACTTCCACAGGTCCAGCGTGGCGCCCTCTTTGGCCAGCCGCCAGGGCGTGCAGGGCTTGGTCGGCTCTTCCTTCTCGCTGTACGGCTCGTGGGCGCTGATGCGGTGATGGTGGACGCGGCCCTTCTCGTCCACTTCCATGAAATCGAACAGCTCACGCCGTTTGTAGCCGTGTTGAGCCAGCAGGGAGGCGATGCGCAGCAAGCCGTATGGCTGTGACCAGCGCGCCCAGTACTGGGTGTCGTACACCGGCGGGTTGATCAGTAGGGCGGTCTTGTTCTCCGCATCGCCGTCGAGCATTCTGATGTCAAAGCGGGTGATGATCTTGCCCTTGGCCATGGTCGAAGACTCCTTCTATGATGGTCAATTATAGCATAACAATGGTCTTGCTGCACAAAACGCCGATTTGCCTGAGCGGCGGTGCTGGCGTACAATCTGCGTACACCCTGTGAGGCAGGGCAAAACTGTCAGTTTGCCTTGCTGTGATGCTTCCGGTGAGGTAGGGCGGGCTGACAGCCCGCCCTACGGAAGGGGAAGACGGCAAGCATGTCCAAGAAGAAGCAATCGTCGAAACCCGTTGCGCACACGGCCAAAGAAAACGAACGGAAAGGGGTCATTCCCATGCTCATCGCGGTCATCGCCATCGTGATCGTGCTGTTTCTTGCCCGCAGCGCCCTGTCTGCGCGCACGCCGGCGGCCAAGACGCCGGAATTGCCGGCTCTGGTGGGCGAGAAGCAGTATGCCTCGGCGCCGCCCATGCTCATTGATACCAGCAAGAGTTACACAGCCACGGTCAAGATGGCCAAGGGCGGCGAGTTCGTGATCGAGCTGTATGCGGCCAAGGCACCCATCACCGTGAACAGCTTTGTCTTTCTGGCGCGACAGGGCTACTTTGACGGCGTTACCTTCCATCGCGTGCTGGACGGGTTCATGGCCCAGGGCGGGGACCCGACCGGCACGGGGGGCGGCGGGCCGGGATACAAGTTTGTCAACGAGGACAGCGACCTGAAGTTTGACCAGGCCGGTGTGGTGGCCATGGCCAACGCCGGTCGCAACACGAACGGGAGCCAGTTCTTCATCACTTTCGTGCCCACGCCCCACTTGAATGGCGGCTACACCATCTTTGGACAGGTGGTCAGCGGCATGGACGTGGTGAACGGCCTCAAGCGGCGCAATCCAGATGACCGGCCCAGCTATGCCGGGGACGCCATCGAGACGGTCACCATCATCGAGCAGTAGTAGATGTAGCAGAAACTGACCCTCTTTCCACAAAGCTCGATGCAACCTCCACAGACCTACACCATCCGGGTAAGCGCGCGGGCCCGGCACGTGCGCCTGTGTCTCTCCTTGCGCGACGGTCTGGTGGTCGTGGTGCCACGCGGCTTTGACCAGCACCTGCTGCCCGGGCTGCTGGAACAAAAGAGGCGCTGGCTGGAGCGGGCCTGGACCCGCCTGCAAGCGGGACACGGGCAACGGGCACCGGCCACGCCGGCCCAACTACCGGTCATGCTCAATCTGCAGGCGGCAGGCGAGGAGTGGACAGTGGAGTACCACGCCACCAACTCCCCGCGCGTGACTGTACGCGAAAGCGCCGCTCACGGACTGCGGCTGGCGGGCCACACCAGTGACCGCCATGCCTGCATCGCTGCCCTGCGCTGCTGGCTGAACCGCAAGGCACACCAGCACCTGGAGCCGTTGCTGGCGCAGCTGGCGCGCGAGGGCGGCTTTCGCTACAACCGGGTGTTCATCAAGGCACAGCGTACGCGCTGGGGGAGCTGCTCGACCCGTGGCAATATCAGTCTCAGCTTGAAGCTGCTGTTCCTGCCACCGGAGCTGGTGCGCTATGTGCTGTGGCACGAGCTGTGCCATACCGTCGAGAAGAACCACGGGCGGCGGTTCTGGGCGCTGCTGCAGCATCACGATCCGGAGTGCCAGTTCAGGCGCAAGCAGATGCGCACGGCGGGGCGCATGGTGCCCGTCTGGCTGGATGAGCGGAAGAGGTCGCGGGCACGGCGGTGATCTGGCCTGGTGGTACGGGCCTGCGGCTCGCGGCGTCTTGGCGCTAAAGCGCAACTACAAACCCGCTGAGCAGCGGGTGCCCTTGACACCTGGTTGGATGTGGGCGATAATGTTGGCGGAGGGCCAGGATGACTGCGCAGGACTACCAACCCAGCGTACAGAGCCGCATCTTCCGCGTGCTGTGGGGGCGGATGACGGCGCGTGTCGACGATTATGCTTCGTCACAGAAGATGCAGGCAGCCACGCGGCGCGGGCTGGACTGGCCTATCCTGGCGCGCGGGGTAAAGATGCAGAGGGCGGACCCCGGTGGCGTGTCTGCGGAATGGCTCACTCCGGCACAGGCGGCCGAGGGCGTGCTGTTGTACATCCACGGTGGTGCATGGACGCTTCCCTGGAATCCGGTCCACCGCTGGCTGGTGAGCCACCTGGCGCGCGCCACGGGACGGCGAGCGCTGGCGCTGGACTACCGTTTGGCACCGCAAAACCCGTTCCCGGCAGCGCTGGAGGATTGTCTGGCGGCGTACCGCTGGTTGCTGGTGAACGGTAACCGGCCGCAACAGATCGTCATCGGCGGCGATTCGGCCGGGGGTAACCTGACGCTGGCCACTTTGCTGGCGCTGCGTGACAGCGGCGACCCGTTGCCTGCGGCGGGCGTTTGCCTGTCGCCGGTTACGGATCTGGCCGGCGAGAGCGGGGCGATGTCAGGCGAGTCGCCGCTGTCCGAGGGGGATGCCGGGCTACCGCTGGAGTGGGCGCAGCAGCAGCTGCGCATGTATCTGGGCGATGCGGACCCGCACCAGCCGCTGATCTCACCACTCTACGGGGACCTGCGCGGCCTGCCACCACTGTTGATCCAGGTAGGCGGGACGGAGTACCTGCGTCACGATGTGCAGCGCTTTGTCCCGCGGGCGCGTGCCGCCGGGGTTGACGTAACGTTGCAGGTGTGGCCGGCGATGTGGCACGTCTGGCAGATTCTGGTGCCGTTCATGCCGGAATCCAGCGAGGCTGTGGCGGCCATCGCTGCCTTTGCGGACGCCGCGCTGGGTGGGAACCTTGCGCCTGCGCGCGACGTATAGGATAGTAAGGAACTGCGGGCCATTCGGCCCGAAGCCTGTTCTTTAGGAGGAAATGGATCATGCGTCATTCGGTTGGATGGGTTTTGATCTTGTTGGCAATCACGATTCTGATGGGAGGTTGTGATGCGCCCACCGCACAGCCCACCGTGCCTCCCCAGACCGCCAATCCTGCTTCGGAGAACTGCCTCAAGCTGGGTGGCAAGCTGGTGATCGAGAAGCGCGGCGACAGCGGCGAATTTGGCGTCTGCCTGTTCGAGGACAACCTGCAATGTGAAGAGTGGGCCCTGTACCGTGGCGAGTGCCCGGTGGGTGGGCGCAAGATCACCGGCTACACCACAGAGGCCGCCCGCTACTGCGCGATCACCGGCGGAGAGTACCACATTACCGCCAACGGCGGCACGGATCAGGAGACAGGTACCTGTAACTTCAAGAACAACCGCGCCTGCCAGGCAGCGGACTATTACAACGGGAAATGCACTGCTGAGACCGGCACGGCAGCGTATACGGACCCCTTTGCCTATTGCGCGGCCGTGGGGACCGTCGACAAGGCCGATGAACGCTATACCGGCGATGCGCTACCGGACTCTGTCGTTGAGGTGATGCTGCAGCGAGGCATCGTGTCTGCTGACGCACCGTTCGAGTTTCAAAGAAATGCAGTCTGGCGCTGCATGGACGGGGACCTGATGGTGTGCCATTTCGGGGCCAACTTGCCGTGCGCGGAAAAGGCGGACACGTCGCAAACGCCGAGTGCCGACATGGAGGCCTTCTGCAAGGAGAACCGGAACGCCGAGGTGATCCCGGCCGCCGTCACGGGTCGTGCCACGGTGTATGAGTGGAAGTGCGCAGACGGCAAGCCGGCTGTGGTCAAGCAGGTCTTTACCTCGGATACACAGGGCTACCTTGCCGAGTCTTGGTACAACCTGACCCAGCCCGAGGCGGCGTACAGCGATCCGTTCGCCTACTGTGCTGCGGTGGGCACCATGGACACTCCGGATGCGAACTACACCGGCGAGAAGGTGCCCGACTCTATCCTGAAGAGCATGAACAAACAGGGCATTGTATCCGCCGACGCACCCGTCGAGTTCCAGAAGAATGCGGTGTGGCGTTGCATGAATGGCAAGGTGTGGGTCTGCCATTTCGGGGCCAACATTCCGTGCGAGGAAAAGGTCGATACGTCTCAGGTGCCGAGCGCCGAGATGGAAGCGTTCTGCAAGGAGAACCGCGCAGCTGAAGTCATCCCCGCGGCGGTGACCGGACGCGCCACCGCGTATGAGTGGAAGTGCACCGACGGGAAACCGGCGGTGGTCAAGCAGGTGTTTGCCGCCGATGCGCGGGGATACGTGGCCGAGTTCTGGTACGAGCTGGAACGGTAACCACGAAAAGCGCAAAGGACTAACCACGAAAGGCACGAAAGACACGAAAGGGTTGGGACTGTGACCGCGACAGGTGGTTGGCAGGCGTGCCGCGCCGGGTTGGTGCGCTGACAGCTGGCAGCGCGAGGGAGGGGGAGGCAATGAAAACGGGTCGGGGAAGCGTCACCGCACAGGGCATCGCCTTTATCCGCGCCTATGAGACGAGTAAGCCGCCGGGCGAGAGGATCTGCAACGATCCGCTGGCACGGCAACTGATCCATCCCGTCTACTACTGGATGGGGCGCCTGTTCGCCCCGCCGGCCGAAAAGAGAGAGCCCGGGGTGATGGGCTTTATCGCCACCCGCTGCCGTTACATGGACGAGTATCTGCTGGATGGCCTGGCACGGGGCATACAGCAAGTGGTCATCCTGGGGGCGGGTCTGGACTCGCGTGCCTATCGCCTGGTGCAGATGCGAAGCGTTCGCGTCTTTGAGGTGGACCAGGCGGCCACGCAGGAGGGCAAGAAGCGGAAACTGCAGGGCATCCTCGGCACGTTGCCGGCGCACGTTACCTTCGTGTCCATTGATTTTGACGTCGAGTCGCTGGACAAGCTGCTCACCTCCGGCTACGATCCGCAGCTCAAGACCCTGTTCATCTGGGAAGGGGTGGTGCACTATCTGACCGCGGCTGCCGTGGACCAGACTCTGGCCTGGGTGCCGAAGAACAGCGGAACCGGTAGCTCGATCATCTTTGACTATCTGTACACGGAGGCGCTGACCGGCGAGCACCAACGCGCCGAGATCAGGCGGACACGGCGGAGCGGGCGCTGGTCCGGCGAGGTGGT
>Ga0316622_100004261_pt1 | contig 10466 bp, 5 predicted proteins | sample OWC_Aug_OW2_C1_D_FD_207646 | JGI IMG/M metagenome (GOLD analysis project Ga0316622, IMG submission 207646) | Wetland soil microbial communities from Old Woman Creek delta, Ohio, United States - OWC_Aug_OW2_C1_D5_C | ecosystem: Environmental > Terrestrial > Soil > Wetlands | place: USA: Ohio... | reverse complement strand
GGGACTTGCGCTCTGTATCAAAGATTAAGATTACGAGCCCTACCGGAACTCGAACCTGAATTTCAGATCCGCCCCAATGCCGCCCAGTTCGTCCCTTGTCCCTACAATGGACACATTCTTCGTCAGGATGTATTCAAGCTTCCAGACCTGAATGGTTCCCGTTTCAGCCGTCGATCTGAGCGTCGTGCCGTACGACACGTAAAGCCTGTCACCCCATAATCTTTTTGCAACGCTCACGCGGGGTTCCGTCGTGCCGCTCCTCGTCGTGTACGAATCGACCTGTATCCGATCGAGCCCGCTGACTGTCTTCAACTGCTCTTCCATCGTGGCGGAAAGCTGGCTCGCGAGAAATGTTCCAGCTCCCGTAAGGGAAGAACCTCCTTCTGTTTGGGCGGGCCTGGCGCCGATGTAGCCGACAGTCAGGAGGCTGAAGATGTCCGACTCGCTCAAAGAAGGCGTTGAGGTGAGCGAGAGATTGAAGCGATCTACATAGCCACTAAGAGCAAGCCGAATGCTGTAGCTGCTCACCTTCGTCTCGCCGTTCACATCGAAGTACGGGTTGATCTGACGGGGGTCCGTGAAATCGATGCGGGCCTTGGTAAGGGTGTATTCGTTGCCCATAAAATAGATCACACCGTCTTTTGCCTCGACCTTGCCGAAAGGCACGGGTTGGCCGAGGGTGCCTTTGATGAGCAGATCGACGTCCAGTGATGCTCGGATGAGGTTGTTGTTTACCGCCACATGAGGCGCCACCACTCTCACGTTGAGGCCGGTCTCGTCAAGTCTTGTCATCTCGGCCTTCGGGCGCTCTCTCTGCCGCGCCTTCAGTATCAGACTCGGGAGGTCCATCTTCTCGGTGTACCGGGCCTTCTTGACGTTGACTTCCCCGATTATCATCTGAGCCTCTCTGGTGCCCTTGTAGATAAGGCTTCCGTCAAAGCTGGTCACGAGGTCCTTTGACACGGTTGCGGTCACGTCCTGTACCCGGGCGTCAACACTGAACTTCGAGATGCCCAGGCCGCGGAGACTCGCTGTGCCGCTGACATTCACCGTACCGCCCGAGACCTTGCCGCTGGCCTGTTCCAGGACCAGCCTGTCACCGTCAAAGTAAAGGTACGCTTTGACTGCCGTGAGGCGGTACGGGAGGGTCTTCAGGCCCACGGCGCCCTCGGTGATGTCGACGGCCCCGCTGAACTGCGGCTTCGCCCAGTCGCCGCCCACGGATATGCTGAAGGCCGAGTGGCCTCTCAGGAGATCGAAGTTCTTCGAAAGGAACTTGAAGAGACTGAGGGATGAGGTGCCCTCAAAACTCAAATTGTAGGACCTGCCGAGGAACAGGGTGCCGCCGGCGGTGAACTCCGATGTCTCGTTTCTCAAACCCAGGGAATCGACAGAGACTTGACCGTCGGACATCCTGAGAACGATCGGCATGCTGTTGGTGAAGCCTATACCGAAGACGTTCACATGGGCGCTTTCGAAGGTCGCACTCCCGGTCATGTGGCGCCGGTCGCCCTGCGCGACAATCGTTCCCTTCAGGCTGAGGATCAGATCTTCAGGCGCCTCGGGCAGTACCGCTGATACAATCTGGTCATAACGTCCTGGCAGCAGGCGCAGCGAGACCGACCACGGCAGTTCTTCCGTAAGGGTCACCTCTCCCTCGAGATTCGTCTTGTCGTCGAGGAGGTGAGCGGTGACTTTCAGGCGGTTGTCCGCAAGCTGTGCCCGCAGATCACCTTTACCGAAGGGCCGGGCCTTGCCGTTCTGGCTGCTGAGCCGCCCGGTGACTTCCAGCCGAGGGGAATCGAGGGTCCCCTCACCACGGGCGCTCACCTCCTCGAAGACGAGCGAGCGCACGAGTCTCAGGGCTGCGTGGTCACCCTGGCGCGATGGGGCAATGTCCCCCAGGTCAAGGCGGGCAGCCCAGGAACTGAAAGAATAACGCCCGTCCATGAATACCCTTGCATCAGCCGTGAGACTGGAAGCGGCCCGGGAGAGCGTGAACCCCTCGAGATCAAGGTGCTCCTCGGTGAGCACGAACTTTCCACGGATCTGATCGCACAGGACTCCATCGCCGACCCTTACATCCCGCGCCCGCACTCGCCCGCTCAGCGCAAGGTCCCGAGGTTTCCCTTCCAGTGCCAGATCAGCCTGGCCTTTTCCGGATACGGCAGGCGTGTTCTTGAAGAAGGCGGCGAGGTAGCCGAGATCCTCTATAGTAAGATCCCCTTTCAATTGGTAGTCAGGGAATCGCACGTCGAACAGATGGTCAGCTTTCTCAAAGCGGACAGCACCGCTGAACTTCAGGGTCCCCTGAGGTATTCCTGCCTCGACGCTCGCAACCTTCAGAAGGTTCTTCCTGTATGAAGCCTTCGCCTGGGCACGGGAGAAAGAAACCGTGCCCTCCTTCAACAGGCGCGGCAGATCCAAGAGCCCTGTGGCGAGACGAGTCTCATCGGAACTGACGGTCATCTCAATGATCGGGTCTGCCACGGGACCCGAGAGTGTGGCTGAAAAAGATGCCGCCCCTGTGAGGGCCTCGAAGTAGGGAGCTGAGAAGTCACGCAGGTCCGACGTAGCGCCCTTCCCGCTGAACGACAGGTTCTCCTCATTCAGATCAACGTAACCGGAGGCTGAGACCCGGGAGAGCCCAGTCCCTACCTCAAGAGTGGGAAAGCTGATCACCCCGTTCTTCAGATCGAAGCTCCCGCTGACCTCGGCAACCCTCCCGAGCACATTCTCGCCAACCTGCCTGCTCGAATAGCGAAACACGGCGTGGGGGCTGAAGGCATTACCTGAAGAACTGAGCACCACGTCGACCTTTCCTTCCGGTATGCCAGGATCCCAGCGGATCAGATCAAAGATGCCAGAGCTGTTGACGCTCCGGGCTCGAACATCCAAGGTGAAGTAATCCACCGTCGGGAGATGGATGGAAGCCTCGGCCTCAGCCATTCCACCGTAAAGACTGCCCTTTGCCTGAAGGAAGCTCATCGTTCCGTCAGCGTAGGTGACGCGACACTGCAGCCGGTCAACGGAAACGCCCATGATCCGTCCGCCTGTGAGTTTTGCCGTGCCTTCACCTTTGACAGACGGCAGGGGCCCCTCGACGGACCCTTCGAAACTCAGCCACCCCTTGAGGTCTTCACTGACTTCAAGGGTCTCCATGAGTGCCTCGAGGTGAAAGTCTCCCTTTAGCTTCAGGTCGAGGGCAATGTCCCGGGCGGAACGCAGGGGGCCTTTGATCACGAGCTTCCCCTTTGCCTCAAGCATGCCATCGCCGCTGGTGCTGAGCCCGAGGGCCTGCTTGAGGGATTGCATCATGACACGGACATCAGTCAGGAGTTCCCCAGAAAAGTTGACGGCATCGAGAATACCTGAGGTCTCGGCCTTTGACGTCTGGTCGAAAAGCGTCAGGCTCCTGAGTTCCACCTTGTCGGCATCCCTTATCCGTGCCTCGGCCTTCACGTTGAAGGTGATTTCGGGTTTCTCAGGTCTGGACAGGCCAATTGTGCCGGACGAAATATGGAAGCGAGGGGTATTGCCAAGCACGGCGATGCCGCTCAAGCCTTTGACTGATGCAAGGCCTGCTTCGTCCGAAAGGGCCACCGCAGCGTTCCGAAGTTCCACCGACTTGACGACGGCCTTGATCGGAGCGGTGGTCTCCTCAGCAAGGTAAGCCTGGACATTGCCGAGAACCTCCTCAAAATGAGCCTTCTCCGTGCTGAGCTCAAGCCCGGAGGCAACGATCCTCTTGAGCAGGACCTCCTTCTGCAGTAAGCCCGACAAGCCCACATAGGCTTTTACCCTGGGCACCAGGAGAAAGCGCCTCCCGGCATGGTCGAATCCCTCGAGACGGCGCACTTCGATGAACAGCGGAAGGAGATTCACCGAGGCTTTCGCAAGAGTGAATTTCGCACCGGTCGCACGCTCAATCTCCGGCAGGATCAAACCGCCCAGGGCGTCAGAGACAGCGGGCGCCCTGAGCGCGAAGAATGCTATGGCGAAGAGCAGAACACCCCCAAGGGCGGCGATGAGCCATCTCTTCGCCCGGGAACGTCCCGGTATCTCAACGGCTGCCAAGGGATTTTATCTCCGATTCATAAAGAGACCCGAGCAGCCTTTCCACGGTGCTATAAGACAATTTAGTCCCTCGCTGCCGAGTGTAGAAGACATCCTGCGCGACCCCGTCCTCGGTGTTTATCACTGCCGACTCGATGTCGACCCCCTCGAGGTAGAGAACCCTGGTAATGTCATAGAGAAGGCCCACCCGGTCGGGAAGAGCGATCTCGACGAGAGTCTGGGTATCAGACGTCTCGTTATCGATTTCGACCACATACTCGAAGCGGTGGCGCTGGGGGGCGGTCATCTGAAGGGCTGGGGATGCCTGGGCAGAAGCGCCGGGAAGCGCTTCACACTCTGCCAGCAGGGATGCCTTGAGTTCTCTTCGGAGACCCTCCTCGAGTCCCTCCCACCAGAGGCTTCGCCAGTTCGAGACCAGGATTTTGTCGACCACCACACCGCTCCTGCTCGTATAGAGGCGGGCCCTGAGTATGTTGAACCCTCTCGCGCTCAGGAGCCCCACGATCCGGGAAAAGAGTCCCGGCCTATCACGGGTCGCAACCGTGAGTTCCACGGTGCCGTCGGGTCTCTCCTGAAACACCGCAGAGAGACCCTCTGCCAGGGCGGCCTTCACATGCCCGTGGTCCCGGGCAATGGTATCGAAAGGCTCTGAGAGGAGGTACCTTTCGGGCATGTCCTTTGCGAAGTCCCTCAGCTCGAGGTCGGGCAGGTCCTCAAAAGTTGAAGAGATGCCCCTCAGATGGCCGATGGCTCCCTCGTAGAGTTCATGGAAGACGACGGCCTTCCAGTCGGTCCAGAAATCGGGGTTCACGGCGGTCATGTCTGCGTAGGTCATCAGATAGAGGGCCTTCAGATTGTCCTCACTTCCGACAATTCCGGTGATCTGGGCAATCGACTCAGGAGCGCTGGGATCCCTCGTAAGGGCCAGCCGGGCCAGCGTGATGTGATGCCGAACGAGGAACTCTATCATTCTCTTGTCACTGTTGGCGAGATCGAATCTCTCCAGCACATCCTTGATGAGCCGGTATCCGGCCTCTTCATGACGTTTCGAGACGCCTTTGCCGATGTCGTGGAGCAGGATCGCAAGGAAGAGGACCTCCTGTTTGATCGACTTGAACATCTCCGCAAGGTACTGCAGCTTCAGCTCTCTGGAGTTCTTTGCCGATTCGAGGTTTCGTATCGCCAGGAGGCTGTGCTCGTCGACGGTGTAACGGTGGTACAGCTCGTAGACGACGAGGTGATTCAGCCTTCCGAACTCTGGGAGCAACCTGTCGAGGACGCCGAGGTCGTGCATCGCCGAGAGTGTCTCGTAGACCCTCTCGCCTTTGAGGATCCGAACGAAGGGCGCCGTCAGGCTCTTCGATGCCCAGTGCCTCTTGTGAAACGTCTTTGCTCTTGTCGAGATAGTGTCTCTGAGGTCATAGCTCAGGCGTTTGCCTGTCTGCGCGTAGACCAGAAAAGCCTCCAGGATCTTCTCGGGAGCGGAGAGGACTTCGCTGGTGCGGCAGGTGAGCTCGTTGCGAACCGTGTAGAAATCGTTGCTGAGCTTTCGCATGCCCAGGCCAAAGGGCAGGCTGAAGAACCGGCGACCCGCATGGTGGCCCAGTCTCGACAGAAGATCCGACACATGACCGGTTTCGCGGTAGTAGCGTCTCATGAGGAGTTCAGGGGCATAGAACCTGCCGGTGTCGTGAAACCCCAGCGACCGGGCCACTTCTTCCTGATACTCGTAGGAGAGCACGTCATTCTTCCGTGCGGCCGTGCAGTGGAGCCACAGGCGAACCTTCAGCAGGAAATCACGGGCCTTCATGAGAAGGTCATACTTGTGCCGGGAAACGACCTCGCCGTAAGCAGCGCCTTCGGCTCCGCGGAAAAGAATCTTCAGCAGCCATCCAATGCAGTGGATATCTCTCAGGCCGCCGCGGCCCTCCTTGATGTGAGGCTCCAGGAGGTAAAGTGATTCCCCGTAGGTCCTGTGTCTGAGCTGAATGTCTCTGAGGATGTCGCTTATGAACGTTTTCTTGCTCTTAAAGAGCAATTTCTCCGACACATCCCTTCCAAATTCGGTAAAAAGCTCGCGGCTGCCGGCAACATAGCGGCAGTCAATGAGCAGGGTCCTTGTTTTGAGGTCCTTCATCGAGTCTTCGAGGGCCTCTCCGAGTGTCCTGAAGGAATGACTTATGTTGAGGCCAAGGTCCCACAGACGGTAGAGGAAAGCCTGACCATAGTCGCTGCTTAGGGTTCCCCTGTCACGGGCCAGGACCATGATGTCCACATCAGAATAAGGAGCCATCTCACCCCTGCCGTACCCGCCGACGGCTGTGACCGTAATCTCGGGGCAACTGCCTCTCCCGGCAGAGGCTTCCGCAAAGGCGGCTGAGAGCCGGCGGTCCATGATACCTGAAAGGCTGAGTGCGGCTGATGTACCGTCGACGCCTGATGACAGGAGGGCCAGGGCAGCTGAACAGGGATCGTTGATCTCGCCGGATACCATGATGGGTCTGTCAGGTGAGGTGGTCGTTGTATCTCCGGGGCTCACTGGTTATGATAGCACATCGCCTTGCGATGAGTACCCCCACTTAGAGTCTATCAACCAACGCATGTCTCGGGCATCGGGGAATGGCGGATTGGGTGATCACCAGTTCACGGACAGACGTTACTTGCCGGTGTCAGAGAGGGAACCGGGCCCCCTTTTTATAATGATATTTTGTTATGTTGACGCAGGACATGGTCTTTCGCTATAATTGCCGAAACTCGCCCAAGGGGAAAGCCTATGCAAGAGAAGTTAGAGGGCCTTTTAGAGCACTTCCAGGAGAGTGGGGGCAACATCATTTCGCTCCTACAGGACACGCAGGACGCTTTCGGTTATGTTCCGCAGGAGGCTGTCTACTGGTTTGCCGACAAGCTCGACATACCGCCGAGCCGCTTCTACGGCATCAGCACCTTCTACGCGCAATTCCACCTCAAGCCACGGGGCAAGTATATCATCACCACCTGCTGCGGCACGGCCTGCCATGTCCGCGGGGCTGAAAGCCTGGTGAATGCCGCGCGGAGAGAACTCAAACTGACAGAAGGCGAGGACACGACGGAGGACCGGAAGTTCACCGTCGAAAAACTCGCATGTCTCGGCACCTGCAGCATGGCGCCCGTGGTCGTTATAAACAAGAAAATGCTCGGCAAGATGACGGCCGACAAGATGACAAAAGAACTGAAGGCACTGAAAAAAGATGACAAAAACTAATGTTACTATCAGAGTCTGCATGGGTCCGGGCGGTATCGCATCGGGAGGCGGCGAGGTGCTGGCCGCATTTGAGACGGCACTGAAGGAGTCCAAGGTTTCGGCGGAGTTCCGGGATCGGTGCTCGACCCATAAGGTGGGGTGCCTTGGCCTTTGCTCGAAGGACGTCCTTGTGGACGTCTTTACCAACGGGAACAAGGCGACCTACGAGTATGTGAAGCCCGATATGGTCGACCGAATTGTTCAGGAGCACATTGTAGGGGGCACCCCCGTTGGGGAGTGGCTGACCAAAGAGGACTACGAGAAGTTCTATTCGAAGCAGGTCAAGGTGGTGCTCTCAGACTGCGGGGTCGTTGACCCGGAAAGCCTCGAGTCCTACCTCTCCATGGGGGGCTATTCGGCGACCCGGAAAGCCCTAACCACCATGAAGCCTGAAGATGTCGCCGAGGAGATCAAGAAGTCGGGTCTGAGAGGCCGGGGCGGCGCGGGCTTCCCCACAGGCGTGAAGTGGGAGACCTGCCGGAAAGTGCCTGCGGACCAGAAGTATATTATCTGCAACGCTGATGAGGGCGACCCCGGGGCCTTCATGGACCGGGCGGTTCTCGAGGGGAATCCGCACGCCGTTGTCGAGGGCATGATCGTGGGGGCCTACGCCATCGGCGCCGACAAGGGCTACGTTTACATCAGAGCTGAGTATCCGCTGGCCGTCGAAAGGCTCACACAAGCGATCAAGGATGCCCGGAGCCGGAATTTCCTCGGCAAGAACATTCTCGGCACGGGCTTCGACTTCGACATAAAGCTGAAACTCGGCGCCGGCGCCTTTGTCTGCGGCGAGGAGACGGCGCTCATCGCCTCCATCGAGGGCCAGCGCGGTATGCCCCGCCCGAAGCCGCCCTTCCCTGTCTTCAGCGGACTCTGGGGTAAGCCGACGGTCATCAACAATGTCGAAACCCTCGCCAACATTCCCTACATCATAAACCGCGGCGCCGACTGGTTCGCCTCCTACGGGACAGAGAAATCAAAGGGAACCAAGGTCTTCGCCCTCACGGGAAAGAGCAGGAACACGGGCCTCATCGAGGTCCCCATGGGCATTACGCTCCGGGAGATCATCTATGAGATCGGCGGCGGGATCGAAAACGACCGGGCCTTCAAGGCTGTGCAGACCGGCGGCCCTTCAGGCGGCTGCATACCTGCCAGTCAGATGGACATCAACGTGGACTACGAGTCGCTGGCGAAGGTCGGGTCCATCGTCGGCTCCGGAGGAATGATCGTTCTCGATGAGGACAGCTGCATGGTGAACATTGCCAGGTACTTTCTCGCCTTCACTCAGGCTGAGTCCTGCGGGAAGTGCGTCCCGTGCAGGATCGGCACAAAGAGGCTCCTGGAGATACTCGACAGGATCACAACCGGACAAGGCAAGGATGAGGACCTCGACCTCCTTGAGAGCCTGGGGAAAGACATCAAAGCAGCCTCTCTCTGCGGTCTGGGCATGACGGCCCCGAACCCGGTCCTCAGCACCCTCCAATATTTCAGGGAAGAATACGAGGCACACATACGGGACAAGAAATGCCCCGCCAAGGTATGCAAGGACCTTCTGACCTACTCCATCCTCGAAGACGTCTGCACCGGCTGCGGCGTCTGTCGCAGGGCCTGCCCATCCGGCGCCATAAGCGGTGAGAAGAAGAAACCTCACAAGCTGGACAGCACCCTCTGCATCAAGTGCGGAGCGTGCTTCGAGGTGTGTAAATTCAAGTCTGTTCACAGGGAGTGAATCATGTTGAAAGTCACCATAGACGGCAGAACAACCAAGGTTCCGCAGGGAACGAGCGTTCTCGATGCTGCAAGAAAGCTCGACGTACCGATCCCGACCCTCTGTTACCATGAGAAACTAACGGCCTTCGGGGGCTGCAGGCTCTGCGTTGTCGAGATCAAGGGTATTCCGAGGCCCGTCACCTCCTGCACAACGCCCGTGACCGACGGAATGGAGGTCACCACCGTCACTCCTCAGCTGGAGGCCCTCCGGAAGACAGCCCTGGATCTCATTCTCTCCGACCACCCATACGACTGCATGGTCTGCGAGCGGGCCGGTGACTGCGTCCTCCAGGAGCTTGCCTACTTCTACGGGATTCGGGAGCCCCGATTCAAGGGTGAGCGGAGGGTCTATGCAAAGAAAGACGCTAATCCCTTCATTGAGAGGGACATGGAGAAGTGCATCCTGTGCAGCAGGTGCGTGAAGGTGTGTGACGAAGTGCAGGGTGTGGGCGCTATCGATTTTGCCTACCGGGGCTTCAAGTCCAAGATATGCCCGCCCTACGAGGAACCCCTGAACTGCGAGTTCTGCGGACAGTGCATGACCGTCTGCCCCACGGGCGCACTCACCGGCAAGATGTGGTACCACAAAGGCAGACAGAAAGATGTCAAGGAAGTCGAAACGGTCTGTGCCTACTGCGGCACGGGCTGCAAGATTGTCCTGCATACGCGGAGGAACGAAGTTATCCGGGTGACGTCAAAACCCGACAGCTGGAATGAAGGCTGGCTCTGTGTCAAGGGGAGGTTCGGCTACCAGTTCATCAACAGTCCGGACCGCCTCAAGAAACCTCTCATCAAGAAGAACGGTTCTTTCGAGGAGGTCTCCTGGGATGAAGCCTTGGGCCATGTCGCGGAGCGGCTGAGTTCGATAAAGGCTGCACACGGGGCCGATGCAATCGGCGGCCTCTCCTCGGCGCGCTGCACGAACGAGGAGAATTACCTCTTCCAGAAGTTCATCAGGGCGGGGCTCGGCACAAACAACGTCGACCATTGCGCCCGACTTTGACACTCCCCCACGGTGGCCAGTCTGGCCGCCATCTTCGGTTCCGGGGCGATGACCAACTCAATCCCCGAGATCGAGGACCTCGAGGTGATCTTCATCATAGGCTCCAACACGAAGGAGACCCATCCTGTCATCGCAAACAGGATGATCAAGGCGTACAGGAACGGCGCCAAGATCATTGTTGCCGACCCGAGACGCGTTCCCATGGTGAGGTTCTCGGAGCTGTTCCTGAGCATGAGACCCGGCACGGATGTCTGCCTGCTCAATGGCCTTGCCCATGTCATTGTCAAAGAAGGTCTTTACGACAAGGAGTTCATAGCTCAGAGGACTGAGGGTTTC
>Ga0316622_100004260_pt1 | contig 10473 bp, 5 predicted proteins | sample OWC_Aug_OW2_C1_D_FD_207646 | JGI IMG/M metagenome (GOLD analysis project Ga0316622, IMG submission 207646) | Wetland soil microbial communities from Old Woman Creek delta, Ohio, United States - OWC_Aug_OW2_C1_D5_C | ecosystem: Environmental > Terrestrial > Soil > Wetlands | place: USA: Ohio... | reverse complement strand
CTACCGTCGCCTCGGAGTCGTATTCCTCGAAGGCGTCCTCGGGCAGTTGGGGTGGCGGGTCGGCCGGTTTTACGTTGTAGGCGAGGCCGACTCGCACCGGCGCTTTCTCCTGGCCATCCGCTCGTTGCCGGCGGGGATGAGCGCCCGCACCTCGCCGGTCAGGAGGCGGTACACGTCGTTCCTCGGCGCGGGAAGGGCCGTCTCCGCCCGCGCCGAGGGGCGGCCGTCGTCCCGCGCCTCCTCGTAGCTGACGATGATCCCCTCGTAGTTCCGCAGGACCGTCCGCTCCTCCCCCATGGAGAGGATGTAGTTCGGCATCAGCGGGATCTTACCGCCGCCGCCGGGGACGTCCACCACGTAGGAGGGGATCGCAAGGCCCGAGGTGTGCCCGCGGAGGGCCTCCATGATCTCGATGCCGCGCGAGAGACGCGTGCGGAAATGCGAAAGCCCCCGCACCATGTCGCACTGGAACAGGTAGTAGGGGCGGACCTTGGCCTTGAGGAGCTCGGTGTTCAGCTTCCGGATGATCTCCGGGTGGTCGTTCACGCCCTTCAGGAGAACCGTCTGGTTGTTCACCGGCACGCCGGCCCGCAGCAGCCGGTCGCACGCCCGGCGCGCCTCCGCGGTGACCTCCCGGGGGTGGTTGAACTGCGTGTTGATCCACACGGGCCCGTACTTCTCCAGCACGGCGCACAGCTCGTCGTCGACCCGCATCGGGAGGACCGACGGCACGCGCGTCCCGATCCGGATGATCTCGACGTGGGGGATCTTCCGGAGGTTCTTCAGGATGTACTCGATCCTCTCCGTGGGCAGCGTCATCGGGTCCCCGCCGGAGACGATGACGTCGCGGATCTCCTCGTGCCGCCGGATGTAGGCGAACATCTTGGTCAGCTCGAACTCGGTCTTCGCCGCCTCGCCCAGCGCCCAGATCCGCTTCCGCGTGCAGTGGCGGCAGTACATGGAGCAGAAGTTGGTGACGACCATGAGGCAACGGTCCGGGTACCGGTGGGTGAGCCCCGGGACCGGCATGTCCTTCTCCTCCTCGAGCGGATCGTCTTCGCCGCCCTCGACGCCGAAATACTCTTCGGCGGAAGGGACCGCCTGGCGGGCGATCGGGTCGTCGGGGTCGTCGAACCGCACGAGGGAGAGGTAGTAGGGAGTGATACCGGCACGGTAGAGGTCGGTCACCCGGGAGAGGAGGCGCGTTTCCTCCGGGGTGAATCCGCACAGCCCCCGGAGATCCTCGACCGACGTGATGCGGTGGGAGAGCTGCCAGCGATAGTCGTTCCACTGCTCCTGGGTGACCTGCGGCCAGGGGAGGCCGACCGGCGCGGGTCTCCCCTTCGCGCGTCTCAGCGGTACCGCGTCTTCACCGGGACGGGTGTCCATGATCCTCCTCGCTTCCCCCGGTCCCCGGGGGGGATGGCCGGGGGAATCCCCCCGGCGTTATCGACCGCTCGTGCGCACCCAGAGGAAGTCGACGAGCGTCTTTCCCTTGTTCGAGAACGCGAATCCCTGTTCCCCCGCGAAGTGCAGCGACTCTCCCTTGCGGGCCACGTAGGCGATCTGCCCGAGAGCCAGCCCCAGGCGCCCGGCGAGAACGTGGACGTAGTTCTCCCCTTCCTGCGCCGGCTCCGGGGGAGTCTGCTTCCCCGGAGCGATGGTGGCGCGGTAGGCGACGAGGGAGCGGTAACGGCTCTTGGGCAGGAGCGTGTCGAACGACTTGTACCCGGTGACCTCGGAGGGGAGCGCGTCGCTTTTCCGGAAGAGCACCTTCTCTTCGTCCACGTCGGCGAAGAAGGAAGAGGGCGTCTCGTTCAGCGCGGAGAGGATCTCGAAGAGGTTGGCGATGGAGGGAGAGGTGAGGTTGCGCTCGATCTGGGAGATGGCGCCCTTGGTGAGGCCCGCGCGCTCCGCCAGGTCGGCCTGCGCCAGCGCGTTGATCTGGCGGAGATGCTTGATCCGGGCCCCGATGTCCATCACGGGAGTGTTTATTAAACCCTCCGTTTAATAAATCTACCCAGATTTTAGAAATCCTGATTCGTCGTGTCAACCCCAAAATGCCGATTCTCATTAACTTTTTTAATGTCACGTGGTCTTCCTCTAATCACCGGGGGACGGTTCCCTATACCCCGAAAAACGGTGCGCGGGCCTTGCGCGGCGCGGTCCCGCGCCATCCGGTGCGCGGCAGTGGGGGACATTCCTGATCCGTTGACAAGGGGGAAGAATGTCCCCCCCACGGAAAGTATTTCGCGATGAAGGATGGCGGACTTTAACGGTTTGTTTTTTCGCGTTCCAGCAGCGCGCGCTTCCGGGCGGCTCCCCAGCGGTACCCGCCGGGCGCGCCGTCGCCCCGCACGACGCGGTGGCACGGTATCGCGACGGCGAGGTCGTTCGATGCGCACGCCCGGGCGACGGCGCGCGCCGCGGCCGGCCGGCCGATCCGCCGGGCGACTTCCGCGTAGCTCGCGGTCTTCCCGGGAGGGATGGCTCGCAACGCTTCCCAGACCCTGCGCTGGAACGCCGTTCCACGGATGTCCAGCGGCAGGTCGAGGACCCCCCGCGGGGATTCGATGAAGGCCGCCACCTGCGCTACCCATCCCGAGAGTTCCCGGTCCCCTTCCCGCAGCAGGGCGCGGGGGAACCTCTCCCCGAGATGCCGGATCAGCGGCCCGGGAGAGTTGCCGAGAGCGATCATGCAGACCCCCCGGTCGGTCGCCGCCGCGAGGAGCCAGCCGAGGGGGGTCCTCGCGAGGCCGTAACGGATCGCCACGCCGGCCGCGCCCGCCCTGTACCGGGACGGCGTCATCCCGAGGAGTTCCCCCGCGCTGCCGTAGAGGCGGCTGCCCGAGCCGAACCCGGCGTCGTACATCGCCCGGGTGACGGACATCCCGCGGCGCAAACCGTCTTTCAGCTTCTCGGCGCGTCGCTGGTCGGCGTATCCCTTCGGCGTGACCCCGACGATCTTCCGGAACACGCGGTGGAAATGGTACGGGCTCATGCCGGCCGACGCGGCCAGCGCGGCGAGCGGGATCGGCTCCTCCGCCCCGTCGATGAGGCGGCATGCGCGGACGATCGTCCCGAGATGCGGCTCGGCCCGGGATTCCGACTCCGGCCGGCACCGCCGGCACGGCCGGAAGCCGGCGCGCTCCGCCTCCGGAACGTCCGCGAAGAAGACGACGTTCTCCCGTTTCGGCCGCCGCGAAGGGCACGACGGCCTGCAGAAGATGCCGGTGGTCTTCACGCCGTACCAGAAGCCCCCGTCGGCCCGCGGGTCCCTGCGGACCAGCAGTTCCCAACGCGCATCGTCCCTTGTCGTGTCCATTCTCTCCTCCGCGTTCCGGGACCCCGGCTCCGGGCGGACCGGAGCCGATGGTCCATCATCGCTCCGCGCGGAGAAGTTCGCCATCCGGTTCTTGCTCGGCAATTCCGGCCGCCGCGCCATTGACTTCGGAAGGGATTTCGAGGAAAATCTTCCTTCTTGAAGGTGGGGGAGTAGCTCAGCTGGGAGAGCACCACGTTCGCAACGTGGGGGTCGAGGGTTCAATCCCCTTCTCCTCCACCACCTTCCTTTATCCCATCCTGACAGCACTGCGGGGATTGAACCGGCTCCGGGCACCGACGGGCAGGCAGACGCTCAGGCCGATCTGGAGCTACTCCCCGGCGGACTTCGCCGCCGGCAGTCGGACGAACGCCCGGGTCCCCTTCCCGACCTCGGACTCGAAGGAGAGGGAGCCGCCGTGTTCCTTCAGGATGGTCCGGCTGATCGACAGCCCCAGCCCGAGGCCGCCGCTGTCCAGGTGCGTGGAGAAGAACGGCTCCGTGATCCGGGAGAGAACCTCGGGGGACATCCCCGTGCCCTCGTCGGCCACCTCCACCTCGACGTCCCCGGTATCCGGGTTTCTCCGGGTGGTCACCTTCAGGCCGCACCCGCCCGACGGGAGCGCCTGCAGGGCGTTGTTCAGCAGGTTGACGACCACCTGCTGCAGCTCCTGGGCGGACCCCGTCACGGGGGGAAGCCCTTCCGCGAACTGCATTTCGAACCGGTGCGTCGCTTTGATGATCTCGTGGTACAGGATGTGGACCGCGGCACGGACCAGCTCGTTGACCTGTAACGGGACATGCCTCCGGGACTTGTCCTGGCGCGCGAAGTCCTTCAGGTTCGCCACGATCGCCTTGATCCGGGCGGAGGCGTCGGAGATCCCCGCCGCGAGCCGCGGGACCACCTCCCGCATCTCGGAGTATGTGAAACCCAACAGGGGAAAGTCGCCGCGCTCCCGGAAGTGCGCCTCCAGCACGGGCCGCACGTCCTCCCAGGCGGAGAGGACCATCGGAGCGTTGAACATGATGAGGTTGTTCGGGTTGTTCACCTCGTGGGCGACGCCCGAGACGATCGTGCCGAGTGCCGCCATCCGGTTCGCCTGGATGAGCTGCGCATGCTGGATCTTCGCCTCCTCCTCCATCCGGACGCGCGCGGTGATGTCCCGGATGGAAAGGTACGAAACGTGCCCGCCTGCCAGCCGGACGGACATTCCCCGGATGGAGACGGTGACGCGTCCGCCTTCCCGGCGGAGGTGTTCCGCCAACGCGAGGCTCAGGGCCGAACCGGGGCGGATGCTGGCGATTGCCAGCGCGAACCCCTGCCGCTCCTCCTCCGGGACGAAGAGGCGGATCCCGTCGCGCAGCAGGTTCTCCCGCGAATGGCCGTACAGCCGCTCCGCCGCCGGGTTGACGTCGACGACATCGCACGTGCCGCTCCGGAAGAGGAAGAGCGGCTCCTCGTTCTGCTCGAAGAGCTGGTGGAACAGCTCCTCGCTGGACCGCAGCATCTCCTCCGCCCGCTTCCGCTCCGTGACGTCGATGATCGCGGTCCTGTAGAGGGTCTCGCCCCCGTCGCCGCGGAACGGCACGCTCTGCAGCTCGACATCGATTGGCTTGCCGGTGGCCGGCGCGAGCCGGATCCCGGTGGCGGTTTTGCCGGTTCCGCTCTTGCACCGGTGGATGTGGCGGAGAAACGCTGGCCGGTCGCCGGCGTCGACCAGGGAATGGAACATCATGCCGACCAGCCGGCTCCGCACGACTCCCAGGAGCGCCGCCCCGGTGAGGTTGATGTCCCGGACCCGGCCCCGGCCGTCGAAATTGACGTAGCCCACGGGCGCGAAGTCGTAGAGGTCCGCGTACCGGTCCCGGGACGCCTCGAGCTGTGCCTGGATTTCCCGAAGCTCGCGGTTTTGGTTCTCGAGCTCCTCCTGGTGTACCCGCAAATCCTCGTTGAGCCGCCGGAGCTCGTCGTTCACGGGGGGCCAGCCTCCGAGATGGCGAGCAGGATCATCTGCGGCGCGCCGTCCTCCCGCATGATCCGCCGGGCGTTGAAGAGCAGCTTCCTGTGCCCGAAGCCGGGGAATACGTGCTCCACCTCGAAGTCGTGGAGTTCGGTCTCCCTCGGGAGGATCTCCTCCAGCAGCGCCCGCAGCCGGGGGTTGTCCCACTGGCCCCGCCCTGCGGCGAAGACCGACAGGCCCTGCGTCTCCAACGGCGAGAGGGCGAAGGTGCGGTAGAACGACCGGTTGGCCGACTTGACGCGGAGCTCCGCGTCGAGGACCACCAGCGGTTCCCGGACGGTCTCCACGATCGCCTGGGCGTACCGGAACGCCTCCTCCATCTCCTTGAGCCGTTCTTTGGCACGGCGGATGTCCTGGACGTCGATCAGCGACACCATGACGCCATCGATCCTGCGCTCCGCGGTCCGGAGCGGCCGGATCCGCATCTTGTACGCGCGACCATCGCGGTCCCTCACCTCCTCTTCCCGCACCGCCAGGGAGTCGATGACCTCCTGGATCTTCGCGTCGATGTCGGAGACGTCGATGTTGGGCTGGATGTCCTGGATGCGCCGCCCGACGTCCGCGGGGATCAGGTTGAATACCCTGGCCGTGTTCGGGGTGAAACGCCGGATCCGGAGGTCGGCCCCCACGATGATCAGCGGGATGTTGGCGCTCTCGAGGAAATTGACCATCTCCTCGTTCGCCAGGGCGAGCTCGGCGTTCCGGTTCGCCATCTCGTCGTTGACGGTGGTCAGCTCCTCGTTCGTCGACTGGAGCTCCTCCTTGGCGGTCTCCAGCTCCTCGTTGGTGCTCTGCAGTTCCTCGTTGGCCGACTGGATCTCCTCGTTCGCGGAACGCAGCTCCTCGTTCGTGGATTCGTGCTCCTCGATGACGGACTGCAGGTACTCTTTGGTGGCGATGATCTCCTGCTCGAGCTGGCGGATCCGGCGCTCGGCGAGCGACCGCGCCGTCGCGGCCCCTGCGGCGCCCTTCCTGCCCGCCTTGCCCCCGGTACCCGGGGCCTGAGCCTTGGAGGCGGTCTCCATGAACAGGACGAGGTAACACGCCTCCCGGTCCATGACCGGTTTGATCGGGATGACCTCGATCCGCACCTCCTTCTGCTCCCCGTTGCGGCGGTACCGGATTCCGTCCTTCGCCACGGTTCCTTGCGCTTTCCGCGCCTTCTGGATCATTGCGCCCAGGTCCGGCGCGAGGCCCTCCCGGGCCATCTTCATGAGGTTGAGGCTGGCGGGCCCCGGTGCGGGAGCGAGGTAGGGGCCCGTCTGTCCCCGGAACTGGAGGATCTCCATCTGGTTGTTCACGACGACTCCCGGCGGGGCGAACCGCGAAAGGAGGATCTGCTCGGCCTCCCTCTGGACCGTGCCGGGACTGACCGCGATCCCGTCGCCCTTCCTGCCGGCGGCTGCCTTCTCCGTTTCGTCGACGGCGAGGCGGAAGTCCATCTGGCGAGTGACCAGCGCCGCCTTCTTGGCGTAGATCTTGTCCTTGCGGCTGACGACGCCGAACAGGTCCGTGAATTCGCCGATGCTCTCCGAGGTCCCGAGCATGAGGTACCCGTTCCCCTTCAGAGCGTAGTGGAAGATGGGCAGGAGCCTCTTCTGCAGGGCGGGCTTCATATAGATGAGGACGTTGCGGCAGCTGATGAGATCCATCCGGGAGAACGGGGGGTCGTTGGCCAGGTTCTGACGGGCGAAGATGCACAGGTCCCGGATGTACTTGCTGATCTGGTAGCCGCGGTCCTTCGCGCCGAAGAAACGCTGGATCCGCTCCGGGGATACGTCCTGGGCGATGCTGTCCAGGTAGATGCCCGTGCGGGCGGTATCGAGCGCCGCCTCGTTGACGTCGGTGGCGAAGATCTGGATGGGGATATCGTTCGCCCGCTCTCCCAGGGCCTCGATCAGGCAGATGGCGATCGAGTACGCCTCCTCGCCGGTCGAGCAGCCGGGTACCCAGACCCGGATCGGCGTCGACGCCGAGCGGTCCTGCAGGAGGAGGGGGAGGATCTTCGTTTTCAGCGTCTGAAACGTTTCGGGCTCCCGGAAGAAGGAGGTCACGCTGATGAGGAAGTCGCGGTAGAGGACATCGAGCTCCGACGGATGTTCCTGGAGGTAGCGGACGTACTGGTTCATCCGGTCGATCTTGTGCAGGACCATCCGGCGAAGGACGCGGCGCCGGATCGTGGCCGTCTTGTACCAGGAGAAATCGACCCCGGTGGCGTCCCGTAGCAGTATGTGGATCCTGTTCAGGTCCTCCTCCGATTCCATCTCCTTGGCCTGGTCGCCCCCGGCTCTTGCCGGGGACACGTACGGGGAGCGGCCGATCCGGACGAGCTCGGCGGCGATCCCCTGGGGGGGGAGGATGAAATCCACGCAACCGGTGGCGATGGCGGCGGAGGGCATCCCCGTGTACTTGGCGGAGGCTACGGCCTGGGCGAAGGTGATCCCCCCCTCGGCCTTGACGGCCCGCGTCCCCAGGGCGCCGTCGGAGGCGGTTCCGGAGAGAACCACTCCGATCGCCCTCTCTTTCTGGTCCTGGGCCAGGGAGCGCAGGAACAGGTCGACGGGCATATGCGGAGCGCGGCCGTCAAGGCGGGGAATGAGGCTCAACGTTCCATGGAGGATCGCCAGGCTTGTGTTCGGCGGGATGACATAGATCTGGTCCGGCTTGACCTTGGTGGCGTCCGTCGCTTCCACCACCGGCATCCGGGTGGAGCGGGCGAGGATATCCCGGAGCATGCTCCCGTGTTTCGGGTCCATATGCTGGACCACGACGTACGCCATGCCGGTCTGAGGCGGCAGCTCGCTGAACAGCTGCTGGAAGGCGTCAAGGCCCCCGGCGGACGCGCCGATTCCGACGATGGGGAACGCGCCGCCCCTCGTCCGGAGGAGCGCGGGGAGAGGCATGGTGGAGGGCCGATCCGCCCCCTTTGTCCGGGCCGGCCCCGCGTCGCCTCCGGTCTTCCTCCGGGCGGTTTCCTGTGCCGGCAGCTTTCTCTTGCGCCCCTTGCCGGCAACGCGTGAATCCGTAGCCCCTTTTCCCTCCCGGGTCCTTCCCCGTTTCGGCACAACTCACCTCCGTGTTCTGAGATGGGGGTCGGTATCCCTCCGCGGCCTTCCGGAGGCATGGCGGGTCCCACCGGAACGGGACGAACGCTTTCAGCCTTTTATATATATTATCCTGAATGGCTTTCATCTGCGTGCTCACTCCGTACCGGACCGCCGGGGGGTCGACCCTCCTTCTCGCGCCGCCCTCCTGTTGATGAAACCGCGCCGGTAGTATCATCCGGGCATGACCTTTTCCCTCTCTGCGCCGTTGTTCGTGGAGGTGGCCGTCCCGTTTCCGATCGACCACCCGTTCACCTACCAGGTGCCGGCGGGGGAGGAGCTACGCGCGAAGGTCGGCGTCCGCGTGCTGGTCCCCTTCGGGCGACGGAAGATCACCGGCCTCGTAACGGCGGTCACCGACGCTTCGGCCCTCGAGGGAAGGGAGGCAAAGGAGCTCCTTGCCTTCCTGGACGACGCCCCGTACATTTCGGCGCGCCACCTGGGCTTCCTCGCCGCCTCGGCCCGGGAGTGTCTCGCCCCGATGGGGGAGATGCTGCGGGCCGCCCTCCCCCGGGGTCTCCCGCGGCGGGAGGCGCCTCCCGCGCCGCGCACCGAGGCGTTCTACCGGGCCGTTCCGGGGGCGCCGGAAGCCGGGATGACCCCGAAGCAGCGGCAGGTGTACGCGGCGGTGCGGGATTCGGGGGGGTTGCCCGGGCCGGACCTCTCGGCCAGGGTCCCGGGCGGCGCGGAGGCGGCCCGCCGCATGGCGGCAAGGGGTATGCTCGTCGCGGAGACGCGGGCGAAGCCCGTGGGGCTTTCCGCCGCCCACCTGCCCGCCGCGTCGGGAGACCTGACGCCAACCCCGCACCAGGAGGCGGCACTCTCCCGGATCGGCGTGGCGATCGCCTCGGGCGGGCACGCGGTTTTCGTCCTGCATGGCGTCACGGGATCCGGGAAGACGGAGGTGTACCTTCGGGCGGTGGAGCAGGTGCGGGCCACCGGGCGCCAGGCGATCCTCCTCGTTCCCGAGATCGCCCTCACGCCGCAGCTGCTGGGGCGCGTCCGTTCCCGGTTCCGCGACGGCGTGGCGGTCCTGCACAGCGGTCTCACCCCGGCGGAGCGGGCCTCCCAGTGGCGGAAGGTCCGGGACGGCGAGGTGTTCCTTTGCGTCGGGGCGCGGTCGGCGATCTTCTCCCCCTTTTCTTCCCTCGGGCTGATCGTCGTCGACGAGGAGCACGACGCCGCCTACAAGCAGGAGGAAGGCGTCCGGTACCAGGCGCGGGACCTCGCGCTGCTGCGGGGCCGGATGGGGGGGGCGGTGGTCCTGCTGGGCTCCGCGACCCCTTCCGCCGAGTCGTACCACCGGACGCGCACGGGCGGCGCGGCCCTCCTCTCCCTTCCCGACCGGATCGGCGTGCGGGGGATGCCGGAGATCGCCGTGCTGGATCTTTCGGGCCGCTCGGACCGGCGAGGCTCGGACCGGTACTTCTCGCCGGAGCTGGAGGCGGCCATCGAGGAAACCCTCTCCCGCGGGGAGAAGGCGATGCTGTTCCTGAACCGGCGTGGCTTCGCGGCAGCCCTGACCTGCCTCGACTGCGGGACCACGGTGCAGTGCAGGAACTGCCAGGTCTCCCTCACCTACCACCGCGAGTACGACGGGCTCCTGTGCCACTACTGCAACGTCCGGCGCAAGGAGCCGGAGGAGTGCGGCAAGTGCGGCGGACACCGGCTCGCACAGGTGGGGATCGGCACGGAGCGGCTCCTTTCGTGGGTTTCGAAGCGGTGGAAGGAGGCGCGGGTGGCCCGCCTCGACTCGGACGTCACGCGGAAGCGCGGCGCGTATGCCGGGATCCTCTCCGGGATGCAGCAGGGGGAGGTGGACATCCTGGTGGGAACGCAGATGATCGCCAAGGGGCACGACTTCCCCGAGGTCACCCTGGTGGGCGTCCTATTGGCGGACCTCTCGATGTCGTTCCCGGATTTCCGCGCCGCGGAGCGGACCTTCCAGATCCTGACGCAGGTCTCCGGCCGGGCGGGGCGCGGCGACCGCCCCGGGAAGGTGCTCCTGCAGACCCTGTCGCCGGACA
>Ga0316622_100004259_pt1 | contig 10474 bp, 13 predicted proteins | sample OWC_Aug_OW2_C1_D_FD_207646 | JGI IMG/M metagenome (GOLD analysis project Ga0316622, IMG submission 207646) | Wetland soil microbial communities from Old Woman Creek delta, Ohio, United States - OWC_Aug_OW2_C1_D5_C | ecosystem: Environmental > Terrestrial > Soil > Wetlands | place: USA: Ohio... | reverse complement strand
ACGTACTCGAAGAACGCGATGCCCCAGCTGGCCGCCGCCGCGATGAACCAGGTGCGGTCCCTGAGATTGCGGAGGTGGGCGTACCATGCGAAGGTCATGAAGGTGTTGGAGAGCACGAGGAGAACGATGGTCTTGCCGATGGAATGCATGCCGCCGGATCCTCCGTCCAGAACCGGAACCGCAGCCGACGCTCAGACCTCGGGACTGATGGTCACGACAGTGTGACGGCGACAGCACGCGCGCCAGCGCTTGCGGGGATTCAAGAGCCCGCCGACGCCGACGAGTGCGCCGAGGACGAACCCGAGGTCGTACAGGTGCCCGGTGTTGCGGAGCTCGTAGATCCTCACGCTGTCAACGAAGAGGCTCACGATGAAGGTGATGCACAGGATGAACCCGTGCCAGAGGCCTGCCCAGAAGCCGGCCGGCCCCGCGACGAACCGGTCGGACCCCGCAGCGCAGCCGACGGCAAGGAGCGCCACGCCCGCAAGCGCTCCCGCGACGAGAGTCCTGCTCTTTCCGGCCATATCAGCGCACTCCCCCCGGGGACATGCCCCGATTCACGGTGATCAGCGTCACTCGACGCGTCCGAACCACCCCCGTCTCTCGACCCACTTCGCGACTTCGATCACAGGGACGATCGTGCCCGCCACGGCGAGGGATATCGCCCAGTCGACCGGAGCGAGGCGGCTCGTCGCGAAGGGAGCCTGAAGCGCCGGAACGTACACGATCAGCAGCAGAAGCGGAGACTGCCCGAACACGGCGAGGTTCAGCCACCCGTTGGCGTGCGGACGCCTGAAGGCGCTCGCCCTGTCCGATCGGAAGTTGTACGCGTTCAGGAACTGGATGAACACGAGGGACACGAACGTCATCGTCATGGCCTGCGGCAGTGTGCGTCCAGAGGAGAGCGCCCACCGGAAGAGCCCCAGGTTGACGAGGGTCGCCCACGCGCCGGCGGTCAGCATGAGCAGCACGACAGGTCTCGTGAAGACGCCCACCCGCGGGTTCCGCGGCTTCCGCCGCATCAGGTCGGGCTCATGCGGATCCACGGCGAGCGCGAGCGCCGGGAGCCCGTCCGTCGCGAGATTCACGTAGAGGATCTGTACGGCCGTGAGCGGCATCGGCAGGCCCATGAGCGTCGCGCCTGCCACAAGGCCGATCTCGCCGATGTTCGACGAGAGGAGATAGGTCAGACACTTCTTGATGTTTCCGAAGATCCCGCGTCCCTCCTCCACGGCCGCGACGATGGACGCGAAGTTGTCGTCCGTGATGGTCATCGCGGCCGCTTCCTTGCTGACGTCGGTCCCGGTGATGCCCATCGCGATGCCGATGTCGGCCTTCTTGAGGGCCGGCGCGTCGTTCACGCCGTCGCCGGTCATCGCGGCGACGTGCCCCTTCTCCTGGAGCGCCGTGACGACGCGCAGCTTGTCAGCCGGGGACACCCGCGCGTACACGTCGATCGTCTCAACGTCACGCAGGAAGTCCTCGTCTGACATCGCAGAAAGCTCGGCGCCCGTGACCACCCGGCCGCCCTTGAGGAGACCCAGTTCTCGGGCGATCGCCTCGGCCGTGATCGGGTGGTCCCCCGTGATCATCACCGGTCGGATCCCCGCACCCTCGCACACCTCGATGGCCGTCTTTGCCTCCGGCCTCGGAGGATCCATGAGGCCGACAAGCCCGAGGAAGGTCATCCCGTGCTCTGCGTCGCCGGGCGACGCGCTGTCCTTCGTCGCGATGCCGAGCACGCGCAGCGCCTTCCGAGCCATGACGCGCGCAGCGTCGACGATCCTCCCGCGCGCCGCCGCGTCAAGCTCGCTCTCCCCGTCCGGGGACAGCTCCAGCGAGCAGGACTCCAGAATCACTTCCGGCGCGCCCTTGGAGTGAGCGATGGGCTCGCCCTCCGTGCTGTGCAACGTCGTCATGCGCTTCCGCTCGGAGGTAAACGGGATCTCGTGGAGCCTCGGATAGAGCCTCTCGAGATCGGTCTTCGAGAGGCCCGCCTTCGCCGCCGCGACGACGAGCGCGCCCTCCGTCGGATCGCCCTTCACGGTCCAGTACCCCGACTCGTCCTGTCCGATCTGCGCGTCGGACGCGAGCACGCCGGCGAGGAGCAGCGCCCGGACCGCCTCGCCGGGCTCGACAGGCCGGCCCGCCACGGAGAACTCGCCCTTCGGCTCGTACCCCGCCCCCGACAGTTCGACCGTGCGCCCGCCCGCGTAGATCTCCCGCACGGTCATCTCGTCTTTCGTGAGGGTGCCGGTCTTGTCCGAGCAGATGACCGAAGTGCTCCCCAGGGTCTCGACGGCCGAGAGCTTCCGGACCAGTGCGCCCCGAGCCACCATGCGCTTCACGCCGAGTGCAAGCGAGATGGTCACGACGGCGGGAAGCGCTTCGGGAACCACCGCCACGGCCAGCGCGACGCCGAAGATCAGCATCTCGATGAGGGGCTGCCCGCGGACGGCTCCCAGAGCCACGACGGCGAGCGTGATGACCAGCGCGGCGCGCGCCAGGATCGCGCCCACGCGGTCCAGGTTCTCCTGCAGAGGCGTGCGGCTCGTCTCGACGGTCTGGAGCAGGCGGGCGATCTTCCCGAACTCGGTGCCCATGCCGGTCGCGGTCACCAGCAAACGCCCGCGCCCGTGGGTCGCCGCGGTACCTGCGAAGACGCTGTTGCGCCGGTCGCCGACCGGGACCTCCCGCTCCGCCAGAGGGGCGACGCCCTTCGCGACGGGCATGGACTCACCGGTGAGCGAGGCCTCGTCCACCTCGAGGTTCACGGCCTCGACGACGCGCCCGTCCGCGGGCACTCTGTCCCCGGCGGCGAGCAGCACGACGTCGCCTGGGACGACGTCCCGCGCCGGGACCTCGACCTCGCGGCCGTCGCGCAGCACGTCAGCCGTCGGCGCGGCCATCTCCCGCAGCGCCTCGAGCGCCCGCTCGGCCCTGTACTCCTGAACGAAGCCCAGCAGGACAGCCAGGAGCAGGATCGTCGCGATCGCGATGGCCTCGATCTCATGACCCAGCACGGCAGAGAGCACCGTCGCGATGATCAGGACGACGATCAGCGTGTTCTTGAACTGCTGGAAGAACACGGCCCACGGTGAGATCCGGCGAAGCGTCTCAAGCTCGTTGGGTCCGTACTCGCCCAGCCGCCGCGCCGCCTCTTCCGACGACAGTCCCGCGGGCCCCGACCCGATCTCGATGAACGACTCCTCGACCGACAGCGTGTGCCAGCCGACAGACGGCTCGTCACGTGCGAGGTCCTGCGGTCGCTCTTCCCTCGGCAAGCCGAACCTCCCCGTGGTACGCGCTTCGTTCACCCGAGCTCAGCGCTAGTTGCACATCTCGCCCTGAAGGGCATCGGCAAGGGCGCGGAACCTGGCAATGGTGTTGTCTCGCTCGGCAGACGAACGCGCGAGATCTGCCGCAAGCGCCGGGTGCCGCGCCGCCGGGATCGAACTCTCGGCCATCGGGAAGAGCGCGCGCTCTTCCTTGGCGATGTGCTGTCTCACGAGCGCCGTGTAGGCGCGCGCTCCGGCGACCATGACCTCGGCGCCGGCGCGCTCGCCGCGCGCAAGGGCGTCCGCGCCCTCGCGCATGGCCCTCACGTGCGCCCTCGCCTGCTCGTGTTCCGACAGCATCGCAGCGAGGGGACCGCTCGTCATCGGAAACCCGTGCGCCATCATGGCCGGAAACAGGACGCCCTCCTCTTTCCGTTGGTGAAGCCCGTCGCAGTATCCGCGAACGAACTCCGCGGCGTCGAGGAAGAACCGGGGCCGCACGGCCTGTCCGCGCTCGAGCTTGGCCACGGCCTCCTCGATCGCGGTGAGCACCTTCTCGATCAGGCGATGCTCGGTCGTGAGGATCTCGGTCGGGCTCACCTGCCACCTCGGAAACGGCCGCCCGGCCTGCCAGCGGCCGTAGAGGCCCACCACCCGCCTCGGGACGAATCGGGCCAGGCGCGCAGGAACCGCAGGAGCGGGGCCGGCTGCAGGTTGAGCCGGCCGAGCTCCGCGGGGGCGAGCCAAAGGAACTCGAGATCCGGCTCCCTGGCGATCGGCGCCCTGCCGATCCCACTCGCCCTCACCCGGAAGCAGTGGTTGACCTCCTGATGCGCGCCGGCGGCATCGGTCCACCCGTGCTCGATCAGCCCAAGGTACCGGCCGACGTCCGCACGCACGCCGAGCTCCTCCCGAAGCTCCCTCCGCAGGCACGCGTGGAGGGCCTCACGTCCCTCCGGGTGCCCTCCCGGCAGATAGACGTAGTCCCCTCCCGACGGCCGCGCCACGAGGAAGCGGCCCCGGCGCTCGATCACCGCACGAGCCAGGATCTCGATGTCGTTCGTCACGTTCTGAGCCTGCTCCCGACGTCCGAGCGACGCACGGCCCGCGTCGTCTCGCGCAACCACCGCTCGGCCAGACGGACCTTCGATCTGAGGTCGCGTTCGTCCCGCACGAACGCGAGCGTCTCGAACCTGCGAACAACGCGCGCCGGCAGCTCCCTGTGAACGTAGCGGACCCCAAAATCGAAGTGCCGGGGCGCATACCGCATCCTCAGGAACTCCAGCAGCGGGTCAAGAAGGAGGCGCTGGTAGTTGTACAGCGCCTCGACCGTGTTGCCGCGCTCAAGCTCCTTGTCGATGAAGCAACCGAACACGGCATAGCGTGCCTCGAGCCTCTCGGCGCGCGACCTCAGCCGCTTCGCGAACGCTCTCCTGTCCCAACGCGGCGCACGAGGCGGTTTGCCTCGGACGAACAGGAACACGGGCTCGCCGTGGATCGCAGGCTCGAGGTACTTGTCCGGCGCGGAGTGCTTGAAGACCGCCAGGTCCACGAGCAGGAACGGGCTCGCGCCCCTCACGCGATAGAACGCCTGCGCGTAGTCGTGCGCGGCCGGCCATGGGATCCCGAACTTCTGCTCGATGCCCGAGAGCGACCTGAGCGCCCGCTCCACGACGGCGAACACCCGGTCTGCGCTTCCGTCTTCGGCATCCACGTTCAGGTCGATGTCGGACCACTCGTCCAAGGTGCCGTGGCTCGCAGCGCCGCCCTCCCACACCGCGTGCACGCACGGAAGGGCCGCGAGCCCTTTGACGAGCGCCTCGGTCACCTCGGCCCGGCCGATCTCGCTCCGCGCTCTCACAGAACCCCCGCTCGGGCGCCGCCATCTCGCCCGGCGCGCACGGTCCGGCCCCCGTACCCGCGACCGCGCCGGCGAGCCCTACCGCCGTGCGTTCCGGACGGCGACCCTGACCGCCACTCCGTCGTCCAGACGCGTCACGCTCTGGAGACCGATGACCCTGGGGTCCGTCGCGTCGATCTCGGCGCTGTCCGTCGCAGTGTCAAGCCTGAGCCTGAAGTCGACCGAGCCGTCGAGATCGTAGTCGACCGCCTCGTCCACGACCTCCGGCAGCGAGTCCGCGGGTGCGACTACCAGCTGCACGAACCCCTCCCTTCGTTCTCCGAAGAGCGCCTGGAAGACCGGTTCGTGGATCCGCGTCTCGTACGGGCCGTGCGAGACTGTGGCGGCGACCTCGCCGCCCGTGAACCACGGCGACACGCGCACGCCCGTCGCCCTGACCAGCGCCGTCTCCCACGAGGACAGTCCGACGAACGTCGCGAGCACGATGGGGAGCGCGAGCGCCGCGAGCGCGTATCCGAGCACGGCAGGAAGCCTCCTCATGACAGCCCCCAGGTCCAGTCCTAGAACATGCTTCCCGTGGTGGCCAGCTTGAGCAGCCGCCAGAGCGCGGTCGAGATCATCCCGCCGCCGAACGCCGAAAGGAACAGGAACGCCGGCATCAGAAACAGCACCCGGGCGGCGGTCCGGCTCGCGCCGGGGCCGGTGCCCTTCACATGATAGGACGCGGCACCGGCAGGGCACACGTCAATGCACTTGCCGCACCGCGTGCACGTGATCAGCGTCTTCCCTGCTTTCACGCTCTCCTCGGTCAGGGAGAACGTCGGGCAGGTGCGGACGCAGAGCCCACATTCCGTGCACGCGCCAGGGTCGATCCGGATGTCGAACGCCGTGATCCCGTTCGCGAAGGACTGGAAGGCTCCGAACGGGCAGAAAAGCCCGCACTGGGCGCGGCGCTTCATGAGAAGCGGCAGCACCACGACGAGCGCGAGAAAGAGCGCGACGAAGATCACGGTCTGCACGAGCACGAGGCTGCTCGTGACGGCCGGGAACTCCGTCACCGACTTGAACGGACAGAGCCACTCGCAGTAGAAGGGCGAGAGCGAGACCGCGGAGATGAGGACGACCGCGACGAGCACCGCAAACGGGAGGTACGTCCAGGCCCGGCTGATGCTTCTGATCCTGGGCTTCCGCCCGATCCTGGAGAAGCCTTCGTCCAGCCCTCCGAAGAAGCAGATCCAGCTGCACCACGCCTTCCCGAGCGCCAGCGTCGCGCCGATCCAGATGACGAACATGCTCCCGATGCTCGCGAACGTCCCCACGAGGGACCCCGGGAAGACGATCGTCCTCGTGATGATGCCCGGCAGGATGACCGCCGGAATGACGAGATGACAGAACGGGGTCTTGCCCTGGATTACGTCCGCGCCCGAGAGCGCGAGGCTGCCGCGCGCGCTCACGAGCGCCGTCGTGAACGTGATGACGAAACCCACGGCCATCGCGATGAAGAGCGTCGACCGGAGCGCGAACGTCCTGCCCGTCGTCAGCATGCGGAAGAACGAGACGTTGAAGAAGACCCACGTGAGGGCGACGGACACGAGAAGGAGGGGATCCTTCGGAACGGCCTGGCCGCCCGTGATCAAGAGGGCCGTGAGCAGCATCATCGGCAGCCCGAACAGGAGCGACTTGAGCACGCCCATCCTCGGGACGCCCGACCCCGCACGCGCGCGGGTCTCTCCGTTCATCACAGCGCGACCTCCGTGGCGACCAGCATCACGCCCACATACAGGTAGTAGAGGCCGATGCACACCGCGGCCAGCCTACCGACCAGGCTCGCTGCGTGGAAACGACTGAAGGCGCCGGCGAACGCCACGGGCAGCACGTACACGGACGTCCCCACGAAGAAGAGCAGGAAGAAGAGCAGGCTCCCCCACACGGACGACGACCCCGCAGCACCCGCAAAGGCCAGGAGAAACGGCGGGCAGATGTTCACGCCCGTCAGGAACCCTAAGCCCGCCGGGAGCGCCGCAGGCCATCGGGCAAGGAACCTCCGCGTCCGCTCCCCCCCGCCAGCGCACACGCGCCGCGGCCTCAGGACACCATACAGGATAAGCAGAACGGCGAGAACGACGTAGGTCACCCCGAACGCAAGGCCGCCGTGCACGTCCGCGGTCGCAACCAGCCTCCCGGTCGCCCATGCCGCGAACCCGAAGAGCAGATACCCCGCCAGCCGCCCGAGCAGAAACTGCCCGACGAGCCCGAAGCTGCGAGCGGCGCCGCGCGATTCCCCGAGGACGAGCGGGACGAGGACGGGCGCGCAGTACGCAAGACACGTCACACCGCTCGCGAGCCCCAGAAGAAGAGCCTGCATGAGCCGCGACCCTCGCGCCCGCCTAGCCGCAGCCCAGGTGTCTCAGGATCCGGGCGAACCGCTGCCGCTCTCTGACCCTCGCGTACGCGAAGGCGTACAGACCCACGAGGACCATGCCCACGACGAATCCGGGGATTGCGACGTAGTAGAGCGCCGTCTCCTCCTGCGATGCGATGGCGGTCGCCGCGACGCCGATCACGACGCACCCCACGAGAAGCGACACGTGCGCGAGCCCCCATTCAAGAGACCGCTTCGCGGCATCCCAGGTCAGGAGGTCCGCTATGAACCGCCTGTCGTCCTTCGAGAGCTCTGTCATGGCGTTCCCCCGGGTCTCCCCCGCGGCGCGGGACGGCGCCGGCGAAGGAGGTCGCGAGCGCTAGAAGTAGTACCTGATCCCGATCCCCCCGCTCACGTCGTAGTCCGTGTCCGGAACGAGGTCGAAGATGGGAGCGACCTCGATGAACACGTCGAGCGGAAGGTCCTTGAAGACGTAATCGAGCCCCACGGGGATCCGGACGCCGACCTCCGAATCGTCGCCGTCCTTGAGCCTGGCGCGACCGCCGACGCCGACGTACCACGGCAGTGTGCCCTCGAGGTCCCCCGGATCGAAGTCGTAGCTGTGCCAGAGGTAGTCGGCATGCACGTAGAACCAGCCTTCGTCGCCGAGGGACCACCCGGCCGCCGCGTCGACCGCGTGGCGCCCGTCGCTCCACGCCTTGAGACTGAGCCCGGTCGGTTCCCCCGCCATGACGCCCAGGCCGATGTGCATCCCGCCGGAGCAGATGCCGGCCCCGAGGAGAACGGCCGCAAGCGTCAGCACAGTGATGGCTCTCATCCGCACCCCCTTCAATCTGCCGCGCGGTCGCCCCGAGATCACCGCCCTCCGGCCGCGCGCAGCGACTCGAGCTTCTCACGAGCCTGCGGCGCCATCTTCAGCATAGCCTCGAGCGTGCCGCACGCGAACTCCGGACACTCGGCGCAGGTCGCGTGTCCCTTCCCCACAGCGCACTTCCTGATCTCGCACATGCTCTCGCAGTAGGAGAACTTGACCCCGTCTGACATGCAGCCCGTGCAGTTGATGTGCTCCTGCTTGATCGGAGCCTTGAAAGCCTCCGTCCACTTCCTGGCCACCTCTGCACGCATTGAGTCGTCATTGCGCTTCGTCGCGATGAAGGCGTCGCACTTCTCGCAGTCGAGGCCGCAGCATCCGATCATCTCAGTTCTCCTTGTCCGCGGTGCCGGGCTGCTCCCGCGGCCCACGAATAAAGCACGCCTCGCCCGACCGGGTCAAGCCGCCAGCCACACCGGCCCGCACGCATCCGTGGTCAGCCCCCCCGTGCCCGCCGTCCCGTGCCTCCGCCCTCGCCAGCTCCATGACACTCCCGATGAAGCGCGTCTTGCCCTCCGTGTACGCCACGCGGTCGTTCGGGTGCCCAGCGGCAAGACGGAGCTTGAGCCTGCCGTACTCGGCCGCCGTGTCCGGGTGCCGCCGGAGGTAGTCGCGGAAGAGCAGACGGTCCCAGTGCTCGAACTGGGGTTCGACCACGTGGAGGTGGTGCGTGCGCCTCCCGTCCGCGTCCCTCTTGATGAACCACGCATAGAACGGGGGGGTATCGTCGCCCCAGGTGGGCCGCCAGAAGTAGTCGTAACCCTGCGACGTGAGGACCGGGACGACGACCGGCACGGCGGAGTCGAGCGAGCGGACCTCGATGAGCATGTCCACGATCGGCTTCGCCGCGAGTCCCGGCACGGCGGTGCTGCCGAAGTGCTCGATGCGCCCCAAGAGCCCGGTCGGAAGGCACGAGAGAAGGTGCTCCCTCTCCTCGAGGAACATGCGCGGCCACGAGGGATCGTACGGGACGACCTCGACGTCCTCCCGCACTGCCCGCCGGATCCGTTCCTCGAGCGTCTCCATGCCTTCCCCCGATCGGTCCAGCGTCGAGCGTGTCGGGCGCGGCGTACGGACTGGGCCTGCCGCCCGGCCGGCGCGCACGCTCACTGCTTGGGCAGGATCCCCTGTTCGATCTCCCTCAGGTCGGTCGCGAGGAGCGTGCTCTGCTCCATGTCAGTCACCTCGGACTGCTTCGCGCGCGCCAGCGCGACGAGCCCCCTCGCGCTTTCGATGTCGCCGCGAAGCGCGACGGCGCGAGCGAGCGCCTCGTACGCACAGCCCGTGTAGAAGGGCGGAAGCTGGTTCTGCTCGCTCACGGCGAGGCACCGACCGCCGAAGAACACCGCCATGTCGGCCTGCCCGGCCAGCGCGTGCACCCGGGACAGGAGCCAGTAGCCCACGGACAGGTTGACCGGCTGGCAGTCCGCGCGCTGCTTCCAGTGCCAGAGCGATGCGTTCGCCAGGAGCAGCATGTTCTCGGTGTCCTCGTCTGTCCGCCCGCGCTTGTCGATGAGCGCCCGGCAGTCGTTGAAGCACGAGGCGGAGAGCTGCGCGTGCACCGCCTGCATCGCGTCCTCACGAACCGCCGCGGCCTCGTCCGCCGCCGGGCCGGCCTGCAGGACGGCAGCCCCGACCAGCAGGACCGCCGCCGCGAGCACCACGGACCTCGCTGTCCTTCTCATCGTGTTCAGACCTCCGTCAGACGTGCGAATGCCCCGTTCGCGAGACGCTCAGGGGTAGAAGTAGCGCGGGGCGACTGCGCGTCCCCGCGCGGTGAACGCAACCCCTTCACTCATGAGCAGCGCCCGCTTCATCGCGGGACCGCCCTGGTAGCCGCCCAACATGCCTCCCGCCGCGACGGCCCGGTGGCACGGGACAACGAGCGGGAACGGGTTCGTCGCAAGCGCCCTCCCGACCGCCCTGGCGCCGCCCGGCACGCCCACGCGGCGCGCGATGGCACCGTACGTGCTCACCCAGCCCCGCGGGATCCCGTGCTCCGCCTTGAGGACCGCCCTCTGAAACCGCGTGCACTCTCCCCAGTCCACGAGCCTGAGCGAGAACCGCACGTCCTCGCCGTC
>Ga0316622_100004258_pt1 | contig 10474 bp, 18 predicted proteins | sample OWC_Aug_OW2_C1_D_FD_207646 | JGI IMG/M metagenome (GOLD analysis project Ga0316622, IMG submission 207646) | Wetland soil microbial communities from Old Woman Creek delta, Ohio, United States - OWC_Aug_OW2_C1_D5_C | ecosystem: Environmental > Terrestrial > Soil > Wetlands | place: USA: Ohio... | reverse complement strand
TAAGGAACATGTTGTTCACTGGAATGGGTGATGCTGGATATTCACCAGCAATGATTACCATCTGTTGGGGAAGTCCCCAGCCCTAGCGGAAGTACCGCCGCTCAGCTGAATCTGATTACGGTCAGGAACTCTCCCTCAACCATTTCTTCCATGAATAGTTCTGGAGAAAAGCCGGCCTCTTTGATAAGTGTGCATACCTCGGGAATACCAGTAAGGGACGAGACGAGAAGGAGCACCCGCCCACAGGGTGCAAGCAACCTCCTGACTACGGTCAGGAACCTTGTAATGACCGCACGACCGTCCGGGCCGCCATCAAGGGCACACTCAAGCCAGTCATCCAGTCGTTCTTCCGGCGTTGTCGGGAGATAGGGCGGGTTGAAGAGGATCAGGTCAAACCTGCCGCAGATACCTCCCCCGAAATCAGTCCTCACCACCTCAATGCCAAGTTGTCGGGCGGCTCGAACTGCATGAGGGTTGATATCCGTGGCCAGCACGCCGGCCCGTTCTGAAAGGCTATGCGAAATGATACCGCTGCCGCACCCAACCTCGAGCACCCGGTCGCCATCATGGCATTCCTTCGTGGCAGCCCTGAGGAGGAGCCATGTATCCTCTGCCGGGGCATAGACCTCCGGCTGTGTCATTCTGCCGCCATGTTCGCGATGGTTGCAAAATCCTCGAGATAGAGCGTCTCTGGGCGGGAGGTGAGGATCTCTTCGGGAAGGGCGGCAAGTATCTTCTCTGCAAGGGCAGGATCGAGGATCCCTGTGGAACTCCGCAGGCAGTTTTTCACCGTCTTTCTCCGGTGCGAAAAGAGTGCCCGGACCACATCGGCATAGATCACTCTGTCCCTGATGGGGAAGAGAGGGCCGCGGAGCTTCATCCTCACCACCGTTGACCTGACCTGGGGCCTCGGGGAGAATGCCTGCGGGGGGAGGTCGAAGCACCGCTCGACACAGCAGTAGGTCTGGACCATGATCGAGAGCCTCCCGCAATCCGGAGTCCCGGCTGGTGCCACCATCCGGCGGGCAAACTCCTCCTGGTACATCAGCACCGCCTCTTCAAATCCTGCTGCAAGGAGCCGGAACGTGATCTTGGACGATGCAGAATAGGGAAGGTTCGAGACCACCACGTCAAACGGCGGGAGGTCGCAGCGGACGGCGTCTCCGCAGATGACCGTGAGCATCCCTTTCCCGATCGCATCATCAAAAAAAAGGGTCAGTTCGTCCACGAGATCGGGATCGATCTCGACGGCGTTGACCTTCGCACCCCGGGAGAGGAGCTCCCCCGTCAGGATGCCCTCGCCAGGACCTATCTCGAGGACAACACGGTCGCGAAGATCAACCAGATCGGCGATTCGGCGGACCGCTTTTGTATCGGTCAGGAAGTGCTGATCCTTTGGAGCTCTCATTTCGAGGTGAAGACGTGATACTTGACATCCGGATCCTGGAGTTCCTCAAGGATCCGGTTCACCACCATTTTTTCGGGATGGGGAATCGACTTGATCCGCTGGCTGATGTCGGCAAAGCTCTCGAACGGTTTCTTTTCACGTTCAGCGAGGATCTCCCACATCAACTTCTTCCCTATCCCTGGCAGGAGGTGTAGCATATGCAGTTTTGGTGTTATCGATATGGACTTGTTGAAGAACTGGACAAATTCAGGCTCCTTCTCTTTCACCAGCTGCTCGATTACGAAAGGAAGTTCGACCCTTGCGGTCTGGGTCAGCTCCTCATAACCGATCCGCCGTTTTACCCGTTCTATCTTCTCCCGCTCACCCTCCCCGATATACACCCGCTCATGGATCTGGATGTTGAGCGTTTTTGGCACAAGTTCAAGGAGTTTGAACTGGGAGATCCCTGCAGCCTGCACGAGTGCCTCACGCTTGAAGACCGGCCTGGGATCATCGGGGTGCCCCCTCTGGAGGACATCAAGAACTATCGCGGTAATCTCTTTTTTATCCGTCTTCATAAAAATGACCTCAGAGATAGTTCTTCACGATACTGACAATTGCATCGAGCTCTTCGCCAGTGAGGGAGAATTTTTCCTTTGCATAGATCGCCCGGAGTTCGTCCCTGTTCCGTGGTGCGAGATTGGCGATACGGTATGCAACATCGGGTTTCATCTTCTCGAGCGTGAGAAGTTCCTTGACGAGTTCCCGGGCCTTTCCTGCCGGCATCCTGGAGGTCTGGTTGGCATGCTCGATACTTTTGCGAAGCTCATACGACATCTCTTTCTGTGATGCGATCCGCTCGGCCTCAACATTGGCGAGAACCTCCCGCACCTCCGAGAGAGTAACCCTCTCTTCGCTAAGAACAGCCTTTACCTTCATGCCAGTCACCTGATTCCACAGATTTACCTTTGTGCTTTTAGATGTTGCGGTCTGGCAATCACAATCTTATCCTTGTCGCCATCCCGGATTGCGAGAAGCCAGGCACGCCCGCGCTGGCCGACCACTGTTCCCGTCTTTCCATGGAACCTGCGGTGCGGCATTCCCTTCTGGATGCTCGGCTCGCAGACAATGTGTACCTTCTGACCGGGCTCGAATTTCTGGATGAGCGAGGTTACCGGCAAGATACCGCGCCGTCTGATCTCTTTTCTGAACTTGTACCGTGTCTTTTTCCTTGGTCCGTTATGATGTGCCATGATTTCTCACTCCTCCCTGGTGCGTTCTACCTGCATCACATCGAGCCTCGAGACCTTTGCAGGCCTTCCGAGAATCTCGGTAAGACTTGGCCGGGTCCGTCCGTTGTCACCTGAGATAAGTTCCTTGATATAGAGACCGGCTTCACCAGTCACTTCAAGAACATACCCGCCCTCTTCCTCTCCGAGGTATGTTATCTCCGTAGCGTGCCGTTCACGTATCTTATCAGCCCTGCGATGAGCAACCCTCTGCGGGGTGCGCTGATATATTGTGACCCCTTGCAGGGCTTTTAGGGCTGATTGGAGTTCATATAAGGACAACGGGCCTTCTATCTCGACCAGGATCCTGTATTTTTTATACCCTTTGTCCGATTTAATGGTTTCCACCTCTCCGCGCCGTGTCCACCGCTCAAGTGAGACCTCGACCCTGCCTGAAGCGGAACGATTGATCGCCTCCTCAAGCCCCTTCAGATCCACACTCCGGCGTGAAGGCCCGACGATCTCCATCACAAAAGGCCGGCCGGAGCCGATCATCCGGGCATCAATATCTTCACGCCCGGCGCCATGAAGCACGGCACCTTTTGCAGAAAACAATTCGATCGCAGGCCGCCCGATCAGCTCCTCGACAGAATCCTGGTACATCTTCCCTGTGAAATGACACCGTTCGCAACCGGCTCCCCGGCATACCCTGCAGTCCCAGTGGGTCTGCGGGATTCCCCGCTCCAGTTTCCGGTACCTTCCATAAAAAAAGACCGGATTCACCTGTATCTCAACCCTTCCCGTTGCGAGGCTGAGGATAGCCAGTACATCAGGATGGGTGAGATCGGCCTCTTTCCCGGTCAGCAGGGAAACCGCCTTTCCTACCTCGCGGTTCATCTCGGACTTGAGGGGCTCGGGTGAAGGGAGGGAGAGATCGCTCCAGACCATCTCCTCGCTCTCGGCCATCAGGGGGGGTACCCGTGTCCCGATCAGAAACGTCTGGTATTCGATGTCCACTAAGGCTGTCAAAACTTTCCGTGCCCACTCATCGGTGGTAAGGAATACATCCTGGCAGATCCAGCAGGTCGCCTCTTGCGGATGGAAGGGCTCATTCAGGGAAAGTGCATGACTTACCCGCAGGGCATACCCCCTCTGGTCGTTCGAAAGGCCAAAGGAGCGCTTCCCGACCATCCTTCCGAGGCAGTGGTCACAGATCTCACCGTATGCAAGAATGGCACCAGTCATGGCTATGAGATCCATCAGAGAGCCCTCCTGTCCAGCTCGTTCAGGAGCACGGTGATGGTATGATCGGCATGAAGGGATCGCGGGCCGACCGAGTATGCCGGGAGTTTTCCGGCCTGCAGAGCCTCCTCTTCCGTCACGTTCATATGGTCACTCAGCAGGTAGTTTTCCGGGAGGGCAGGTGCGGTCCGCACATCCGTTCCGGATTCGTCAAGGAAAGCAAACGGGAATTCTGCCAGCAGCTCTGGCAGTCCACCCCTTCGAACATACACTCCCGGAGTTGATTCACGGAACCCGTCATCGGACGGAAGAGCCAGCGCTTTTTTAATTAGCGATCCGGCACTCCGCTCGTCAGGACTGAGGTACCGCACGCGTTCCCCGGAGAAAAGGATCGTCCTTGGCGGATCCGGCGGGCCAAGGAGGACAAGATAGATTTCCACGTCACGTCTCATGCCGTGCGAAAGGAAGAGTGAGGTGTTGACACACCGGCAGAGGATATCAATCCTCCCGGCACCCCCCGGCATGTCAGAGAGGGAGAAGTCACCGGCAGTATGTGCCAGGTGACCGATCACGGCAAACCGGATCATGGTGGATTACATCCCGCCGAACCGTTTCATCATCCGCTGCATGTTGAACTTTCCGCCGGCTCCCCTGACCCCCTTGAGAGCCCGCTTCATATTCTTGTAATATTTGATCAGTTCGCGGACCTCTTCAGGGGACGATCCCGAACCGGATGCGATGCGCTGGATTCGTGAGCTGGAAAGGACGGAGGGGTCATCGAGCTCGGTGCCGGTCATGGAGTCCATGATATACCGGTAACGGGACATCTTGGCGCTGGTGACCTCGTATACCTCCCCTGGTAACTCCACGTTTCCCATGGGAATCATGCTCATGATCTGCTTCAGCGGCCCCATCTTGTTCAGGGCTTCGAGCTGCTTGTACATGTCCCTTAGCGTGAACTTACCCCGCATCATGGCATTGACATCAATCTCCCCCCCGGTGACCGTCTCCTGTGCCCGCTCGACGAGTGCCTTGAGATCTCCCATTCCAAGCAGCCGGGAGATGAAGCTGTCAGGTTCGAAGCGCTCGAGATCCTCGATCGTCTCGCCGCTCCCGATAAAGACGATGCCCGAGCTGGTCTCGGTGACGGCCGAAAGGGCCCCGCCACCCTTTGCGGTTCCGTCCATCTTGGTGATGATGACCCCGTCAATATTGATGGCGTCGTGGAACCGTCTTGCCTGGTCCCGTGCCTGCTGCCCGAGCGCAGCATCGATGACGAGCCACCGGTGGGTCGCCTGGGTGAGGAGATTCAGGTCGATGATCTCCTGGATGAGATCCTCCTCGAGGGCATGCCTGCCCTGGGTATCGATGATGACGACTTCAACGTTCCCGAGCGTTTTCAGCCCGTCTCTGACGATAACCCGGGCATCCTTCTCCTTCGGATCACCGTAACAGGAAATATTGATCTTTGCACAGAGGGTGCTGAGCTGGTCATAGGCTCCTGGCCTGAAGGTATCCGCACAGATGACCGCGGTCTTCAGGCCTTTTCGCTGGAAATACCGTGCCAGCTTTGCCGTGGTGGTGGTCTTGCCGCTCCCCTGGAGCCCTGCCATCAGGATCCGCTGGGGTTCGAGCCTGACCTCGCCGGAAGAGCCCACGAGCCTGACCAGCTCCTGATACACGATCCGCAGGACATGCTCCCGCACCGACATCCCTTTCGGCGGTTCTTCCTCAAGTGACCGGGTCTTGATCGCCTGGGAGAGCTGCATCACGAGCTTTACATTGACATCGGCCTGGAGGAGTGCCCGCTGGAGATCTTTAACGAGCTCTTCAACCGCAGCCCTGTCGACCACCGTCTTTCCGGCAAGTTTCTTCAGGGCATCCTTAAGCGACGTGCCGAGACGGTCGATCATCAGGCTTCCTCCGAGAGAAGATCCCCGACCACCTGCTCTGGCGAGAACGGGATAAGGTCATCATAGCCCTGCCCTGTACCGAGGAACATCATGGGTTTTCCGATGGTATGTGCAATCGATATCGCGGCGCCACCCCTGGGATCCATGTCGGCTTTCGTGAGGATCACGGCATCTGCCCCCACCGCCTTTTCGAACTCGTGCGCCCTGACCACCGCATCGTTCCCGGCAACCGCCTCATCGACATACACGATGAGATCGGGTTTCATGACCCGGCGAATCTTGTCCAGCTGGTTCATGAGGTTGACCCGGTTATGGAACCTGCCTGCCGTATCAGCAAGGACGGTATCGATATGGTGTGCCTCGGCATACTGGACGGCATCATAGAGAACGGCTGACGGATCGCCCCCGGCCTGGTGCTGGATGATCTTGATCCCGAGGCGTTGTGCATGGACGTCGATCTGTTCCAGTGCCCCGGCGCGAAAGGTATCTCCTGCGCCGATGACGACCGAACATCCGTTCTTCTTCAGGTAGGAGCCCACCTTGGCGACGGTGGTGGTCTTGCCGGTGCCGTTCACACCAGTAAAGAGGATCTTGACCGGTTTATCATGAGATCTGATATAGGAGACGAGGTCAAAGCCTTCCCCCAGAACATCGAGCAGCGCATCCCGGAGGGCAGTGGCCACAATAGTATCAACAGGTTCCCCGATCTTCCTGCGGCTTCCCGCCAGGTCCTTCCTGATATGGCTGATGATCTCTTCGGTGACAGGGAGTGCAACATCATTTTCAAGAAGGATCATCTCGAGTTCAAAGAGTGGTTCTCTGATGTCCTTTTCATTGATCAGGAATTCACGGTCGGTGAGGAGGACTTTCACTTTTCCAAGTATCGTTGGATTCTTCTCCTTCTCGCCAACTGTGGACGGAGGGACCGCTTCTTTTTCGGCTGCCTCTTTATCTGATGCGGATTCGATGCTCTGGGAAAGCCCGCCCTGGATCTTGTGGAGCTTTGCACGGAGCCCTTCAAACATACCGATGGTTCGCCCCGCTCACTCTTCCCCGGCTTTCGGACCAGGTGCAGGCTGCATCTGTGCCATCTGTGCCTGCTGGTATCCTAGCTCAATCCTGCGGGCGAGCTCGTTCATCTGCATGCGGAGCCTTTCAAGCGTCTCGGCCACCTTCTTTGCCGAGGCTTCCATCTCCGTGATACGATCCTTAAGGTAGTCCTGTGCAGCGGCACTCGATCGCTCAACGATCACGTCAGCGCCGATATTGAGAAGAACACGGTCAGGATCGAGGATGCGGGCACGAACACTCACCCCTCCTCCAATCTGCAGAAGGACGACGCTGTCGGGAGCCGCAGCAGCCCCTTCGAGTGCCTCGATCGCGGCAAGTGCCTCCATCCTGCCCTCTTCAAGGAGCGAGAGCTGCTGGGCAAAGATCTCAGCCTGCTGCCGGTAATCGTTCAGGTACAGCTGAAGCGACTGGAGCTCCCGCGGGTCCACGCGGTCCACGTCATTCACCATTCACTGGAGTAACGGCATTAACGGTGATATACCTTCGTTTCAGGCGGTGCTTGCTCCCGATAACCGCAAAGGTTCGTTCTTTTGCCTGTACCTCGTTAGGCGCCTCGATCACTTTCTGGTAGGGGTGCCATTCATCCCCGATCATAAAGGTGCCCTTCACCTCAAATTTCATGTTTTGCATCATGTTCTCTCCAGGAATCCAAATATATCCTCGATTCTTCCAAGTTCGAATCCGGTTGTTTCAAGTCCTGCCACGTATCCCCGCGAATTTGCAACAAGCCCGGTCCCGACAAGGCCGCTGCCCATGTTCACCGATCCGGTACCAATCGGAAGATCCGTCAGGCCCTCGAGCCTGGCCATTTCATGGTGGGTGGTGCGGGGGTGAACCATGATTCCCCTGCCGGATGCGACCGCTGCCATACCGACCGTCTTGATCCCGGCGATGGTGGTTCTGTGTACCGGTGTCTTCAGAATGTCCCCAATCTCCTCCGCCATCTTATCCGGCATATCAGGATGGGCAAGGGCAAGGGAATCGTTGGCAAGGAGTATATTGCCTGCAGCGTTCATCGTATGCTTAAGCAGACAGAGTTCCCTGTACTCGGAAAGTCTTGCGATCTCGGCCCCATCCGCAAAACCGCTCACGACGAACCCATGGCGGTTTCCGGCAAGAAGAGAGCCGATGATCCCACTGCCCTGGATGGTGGTCTCGACTATCTCCACACCGAGAATTCCGGAAAGTGCTTCCCGGAAGTCCTCGGGTGCATTGGGAGGGATCACCGCAATATCATCAAAAATCCTTGTGAACACCCCGATATTGCAATCCCCGCCAAACGAGACCGTTTTTTCCATATCATTCCTCAGCAAGTTCAGCCTGGACCTGCCCATCATCGAACTTCATGGCGCGTACACGCACCCGTGATGGCGGGTTCTCCGAACCCCTGTCCCAGATCTTTTCATTGATGCTCTTGTCAAGTTTCACATCACTACTCTTGAGGTGCCTCTCGAGAAACTTCCGTATGTCCTTGATCGCCGTATGACTCCTCTTCCATCGCGGTGCACGACGTGCATCGCGGAGAGGGATGATGTAGATCTGTTCCTGTGTCTTTTCCGCCATGGTCTCACACCTTCAGGGCGCTCCGTCTCCAGTTCCGGCGCTTTGGATGGGCTACTACCGCACGCTTTGTGCGGAGCATCACCCATTGCGGAACCCGCCTGTTCTGTTCGCATGCCTTTGCGAGTCGTATCTTGAAACCTTTTGTGGATTTACTCATTCGAATTTCACCTTTTTTCCTGCGAGAGCCCGGGCGAGAACCAGCGACTGCTGGTGAACCTCGGGGAAGAAAGCCAGGGGTTCGAGCCCCCTTGCTGCCATTCCATTCCGTATCCCGCGTTCATAGTCACCGTTTGGAATCTGGCCGGTCTGCCCGTTGCTGATAACGAAGTGGTACCGGGCAAGCCGCTCCACCTCTTTTTTTCCATACCCAAGGAGCGGGCGCAGATAGGAGCACCCGGTCCTGTCCTGGAGGCTCTGGACCTGGTCGCGTGTGAGCATGGGAATGCGATCATCCATGCGTGTCCCATCGGCTACAACCGGGTACTCACGGCAGAGTATCCCGATTGCCTTCCGGTGTACCTGCTGAATCCCTTCATTCGGATACCCGCATGACGTGATCATTCCAATGACCTGCTCCAGGAAGCCTTCCTCAAATATCCTCCGCTTCCACGGAAGACCCATTGCCCGGGCCGCGTTCCCGACCCCGGCGGTATCGTCCTCCGGGTTGAAGATGAAGGTGTTCAGCTCGACGTCATAATCACGGGAGAGCAGAAGCGCTGCAAGGGAACTGTCTTTCCCACCGGAAAAGAGCACCCCTGCCTTCATCCTTTCCTTCGAATATTGAATTCCTTCTTTGCCGGCTGTATCTGCTGCAGCAGCGATTTCAGCTGTGCATCAGTGATCTTCTGCTTGAGACGACCGCTCTGGGCAAGAAGCACCAGCTGCTGCTCAACCGCCCGGGCAAAATCCGGCCGGGTCAGCCGGATCGTATTGAGCCGCTCCCGTGCTTCGGGTTCAAGGATCTGCATGAGGATCATGTGCAGCTGGGCATCAGCCTGTTTCTGGCGTTCCATCTCCTCCTGCATCATCTGCTGATCTACTGCCTGCTGCTGCATCTGGGCCATCCGTTTCCGGCGGATTTCAGCAAGCTCGTCGTCTCCCATGTCGCATTCCCCCAGATTCAGGCAGTCTTTTCTGCCTGCTGTATGAGGCTTCGGGCAATATTGTCCATGAAAGACATCCCCTGGGGCGAGACCCTGCGTCCGGTCTTGTCATGGATGATGAATCCCGCTGCCTCAAGTTGCTGGAGCGACTTTCTCAGGATCGAGCCGCTCCCTTTCCGGAACTGTGTCGGCCTGGAACCGCGGTTCTTGCCTCCGCCATAAAATGTTCTCATCCGCTCAACACCGATTGGCCCGTCTATGTAGACCCGGCGCATGATGGATGCGACCCGGACAAACCACCATTCGGGGTCCTCAGGGGGCATCTCCTTGTGTACCCCGGTCTTGGCAAAAAGTGACCATTCGGGGGGGGTGATCTCCGGCTTCTTCTTCAGTTCCTCCGCAAGGGACCGGATGAAGCGATCAGCCGGGACATCGTATACCGTTGTCATCCTCTTATAACCTCACTGTCACCGAATTGATTTAACAGTCTTTACATATTGGTTCATAATACTTTTATATATTTCGAGCAGACATACCGCCGCAGGAATAAAAGACGCGTCACTTCTTCTGATGACGTGCAAGAACCATAGTCCTGCCCCTGACCTCAACGAGCTGCGCTTTGGCCTGTGATGCAATCGCTTCAGGATCAACGTCAGTATTCTGCAGCCATTTGACCTTAACTACCTTCCTCTTTTTCAACTGAGCGACGATCTCCTGGATGATCATGTCACTGCATCCCCCTTTGCCGATCCAGACGGTCGGACGGAGCTCCTGCATCAGATTGTTGTTCTTATCTGCCTTCATGGTCCTTTTTCACCGGAATCCGCATCTGTCTTCCGCACAGGAGGCAGGTCATGACAACCTTTCCTCTTGTAATTCTCACCCTGACATTGTGGCCGGGAACGAGAAACCGGTAGCAGTGCCGGCAGAACTGCTTCCGGTATACCCGGTCAATCCTCACCCTGT
>Ga0316622_100004257_pt1 | contig 10477 bp, 2 predicted proteins | sample OWC_Aug_OW2_C1_D_FD_207646 | JGI IMG/M metagenome (GOLD analysis project Ga0316622, IMG submission 207646) | Wetland soil microbial communities from Old Woman Creek delta, Ohio, United States - OWC_Aug_OW2_C1_D5_C | ecosystem: Environmental > Terrestrial > Soil > Wetlands | place: USA: Ohio... | reverse complement strand
ACCTGGGAATCCGGTCTGCCAGCGAAGTCCGGGGTCTTGAGCATCACGAGACGCTTCCCATCCGACGTCACCGAGAACGGCTGGTTGGCTCCCTGCGCCGGAATGTCCAGGGGCGAATCCGTCCACACGGAAGCCCGGCCCAGCTGCAGGGAGTCGCCCCGCGTGGTCACGGCGACAGCCATCACGCGTGAGTCGTTCGAATGGTAGAAGATCGCCGCGCCCGTGGGGGACCAGACCGGCGACGAACCGCCGCCGTTCGAGACCTGCCATCTGCCGCCGCGATCGGGAAACGGTCGAATGTAGACCTCGAGCGAATCGAGCTCGACCGACGAATACGCGAGCCACCGGCCGTCGGGCGAAAGATCCGCCTGGAACACCGGGCCGTCGTCGGCATAGCAGGGTTCCGGTTTCCCGACCTGGGGGCGGTCTGAATCGTCTGCCAGGTCAACGACCCAGCAGCTGCGGGCGCCGGCGTAGCCCTTGAGATACACCAATCGCCTCCCGTCGGGGGTGAAACCCGAAGGGGTCGCAGCCTCGCCCACCAGTCGATACGACTCGCCGGCTCTGTCCGCACGCGTCCAATACAGGCCGTCCGGGGTGCCATAGGCGACGTGACGGCCGTCCGGCGCCCAGAGCGGCTTGATGTGCGTTGTAGCGGAAAAGGTGAGGCGCGAGAGAGCGTCCTTCTCCGCGTCGTACACCACGACCTGGCCGGCATCGAGAACGGCCAGCCGCCTTCCGTCCCGGCTCAAGACCGGGCCGCCGTAGTACCCGGGCCTGGCGAGCAGCGGCGTCTCCCGGCCGCCCCGCTCCATCAGGGTAATCGTCAGCATGGTTTCCCGGCCGCCTTCGCGGTAAATCACCATGCCGTTCGATGCCGACGCGAACTGCGCGCCGCCACTATCCGGCGCGTACCTGACCTGTTCGAGCACGGGGACAGGATCGCCCCGCATCTCGAGCGCCTGCAGGTCGAACGGGGCCGCAAACAGCGCGCCCTTGCTGACGAACACGAGATGGCCGCTCGGTAGATACCGGGCAAACGTGGCTCCCCGGTAGACGTCCTTTCGCGCGCCGTCCGGCGTGCGCACGACGATTGTGCCGTCGGCGAAGCGGCCGCCGATTCCCGCGGTGAACATCACGCCCCTGCCTCGCGGCAGTGCCTGCGGCCAGCGATGCGACTGTTCCTTCGACGGATCGCCAACTTGAGTCAGCGGCTGCGGCCGGCCGCCCGTTTCAGCCACGCGCAGTAGTCCGCCCGTCAGTCCCGCGGCCAGCACGATCCATCCGTCGTCCCCCCATGTGGCGCTCAACGGGTCGGCGACGTTGCAGAGCGAGACCGGGGCCCCGCCTTCGATGCTGACCTTCTTCAACTTGCCGTCTGCGAAGAAGCCTATCCAGCGGCCATCAGGCGAGAAGAACGCGCCCGTGCCGCCCTCCGTTCCGTCGAGCGGTACGGCCTTGAGCTGATCGAGGCGCCGGGTGAAGATCCAGCTGGCGCCCCCGGTGCGCCGGGCCGCGAACGCGAGGCGGCTGCCGTCGGGAGACAGCACGACCGCGGGACCCGCGCTCGGTGTCGGGCCGCCCACCGAATCGCGCAGGACGACATCCGGACCAAGGTCGACGCTGAAGTGCCGCGTCGGGGGCGGCACGACCCGGGAGGCCCGGTACCAGCCAGCCAGGCCGACGGCGGCGGTGGCGGCCAGGAGAGCGACCAGCAGCCAGCCGCCCGGCGCGACGCGTGGGCGCGAGGCGATTGGCGACACCGCCGGCGACTCGGGGGGCGGGCTCTCGATCGTGATGCGCGCCTCGCCGATGTCTCTGAGACGCCGCTTCGGATCGCGCTCCAGGCATCGGCGGAGCAGCCGGACGATGAACGGCGGCGTGCCGGCTGGCAGGGCGGTCCAGTCGACCTCCTGGCGCAACACGGCGGCGAGCACGTCCGACGCGTCGTCTCCGTCAAATAGCCGCCGTCCGGCGAGCATTTCGTAGAGGACGGCGCCGAAGGCCCAGATGTCGGCGCGCTTGTCCACGGCCTTGCCGCGGGCCTGCTCCGGCGCCATGTAGGCGGCCGTGCCGATAATCATCCCCATCTGGGTGGCGCGCGCCGTCAGGGTGGGGGAGTTGGCCGCGTCCGCCCCGCCTGCAGATTGGTGGAGCCCCGGGTCTTGAGACCCGGGGTCCAGCGCCTTGGCGAGCCCGAAGTCCAGCACCTTCACCGTGCCGTCGGGACGGACCTTGATGTTCGCAGGCTTCAGATCCCGATGGACGATGCCCTGATCGTGCGCCGCCTCGAGCGCCTCGGCGATCTGCTTCGCGATGGGCAGCGCCTCGGGGAGCGGCATCGGTCCGCGAGCGATGAGCACCGACAGGTCGTCGCCCTCGACCAACTCCATCACCAGCGCGTGGACGTGCGCGGGCTGATCCTCTTCGAGGACGCCGAAGATCTGGGCGATGTTCGGGTGATTGAGTGCGGCGAGGGTCTGCGCCTCGCGCGTGAAGCGCGCCACGCGCTCCGCATCGTGCGCAAAGACGTCCGGCAGGATCTTGATCGCGACGTCGCGGTTCAGCTTCGCGTCGCGCGCGCGATACACCTCGCCCATTCCGCCGGCGCCAAGCTTGCCGAGGATTCGATGGGAACCGATCGATTCAGCAATCATGCTCGAATCCTCGGCTGGCTACGGCGGGGCCGCCGGCTTGCCCTGAGCGAGCCACGGCGCCCGCGAGTCGAAGGGCTCCGAGGGGCGCGCCGATGTCGTACGGGCCGAGACGCGTGCCGGATGTGAGGCTCATTTCTTCACCGGTGCGCGCGATGTCAACTCGTCGAACCAGTTAAGGACGACACGCAGCTCGGGCCGCGACGACCCTGTCGCGACGGCCCCGGCCCGCAGGAGACCGAGGAACCGCTTGCCGTCTCGAGCGACGTCGTAGGTGCGCTCGACCAGGCCCGAGTCGCTGGCGAACGGTTTGGCCACCGGCGGCGCGGGGCCAAACGCAAATCCCTGCGAGGCCATCACGGTCACGGCCACCAGCCTGCTGACGGGGCCGGGATTGTAGTAGAGCTCTTTGCCGTCCGAGGACCACACGGGATGGTGGCCGGCCTCTGCGTTTGTCGAAACCTGCACCCGCGCACCGGTTGCCGGAAATGGCTGCACGTACACAACGTCCGCTCTCCCCCCGGGATCCCCCATCGTGTAGGCCACCCGACGGCCGTCCGGCGAAAAGATCGCGCCCGTCCCGTGGGTGGACACGATGGCCCCGAATGGCGTCATCGACTTGTCCTTGAACGCGAAGGTCATGAGGGCCGTCTTCCCGTCCGCCGTCTGATCAACGAGCAACACCTTGCCGTCTGGCGACGCCGACTGCGGCACATGCTCGATCCCCTTGCCCGGCTGCGTCAGCCGCTCGGCCGTCCCCACGCCGTCGGCGCGCTGCCAGAAGAGGCCCAGATCGCCTTCGCGGTCGGACTGGAAGATGACCCGCTGGCTGTCGGACGACCAGACCGGGAAAAGGTCGCGTCCGCCAAATGTGAGCCGCTGGGCCGACCCACCCGCCGCGAGGTCGTACACCCAGATGCTCGTATCGCGTTTGTCGCTATAGCCAAAGGCGATGCGGCGGCCATCGGGGGACATGCGGGGTTGCGAATACGGCCCCGCTTTCACCGGGAACGGCTCCGCCTTGCCGGCGCGGTCGAAGAACGCGAGGGTCAGCTCCGCGGCGCCGCCCGTGTTCACGGGTCCGGGCAGGTAGACGAGCGTGCCCGAATCCGACACCGCGTACCAGGCATTGTGACCACCGCTTCCGCGGTGCACACCTTCAATCACCGACACCGCGCCGCCCACGGCCATGCGCTGTGGATCGAACGTCCGCGCGTACAGCACGCCGTCCAACTGGTAGATCAGGTGTCCGCTCGGGAGATACCGGGGATCCGTGCCGCCCTCGACGAGCGTCGTGCGCGTTTTCTCGCCCGGCCGCTGGACGACAATGCGGCCTTTGGACCAATCGACGCCGACAGATCCCACCGTTGGTCCGAACGCGAACAGCAAGCGCCCGTCGTCAAGCATCTGGGGCCTCGTGGCCGCTTCTCGCGGTTCGAGCTGAATGATCGGCTCGGGCTGTCCGCCGGACGCCGCCAGGCGCATGATGCTGCCGCCAGCAGAACTGCTGAAACTGAAGAAGATGCTGTCGCCGCCCCATTCGAGTAATGAACTTAAGGGCACGTCCGCGGACAGAGTCACGGGGGCGCCGCCGGTGATCTCGATCCGCTTGATCGCGGCCTTGTCGTTCGCCACTTCGACGTAGGCAATCGACCGGCCGTCCGCGGAAAACACGGGCTCTCTGAGACTGCTACCAAGGACAGCGCCCGTTCGGGTCAACTCTCGCGCCTCGAGGTCGCCGATCGCGCGGACGTAGATCTGGGCGTTCGCCACGTAGGCGATGGTCGTGCCGTCGGGCGAGATCGCCAGGCCCTGGCTGGTACGCAGGGTGCGTTCCTGGCCCTCGCCAAACGGGACTACGAACCGCGAGACGACGCGCGCGGGCTCCTTCGGCCGGCCGAGCCACATGACGCCGCCGACCGCGACCGCGGTGACGATGACGGCCGCGGCAATCGGCAGCGCGCGCCGCCACCGCGGAGTGGGCGCGGTCCTAGGCGCCGACGCCGCGCTCGTCGTGGCCGCAGACACGACCGGCATCGCGAGCGCGTCCTCGAGCTGCAGCATCCCTTCGGCGACGTTGCGCAGCCGCTTCTTCGGGTCCTTTTCGAGACAACGCTTCAGGAGACGACGCGCGGGCTCCGGAAGATCCGCGGGCAGCGCGCTCCAGTCCGGGTCGAGCTTGAGTACGCCGGCCAGCACCTCCGACACGTCGTCGCCCTCGAATGCGCGCCTGCCAGAGAGCATCTCGAACAACACGACACCGAACGCCCAGATGTCGGCACGCCGGTCGACGGCTTTGCCCTTCGCCTGCTCGGGCGCCATGTAGGCGGCCGTGCCGATGATCAGGCCCATCTGGGTGGCGCGCGCGGTGAGCGTCGGCGAGTTCATGACCTCCGCGGAGGACGTGCCCGCTGGATCGAGCGCCTTCGCCAGCCCGAAGTCCAGCACCTTCACCGTGCCGTCGGGGCGGACCTTGACGTTGGCGGGCTTCAGGTCGCGATGGACGATGCCCTGTTCGTGCGCGGCCTCGAGGGCGTCGGCGATCTGCTTCGCGATGGGCAGCGCCTCGGGGAGCGGCATCCCCGGGGCTGCCTGCCCTGAGCCGGGTCGAAGGGAAGCCCCGGGGCTCGACCCCGACGACGAAGCCGGTCCGGATTCCGCGTGGCGAGCGATGAGCACCGACAGGTCGTCACCCTCGACCAGTTCCATCACGAGCGCGTGCACGTGCGCCGGCTGATCCTCTTCGAGGACGCCGTAGATCTGCGCGATGTTGGGGTGGTTCAGCGACGCCAACGTCTGCGCCTCGCGCGTGAAGCGCGCGACGCGCTCCGCATCGTGCGCAAAGACGTCCGGCAGGATCTTGATCGCGACGTCGCGGTTCAGCTTCGTGTCCCGCGCGCGGTAGACCTCGCCCATGCCGCCGGCGCCGATGGGGCCGACGATCTCATAGGGGCCAAGGCGAACGCCGGGCGCAACGCTCACAGATCGCTCCGATCAGCGGCCATGGGTCGCGGGTGACCGTGGCGGCGGCGAACGTCCCCCGCGGGCACACAGAACCCCCGGCGCCGCGACGGCGTCCGGGGGCCATCATAACTGGGAAACCCAGCAGTCATCATAGCATCGAGCCGGCGCGGAGGCCGCGCCGGTCCTCGACGCGCGAGACTCCGGGCAACGCGGCAGACTGATCGCGTGCGTGGCAAGACCCGGACGCTACCGGCCCGCGGCCAGCCGCGCGCGTACCTCTGCCATCCAGTCGAAGACCATCTGCACGTGGATCTGGCTGATGAACGCCGGTCGCATCATCAGGAACCGGCCGTCGCGCGTCACGTCGTAGCTCTGGTCCCCGAAGTGATCGCGCGCGAATCCGCCCGTGAACAGCACCTGCGCGGGCGGCCAGCCCCCCGCGGCGCCTGGCGTCGGGACCCTGACCGCCATCATGTCCGGGCCGCGCCGGAAGTACAGTTCCTTTCCGTCGGCCGACCATGCCGGCTCGTCGCCCCCGTCCGCGGAGAGCCGGTAATCCGCGTCGAAGGACGGGAACGGACGGACGTGCACCTCCCACGTGTCCCTCTGCGCCGACTGGAACGCCAGCCAGCGCCCGTCGGGCGACAGGCGGCCGCCGCGCTGGTAACCGGGCAGCGGGAGGCGCCGCTTCTCTTTTGTCCGGCGGTTGAGCACGAAGAGGTCGCCCAGATCGGGCGTGCCGGCGACGCGGCCGTCGCGTTCGACGCCGTAGTACACGAGCCAGGCGGCGTCGCGGCTCACATCGGTCGGCCACGCATCGCCGTCCTTCACCGACAAGACGGTGTCCATGGGGCGGCTGCCGTCCGCCACCTGCTCGGCCAGTCCGCGGGCGATTCCCCCATACATCGAGGTGACGGCGGCCCGCCCATCCGGAAGCCACACGGGCTCACTGTTGCCCTGCAGCGCCGCGCGGGCGCCGCTCTTCAGGTCCAGGACGCAGATCGGCACCGAACCCGCCGCCAGCCAAGGTCCGAGGCGGCGCGCTACCGTCGTCGACTCTTCGGCCGGAGACGTCGAGCGGCCGGCGGTGTCGCGCGCGAGACCCAGTGCGACACGCAGGCCGTCGGGGGAGAGCCTCGGCCAGCGCATGTACGCGGGCGCGATTCCAACAGGCGTCGCGGCGCCGGTGCGCGACACCCAAACGAGCTCGCGCAGAATCGAACTGCCGTCGATCCAGGCGAGGGAGCGCGCGATTGGCGTTCCCTCGGGCACCCCGGAGAGCGGTATCGAGGAGCCGACCGGTTCGAAGCGCGCGGCATCGACGCGCACCGCCCGCCACTGCCCGTCGCGCTTCGTGAGCAGCACGTCATCCGCCAGCACGCCGCGCTCCAGACCGCTTGCGACGGCCCGCCGTTCACGCCCGTCAGCCGGGAGGATCTCCACGCGGACCCCATCGGGCATCCGCACCTCGACCGCGAGACGCCCGTCGCGGAGCACGTTGACGGTCTCGAATCGTTCCTGCCTGCTCGCGTCGGAGGCGACCATCAGCGTGGCGTCTCCGCCGGACGCCGGCATCGACCACAGGCCCGCGGCGCCTGGAACCAGGAGGCGCCCGTCGGGATGCCACGCCGGGAACCCGAGGTCCCACGGGTTCTCATCCAGGCGCCCGACGAGCCCCGGACGTCGCTCCGTCAGGTCCATGGTCCACATGCCCCCGGACCGGAAGAAGGCGAGCGAGCGCCCGTCGGGCGAGAAGAAGGGCCGTCGCCCTCCACCGCCGCCGTCCACGCGGACCATGTGGGACCCATCGAGCGGCCGCAGGTAGACCGCCTTGCCGTCGGGCGCGGTCAGCACGACCGCGAGCGTCCGCCCGTCGGGCGAAACGACGGGCGCCTCGGTCGGATCAATGGTGTACTCAGCGCCGGGCTCCAAGGCGGGACCAGCAACCATCAGCCGGATCGTGCCGGGGCCGTAAGTCGGGACCGCCGGCACTGGCCTGAGGGCCGTCATGACCGCGACGGCGGTGGCCGCCGCTGCGACCAGCCATCCCAGCAGGCCGGGCCACGCCGCCCGGCGCGTCGCCGGTGAGACGGCAGCAGACGGGGCGGGAGGCTCCAGCGGCCCGGACAAGAGCACTCGCGCCTCGCCGATGTCGCGCAGGCGGAGCTTGGCGTCGCGCTCCAGGCAGCGCTCGAGCAGCCGGAGGAGGCGCGGCGGCGTGCCGGGTGGGATCGCCGCCCAGTCGACATCGCGCGTCAGCACCGCGGCCAGCGTGTCCGACACGTCGTCGGCGTGATACGCGCGGCGGTCCGTCAGCATTTCGTACAGGACGACGCCGAAGGCCCAGATGTCGGCACGCTTGTCGACAGCCTTGCCGCGCGCCTGCTCGGGCGCCATGTAGGCGGCCGTGCCCAGGATCATCCCCATCTGGGTGGCGCGCGCTGGTATGGTCGGCGAGTTCGCTACGTCGGGGCCGCTCGCGCCGGCCGGGTCCATCGCCTTGGCCAGCCCGAAGTCGAGCACCTTCACCGTGCCGTCCGGACGCACCTTGACGTTCGCGGGTTTCAGGTCGCGGTGGACGATGCCCTGCTCGTGCGCGGCTTCGAGAGCCTCGGCAATCTGCCGCGCGATGGAGAGGGCCTCTTCCAGCCGTAGCCCCGGACCTTCAGGTCCGGGGGCGGCAGCCCCCCGCGCAATCAGCGCGGACAGGTCCTCGCCCTCGACCAGTTCCATGACCAGCGCGTGGACGTGCGTTGGCGCGCCCTCCTCGAGGACGCCGTAGACCTGGGCGATGTTCGGGTGGTTGAGCGCGGCCAGCGTCTGGGCTTCGCGCGTGAAGCGCGCCACGCGGTCGGCATCGTGCGCGAACGCGTCCGGCAGGATCTTGATCGCGACGTCGCGGTTCAGCTTCGTGTCCCGCGCGCGATACACCTCGCCCATCCCGCCTGCCCCGAGCGGAGCCACGATCTCGTACAGGCCGAGTTTCGTTCCGGGTCCGAGGCTCACGAGGTCATCTCCTGCGACGTCGCCCTTCGACGATGCTCAGGGCGACCCTGAGGCTCTCGAAGGGTCGAGGGGCCCTCGCCCAGCCTGGCCACGACCTTGTAGCGACCCAAAGTTCTTCCGATCATCGTCGTGGCCCCTCAAGAACCTGATAGGAATCGGGCAGCGAGCCGGGACTGATGGTCATTGCTTCCCCGGGGCGACCTTCTTCAGGTAATCGCTGAAGTTGAAGAAGAACACGACCTTGTCATGGGCGAGGCCGTCGCTTTCGTCTGCGACTGCGGCGGCCGCCACCCGCTTGCCGTCCGGATGCAAAGCGTACCCGGCGTTTCCGGGAGCCACACCCTGAATGCTCGTCGGAGACCACATCTGCGGTGTCTCGGAGCGGAAGGAGTCGCCGACGACGGTGTACCGTGCGGCCATGATCGTGGCTTGCCCAACGAACAGCAGCTCGGGCGCCGTGGCCGACCACCGCGGAAAGCGGCCGCCAGCCGTGGAGATGCGCCATGGGCCGCCGGGGCCTGGAAACGGCCGCACGTAGATATCGAAACTACTGCTGCCGGCCTCGGTTGAGGCGTATGCGATCCAGCGGCCGTCCGGCGAGAACATCGGCGTCGCTTCGCTGGCCGGCGAGCTCAGAAATACCGTGGGCGTGCCGGGCGTCCATCCGCGCGTGGCATCCCCCTCCATGGGCAGGATCATCAGGTCGGTGCCGGTGGCGCCACGGCTGGCTTGGAACGCGAGGAATTGTCCGCTCGGATGCCAGGAGGATCCTTGCGAGTGTGATTCCGGGCTGTCGGTCAGCCTGGTGACCTCGCCCGTGCCGTCGGCGTTCGCCCAGTACAGATTGAAGGTGCCGGCCTTGCCGCGATCCGACGCGAACACGAGACGCCGGCCGTCAGGCGTCCAGACCGGAAAGCGATCCTCACCGGGGTCGAAGGTCAATTGCGTCAGCGTGTCTCGCGCCCACTCGTATACCCAGATGTCGCGCTGTGTGCCGTCGGAGATGTCGACCGCCAGCTTCTGGCCGTTCGGCGAGAACCGCGGATTTGCCCAGAGGGCGTTGGTCGCACGCAGCACCGCCGTCTTGCCGTCGCGCGTCAGCCAGTCGATCGGGCGCGCGGCCGACGCGGCGGTGCCCGGCACATACACCAGTGTGCCCTCGGACGATGCCGCCAGTTTTGCGCCGCCGGCGGCCGGAAATGCGGTGACGCCTTCGAGCGCCGGCGCCGCCGGGCCCACCGTCTCGAGGCGCGTGAGATCGAAGCGCACCGCGAAGACCGTCCCCTGGTGCAGGTAGATCAGATGGCCGCCCTCGCGCTCGTCGTGCTTGGGCGAGCCGCGCCCGCTCGGCACGTACCGGCCGTAGTACCCGCCGCGGACGACCACCTTCGGCGCCCCGCCCGACAATGGGGCGACGACAAGGTTGGCCGCGTCCCAGTTGGTCGACGTCGGCGAGTGCTCGCTGTAAAGCACCGCCTGACCGCCCGGCAGCGCCTGCGGCCACCGCTGCCTGCCGGCGCCTGGGCTGAGGGCGGCGCCGAAGTCCTCCGGTGTGCCACCGGCGGCCGAGACGCGCATCAGCCTCGCGTTGGGTGCGCCCGACCGGGTGAAAACAATCGTGTCGTTGTCGGCCCACGTGCCGCCAAGGTTCTCTGCGGCATCGCAGAGCGGGACCGCGGCGCCCCCGGTCACCGAGACTTTCTTCAGCGCGCCGCCGCCGAAGAACGCCAGCCACTGGCCGTCGGGCGAGAAGAACGGATTCTCAGCGCCTTCGGTGCCGGCGAGCGGGGCGGCCTGCAACTGGTCGAGCTTGCGGATGAACAGGCGCGCCTGGCCTGCCTGTCGCGCGACGA
>Ga0316622_100004256_pt1 | contig 10478 bp, 9 predicted proteins | sample OWC_Aug_OW2_C1_D_FD_207646 | JGI IMG/M metagenome (GOLD analysis project Ga0316622, IMG submission 207646) | Wetland soil microbial communities from Old Woman Creek delta, Ohio, United States - OWC_Aug_OW2_C1_D5_C | ecosystem: Environmental > Terrestrial > Soil > Wetlands | place: USA: Ohio... | reverse complement strand
GACCGTCGACGTCCCCGAAGCCACCACGAGGCCGGCCAGTGGAGCCCTGGCCACCCGCCCGGCATCGCCGGCCCCACCCTCGACCGGGGCGCCGACTCGACCGTCGACCGGGATACGGACCCCTGCGTCGACGACGCGGGCCAAACCCAGGGCGGGCGCGCAGCCGCAGCCGTCGGCGAAGCCGCAGCAGCCGACCTACACCCGTCCGTCGACCGGGGCGTCGATCCAGAAGGACTACACCGCGCGCCAGCAGGGAACGGCGCGGGGGCAGGGCTCGTCGCGATCGAAGGCCAAGCCGCCGGCGAGGCCACGCTCGGGAGGGACGAAGCCGTAGTGAGCGGACCAGCCGCAGCCTGAGCGGTGCTCGCTTTCAGAGCGTGCACGCGGAATTGCCGCGTGGTTCCGGAAAAGGGGCCGGGCGGGACTGCTGGCAGGAGGTGACTCCGACTCCGGCGTGCGGACGCAGCTCACGGGGCCCCTCGGGTCGCGGCGCTGCTGCGCCGCTCGCTCAGGGATGCCTCGAGCGGTGCCCCGCACAGTTCGGTTCACTTCGCCAGCGGGATGTCCTTGACGAGCTGAGCGGCGATGATGGTGCCGAGCTTGTTCTCGATCTGCCACAGCCGGAGCACCTTGTGCGCCGGCAGGACCTCGTGGAACTGGCGGTTGTAGTGCTTCTTGATGTCGAGGCTCTCCTGGTGGAGCGCGAAGACCTCGTTGATCATCTGGTCGGCGGCGGCGTTGTCGAGCGACTTGTACGAGGCGTTGAAGCGCTTGATGAGCTCGACGAGCTTGGCGTCGAGCGCGTTGACTTCGGCCAGGTAGGCATCGTAGATCGGCGACAGGGCCTTGAGCTGCTCTGGAGTGATCTCGAGCGCCTCCATGGCCAGCGCCTTGTGGTCGCTCGTGATGACCTCGTAGGTGAGGATCGTGTCGTCGCTGACTACCTGGGCCGCGACGGGGCCGGAAGCGAGCAGGGCGGCGGCGCAGAGCAGAATGGCAACGTTCTTCATGTCCGTTCCTCCCGGTGCGCGGTCGGCACCATGGTCATCATAGTCGATCCGAGGTGGCGAGGGGAGGGCGTAGTAGCTCAGTGTCCCCAGGCCTGTCCCACCTGGATGTAGAACGCCCACTCCTCAGGCCCCCGCGCGACGTCGACGCCGGAGAGCAGGCCGAGCTTGCGGGCGAGCAGGTAGCGGAAGCCGGCACCGCCTGAGAACGCGGTCCTGTCGCTGGTGAGGATCGTGTCCCCCTTCCACGACGAGCCGACCCCGGCGAACGCCAGCACGCTCCAGCGGGGGACGAACTCCCACCGGAGCTCGGTCTCGAACGAGACCGCGGACTCGCCCTGGTAGCGCAGCCACGGCACTCCTCGCAGGTCGACGAAGGGCAGCGCCCAGAACGGGGCCCTGCCGTCGATGGTCGAGCCCTCCAGCTTGAAGCCGAAGAACCACTCCGGGTGGAGCGGGTGGTAGGAGTCGAGCTCGGCGTCGGCCTGCCAGTACTCGTAGTCTCCGCCGAATGCATCGTCATAGCGCGTGACGACGAGGTTGAGCCGGCGGCCCTTGGTCGGTGACAGGATGTTGTTCTGGTTGTCGAAGATGCCGACGACCGAGAGCCCCGCGTTGGCGAACTCGAGGTCGGGGTCGATGCCCGGGATCCCGGCAGGGCGGTCGAACTCGACATCCGAGGTGACCACGCTGTACCTGGGGCCGACGAAGAAGTCGGAGTCGGAGATCCGGAAGGTGAGCTGCTGGTACAGGCACCAGCCAGCGAGGTTGTAGCCGATAGCGTAGTCGCGAACGTAGAAGTCGAGGTTCGCGTCGAAGTAGGCGAGCACCCCGACGTACCGCATCCGGTCCCCCTTCCAGGGACCGAAGTAGGCGGCGGCCGCGCCCCAGGTGTCGGACTCGGTGTAGACGCCGGCCACCGCCGCGACCGTCGGCGTCTGGCTGGCGCCGCCTTCGGGCAGCTGGAAGTTGACCCCGGCCAGCGCGAGGCCGTAGCCGACGGCCGGCTCGGTGATGAAGGTCGGCACGGGAAGCCATCCGTGCTGCTCCAGCAGCCAGTCGCTCAAGTCGAACTTCCCGTCCTCGGAGTCGAGGTAGCCGTCGAGCATGCCCGCCGTGGCCGGCGCCGCGATCAGGCTGGCGAACAGGATGGCAATCAGGAAGCGCATCCCGCGTGCCCTCCGAGCCCCCTACCGTCCTGATCATACATGAGGCATCGACGGTGAGGCACGCGCGCTCGACGCGGCTCGGACGCCGGCGCGTTCGGCTCGCGCCGGAGGAGGCGCCGAGCTAGCGTGCTATCCTCCGCGCGCAGACCGCGATGCAGGTGAGCGCCTTGGGGGGAAACATGATGAAGACCGTGATCGCGCTGTTCGTGCTGGCGGCGGTGGCCGTGCCGGCTGCGGCGCAGAAGGTGTACGTGGACTACGACCGGACGGTGGACCGCAGCAGCTACAAGACCTTCGCGTGGGGGGAGGGGCCGCCGTCCGTACTCGAGGCGAACCACCCGATGGCGCACTCGTTCATCAAGGAGTCGATCGAGGCCGAGCTCACGAAAGGCGGCTTTGTCAAGGTCACCGAGAACCCGGACCTCTACGTCATCTACCACACCAACCCGAAGGAGTCGGTCCAGGTGATGGTGCAGGCCTACGGCTACGCCTACGGGGCGGGATGGGGGTGGGACCCCTACTGGGGCACCACCATGGTGACCGGGAGCAGCCAGGTCAACACGTACCGGAAAGGGTCCCTGATCATCGACATCTGGGACGCCCACACCAAGCTGGCGGTGTGGCGTGGCACGGCGTCGAAGGTGATGTCCGAGGACCCGGAGAAGGTGCTCAAGCAGATCGACAAGGCGATCACCGCGATCGTCGAGAAGTTCCGATCGATGCGTGACAAGGAGAAGTGAACGGACCGTCGCAACGGCGCGATTCCGGTGCAGCGTCGATCGGCGGGGCGCGTACGGAAGCCTGAGGAGCGGGCAGCCGAAGGTCGGGGCGACATCATCGTCGGGGACGGGAACGCGGACGGGAACGGGAGGCAGACATGAGGAAGACACTGGGGCTCGGGCTGTTGGTGGTGCTGTGCGCGATGCCGGCGGCGGCGCAGAAGGTCTACGTCGACTACGACCGCAATGCAATCAAAAGGGACTACAAGACCTTCGCCTGGCAGGACACGGGGCCGACGCTGCAGGAGTATGCCCCGCTGATGCACTCGCGCATCAAGAACGGCATCGAGCATTACCTGACCGCGGGCGGGTTCATCGAGGACACCGACAGCCCGGACCTCTACGTCACCTACCACACCAGCTCGCAGGAAGAGGTCCAGTTCAGCGTCACCGGCTACGGGTACGGGTACGGCACGGGTTGGGGATGGAGCCCCTACTGGGGCGCCAGCGGGGGGGCCGTTTCGACGACCGCCTCGACCTACGAGCGGGGGACCCTGGTCGTCGATATCTGGGACGCCAAGACCGACGAGATCGTCTGGCGGGGCACGGCCAGCGCGGTGATCCCGGAGAACCCGGAGAAAGCGCGCAAGACCATCGAAAAGGCCCTCGAAAAGATGGTCAAGCAGTTCAAAGAGCTGAAAGCCGAGGACGCGGCGAAGTAGTCCTCCATCCCGAGCGAAACGCAGCGTTCGCCGTGCCTCGTCCGGGATGATTGGGAGAGTGACGTCCCCGCGAAGCTGGTCCGCGCGAGATTCCGTTACCCTGGGTCCCGCCATGAGAGCCCCGACGCTGCTCGCCCTCCTGGGGGTCCTCTTGATCGTCGGCCCGGCGACCGCGCAGGATGGGGACTTGGACGGGCTGATGCTGCTGCCGCGCGACGTGGGCGAGATCCGCGACGCCAGCTCGCAGTCGTTCCAGATCTACCGGATTCCGATCTCCTACCCGATCTGGAGTCTCGAGGACAAGCCGTGGGGGCTGCGGATCACGTTGCCGGTGTCGCTCGGAACCTACGAGCTGGAGGCCGCCACCGACATCGGTGACGTGGTCGAGAGCATCCAGTCGGTGGCCGTTGTCCCCGGTGTCGAGTTCCTGGTGGCGGTCGGCGAGCGGTGGCTCCTCAAGCCCTTCGCCGAGGTCGGCGTCGGCGACGACTCGCGGACCGGCGAGACCCACCTGCTCTACGCGGCCGGGATCCGAGCGCGGGGAGAGTACGAGGCGCGCCCGTTCGAGCTCATGGTCGGCGCCGCGTTCAAGTACCGCAACGGCGGCTCCGTTGACGCGGTCGAGAACTGGTACTCGACGGTGGAAAGCGGTGTCGACGCCCAGCTCCCGCTCGGCTTCTCGGTCGGGTCGCGGGCCGCCCGGGGTGGCGGCTACGCGATCCTCAGGCACTTCTCGAACCTCGAGTTCGAGCTCGTGACCGAGGGGCCATTCGATGTCTCCTGGAACTACGAGGTGGGGCTCAGCTTCTCGATGGAGCCGGCGCTGCAGGTGTGGAAAATCAAGCTGCCCTGGATCGGCCTCGGCTACCGATTCGGCGACCACACCCGCGGCATCCGCCTCAACCTCGCCTTCCCATTCTAGTCCGCGTCCGCGGCCAAATCGCGGCGCGTTGCACCCGGCATTGCGGGCATGACAGACTTCGCTCGCGGAATCCGGGCGCCGGCCGCAACAACCTGCCGGCGCTCGCGGCAGCGGTGCAGTCGAAGGGACTCCGTGGTGATGCCGAAGCTCGGGTGCAGGAGGTGGAGGTGAACGAGTCCAGAGGACTGTCCGTTCTCGCGATCGGGCTCTCGGTCCTGATCGTGACGGTGGCCGCCCCGGCCGCAGCCCAGCGAGCCTACGAGCCGCTCCTCGACCACTTCAGCCTCCGCCTCGAGGGGAGCTTCGTCGCGCTGTCGACCCAGCTCGGTCTCGTCCCCCAGGGAGGTGGGACCACGCCGGTGCTCAACTTCGAGGAGGACCTCGACCTCGACGGCAGCAAGGTCGTCCCGACGCTCGCCTTCGACTGGCAGATCGCGCGCCGCCACAAGCTGGGCGTGCGCTGGCAAGACATCGACCGCGACTCGGCTACGCAGGCGCTGACCGATATCGAGTGGGCGGGCGAGATCATTCCGGTCGAGGCGGACGTCCTGCTCGCTTTCGAGATCTCCCAGATCTTCGTGGACTACGCCTACTTCCCGTGGATGCATGAGCGGTGGGCGGCCGGCTTCGGGCTCGGCTTCCGGATCATGGAGATCACGACGGTGCTCTCGTGGGAGTCGGCCAACGGCGAGCACGAGGGCAGCACCGACGTAACCGGCACCGGACCGCTGCCCTACCTCTACCTCGAGTACCGCCGGTTGTTCGCCGACGACTGGCGGTTGATCGCCGGTCTGGGCTGGCTGTCACTGGACTTCGGCGACATCGACGGCAGCCAGTGGGTCGGACGGGCCGGCGTGGAGTACCTCCTCGGGCAGCACTGGGGGCTCGGGGCGGCAGTCAATCTGTCGAACGTCGACGTCGACTGGGAGGACCTCGATTCCGAGGTCGGTGTCGAGCGCTACACCGGCGTCGTCGTGATGGACATCAACGATGTCAGCCTGTTCGTGCGCGGCCGGTTCTGAGGTCCGCCGCGGCTGATGATCATCCTTGGCGCGGCCTGTAGTTCTACGGAGTGGCGTGCGCGGCTGGATTGGACTATTATCCGCCTGAAGTTCGCCGGAGGAGGAGAAGCGTGAGCCAGCACAAGCTGCGTTGCGTGACCTTGATCGGGCTTGTTGTTCTGCTGCTGTCGGTGGCCGGTCCGGCCGCGGCGCAGCGAGCCTACGAGCCGTTGTTCGACAAGTTCAACCTGCGTCTCGAGGGCAGCTGGCTTGCCACGTCGACCGTCATCCGGCTCGACTCCGAGACCCTCGGCAGGGGCACGTCCCTCGACTTCGAGGACGATCTCGATCTCGACCCGAGCCAGACCATCCCGTCGCTGAGCTTCGAGTGGCAGATCGCGAAGCGGCACAAGCTGGGCGTGCGCTGGCAGGACTTCAGCCGCGACTCGACGTCGCAGGCGCTGGAAGAGATCCACTGGGGCGACGAGGTCATTCCCGTCAACGCCGATATCAGCATGGGCTTCGACGTCACCCAGTACTACGTCGACTACGCCTACTTCCCGTGGGTCAAGGAGAGCTGGGCTGCCGGCTTTGGCCTCGGCGTCCGGGTGATCGAGATCTCGGCGACGCTCGCGTGGACGGAACAGGACCTGGAGCGCAGCACCGAGGCCCAGGGCACCGGCCCCCTGCCGTACATCTACTTCGAGTACCGGCGGCTGTTCTCCGACAACTGGCGCTTCGTTGCCGGGCTGGGCTGGCTGCAGGTGAAGGTCGAGGACATCGACGGCAGCCAGTATGTGGGTCGGCTCGGCATCGAGTACCTGGCCGGCGACCACTGGGGCTTCGGCCTTGCGGGCAACTACGCGGCCGTCGATGCTGACTGGGCGAACCTGGGACCCACGGAGGGCGGGAACGCCACCATCGAAGTGGACGTCAACGACCTCAGCCTCTTCGCCCGGTACCGGTTCTGAGATCGCGCGACGAGACAGAGATCGACGACCCTTGCGCTGGGGTGATGCTTCGTTTCAGGTCGGTCGCAGCCTGTCCGAACGTGGCAGTTGACTGACTGGACGCCGTCTCCTCAGGAATGTGCGGGGTTCCGCAGAGGTTCACAGTTCTGGCATGGCTGGGACATCGAAACAACCCACGGAGGGATACATGAAGAGAGCACTTGGAATCGCGATGGTCGCGCTGGCGGTCGCCCTACCGGCGGCGGCCCAGGACGTCAACATCGACTACGCGCACGAATATGACTTCAGCAAGGTCAAGACCTTCCAATACGTCGAATCGGACAAGGACGTCGCCCCCAACGAGCTGATGGACGGCCGCATCGTCGGCGCGATCAAGGACCGGCTCACTATCGGCGGCCTGCGCGAGGTCGCGGAGACCCCGGACATCTTCGTCACCTACCACCTGTCGTCGAAGGAGAACACGGTCTACAGCACGACCGGCTTCGGCTACGGCGGCTACGGCGGCTACTGGGGCGGCTGGAGAGGCTATGGCGGCGGCATGGCCACTGCGACGACGACCGCTTCGACCTACACCGAGGGCACGCTCATCATCGACGCCTTCGATGCCGTCGAGAAGAAGCTGGTGTGGCGGGGGACTGGTACGGTGACAGTCAAGCAGGACCCCGAGAAGCAGAGCCAGCAGATCGACAACATCCTCACCAAGCTCGGCAAGAAGTGGAAGAAGATCCACGCCGGCAAGGGCAAGTAGACCGCAGACTTCACTGGCTCATCGGGGCGGGACGCGATGTCCCGCCTCTTTCCGTTCTTCCCCCGCGTTGACGTCCAGCCCTCTGACGCGCGGCTGGGAGTCCCTACCGCATTCGGCTTTCGGCGTCCGTGGTTGACCGGACTGTTGTCGGACCGCCACTGCGGCACGGACTCCTTAATCATGAGAAGCTTCTTCACTTTGTCAGGATGCGCGCAGCGCATCCCGAGGAGCGTGTTGGGCAGAGGCCAACAACAGTGACCACGTCAGCAACGCATCGATGGGGCATATGCCCGACACGCTCCTAGAAGCGATCGCCGATCTGAAGGTAGAAGCGGTCGCGGCCGCCCTCGGTGAGGCCGTACGCGAGTCGCGCAGGGCCGAAGGGGGTCATCGCCCCGACCCAGACCGCCCCCCCATAGAGGAGGCTGTCGGCGGTGATCGGGGTGTCGTCGAAGTATGCGTTTCCGGCCTCGAGCGAGAGCCCACTGTACAGCCGAACCCGGAGTCCGGCGAGGTCGAGGCCGAACAGCCGCCAGTAGGCTTGCAGCCTGGCCAGCGCGACGCGCTCACCCAGCAGCTCACGCTGACCGAGGCCGGACAGGCGGAAGAGCCCGCCGAGGGGGAAGAGGTCGAGGAGGTCGAGGGTGTCCTCGAGGTTCTCCCCGTACTCGAGGTAGGGCGCAAGCGTGAGCTCGCCGAAGCTCCACGAATGGCCGGCCGAGGCCCAGACCTTGTCGAACTCGACCTCCGACTCCAGCGACGAGGAGGAGGTGGTATACCGCACGTCGACAAGTGAGCCGTGGCGGGGGAAGCCCACCTCGTCGACGGTGTCGACCCGGAAGCCGAGCTCGAAGCCGCCGCGCTGCTCGTCGGCGGTTGGGAACAGCGGGTCGCCGATACGAGGCTCGGCGTAGACGTCGGCAAAGAACGCCGTGGCGCGGAGTTCGCCCCAGTTGCCGAGCACCCTGCCGGCGGCGAGACCGGCTGTGGCGCTATCGAGACGGTACTCGGCCACAGGAGTCCCTTCGAAGTAGAGGTCGAGCATCGAGCGCCGGAACTCGAGCCCGGGGGCCGCAAACCAGTGCATGGTGCTGCCGAGCGGCTGGTAGAACTCGGTCGCTGCCAGGCTCTCGGTGCCGACCTGGACAACGTTGACCCACTCGCCGCCGCGGCGGTTGGCAGGCAGGAACTGGTGGCGGACCGACAGCTGGTAGCCGGATCCCCCCTGAAAATCATCCATGAAGCCGATGCCGAACTGGAGCGAGCCCCGCCCGTGGTCAGGGGGTGGGGTCGTGACCACGAGCTCGCTCTTGCCGTCGCGGTCCTCGAGCCGGAAGTCGAGGGTCCCGAAGTACCTGGTGTTGTAGAGCTCGAGCAGGCTGAAGCCGAGCGTCCCCGGGTCGAGGCTTGCGGGGGGCTCGAGCTTCAGGGAGCGGCGGACGATCCGGTCGTCGACGCGGCTCGAGTTGGCGATGCGGATGCTGTCGACCCGGAGCTGCTCCTTCGTCCGTGCGCGAGGCCGGGCGGCGAACTCGGACCAGCGCGCGTCGGGGGCGGCGAAGCGGCGGAGCTGGTCGGCCTGGGCGCGAGCCGCCTCCTCGCCGATGCGCGCGGCCTCGGTGACGCGGTCGAAGCTGGCGAAGGAGATGTCGCCTAGCTCGGGCGTGATCAGGAGATCGTCAGGGCCGATCAGCGCGCGGTCGCGGTCGACGTTGCCGGCAGTGAGCAGGCTGTTGAGGTGTCCGACGATCGCCGCGAACGAGCCGAGCTGTTCGTCCCCGTCGACCAGCTTGCTCGAGATGTCAATCGCGATGACCGACTCGGCCCCCAGCTGCTTGGCGATGCCGACCGGCAGGTTGGCGGCAATGCCGCCGTCCACCAGGTTGCGCCCTTCGAACGGGACCGGCGGGAATGCGCCGGGGATCGACATGCTGGCGCGCATCGCGGTGGCCAGGCTGCCCGAGTCGAGCACTACCGCCTCGCCGGTGGCGATGTCGGCCGCCACCGCCCGGAAGGGGATCGGCAGGTGGTCGAAGTCGCTCGCGGCCGGAGAGAGAGTCTCCAGGATCCGCAGGATGAACTCGAGCTTCTGGCCGCGGATGACGCCGCTGGGAAGCACGGGCTTCAAGCCGACGAAGTTGAGCCGGCCCTGGATCAGCATCGGCCGGTCGTCCTGCTTGCGGCGGAAGCTCTTGCGATTGCGCGCAACCGTGTCGGTGAAGACACCTTCCCAGTCGATGCGGTTGACGAGGCTCTCGATCTGCTCGGGTTTCCAGCCTGCGGCGTAGAGGCCGCCGACGATCGAGCCCATGCTGGTCCCGATCACCATGTCGGGCGCGATGTGCAGCTCCTCGAGGACCTTGAGCGCGCCGACGTGGGCGACGCCTCGGGCCCCCCCGCCGGAAAGGACCAGAACGAGCTTGGGGTGCTCTGCCGGATCGTCGGAAGGTTGCTCTGCCGCCACAGCCAACGGACCGCAGAGCACAACGAAGAGGGCCGCCACGACGCGGGCAAGGTGCTGTGTCATGGCGACAATATAGCGTAGGAACAACCGCGGGACTCGCACCTGTGCACGTCCGAACGCGCCGGGAAGGCAGGGAGGGCCCCGGCTGTCCACCGGCAGCTGGCGGGCGCGGATCCGGCTTTGCCTTCGGCTTCGCCGTGACAAGCGCGGAAGCGGTATTGGGAGCAGCAGGCTACCCGCCGGCGGAGCCCTGGAGAGTGGCACGGACGATGTAGCGCTGCGGGGCCTTGCCGACGTAATAGAACGGGTAACAGCCTACCAATGTAATCGTTGGCCGCTCGGTCGGGGCGAGCACGTGGACGTCCGTCGGCATCACGATCGAGATGTCCTCGATGACGAAGCGCAGCGTGCCGGTCAGGGTCTCGAGCTCGATCGCGTCGCCGACGACCACATCCTTGAGGCCGCGGAAGTAGCCGTCGCGGTGGCCGGCGATGCCCAGATTGCCCATGGTGTCGATCGTGGCGGTGCCCGCGATGCGACCCACCGCGCGATTGAGGGTGAGCTCGTCGGTGCCGTCGAGCACCGGGACCTCGAGAGCGATCTTTGGGATGCGGAGGACGGCGAGCGGCGTCGCGAAGTCGTGGCTCAGGCTCTCGTTGTACTTCTCGATCCGGCCTCTGGCCCACAGCGTGGTGTCGACCGCCAGCGAGTCGGGTAAGGAGCGGGTCGGGACCGGCTCGAGCGTGGGCGAGGGG
>Ga0316622_100004255_pt1 | contig 10479 bp, 7 predicted proteins | sample OWC_Aug_OW2_C1_D_FD_207646 | JGI IMG/M metagenome (GOLD analysis project Ga0316622, IMG submission 207646) | Wetland soil microbial communities from Old Woman Creek delta, Ohio, United States - OWC_Aug_OW2_C1_D5_C | ecosystem: Environmental > Terrestrial > Soil > Wetlands | place: USA: Ohio... | reverse complement strand
CGCCGGTGGGGGCCAAAACGAACGATCCACCCTGGGTCTCCACAACGAAATTGCCCTCTTCCACGGTCGCCCGCAGGGGGGTTTGCCCGTCCAGGGGCACCTTGTGCCAGCTCGAGCCCGCGTCGAAGGTCGCCAGGGCTCCGCGGTAATCGACGATCGCGACCGCACGCCATGCGTCTGCGAAGGCCAGCGAACGGATGCGCAGCCCGGAAGGCATGGGGCCAGGCGGTACCTGGCGCCCCGAAGCCGGATCTATGGCGACCAGATCGCCGTTCGAAACGATCGCGTATATGCGATCGAACCCCGTCACGATTTCCTGTGTCGCGTGCCAAAGCTCGGCCAGCGGGAAAAGATCGGACATCCAGTCGTCGGCCCGCCAGATCCGTGTCGTTCCGCTTTCGGTCACGGCCACCAGCAATCCGCCGCCGAGGCGCGCGGGCAGATCCAGAACCCGGAAGTTGCCCGGCGGCAGCAGCTGGCGCGCGCGCTCGACCGATCCGTCGGGATGATCGAGCAGGCGCATGCCCTGCACGAACATGCGCCGCGTCCCGTCCGGCAAGACGTCCACGAGCCCGGCGCTCCTGCGCGTGACGTCCGGAACGACGCGGGCCGGCGTTGCGTAGATCGCCCGGGGATGTGCGCTCTTCTCCGGGGCCGGCATCGAAATCGGAGCGGCGCTGGTCGGCGGAGCGGCCGCACGCGGCGAACAGCAGACCATGGCGACCGCGGCCAGCGCACAGGCAATCTTCGAGGTCGGGCCGTTCACGCCGTCGTCCACCACGTTGCCCAGGTTACCAAGCGTGGTAGTTAGATGCACTGATGACGCTCGATTTGGAACTCGAGATCTCCCGGCTGAAGCGCGACAAGAACGCCGTTCTGCTCTCGCACTACTATCAAGAGAGCGACATCCAAGATGTCGCCGATTTCCTGGGCGACTCGCTCGCGCTCGCGCAGCAAGCGAAGAAGACGCGCGCCGACGTGATCGTCCTCGCGGGCGTGCATTTCATGGCCGAGACGGCCAAGATCTTGAACCCGGAAAAGATCGTCGTCGTTCCGGATCTCGAGGCCGGCTGCTCGCTCGCCGACGGCTGCCCGATCGATCTTTTTCGCGCCTGGAGGTCACGGTACCCCGATGCGGTCGCGATCACGTACATAAACTGCACCGCAGCGGTGAAAGCCGAGAGCGACTACATCTGCACCTCGTCGAACGCGGAGAAGATCGTCGCGGCGGTTCCCGCCGATCGGGAGATCCTCTTCGCGCCCGACAAGAACCTGGGCCGGTACGTCGAAAAGAAGCTCGGCCGCAAGATGCGCCTCTGGCAGTCGAGCTGCATCGTCCACGAGACGTTCAGCGAGCGCAAGCTCGTCGCGTTGATGGAGCGGCACCCGACCGCGGAGCTGATCGCTCATCCGGAGTGCGAGGAACCGGTCTTGCGCCGGTCAAGCTTCATCGGATCGACCACCGCGCTTTTGCGCTACGCGGTCGAGAGCAAAGCCAACGAGATCATCGTCGCCACCGAGGCGGGCATCCTGCACCAGATGAAGAAGGCGGCGCCGCACAAGACGTTTCTCCCGTTGCCGCCGGAGGACAACTGCGCCTGCAATCAGTGCCCGTACATGCGCAAGAACACTCTCGAGAAGGTCTACCTCGCCCTTCGCGATCTACAGCCGCGCATCGAGCTTGCGGCCGACATCATCGAGAGAGCTCGAATCCCGATCGACCGGATGCTCGCGCTCAGCTAGCACCGAGCAGGATGCGCAGCATTCGGCGGAGCGGCTCGGCGGCTCCCCAAAGGAGCTGATCGCCGACGGTGAACGCCGCGAGGAACTCGCCGCCCATCTTCATCTTGTGGAGCCTCCCTATCGCCACGTCCAGCCCCCCGGACACGGCCGCCGGCGACAGGAGCTTTCTGGTCTCGTCGGGGGTGTTCGGCACGACCTTGACCCAAGGGTTGGACTCGCGGATGACCGCCTCGATCTCGCCGAGCGGCACGTCGCGCACGAGCTTCACCGTCAGACCCTGGCTGTGGCAGCGCATCGCGCCGACGCGCACGCAGATCCCATCGACCGGGATCGGCGGATCGAGCCCGAGGATCTTGTTGCACTCGGCGTAGCCCTTCCACTCCTCGCGAGTCTGGCCGCCGTCGACGGGCTTGTCGATCCAGGGGATCACGCTCGCCGCGAGCGGCGCGCCGAACTCGGCGGTCGGATAGGCCGGGGTTTTGAGCGTCTGAACCACGGTGCGGTCGAGGTCCAGCGCCGTCGCCGCAGGCGATTCGAGCAGAGCCCCGCAAGCGATTCCTATGGCGCGCATCTGCGCAACGAGCTCCCGCATGTGCTTGGCGCCCGCGCCCGAGGCGGCCTGGTAGGTCATCGCGCTGATCCACTCGACCCATCCCTTGGCGATGAGCCCATGCATCACCATGAGCATGAGGCTCACCGTGCAGTTTCCGCCGATGTAGTCCTTGATGCCGTTCGCGAGCGCCCGGTCGATGACGGAGCGGTTCACCGGATCCAGGATGATGATGGCGTGATCCTTCATCCTCAGCGCGCTCGCCGCGTCGATCCAGTAACCCTTCCAGCCGGCAGCGCGCAGCTTCGGGTGGACGTCGCTCGTGTAGTCGCCTCCCTGGCAGGTGACGACGATGTCGAGCTTCTGGAGCTCGTCGATGCGCGAGGCGTCGATGAGCGGCGGCGCGGCCTTGCCGACATCCGGGCCCTTGCCGCCAACCTGCGAGGTCGTGAAAAAGACGGGATCGAAGTCGAGCGAAAAGTCCTTCTCGCAGAGCATTCGATCGACAAGGACCGAGCCCACCATGCCGCGCCAACCGACGAAACCTACCTTTTTCATGACTCTTTCCGGGTTGCCTGTTTTGACCCGCCGCACGCCCGCGCGCAAGCACCGCGGGCGACCAGGTGCCTAGCAGAAAGCGTGCCCCGGCGGAACCCGGCGATCAGGCCGACGTCCGCGCCAGCGCCGCCGTCACGTGCGCCGAGACCTCGGAAAACGAGAAAGGCTTGCGCACGAACCCCACCGCTCCCTGGCGGATGAGTTCCTCGATCTCCCGGTCGTCGCCGCCCCCGCTCATGAGCACCACCTTGGCCGAAGGGTTCACCGCGCGCACGGCGGCGAACACCCGTTCGCCCTCGAGCCGAGGTAGGACCATGTCCAAGATGACGAGGTCCGTCCTGCCCTTCGCCTCCTGATACGCCTCTACGGCCTGCGCACCGTCGGCGCAGGTCATGACGTCGTATCCGAGCGTTCGAAGCCTCGCCGCCAGAACGTGCCTGATGACCGGCTCGTCGTCGACGACGAGGATTCGCCCCTTCGCGGGCAGCGGCGCCGAGACGGTCGGCGCAGGCGCCAGGGGCAGGTAGATGCTGAAGCTCGTTCCGCTGCCGATCGCGCTGTCGACCAGCACTGCGCCGTTGTGCGCCACCACGGTCGCGTGCACGGCAGCAAGCCCCATACCCGTCCCCTTGCCGGGCGGCTTGGTGGTGAAAAACGGTTGGAAGATCCTGTCGCGCGTCGTCTCGTCCATCCCCGATCCCGTGTCACGGACGACGATCTCGACGTACGAATCCGCGCTGGCGTCGTGGTCGGCGCGCGCGAGCGGCGTTCTCTCGCCGCTCACGACCGCCGTCGCGAACGTGATCGATCCACCGTTCGGCATGGCGTCGCGCGCGTTGACGGCGACGTTCAAGAGGGCGCTCTGCAGCTGCGTCGGGTCTCCGATGACCGTCGATGACGGAGCCGACAGGTCGACCACGATTTGGATCGCCTTGTCGATGCTGCGCTCGAGGATCGCCACGACCTCGCGAACGAGATCGTGCACGTCCGTCTCGACGGGCTGGTAGCTGCTCTTGCGCGCGAAAGAGAGAAGCTTGCCAGTCAGGTCCGCGCAGCGCCGCGAGCACTGGAGGATCACGTCGGCCGCGTCCAGAATCGCCCGGTTCTCGGCCGCACGGAACTTGAGAATCTCCGCGTTGCCGGCGATCCCGGCGAGCTGGTTCTTCAGATCGTGTGCCACGCCGCCGGCGAGATACCCGATCGCTTCCATCTTCGCCGCTTGGCGGAGCTGCTCCTGCAGGCGGGCCCTCTCGTCGTCCGCCCGGCGCCGCGCCGTCGTATCGCGGACGACGCCCTGGACTGCCGTGACCTTGCCCGACGAGTCGCGCAAGAAGGTCGCGAGCAGCTCGCCCCAGAGCGCAGATCCGTCCTTCCTCACGTACTCGAACTCCATGAACGGAAGCTGGATGTCGCCCTTCTCGGCAGCCGCGATGGCGGCTCGGAAAGACGAGGCCGCCTTCGCAAACGACTCGGGGGTCATGATCCCCTCGCTCCCGCGACGCATGACCTCGTCCGGCGTGTAGCCGAGGACACGCTCGACCGACGGGCTCACGTACGTGATCTGGAAATCGAGATCCTGCGTGAACAGCACGTCCCTCATGCTCTCGGCCAGGAGGCGGTACTTCTGCTCGCTCTCTCGGAGGGCCTCGGAACGGTGCCGCAGGCGTGTGACGAGATCGAGCAATTTGCGCTCCGCACCGTGCTGAAGAATGATCACGTGCACGGTCAAGAGCGCGAAAAGCACGATCTGCGTGAGCCACGTCAGGGGGGACGCTACGATCGTCGACGCGTCTTTCACCGTAGCGAGGTTGCCGGTGAGAGAGAGCACGGTAGCCAGGACGATGACCGCGAGGCCGAATGCGAAGGACCACAGGGCGAGGCGAACGCCCAAGAGAATGGCGGTCGCGATCGACGTGACCGACAGCACCAGGATTCCGGCCCCCGCCAGCCCGAAGGTGAAAAGGGCGATGATTCCCCACGCAAAGCCGACGGCGACCAGCGCTCCGGACAGAACGGAGAGGGGCACGCGGCGTCGCAACATGAACGTCGCCGCGATCGCCGCCAGGATCGTGACGTACGCGATCGCCAGCCAGACCTTGCCGTACGACACGGCTCGGTATCCGGCCACGGCTACGAGCGCTGCGCCGCCCAGATAAACCACCGCGGCAATGCGATCGATGACTTCGGCGAACGCCGCCTGCGCTTCGACACGTGGATTGTCGGGCGCGCTGAGCCTGGGGAAATCGCTCCTGCGCGCCGGGTCGTCCATCGGGCCGCAAAGTTAGCACGGGGCGGCGCCCTGTCAGGTCCCGTTTCAAGGTTTTTCGGGCATGTCCGCCGCATTCTTCGGAAGCCCGCCGAAAACGGCGCTTGCCGTGGCGGCCAGATCACCGCATGCGGCCGGCCCGAGATCGCGCCGCTCCAGCGGATCGGCGATCACGTTCCAGCAATGCCATACGAAGTCCCATTCGCGCGCTTCCAGCTTCAGCGCGCCCTTCATGACCCCCCAGTTGCGGAAGGCGCATCCCCAAAGCTCGGTGCAGTTGGTCAGCGGTAGCACCGCTTGGGTTCGCTCGGAACCGAGCAGACTGTGGCCGACCATGCGGGCGCGGTGGCGTCCGATCTCGGGGTGGTCCCAGACGCCGATGAGATCGAGCAGCGTGGGCGCCATGTCGACCTGCCAGACGAGCTGGTTCTTCGCGGCCTCGATCGATGCCCGCTCCTCGGCGGACAGCGTGCCCGGCGGGGCATCGATCCAGGCGGGAACGTGGATCTCCTCCTCGAACACGGATCCGGTATGGCCCAGTTGATCGTGATCCCTGAAAGCCTCGCCGTGGTCCGAGGTGTAAAAGACGACCGTCCGCTGCCCGGCCTGCGTCGCACGCAGCGCTCGGATCAGATCCGCGACGGCGCGGTCCTCCAGGTAGACGGCGTTGCGGTAGTGGTTGAAGAAGGCTCGGTTGTCTTCCGGAGCCTTGCTCTCGCTGGCGGGCTGGAAGGGCTGGGCGCCATCGGAAACCCGATACGGGAAATGCGTGCTCGAGTACTGAACGACCGCGAGCCATGGCTCCTTGAGCTCGGCCAGATCGTGGATCGATCGCGCCGTGAGCAGCGCGTCGTCCGCGCCCATGTCGATGTCGGCATCGGGATCGAGATCCGCGCCGCCGCAGCGGTGCGAGACGGGCAGATCGCGGACGAAGGCCTCCGAGCTGGCGAACATCATGTGCTGGCTCGTCAGATAGGCGGCGTCGTATCCCGCGGCGCGGGCGTAGTCGAAGATCAGCGGTGCGGTGTGGATCGCATCGCGCGTTTCCGTCGGCCTCAGCCCCGACCAGATGACGCCCAAAGCGATCGCCGTCGTGGACGTGTTCGCTCGCACCTGGAGCAGCGGGAGCCGTTCGGGGGCGGCCTGGTTGGTGAACGGCGTGCCCTTGCACGCGGGATCCGGCTCGACGCACACCGCGTCGAATCGGATACCCTCCGTCATGATCAGCAGCACGTTGCGCGGCTTCTTCGGCGCGGGCGAGAGCGCCGGAATGTACTCCGGATGGCGCAGGCCCGGCTCGACGTGGGGCGGCCCGCCGCGCGACAAGGACGTGACCAGGCCGCCCATCGCGTGAAACCAAATGATGTCGGGCGTGGACGCCTGGACCGTCCGGTACGAGCACGGGATGAAGCCCGCCGCGATGATCGTGGCGGGCGCCAGCCACGAGAAGACGTGCGCCGCGCGTCTCGTCGGGCGCACGGCCCAACGGGCGATCGCGACCAGAGCAACGGCGACTAGCAGCGGGCTCACCACCGCCCGCATGACGCTCCCCGCCTGCGCGCGCAGCTGGCTCACCAGGCTCTGGGAAAGCGCCGTACCGAAGAGCACCGCATCGACGTTCAGATACGTCGCATATTGCTGATAGAAGTAGCGCTGCGTGCCGAGGGCCAGCGTCGCCATCGTCGCGAAGGCCGCCGCGGCAAACCACCTTAGAGATCCGCGTCGACGCGACGCAACACCCAGCAGGCAGCCCCACAGGATGCAGCCTTCGATCGCCGCAATGCAGTAGAGGGCAATTTCGCGTGGGCCCCACGCGATCATGCGACCGCCGCGGTGCGCGACATCCATGGCGATCACGAGGACCACGGGAAGGACGAGCGCGCCCGCCGCCAGCCCGCGCCTCGCGCGCGCCCACCGCCGCAATCTGGTCAGTCCGTTAGCCACGACGTGAGCAGGTAGTTGGCAACGAGTATGGCCACCGCGCTCTGCACGACGGCCCGTGTGGTGGCGATCCCGACACCTCTGGCGCCCCCGGACGCCTGGTAGCCCTGCCGGCAAGAGATCACCGCGATCAAGAACCCGAAGACGGCTGCCTTGATCTCCCCCATGAAGAAATCCTTGGGCAAAGCGTACAGCTTGATCTTCGATATGAAGACGCCCGGATCCACCCCCAGCCAATCCACGGCGACGAGCCAGGCTCCCGCCATGCCGACGCACGTGTAAACGACGCAGAGTAGCGGCAGCATGAGCGTCGACGAGAGCACGCGCGGCGAGATCAGGTACTGCACCGGGTTCACGCCCATGGTCGTTATGGCGTCTATCTGCTCGGTGATCCTCATGTTGCCGATCTCCGCCGCCCAGGCGCTTCCCACGCGCGCGGTCACCATCAAGGCCGCGAAAACGGGGCTCATCTCGCGCGCGAGCGCGATGGCGACGATGACTCCGACCAGCCCTTCGGACTGCAGCCGCTTGAGCGTGTTGAACATCTGCAGCGCGAGGACCATCCCGCTGAACGTTCCGGTCAGCACGATGATGAAGATCGAGCCGACGCCCAAGAACTCCATCGCGGAAAGGACCTGTCCGAATCGGAACGGCGGGCGGAAGAGCCAGGCCACGGTCTGCGCTGTCAGCGAGACCGTCATGCCTATGCCGTCGAGAACCGCGATCACCGGCCCGAGCAGCGCTCGCCCGGGCGATCGGTCGGCCACGCTGTCCACCGGCACTTGCGCCACGCGCGACTTGTAACGCCGTTAGGGCAGCGACGCGAGATCTTCGATCATGCGCTCGCCTCGGGGGCCGGCCGGATGCACCCGAACCCTCCTTTTCGACGGCTCGCGAGCCACGTACTCGAACCGTACGACTATGCCGTCACCGCCCAGCGCGTCGAGGAAAGGCTCGCCCCATTCGATCAGCACCACCGACCCGTCCGCGCGCGCCTCGCGCAGGCCTAGCGCCAGAAGCTCCGTTTCGTCCTTCAGGCGGTAGGCGTCCGCGTGCAGGATGGGCAGGCGCCCCTCGAGCTCGTGAACGAGCGTGAACGTCGGGCTGGTGATCGCGACGTCGGGCGGGACCCCGAGCGCACGGCAAAGGCCGCGCGCGAAGAACGTCTTGCCAGCGCCGAGCTCCCCCGACAGAACCACGAGATCGCCGGCCCGGACGAGCGGCGACAGGCGCCTGGCCAGGCGAAGCGTGCCTCCCCGGCTGACGATCTCGGCCGGGCAGCCGTTCACCTCGCCTCCAGTATTTTCCATTCGCGTGCGATCGCGTTCGCTCCGCGGAACCCTTTCGCGCCGGTGGACCAAAGCTCCCCTTCCGCGGACGCGAGCGCGAGCACCACCGCCGCATGCAGCCGCGCGACCTCGGCTTGATCCTCGGTGCGGCGGTCGGGCACCACGCGCAGCGCCGCGCGCGCCAGCACCACCGCATCGTGACCCAGCGCCGCGAACCATCCGGGCGGCGTGCCGTGACGCTTGATGAAGCCGCCGGACACCTGGTCGTCCGGGCGAGCCGGGTAGTGCCCGGCGAACGGGAACAGGAGCGGAATGCGCCTCGGCACCGAAGCGATCGGAGCCGCGAGGAGACCGACGGCGGCGCGGATTTTCGTCATGCCGGCGGACAGCGCCTCGTCGATCGCTTCGCCGCCGCAGGGCGCATCGCCGAGCAGCAGGAGCGAATCCACGCCCGCGGTGCGCCAAGACGCCACGGGAAACCGAGGCTCTCCGGCCGTCTGGGCAACGACGGTGCACGAGACCGGATCGACGAAGGTCGCGGCCCGCTCGTCGACGACCTGCGGCACGGCTGCGCCGACCGTCGCTATCACCCGCGCCTTCTGACCGACGAGCGCAGACACGAGCAATGCGGCCACGCGCTGTTCGTCCTCGGCCAGGACGAACACGGATGGGGCGAGGCTCGTCGTCTTTTCGGGATGGGAAAGCAGGATGATCGGGATCTTCGTTCGCGCCGAGAACGCGGCGGCGATCTCCGCTCGAGCCGGGTCCGTACCGGCAACGAGCACCGCTGCTCCCTGGCTTGCGAGCGCCAAGAGCGCCAGCTCGGTGTGCTTGACCTCCCTTGCATCGCGGGTCACGAGCCGAACGTGGTCGTCTGCTCCGGAAACCCCGTCCGCAGCAAGCCGCAGGGCGTCGATCATCCCGGAGAGCACCTCCGCCGCGCGAGGGCCGAGCGGGCTCGCTCCCGGAGAGACCAGCACGCCGATCTTTCGTCCATCCACGCTCGGGTTCCCGCCGCTGGACGCGAGATCCTCGAGCCCCTCCGACACGTCCGCAACGGCGGCGCGCGCCGCGTTCGCGTCCACGAGGCGCCGGGCCAGCTCCGTATCTCCGTGCTCGACGGCCACCGCGGCAAGACGCGTTCCGATCATCTGCCGCAGCTCCGTGCCGTAGCCAGTCCGGCTGCGCTCGGACGTCATGACCTGGAGCATCCGTTCGAGCGCCTCGCTCGGAATCACGGTGAGAGCCTGCTCGACCTGCGCGCGCACGGGCCCGATGTCGACGTCCTGCGCATCGCGCAGCCAGATATCCAGGTAGGCGACGGCCTCGTACCAACGTTCCGCGCTCATCGCCGCACCGGCAAGCTCCTCGTCGAACAGCAAGCGTGCGTACGGGTCGATCAGTTTCCCGACGAGCGGCACGAGTCGGTCCAGAGCCAGCACTGGTTCGCCGGTCCTGCGCAGGATCGCCGCATGCGCGACCTCCGCGAGATCCCTCGTCGTGCCATCCTGTCCGCCGAGCGTCGTCCGGACGAGCGCGTCCGCACGGGCCATGTCCCCGCGGTCCACCGCGATGAGCGCCAGATAGACGTTGGCGAGCGGCACCAGCCCGTCCTTGGGGTGGCGGTTCACGAACGAAATGAGATCGGGCTCGATCTTCTTGCGTTGTTCTCGACTGGAGACCATCCAGCGCTGCCTGAGGGGCCGGAACGTGTCCTGGGCCTGCCGCGAGGAAGCGAGCGTCGCGACCGGCGCCACGTCGCTGGTGGAGCGCCGCGCGCAACCGGAGAGCAGGGCCAGCGCCGCGGCGGCCGCGAAAGCCGCGCGACGGGTCCCTTGACGAACGAAGGCCGGCCGTGCCACGAGCTTAAGCTTACTAGCACTTCACGCGGCAAAAGGAGTGCCCCTGTCCACGGTCCCGAACCCCGATTCCCCACGCCGCGGGTCGCGGCTCAGCACGTTGCACTCGCTTGCGGGCGCCGTTCTGGCCGTCTACGTCGTCTGGCATCTGTCCTTCTACGCACGGGCGATGTCGGGCGAGCCGGTTCTGACCCGCGCCGTTTCTCGCCTGTCGAGCCGGCCGTGGCTCTTGGCCGTCGTAGCCATCGCCGTTCTGGGCGTGCTTGGGCTGCA
>Ga0316622_100004254_pt1 | contig 10479 bp, 12 predicted proteins | sample OWC_Aug_OW2_C1_D_FD_207646 | JGI IMG/M metagenome (GOLD analysis project Ga0316622, IMG submission 207646) | Wetland soil microbial communities from Old Woman Creek delta, Ohio, United States - OWC_Aug_OW2_C1_D5_C | ecosystem: Environmental > Terrestrial > Soil > Wetlands | place: USA: Ohio... | reverse complement strand
GGGTCCGGGTGACGAGGACGTGACGGGGGAGCTGTCCTTCGACGAGTACGCCCGGCGTTCTGGGGCGAAACGACGATGAGGACGTCTCGTTGAAAGGCGTAGAATAGCGACCATGCCAGCCCCCAAGCGCTACAGGTACGAAGCCTCACTAGGGACCGACTTCTTCGGCAGAGAATGCGAGTGGTGCAGGACTCAGAACGAAGTTCTCGCCATACGCATCCACGAGGGACGGGGGGAAGATAGTTGCGTCGATTATATTGATCTCTGCCTACCACATGCGCGCAGACTCCATACAATCTTGGGCAGAGCATTGGTCCGGGCCAAGAAGCACCTTTCTCGGCATCGAAAGCGTGTATCTCCCCCCGACTCGGTGTGACTCTTGACTCAGCGTTGTAAACTATAGGTGACGTAACTCCCGCTCGGGGAGACCGCCCCGCCCCGACGCCGCCGCTCCCAGGGGTACCCGGGACGCCGATTCCGTCTGGCACCCGCTCCCGGGTAGGCCAGCGAGTCAGCCCGCCAGAGGCCGACAAGCAAGCAGACGGCTTCTCACTTTGGGAGTTTCCCCATGGCGAATACCCTTGTCACGCCCACTTGGGTGACAAACGAGACGGCCTTGCGCTTCCAGAACAGCGTCAAGGGCGTCGCCAACTTCAACCGGTCCTATGACGACCAGTACCGCCAGAGCGGCGCGAAGGTCGGTGCGACCGTCCAGGCCCGTCTGCCGGTGCGCTTCGAGGAGCGCTCCGGGCAGGCGTGGTCCCCGTCGAACATCTACGAGCAGACGACCCCGATCACGCTTTCGTACCAGAAGGGCGTGGACTTCGCGTGGAGCTCGGCTCAGGGAACGCTCGAGATCGACAGGATCAAAGAGCGCTACGTGAACCCGGCCGGAGACCTGCTCGCGTCGATCGCGGACAGGTACGGCATGAACGACGTCTATACCGCGGTCTACAACGCGGTCGGGACGCCGGGCACGACCCCGTCCACCAACCTGACCTACCTGCAGGCGGGCCTGAAGATCACGGACCTGTCTGGTCCCGAAGACGGCCGCATTGGCGTCCTCGACCCGATGGCGATGATCACGCTCGTCAACAGCAACCTCACCCTGTTCAACCCCTCCGCGAAGATCTCCGAGCAATACCGCAAGGGACAGTTCGGACGTGACGCGCTGGGCGTCGAGGAGTGGTACCAGGACCAGAACATGCCCCGCCACACCACGGGCACGTTCACGTCTTGCACCCCCGTCATCAACGGCGCGTCCCAGACGGGCTCCACGATCGCGACGGACGGATGGGCCTCGGGTGCGTCCGATCTGCACAAGGGCGACATCATCACGATCGCGGGTATCTACTCCGTCAACCCGCTCAGCAAGGTCTCGACGGGCCGGCTGCAGCAGTTCGTCATCACGGCGGACACGGCGGACAGCGCGGGCGCGATGGCCACGCTGCCCATCAGCCCGTCGATCGTGACGAGCGGCGCGCTCCAGACGGTCACCGCCTCGCCGGCAGACGGCGCGGCTATCAGCGTGTGGGGCTACACCGGCACCTATGCGCTCTCCACCACGGTCTCCCCGCAGTCGCTCCTGTTCCACCCCGACTTCGCGGCCTTCGTCATGGCCGACTTGGTCGAGCCGAACGGCGGCGCCAAGGCGACCTTCGCGCGGTCTCGGGACTGGGGCATCTCGATCAGGTACGTCCAACAGTACCTGCTCCAGAGCGACCAGAACGGAAACCGCATGGACATCCTCTTTGGCGCTGCGCCACTGCAGGCACGTCTTGCTTGCCGGGTCGCAGGGTAGGGGAGGAGGAAGACAATGGCACTCGCAGAAACCACCCTTTCCTCGGCGGTCGCCCTCACCGACAAGAGCATCGTCGTGGCCTCCGCTACGTCCGTCGTCGCCGGCCGGTTGCTCCAGGTCGGCGGCGAGGTCATGCAGGTCACCAAGGACTACTCCTCGGGGACCACGCTCTACGTGCTTCGTGGCCAGAACGGTACGGCGCAGTACGCCCACCCGGCCAGCACCCGCGTCGTCCACGGTGACGCGGCGGACTTCGCGTCGAACAGCATCGGCCAGGCGACCACGTACCCGATCGTCGGCCGAACGCGCAACGTCGTGAACTACTCCGCGACCGGGACGATGGTTCTCCCGAAGCCCGGAGAAGACCTCCTCGTCGTGCTGAACGGCACGGCGATCACGCTCACCATTCCGGTTCCGACTCTGGACCTGGACGGGTGCATGCTGTACTTCGTCAACAGCGCCGGCGCCGCGCACGTCCTGACGTTCACGGGCGGACTCGGTGGCGCGAGCACGAGCTACGACGTTCTCACGCTGAACGCTACCGGCACCGTCGCCTTCTCGGCTATCGCCTGCAACCAGGTCTGGTGCGGGATGTGCGGCATTCCGGTTGCGGGCACGGTCACCAACGTCACCGCGACCCTGGCGTAAGGGGGGGGCACAATGGCTCAGAAGTTCCTCCAGGTACTGGGCGGCGGTCTGAGCGCCGAGTCTCTCTCGGCGGCCGAGTCCAACTTTGACGACCTCTACGCCTACTATGGCGTGGCGGCCGGGAACCCGTTCGCAACGAACCGGTTTGTCGACGGTGACAACGGGGCCGACTCCAACGACGGCAAGACACCCACCAGAGCGTTCAAGACGATTCAGGCCGCGATCAACGCCTCGGCTCAGGGCGATCGCATCTTCATCAAGTCGCTCGAGGCCGATACGGCCTCCGGTGACACCGACCCGGACAGCTATGCCGAGTGTCTGACCATCACGGCCAAAGACGGCCTCCAGTTGATCGGGTGTTCCCGTGGCGTGACCCACGGCGGACAGCCCCAACTGAAGGTTGGCGCAGTCACCACCAACCCCATCATCACGGTCAACAGCTTCGGCGTGGGGATCCACAACCTGTCGATCAACGGAGCCGGAGCGACTGGCGGCGGGATCAAGCTCGTCTCCAACGCGGGCACGTACGATGCTGGAAGCTGCGTCATCTCGAGCTGTTTCTTCAAGAACTGCAAGAACACGGGCGCGGCTGCAACCGGTGGTGCCATCTACTGGGGTTCATACGGTGGTTGCTGGGCCGTCCACATTCAGAACTGCGAGTTCTACGACTGCCGTTGCGGGATCGGCGACACCACGCCCAGCCCCGACACCCAGATCAAGAACGTGAAGATTCTGAACTGCCGGTTCAACTCCACGGTGAACACCAACGTCGACGCCGACATCTACTTCGCCAGTGGCGTGCTGGGGCTGATCGTCGACAACTGCACTTTTGCGACAGTCGACGTACCGGCCTATGCCACGTCCCCGTCAGCGGCCCGCTACATCAAGTTGGCTGACGGCAACTACGGAACGATCTCTCGTTGCACGTTCGCCTGCATCTCGGATGTGACCGCCGAGCAGAAGACGTTCGGCACTGCGGGCGATGCCATCTTTGCCCCCGTCACGGTCCGCATGGCCGGGTGCTGGGGCGAGGGTGCCGTGGCGACGTCCGATCTGGCCCTGTTCGGTCGTACGTAACCCTTTCGTAAACGCTCTCCCGGGGGCCGGCGAACCTCCCCGGTTCCCGGGGGAGCACTCAGGAGGTTGAATGCCGATCCTCAGAAGCCCCGAGTCCGAAGAGACGAAGGAGATGGCCAAGTGGGAGCAGTATCCCGGCGGGGAATGGTGTCCCCATCCGCTCCAGCCCGGGAACCCCTACCGGTACCGTCCCTATCCCAAGATGCTGTACAAGGCGCAGCAGAACCCGCAGAGCGGGAAGTGGGTCTGTTCCCAGGACACCCCGGCCAACTTCGGGTTCCGCACCGCCGAGGAATGGGACCGCGCCTGTCAGGCCGCGTCCGCGTTCACGACGTCATGTCAGTGCATCGTCAACGACGAAACCGAGCACAAGCGCCGGCGTGAGAGCGGGGAGGGGTGGTGTGAGTCGCCCCAGGAAGCCCTGGAATGGCGCCAGAAGCTCCAGGACCAGATCGCCGAGGCGGCGGCCGTCCGCAACTGGGAAGACCGAAACATGACCGACAAGGCAAAGGACGAGTCCGCCGCAGCCGAGGCCGATCACTTCGGGCACCTCCCCGAGATCCCGGAGAAGCCCAAGCGTCGGGGTCGTCCGCCGAAGGTAGCGTAAGGAGGCCCCATGGCCACGGTCCGCGACATCTTCACCGACTCGCTCACCGAGCTGGGCGTGCTCGCGGCCGGTGAGACCATGCAGACGATCGACGCCGACGCGGCGCTCGGCGCGCTCAATCGTCTCGTCGATCAGTGGGCGTCCGAGCGTCTCTACATCTACTCCGTCACGCGAACCACCTGGACGATGGTGTCAGGGACGCAGAACTACACCGTGGGGACGGGCGGGACCGTCAACATTGCTCGCCCGTCCTACGTCGAGCGCGTGAACTTCCAGGACACCAACGCAGACCCAGACCTCGAGTACCCGCTCTACTCCTACAGTGACGCCGACTGGCAGCGGGTGAGGATCAAGGCGCAGACGGCGACGCTTCCGACTGGGTACTACTACAACCCGACGCACCCGCTCGGAACGCTGTCATTCTGGCCTATCCCGTCGTCCACGACTCTGCAGGGTGTCATCTACGCGCCGACGGCCATCACGGAGTTTGCCACGCTCGACACGGCGATAGCTCTGCCGCCTGGCTATCGCCGGGCTCTCGTCAAGAACGTGGCGCTCGAACTCGCGCCGTCATACGCGCGTGAGCCGCAGCCGCTCCTCGTTCAGCAAGCGTCGGACTCCAAGGCGATCGTGAAGCGGACGAACTTCCGCCCGGCGGAACTCTCCAGCGAGCCCGCAGCGCTCGGCCAGGCACGGCGGCCCTACGGCTACTCGATCAGGACCGACTAGATGAAGTACGACGCGTTCATTGGCGGCGACTACGAGGCCCAGGCGTGGACCGCCGACTGCGAACGGACCATCAACTGGTATCCGGAGGTGTTGGAGTCCCCGGGAGCCACGTCTCGGCTGGCCCTCTACCCAAGTCCAGGGGTGACACTGCTGGACTCGACTCCAGGAGTGGGGCGGGCGCACTTCTTCGAGAACGACCGCGAGTTCGCGATCGTGAGCCAGTATCTGTACGAGATCTCCCGGGTTTGGGACGGCACGAACTACAGGACGAATCGTGGCACGGTTGCGACCGACGGGAACCCCGCGACAATCTGTAGCAATGGAGCGCCGGGCGGGCAACTGTTCATCACATCTGGAAACCGCGCTTACATCTACACGCTCTCGACGGACGTCCTGACTGAGGTCGCCGCGCTTCGCTTCAAGGCCACGATGGGGGCGTATCTAGACGGGTATTTCGTGTGCATGGACGGCCCGAACTCCACCCTGTACCTGTCAGCGCTGCTCGACGGGACGAGCTGGACCACTGGGACGTTCTTCGCCAAGCGAAACCTGGCATCCGACCCATGGCGCGCGATGAAGGTGGTGGGCCGCTACCTCTGGCTCTTCGGGGAGACGACCACGGAAGTCTGGCAGGACACGGGAAAGTATCCATTCCCGCTCGAGCCCGTGCCCCAGGGGTTAATCCCGTTCGGGATCGTGGCCCCGTTCTCGGCGTGTGCTCTGGGACGTGACCTGTGTTGGCTGGGAACGGCTGGCGGAGGGCGGATCTGTGTGCTGCGTGCTTCGGAGGGTACCCCCGAGGTCATCTCGACCCGGCCCCTCGAAGCCAAGTTCCAGACGTACAGAGACGTAGACCGGGAGCAGGCAATCGGGGACGTCTACGCCAGTCGTGGGCACACGTTCTACGTCCTGCACTTCGACGGACAGACGTCATGGGCATGGGACGCCGATACGCGGATCTGGACCGAGCGGGCGACTTGGCAGGACGGACAATGGGTGGCGTGGCGTCCACGGTATCACGTCCTCGCGTTTGGCGAGTCTCGGATGCTCGACGCGAAAGCCGGCGGCCTCTACAGGCTGGACCCAGATGGAGGGACCGACGTTGGTAGCGAACCCATTCGGAGGCTCCGGCGCTGCCCCGCGATCGAGGTGGAGAACCGGCGGGTCTACTACTCGACGTTCGAGCTCGACCTGGAGCCCGGACTGGGGACCACGGTCACGCCCGGGGAGAATCCCCAGGTCATGATGCGGATGTCGAACGACGCCGCGAAGACCTGGGGGCCCGAGCACTGGACCTCGGCGGGGAAACTCGGGGAGTACAGCACGCGCGTTCGTTGGAACCGATTGGGGTGTGGTCGGCGCAGGGTCTTCGAGGTGACCATGACCGACCCCGTCCCGTGGCGGATCACGGGTGCTTACCTCCAGTTTGCTCAGCAGGCGGGGGCCTGATGCCGCCCAAGACACTAGGCTCGATGCAGATGCCGTTCTGGGCACCGATCGCCAGAGGGGACGGGCGTCTCTCTGCGCCCTGGTGGGACTACTTCAACCTGCTCCCGCTCACGCTCTCGCTCTCGATTGAGCGGGTGAACTCGGTCACGCTGGAGACCCAAGGCGCCGCGATCACGGCCACCGACTTCTCTGGGGGCGGGCTCACGGTGGGGCTCTATCGTGTGTCCTACTATGCGCGGATCACGCGGGCCGCGACGACGTCGAGCAGCCTCACGGTGACGGTGGCCTTCACCGGGGGCGGGGTGTCGCCGAGCTTTTCCGGAGCCGCGATGACGGGGAACACCACGACCACGGTGGGCTCCAGCACATGGCTGATCCGGATCGACAACGCCACCACCGCCATCAACTACTCGACGGCATACGTTTCGGTCGGCGCGACCTCGATGCAGTATTGCCTAGACCTCGTACTCGAGAAGGTGAAGGTATGAAAGACCGCATTCTGCCACCCGAGGAGTGGCCGAGGGTCGAGCATCTGCCCGTGTCTCCACTCATCCAGTTGATGGAGCCAAAGAACATCGACGTCGTGGTAGTGGAAGACGACGACGGGAAGATCGTTGCCGCGTGCTGTGTTCTGCACATGAGTGAGCTCGAGGGCTTCTGGATCGATCCCGACCACGGAACAACCCCCGGTGTGGCGCGCAGGCTGCTGCGTTCCATATTCCGGCGGGTGGTGGCTCGGGAGGAGTGGTGGGCCTTTGCTGGCGTGTCGGCCTGTGACGCCAAGTTCAATGGCTATATCGAGCGGCTGGGTGGCGTGTCGCTGCCGGCGAAGTTCTACGTGATTCCGGCAAAGAGGTACTGAGATGTGTGTCTGCATCGTGGTTGGTGCGGTGGTGGCTGCCGCGGCGATCTATGCGGCGTATTCGGCGTCGGAGTCGTCGAAGGAAGCCACGGAATCACAGTCGAAATCCAGCGAGGCCGGCCTGGCCTACGAGCGGTCGAAGGACGATAGAAAAATCGCCGCGTACAACGCGGCGATGAAGGATTACGACCTGAAGATGGCCAAGTGGCGGGCGAATCGGAGGAAGCTCCTCGAGCACTACGGATACGATGTCGGGAAGTCGGGGGAAAGCACTGGCTCGACCGCCCCAAAAGAGACCCCTCCGCCCGAGGCGACTCCGGTTCCGGCTCCGACTCCGATTCCAGCAGTGTCGAGCAACTTGAGCACGCTGACTCAGCGTCCCGCCACGGCCGCTGTGCCGATGAGGGCTCCGGTACCGCCCTCCATGACGGTCACACCGGCCCCCAGGACGGTCGCACCGGTGACGCGACGTCTCTACGCAGAGGAGTAAAACCATGCCGGATGCCTACACCGACTTCTACGCTGGCTACTACGGGAGTTACAATCCCTATGCCAGCAACACCAACCAATCTTACGCGACCGCGTCCGGTTCGGGAAGCGTCAACTATGGCGCAGCGGCCAGCGGCATCGGCGGGGCGGTGGGTACCGCTGTCGGGGCATACATGGCGGCAGAGGCTTCCGACTACGCGACGAAGAAGCAGAAAGAGAGCTTCGACAAAGCGCTCGCTTTCGAGAAGGAACGCGACCAGCAGCGGGAGGACTTGTTCTATGCACGGCTCGCCCGCTACAAGGAAGCGTGGGAACGGCGGGAGGCCGATCGTTCGGCACTGCTGGCCCGATACGGGATGTGAGGGGGTGAGAGATGCCTGCCGGGCAGACTGATCCCTACGTGCCGCCGCCGACGACGCCGACGACGCCTCCGCCTGGGACGACGCCTCCGCCCGGGACGCCTCCGACCACGCCTCCGCCCACGGATGCGGCGGCCCCCACTCCGGACTGGCTGCGGAAGTACGCGGCTGACAACAATTGGCCGGAGGATTTCGCCCGCTTCAACGATACGACGCTGCGTGACTGGCTCGCCCGGTACTGGGACGCGAACGCGAAGATGTTCCGGACCCAGAAGACGCAGATGGACGGATCGAAGATCGAGGGCTTCGTCTACAAGCCCCCCGACGTGCCTGAGGGCTGGATGGCCTATGGGCACAACGACCAGGCCATCCGGAACGAGGACTACGCGCAACTGACGGGCGGGGGCGACACCACCCAACCTGTAACTCCAACCACCGATCCCACCACCACCGGGTACAGCGCCTATTGGTCGATTGGGCCGGACGGGGTGCCGGTTTTCACGCCGCCATCGTTCGAGCAGGCGATGCAGGACCCGGGGTACAAGTTCGCCCTGGCGCAGGGCATCCAAGCGCTGGAGGGTTCTGCTGCGGCAAAGGGCACGCTGCTGACTGGCGGGACGCTCCAAGACGTCGTGGGGTACGGACAGAAGCTCGGCGCCCAGCACTATCAAGACGTGTTCAACCAGAACCTTGCCGGGTTCCAAGCGAACTTCGGGGGTTGGGCCCAGAAGTACGGGCAAGACTTCGAGACGTGGCAGACGAAGTACAACGCGGACCTACAGAAGTGGATCCTGACCGAGACGAACATCGCGAACGCGCTGTTGGGGGACGAGCCGACAGAACCGACCCCACCATAAAGGAAAACCATGGGCGAAGCATCACCCTACTACCGTCCCGACGACAGCGGTCGGATCTCGTCGCTCATCATGCGTCAGGGCGAGATCGAGGCCGCAGGTATCCGCGAGCGGGGCCGGATACGATCCGAAGCCGCGGAGAAGCTCGGGGGATACCTGGGGCAGACCATTGGCGGGTTCATCTCGTCTGCGCAGGAGAGCAAGCGAGAGAACCAACGCCACGCCATGGCTATGGGTTTCTTCGATACCTGGAAGGGCGATCCTGACACGCTCATAAAGGGGATGGCGAAGATCTACGGGGTCGAGCGCGGGACGAAGGTCGCCAACGGCATCCTCGCGTCCAAGCAGATCGGGATTGAGAACGACCTCAAGGAGCACGAGGTGTTCCGGCTCCAGGTGGGTGCGCTGGCTGCTCTGGACGAGTCGACGCTCAAGGCACGGTGGAATGAACTCTGCCCGTTCGTCGTGGGCCGTGCCGTCCGGTGGGGCTGGATCCGCGCGCAGGACGTGCCGAAGGAGTACAACCCCTTCTGCCGAGAAGCGATCATCAGTATCGACCGGAAGATCAACCCGCCGAAGGCCCGGGGAGCGGCGCAGCTCCGGGACGTGACCGACTCGAGCGGCATGACGACAACGCACCAGTACGACCCGGAGTCCAATGCCTGGTCTCCCGCTCCCGGACTGCCGCCCTCTACGGCGGCGCCACCGAAGCCCGCGGCTTCACCGGTGATCGGGAGTCCGGCTGACGAGCTCACGCAGCGCTACGGACCACGTCCGACTGCAGCTCAGATCGATCAGTACGAGCGGATGGTGGCGGCGCGAGGAAGACAGCCGGCGGCCCCGCGTGGGGAAGTGATGGAGGTCCCCGGGCCGAACGGCACCATCATCAGACGTCGCGTAACGGAGGCCGAGTTGGCGCGGGGCGTGACGGTACCCCCGAAGTCGACTGGTCAGAAGCCCGTCACGGGTGCCGAGCGCCAGGTGCTTGCGTTCTTCAACCGAGCCAAGAAGGCGTCCGAGGACGTTGAACCGATCGAGGGGAAGGTGTCCCAATACGGCGTTCTCGATCAGCAGCGGCTCGCCTATGAGGGCGTGGGCGGAAACTACGCGAAATCGCAGGAGATGCAAGCCTACCGGCAAGCACAGCGGACATTCACCGAGGCGCGGCTACGCAAGGAGTCGGGTGCGGCCATCCCACCGGAAGAGTACGCCAACGACGCCAAGACGTACTTCGCGCAACCCGGAGACACGCCCGAGACGATCGAGCAGAAGCGCAGCGGACGCGAGGTCGTGCTGCAGGGTTTGGCCTACAGTTCCGGTCGTGCGTACGAGGAGTTCTACGGTGAGCCGGCGCCGAGGGCGAACGCGCCGAAGACGGCACCGGCCACGGTCGGGCCAACGGGCGGGGGTCCGAAGGTCGGAGACCGCAAGACGTTCCCGAACGGCCGGACCGGAGAATGGGACGGCACGGGTTGGAAGCTGGTGCAGTAGGGCGCCATGCCGATCTATCTGGACGAGAACGGCGAGCCGATCGAGAAGAAGCGCAAGGGCCCTGTTTACCTCGACGAGAACGGAGAGCCGATTGAGAGCCGCTCCGAACTCAA